>Ga0070658_10002328_pt1 | contig 15944 bp, 4 predicted proteins | sample KBSC13metaG_FD_64664 | JGI IMG/M metagenome (GOLD analysis project Ga0070658, IMG submission 64664) | Corn rhizosphere microbial communities from Kellogg Biological Station, Michigan, USA - KBS C1-3 metaG | ecosystem: Host-associated > Plants > Roots > Rhizosphere > Soil ...
CCCCGGTAACCCGGACGGCTCAACCAAGCCCAACGGCAACTTCGACGTCGACTATGTCCGCCAGTACAATTAGCCAGCTAGCGGTAGGCGGCCACCACGTACGCGGGTTGCCGCCCGACATCGCGGGCGCAGATGCCTGCTAACTGTTAGAACAAAACGCCGCCCGTTTCGGTAGCCGAAACGGCGGTGTTTTGTTTGGATGAATCGGCGGCTAGCGGCTACTACGCTCTAAAATAGACCAATCGTGTTACCAAGCGCACTTAATTAAAGATTTCTATTGACAGGTTCCACGATAAATCGTATAATCACACATCGATTAAGCGTTTAGCATTAACGATGAACTAGACTTGAAACGTAGTTCTTAATTGCTGGTTCTAAACGATATGATTGCAATTTAGATTGGACGCACTCATGCGGTATGCTTGCCCAATTTGAAATGGAAATCAAAGTCGTTATTAACGCGACAAACGCTAGACAATATCGGTGTTCCATCCTGGCAAGACAGTCCTCATTGAGGGCGCAAGTTAGACAGAGGAGTCAATTGTATGCAACTACGTCTTTGCAAAATGGTCAGCCATGTCGTACTGTCGGCAGTGGCCGGCGCCGTCCTCTTGGGCATGTCGCAGAATGCTGCGGCGGCCTGGGGCATTACCTGGAGCGACGAGTTCACGGGTGTGAACAATCAGCCGTGGGCCGGCAACTGGAACTTTACCACGGGCGCGGGTGGATTTGGTAACAACGAGCTTCAGACTTATGTCAATTCCTGGGCGAACTGCCATGTCATTAGCGACGGCACCGGCACGGACAACCAGGCACTCCAGATCGAAGCCCAGACCGACACGTCGCACCGCTGGTATTCCGCCAAGATCGACACGTTCGGGCACCACACATTCGGACCGGGCACATATCTAGAATATCGCGTTAAATTCCCGAATTCCGGCAAGGGCTACTGGCCTGCCGGATGGACACTCGGGACCCAAGGCGGCGCATGGCCTGCATGCGGCGAGATCGACACGGCTGAAGAGATCAACGGTCAGTGGGAAAATCACCAGAGCCTGCACATGCCGGGCTGGGATCCCACCGTCGTCAAGACCGTCAACAGCTCGACTTCGACCTACCACAACTACGGCGTTTGGTGGCCGGCAGACACGAACTCGATCACCTTCAACGTCGACGGCACGAACACCGCCACCTTCTACCGCGGCACCGCCGGCACCTGGGAGTTCAATAGCAACCAGCAGGAAGGCATCATCCTGAATCTCGCGATCGGCGGCAACTGGCCCGGCAATCCGGACGGCTCCACGCGGGCTAACGGCAACTACGACATCGACTACGTTCGCCAGTATAACTAGTAGAGCGGTTCCGAAACACCTCGGCAGCGGTTTCGCGCTACGAGGAACTCAGACTGGGGATGCGGATCGAGTAATGGTTTAATTGGTACAGGAATCGCGTTGATCCACGTCCAACTATATGCTAACGCCGCCGTTCCGAGCTTAGGGGCGGCGGTCTTCCATTTTCAGGACACATGCATGAATCGATTTGCCTGGTCGATGTCGACCGCTTTGTTCCTTTCCGCGCACCTTGCCGGCGCCTCTCCCACCCTCGCGGCGGCTACGGTCAAACCGGCCGCTGTCGTCGACGGCCACGTCATCCCGATGGACCAGATCGTGCTGACGTCGGTTCGGCAGGACCGCGACTATGTGGTCGACCAGATGATCCAGGCGTTCGTGATCGACCGTGAGAGCCGCAAACGCAAGATCGTGGTCAGCGGGAAGGAGATCGACGCCAGGGTCGCCGAGTTCGCGAAGGGCGTCGCCCCGGCGACGGTCGGCGCCACACTCAAGCTGCACCAGATGTCGATGGCGGAACTGCGTGACGCATTCCGCGTCGCGATCGAGCGCGACCGATTGACGTCCGCGGCGGTCAAGCCAACGCGTATGGTGCGCTGCCGGCAGATTCACGTGCGCTGCACGCCGGACGGCGTCCCCAAGTCCGTCACGGGTGCAAAGTACACATCGGACGAGGCGAAGATGCTGCTTGAAAGCCTAGCAGCAAAGGTCAATAGTGGCGCCGATTTCGGCGCACTCGCGGCGCAGTACGGCGACAAAGGCACGATCGACCTCGGCGTCCTGTACAACCAGATGCTCAATGTCGACGCCGCCGTGCTCGACGCCGGCCTTAAGCTGAAGGCCGGACAGATGACTCCCACTCCGATCAAAACGTCTGATGGATATTGCTTGATCCAGACAGTATCGACCAGCGACAGCCATCCATCGACAGAGAACGCACTCTACAAGTCGGCCGATCAGACATACCGCAAGACACAGGCGATGTTCGTGCAGCCGAAGGTCGTTGGCGATCTCATCTCCAAATGCAAGATCACTTACGCGAAGGACACCGACCTCATCGACGGCCGGCCGCTGCCTAAAGTCGCCGCGATTGTCGATGGGCACCCGATCCCGATGTCGACCGTGGCAAGGAAATGCGTAGCCAACGTCGGTCACACCGCCACCAATATCGCCATCGAAAACTACCTTGTCGACCGGGAGTGTAAGAAGCGCGGCATCACAGCCAGCGACACTGAGATCGACGCGCAAGTCGACATCCTCCGCAAACGCATCGCCCCGGAGACCATAGAAGAAGGGCTCAAAGCACACCATGAGATCATGGCCGGCCTGCGTCACGACTTCCGCCAGCAGATTGAGCGGGCGAAACTGGTGATTGACAGCATCGCGGTGCCCCATATGGTCCACGCACTTGTCATCTTTGCCAAATCTGATGATCAAGGACCGGAAGCCCATCCGAGCGTGTTTACCAAGGATCCAGCCGAACTTAAGTTGGAGGGAGTACTCGCCCAGTTCGACCACGGCGCGCCGTTCGACGTTCTCGCCAAGCGCAATTCGGAGATGCCGAACGGCGGCGACGTCGGCATCGTGTACGACGGCGTCAATGGCGTCGATACCGCCATGGTTCAATCGGCACTGTCGACAGCCCCCGGCGAAACCACCCACCAACCGATCAAAACTTACGGCGGATGGTTCCTACTGAAGACGGTCAGCACCAGTCAGTACCACCCCGCCAACGAAGACGCCGCCTACGTCGCCGCCGCTCAGACCTATCGAGACGGGCAGGCCCAAATGCTGGCGCCCCAGTACGTCAACAAACTCGTGGCCCAATCGAAAGTCATCAACTATCTCCCTTAGGCGGTGTGGCGCCGGTCGACAGGGTCATCGCCGTGACGATGATATTTCGATTGGCCGGCAGCGTGACACTGCTGACGGTCTTGGCGGAATTGAGCATGAACTTGTAGCCGTAGAGGTGGAACGCCATGCCCGCGTCGAGGCCACCGATGGCCGAATCCCGATGTGCCATAGTGATCGCGTTCGATTCCCCGGCGTACGATTGCGGAAAGCCCCAGTCACTAACACTCTGCGTATACTTCGACTTCGTGCCATCCGTGTAATTGACCGTGAACGTCTGCGACGGCTGCGCGCCCTCCACGCCGGTCGCGAGGAAACTTAGCGTCGAGAACTTCGCCGCGGCCAAGGGTACTGTCACGCCTGATACTGCGTTCGGTCCGTTCGGCTCAAGAAAGTCAAATGGGACGCCGCTCCATATCTGCGACTTCCCCAGCAGCGTCGACGACAGGGCGAAGCCCACATTGTCGAGGCCCCCGGTCGCAAACGCCACTCCGTCGCCGTACATCCCACTGACATTGGCTACCCCGTTGAGGTTGACCGCCGTAGCGCCAAACTGAATGGCGTTGTACATCGCCTGGGCAATGACCTCATCGCCGGCAGGATTGGGGTGAACGCCGTCCTCAAAATCCTGCGGCACATTCGTTGTAGCATAGTTGACGTCGATCACGGGACAGGCCATTTTGTCCGCTATCTCGCGCTGGAGCGGCACAATGAGGGTGGTCGTGGTGTCGGTGATCTGAAAGGTATTCCCATAGACCTTGGGCGGCAGTGCGACGTACACCTGAGGATGACTGGCTAGATTGCGGTACGTTGTGATCAGCTCTTCATAGTCCGGCTCAAACTCGGAGCTATGAACCCAATTCCAGGACTTGGAGTCGTTGGTGCCGAGCATGATGATGACGATGTCCGGCTCGGAGTTCAAGCTGTCGCGATACGTTTGCGTCGACACGTACGGCGTGTCGCCCTCCTTGAGCAAGGTCGCTCCGCTGTAGCCGAAGTTCAGAACCTTGTAACCCGCGCCCAGCATAGTTTGCAGCGGCCCTTCGAACGGGGTCGACGTGCCATAGCCGAAGGTGATGCTGTCGCCCACGCATGCCACCTTGATCTGCGCACCATCCGCCGCGTGACCTGCGGCAGCCGTCAGCATGGCTGCCAGCCCCAACCAAACGCGCATCTTATCACTGGTCTTCATTCTCATTTTCCCCGTGCCATATAGATCCAATTCGTCGATGCTCGTCATTATAGCCATTAGCGTACTACCGGTCAATACTTTGGTACAAATCTTTGGTATCAATCAAGAGCGACGATAAAAAACGCCCCGGATGACCGCTCTGGCCATCCGGGGCGTTGACGATTGCCTACGGCGTGATCGTCAAGGTCGCCGTCTTCGATGTCGCCCCGTTTTTCGCGGTAATCGTCGACGTTGTGTTGGAATTGACCTTCGTCGTCGTGATCGTGAAGTTGCCCGTCGTCGACCCGGCCGCGATGGTGAAGCTTGACGGAACGCTGGCCTTGGGCGAGCTACTGGTGAGGGTCACCACGAAACCGCCCGCCGGCGCGGGGCCGGTCAGAGTGACGGTTCCCGTCGACGACACCGTTCCCTTGACCGAGGTCGGGTTCAGGGTGACGCCACTGATCGTCGCCGCGGCGACAGTCAACGTCTTCGTTCCCGACGTGCCGCCGCCCGGCGCGGGGTTGGTCACCGTGATGTTGACCGAACCGGCCGTCGTGACCGTCGATGCAGGTACCGCCGCCGTCAAGCTGGTGGCCGACACGTAGGTAGTGGCGAGCGCAGTGCCGTTGGCTTTCACGACGCTGGCGGGCACGAAATTCGTGCCTGTCAGCGCGAGGGTCAACGCGCCCGTTCCGGCGACCACGGATGTCGGGCTGATGCTCGACAGCGTCGGCGACGGGTTGGTCTTGATGGTGAACGCCAAGCCGCTCGATGTCCCACCGCCCGGCACCGGGTTGACCACGTTGACCGTCGCGGTACCGACGGCCGTGATATCCGACGCGGGTACGGTGGCGGTGAGCGAGGTCGACGATACGAAGGTCGTCGCAAGGTTCGCGCCGTTCCAGGTCACCACGGACGTCGACACGAAGTTCGTGCCGGTGACTGTCAGCGTGAAGGCCGGTCCGTTGGCCGTTGTCACGTTCGGGCTCAGGCTCGACGCCGTCGGGACCGGGTTGATGGTCACCGATGTGGTGTGGGTCGACTCGACGTTTCCGGCGACGTCGACGCTCCAATAGGTCACGGTATGCGTGCCGGCGCCCGTAACCGTGAACGGCGCGGTGTACGTCGTCTGGCTACCGCTGTCGATCTTGTAGAAGGTCGAGGCGACGCCCGAGAGCGCGTCGGTGGCGGTGAGGGTGACTACAGCGCCGCTGACGGAGGATGTTGTAGACGGGGCGGTCAGGTCGATCTTGACCGAGGGCGACGTCACGAATTGGCTGTTGCCGGCGTTGTCGGTGGCCGTCACAGTCTGGGTCTGGTTATTCCCGGCGGATGCGAATGTCAGCGGGCTGCCGGGAGTGGCCGAGGCGATCCCCGAGGTGGCGTCGGAGGCGGTGTAGGCCACCGTCACCGTGCCGTGGTTCCATCCCGCCGCGTTTGGCGTGGGAGTGACCGCGCCGAAGGCGACCGCCGGCTTGACAGTGTCGATCTTGACCGATGCGTTTTTCGGCGCTTCTACGTTGCCGGCCTTGTCCGTAGACCAGAACGTGATTGTGTGCGTGCCCTCGGCGGTAATCGTGAAGGCGGTCGTGTAGGTCTGCACCGTGCCACTGTCCACAATGTAGGACGTTGAGGCGACATTGGTGCTGCCTTCCGGATCGCTCGCGGTGAGCGTGACCGTGACCGGCCCCTTGTACCAACCGTTCATTCCGGCCGTGCCCGCAAACTGGCAGACCGTTGTGGGCGGATTGGTGTCGAGGACGATCGACAGCGTCTTCTGGGCCTCGACGTTGCCGGCCTTGTCCACCGACCAGTACTTCACAGTGTGGCTGCTGCCGCTGACCGTGAAGGCGGACGTGTAGGTCTGCTGTGCGCCGCCGTCGATGGTGTAGTAGATTGCCGCAATGCCCGAGAGGGTGTCGGTACCGGCAAGCGTGACGGTGACCGGCCCCGTGTAGGCGCCGTTGGGACCTTGTGAACCCGATGGCGTCGCCGTAGTCGACGGCGCCGTGAGGTCGATGTTCACCGACTGTGTTGGTGCCAACAGTACGTTGCCGGCGAGGTCCGTCGCGGTGATCTTGACGGACTGGCCCGTGCCCTCCGTCGTGATGGACGCCGGACTGGCGGGAAGCGCCGATGCGATGCCGGACGTCAGGTCGCCGGCGGTGTACGGGAAGTTGACCGCGGTGTTGTTCCACCCTGCCGTGTTGGCGGCTGGAGTGGGCGAACCGAACGAGATCGTCGGCTGGGTTCCGTCGATCTTGATTGTGACGCTGTTATGCGCCTCCGCATTTCCGGCCTTGTCGACTGACCAGTAGCTAACGGCATGTGTGCCGTCGCCGCTGACCGAGAAGGCTGACGCGTAGGTCTGCTGCGCGCCGCCGTCGACTGCGTAGTAAGTCGCGGCGACGTCGGCCGCGCCGTCGGGATCGGTGGCGGACAGCGTGACCGTGACCGCACCGGTGTACCAGCCGTTGCTGCCGGCCGGGCTGGACAACGCGGCGGTGGTGGTGGGCGGAGTCGTGTCGACCGTGATCGACAGCGTCTTCTGAGCCTCGACATTGCCGGCCTTATCGACCGACCAGTAGTTGATGGTGTGCGCCGAACCGCCGCTCACCGTGAATGGAGAGGCATAGTTCTGCTGCGCGCCGCCGTCGACGGTGTAGAGGGTCCAGGCGATGCCCGACAGGGCATCGGACCCGGCGAGTGTGACGGTGACCGGGCCGGTGTAGGTCCCGTTGCCGCCTTGCGTGCCGGCGGGAGTTGCAGTAGTCGATGGCGCTGTCAGGTCGATGTTGACCGTGGCCGATGTCGACGATGCCGAGTTGCCGGCATTGTCGGTCGCAGTCACCGTGGTCGTTTGGTTCGCGCCCTCGGCGGAGATCGTCACCGGGCTAGCCGGCGTCGAGGAGGCGATGCCGGAGGTGGGGTCGCTGGAGGTGTAAGGCACGCTCACAGCCGTGTTGTTCCAGCCATACGAGGTCGGGGCCGGTGAGGTGGAACCGAAGGCGATCGACGGAGCCGTCTTGTCGATCTTGACCGAACCGTTGTTGTTCGTCTCGGTGTTTCCTGCCTGGTCGATGGCCCAGAACGTTACTGTATGCGCGGCGTCGGACGAGATCGTGAACGGAACAGTGTAGGTGTGCGTGACCGTCGCGCCGTCCACGAAGTACTTGATCGCGGCAACGCCTGATCCCGCATCCGTAGCCGACAGGGTGACAGTGACCGTTCCGGTATACCAGCCGTTCGTGCCGGGCGTTCCCGAGAGCGACATGCTGGATGACGGCGGTGTTGTATCGGCGATGGTCACGGGAAGCGATTTGGCCGCTTCGACGTTGCCGGCGTGGTCGGTCGACCAGTACTGTACCGTATGGCTGCCGTACGCGGTGATACTGATCGGCTGAGCGTAGGTCTGTTGCGCGCCACCGTCGACGGTATATACGGTCGACGAAACTCCCGACACAGCGTCGGCCGCGGAGAGGGTGACGGTGACGGGTCCGCTTCCGGAGGACGCAGCCGTGCTGGTTGGCGCGGTGTAGTCGATTCCAATGGTGGGGCTCGTTCTGGTAGCCGTGTTTCCGAAGTTGTCTATCGCCGTAACAGTTCCGGTAACGCTGCCGCCTTCCGCTGTGAGGTGGAGTGGGCTGGTGGACGGCGCTAGAGAGGCGATGCCGTTGGCGTCTGTTGCGGTAAACGGCACGTCGACCGGGGTGTTGTACCAACCACCGTTAGGTGTTTGCAGCGGCGTTCCGAACGTGATCACCGGCGGGGTGAAGTCGACGACTACCTGCCGGGTGTTCTGGTTCTCGACATTACCGGCAACGTCGACGGACCAGTAGACGACGGTGTGGTTGCCGTCGCGCAGTTGGATCGGGTCGATGTACGGTTGCGCGGCCGCGCCGTCCAGGATGTAGTTCGTCTGTCCGACTCCGGAAGTGGCATCCGTGGCGCTGAGGACCACGAGGGTCGGCGGGTTGAACCCTGGGGAGCCGCCCGATCCTGGGATGACCCGGGATGTTGTCGACGGCGGTGTGCCGTCGATATTGATGGTCTGCGATTGTGCCGCCTCGGTATTACCGGCCTGGTCCACCGACCAGAAGCTAACGGTGTGTGGGCCATCGCCAGACACCTGGAAGGCGGCACTGTAGGTCTGCTGAGCGCCGCCGTCGACTGTGTAGTAGGTCGCGGCAACGTCGGCCGCGCCGTCCGGGTCGGATGCCGCGAGCGTGACCGTGACCGGTCCTGTATACCAGCCGTTCTGACCGGCCGGGCCGTTCAACGTGGCGTTGGTGGCCGGCGCGGTGGTGTCGACAACGCCGGGGTCGATCGTCAACGTTGCGGATTGAGCCGCACCGTACGGGACGACGGTATAGTTTGCGTCGAAGTTGAAGAACTGCCCTGTCACCGTGACGGCGGTTTGGGCCGAGACTGCACCGGTCGTCATTTCAAACGATGCCGACGTCGATCCCGTCGGAATGAAAAGGTAGGCCGTGGTGTCCGGCGTTTGGCCGTCTTGCCCAACCCATACCGACGGCGACGTGCCGTCTACAGCGGGTGTCGGCAGGAACTTAGCGGACGGATCACTGCTTGTTAGCAGCATGAATTGGCCGTTGTTAGTTCCCCAGGGCTGCTGAGTGTCGACAGCCGGGTTCGTCAACGTCACTGTGCCGGTAGATCCCTGGCCGGAAGTCACCTCGGTGGGGGCGAGTGTCAGGCTCGAAATTGTCGTGGCATCCACGGTCAAAGTTGCCGTTGCCATGGTCCCGTAGCTGCGCACGTAGAAGTAACTGTCGTAGATCGTGGGGGAAGCGACGATTGCCACCGATCTTGTCGACGATACGCTGGACGTCAGCAATGGGACTGTCGCAGTCGTCTGACCGGCGGGGATCAACAAGATGCCCATCGTTGCCGAAGACTGGCCGCCGAGTATCGCCACGAAAGGTGTATTCGGATCAGTATACGGGACGCGGGAGATCTGGACGCTTGGATCGGTGCTGAAGATTTCCACGGCCTGGAACGGCTCCAATCCCCACGGCTCTGGCATCGCCACCGCGGGTGCGGTAAGCGTTACGATACCCGTGCTTGGCGAACCGTTGAGGACCTCTCCGGGATTCACGGTGAACGACGCGACGTCGATCGGATTGATGGTGAGGCCTGCCGTTGCCGCGTTGCCGTACGCTACGATATTGCTGTTCGAGTCGAAGTTGACCAATTGCGCGGTCACCGTGGCGGTAGTGACACTGCTCACGAAGGACGACACGATCTGGAAGGATGCTGTTCTCTGGCCGGTTGGGATGAAGAGCGTTCCATAAACGCCGGGTTGGTTTGTGTCGGGAAACGTGAACAGGCTCACGACAAACGGATTGTTGAATTGGGAAATTGGCACGAATTTGGCCGACGGGTCGCTACTCGTCAGCTCGATGTATTCGCCGCCTATCGGCCCCCATGGCTGCACGGTGTCTACGGCAGGGGATGCGAGCGTCAAGGTAGCCGTCGTCCCCTGTCCGGCCGTCACCGTGGTTGGGTCAAGCGTCAGGGTCGCGATGTCGGTCGTGTCGACGGTGAGGGTGGCCGTGAGCGGCGTGCCATAGTCGTTGAGCGAATAGTCGGAGTTGAAGATCGTCGTCGACGCCGTCAACGTTGCGGTGGTTTGTGCGGTCACATGCGACGTAACGAGATTCAGCGCTCCGGTTGTCTGACCGGCCGGAATGTAGAGTACGGCATCGGTGTCCGGTGATCCATACATCGCGGTGACGACGTACGGCGTCTGCAGGCCGGAAAAGTTAACCGGCGTGATCTTGACGTTCGGGTTGCCGGTGCTGACATGGACCGCCTCGAATACATCGAGGCCCCACGGTTCCTGCTCGTTGGTCGCCGGCGCGCTGAGGGTAACGGTGGCTGTGCTCCCGGCTCCGTTGGTGACTTCGGATGGGTCGACCGTGAAGCTCGCAATCGCTACCGGGTTGACGGTAAGCGTGGCGGTTGCCGCGTTGCCGTAAGTCAGGAAATTGCTGTTCGAGTCGAAGTTGACCAGTTGTGCAGTCACCGTCGCGGTGATTGAACTGGTGGTTAGGGACGTGATCATCTGGAAAGACACGGTTCTCTGGCCAGTGGGAATGAAGAGCGTTCCTGTAGCACCGGGTTGGTTGGTGTCTGGATACGTGAACAGGCTCACGACAGAGGGATTGTTGAACTGCGGAATCGGCACGAACTTGGCCGAAGGGTCGCTGCTCGTCAGTTGGACGTATTCGCCGCCTACCAGTCCCCATGGCTGCACAGTGTCGATGGCCGGGGAGCCGAGTGTCAATGTGGCGTTCGCGCCGGAGCCGGCCGTCACAGTCGAGGGGTCGATCGTCAATCCGGCGATTGCGGCGGTGTTGACCGTCAGCGTGGCGGTCTCGAGGTTGCCGTACGGCGCGATGTTGTAGAACGAGTCGAAGTTGAACAACTGGGCGCTCACTGTCACCGTCGTCTGATTGCTGACGGCGGTAGTCGACATGGTGAACGTTGCGGTGGTCTGACCTGTCGGGATGAAGATGTTTCCAGATTGGCCCGTCTGCGCGCCGTCATTAATAAAGACGCCGGACGAAGCCACGAAGCTGGCAGAAGGATCGCTGCTTGTGAGCTCGACCAGTTCGCCCGGCAACGTTCCCCACGGCTGCTGTGTGTCAGTCGCGGGCGATGAGAGGGTTACAGTGACCGTTGTTCCCGACCCTGCCGTAACCGTCGACGGGTCGAGCGTCAGACTGCTGATCCCGGTCGGGTCGATCGTGAGATCCGCGGTCTGCAGGTTGCCATAGGTTACGAAGTTGTAGTTCTCGTCAAAGTTGAAGAGCTGGGCGCTGACGGTAACCGTGGGTGTCGAACCTGCTCCGTCCGTCACCATGGAGAACGATCCGAACGATTGTCCCGTCGGGATGTACATCGTCGCGACTGTATTGGGCACGCCCCCGTCGACATACACGGACGAACCGTCGCCATTCGAACCTTGCGACTGTGTGAACTTGGCGGACGGATCGCTGCTGCTCAGTACGACCAGTTCACCCGGCTCGGTGCCCCATGGCTGTTCGGTGTCGGTAGCGGGGGTGGCCAGATTGACGACGCCGGATGTTCCCTCGCCCGCGCTCACCGTCGACGGCGTCAGCGTTATACTGTTGATCTGTCTCGACTTGATGGAGATCGACGTCGATGCCGACTGGCCGTTGTCGTTTACGGTAATGTTGACCGTCGTATCCTGGCTGACGGCCGTCGTCGCGACATGGAACCTTCCCGTCCGCGCGGAGGGCGGCAGGATGACGTAAGTCTGGCCGTCCGGGCCCGTGGTCACAATGCAATCCCCGCCGCCCGATATGATCTGAGCCGCCGGATTGTCCGTAGACACGGGAATGTAAGCGCCCTGCGCCGCACCCCACGATGGAGCCGTCCAATCGGTGATCGTCGTGTCGACAATGCTGACCGCCGCGCTGTCGCCGTTGTAAACCGTCTGCGGATCGGCCGTCAATCCCAGGAACGGGGCACCGCCGCCAGTCACGCTAAAGCTCGCCGTAACCGCCGACCCGTTGACCGAAACGGTGATGGTAGCAAGACCGGACGGAGTATATGGCTGCGTCAACACATGGACCTGAAGTCCGACATTCCCCGGCGGCACGATACCGTACATGGTGCCGTCCGGTCCGGTGACGATCGTATCGTCGCCGTCCGCCGAATAGAACGTAACACCAGGCAGATCCGCCTGAAGCGCGAGATAGACGCCGGGCTGCGACGGCGAGGCCCACGACGGCGCCTCGTTGCCGTTCGGCGAGTTGAACGCCCACGCGCTCAGCAGCAGCTTGGAGCCGGCGACAACCGTCGACTGATCCGTATAAGCGTAGTTTAGCGTCGACGGGAAGTAAGGATACTGGGTTCCCCGCACGGAGACGTCCACACTGCGAGCGCCGTCGCCAAGATCGGCAGTCAGCGTGCCAGAAACGTCGGACGTAACCACCGGCGCGGTCCAGTAGAACTGAGCGCTCGAAAAACCGGGCGCGATGTAGGCATAGGCCTGACCGTCGACAACGCAAACGTTCGACCCGCTGAACGTCAACGGCTGGCTCAGCGTCTGCGTCAACGGAACGTAAATGCCGGGTCCAAGGTTCGCACCGGCCGGAGGCGCCGATGCCGTCGCCGGACCGTTGAGGAAGACCCATCCAGCGCCCATCTGGCCGCTACCCATAAGGTCGGAAGTGCCTCCCGTGTAGCCATGGACATTCAGTTCCAGGCCGGCGACCGCAAGCGGCGCGCTCGGCAGCGTGTCGAATGTGAGGACGCAGGTCGACTGCAGGCCATCGTGCGTGCCATAGGCAACGATCTGATTGCTGTTGTTGATGGAGGTAGCGCCCTGCAGCACCCATCCCGAGTTCTCGGGCAGGTAGTCGTTCAGGTTGACCATGGTGCCGTTCGCATAAAGGATCGCCACCGAGGTGACCGACGAAAGCGGTACGAACTGAACCGCCCAGCCGACCGCGACACCGCTGTCATTGATGGCGCTCAACTGTCCCCAATCGAAACCGACCGGCGTACCAACCTCACGCGTGGTGCCTGTCACGCCATTGGGCACGTCGGGCGTCCACACCGCGGCGTGATAATAGTAGGTACCCGCGCGCGGATAGTGAGGCGCCGATCCCGCGACCACGCCATAGTTGTTGATGCGGGAAGCCGCGAAAACCGAGTCGGGCGCGAGACCAGGTATCGGCGTCAATATCCCGTTCTGCCAGACGACACCCGAGCCGACATCGCCGTACCGATACCCGGTGGCGACCACCTGGCCCGCATTGTTGATGCCGCCCGCCCCCATCTGATATCCGTTGGGCAGCTGGCCGATATCCACCGCGCTGCCGTTCTGCCACACCGCCGTGCCGTTGGTCGACAGGGCCGGGTTCCAGTCCCAAGCAAGAACCTGCGCGCTATCGTTGATGCCCACAGCGTTCGTCAACCAGAGATTCGGATCAGTCAGCAGGTCGATGGGATTCGCGGGATCCGGCCAGAAGACACCGTGGTTCTGAAACAAGGCGGTATTTCCACCGGCGTTGCCTGCAACGGCGCCCCCTGAGTTAATGGCGTATCCATACGCCCCGAGCGCGCCCGCAGGCAGCGCCAGCTCGATCGGCTGGCCGTTGCGCCAGGTGAACGCGTGCGAATAACCGTTGAAGTCGCCAACCGAGCCCGCTAGATCGCCATTGTTGTTGATGGCATACGCGGCGGCCGAGGCATAACCCGCGGGCACTGGGACTTCCTGAACAGTGGCACTTTGAGCCTGAGTGATGTTAGCGCACGTAGTCAGCAAGAGCGCGGCGAACAGTGCCGCTGAACTCCAATTGAAAGTTTTCACGTGATTCTCCAAGTTACATAAGGTCGACGGCATTAACCGTCTCGACATCAATCCCGTGCATGCGGACATCCCGCGGGCACACTATGGGCAAGGGCTGAGTCGACAAAAAGAAACGGCGCAAGCGTGCCGCAGGCCATCAGGGCACAACGGCCGACGACCGCTAATACAAAATTTAAGTTCTAGAAATTCGGGGAACTACAGGCAGTGCACTGGAACCGCGGGGACGCGAAGGCGCACCCAACCCCAGGAGTGTGGGGAGCTACAGTCCGGCAACTGAAACCTGCAAACAGTATACCGCAGCTTGCTTGCAAATGCGCATAGCAATGCGGAACGCCGCCGTAAAAATTCGCCTCATCTCATCAGACGAGACTAGGCTGCGGCAAATGTGTTAAGGGCGGGTGAAAGGAGGACTGCCCCGGCCGTTACTCTCCGGCCGGGGCATCGCGAATTAAGGCGTAATCGTCAACGTTCCGCCCTTGGTCGATCCGTTGACCGTGGCGCTCACTATAACGTCCGTGTTGACGGACACCGTCTTCGTGCCGAATGTCGCCGAGGCGGTGAGTCCGCCGGCAGGCACCGAGAGCGACGTTGGCGCGCCAAGGAGCAGCGAGCCGTTAGACGTGTAGGTGATCGCGACGACAGCCCCGGTTGACGGCGCCGGCGAAGCGAGGGTTATCGTAAGCTTCACGTTCGAGCCGGCCTTCGCCGTGCGCGGCGAGAAGCTTGCCGATGCGAGATATGGCGGCTTAATGGTCAGGGTGACCGTCTTGCTCGCCCCGCCCGCCGCTGCCGTAATGGTTGACGCAGTGCTCGCCGTCACCGCCAGGGTCGACAATGAGAATGTTGTCGACGATGCCCCGGCCGGAACCACGACCGGCCCAACGATCATGGCAGATGGATCACTGCTGGTGACGGTGACGGCCGTGTTGACGGCGGTGACACCGGTGAGCGTCACCGTGCCGGTCGAACCCGTCCCACCAGGCACCGCGCTCGGCGTAAGTTTGAGGCCCGTAACCGCCGGAGGCACGATACGCAGGTGAGCGGTGTGCGAGACACCGGCCTTTGCCGTGATCGTCACCAGGGTCGAGGTCGCCACCGGTACGGTCGTAATCGTCGCCTGCGCCGAGGTCGCCCCGGCTGGCACCTTGACCGACGCTATCACGGTCGCCGCCGCATTATCGGACTTGAGCGTCACGGTTGTCCCCGTCGACGGGGCCGGTCCGTTCAGGTTGACTGTCAGCGTGCTGGTCACGCCTCCGGTGACATTCTGCGGCGAGAGCGTGACGGTTGAGAGCGTCAGCGGTACGGTTACCGTGAGGCTGTGCGCGGCTTCCACATTGCCGGCGTTGTCCTCGCTCCAATGGTTAATGGTGTGTGTCCCAGCGGCCGTCAAGGTGAACGCGCCGTTATAGTATTGGGCAGAGCCACCATCGATAGTGTAGTACGACGCGAGAACGCCCGATTCGTCGTCGGTTGTATTGAGAGTTACGGTCGTACCGGTTACCGATTCAGTCGTGACGGGGGCCACGGTGTCGACTTCGACGATCTGCCAATGAGTCTGCTCGACGTTGCCGTCATTGTCGACGGACCAGAACATCATCGAGTAGACGTTCGACGCGTTCAGGGTGAACGGGCCGGTATAGGTTTGTGTCGGGCTGCCATTAATCGTGTAATAAGTCGCGGCGATTCCAGCGGTGGCCGAGGCATTAAGCGTAACCGTGGCCGGGGTCTTGTACCACCAGCGATTCGGGATCGTCTCTCCCTGGATGTTCGCAAGGGTGATTATCTGGAACGGAGAGGCCACAGTCCAGATCTGGTTCGCGTCGCCGGTTGCGCTCTCCAAGGTCAGTTGTGTTGTACCGTCGTTTGCGCCAGGGTCAACGGGGAGACCGCTGCCATTGCCAAGAAGGATGAAGCCCCCATTACTTGGCTGCATCCACCACTGCTGATTTACCTGACCGTTCGCCGTCCACTGGATGACGCTTGTGCCCGGATCGATCGATCCATATTGCGCGTCCAGCGTCTTTCCACCATAGAGGTTGGTGATGGTGTACAGCCCGTTTCCAAGTGGAGTCAACGTCCACCCTTGCTGTATGTCTATTGTGTAAGGCGCGACGTTGACCCAGAACTGCCCCTCCCCGGATGTCATCGCATAACCGCTTGCTTGATTGACGAGCGTGTACGTACCCGCGGGGATCGGTGG
>Ga0070658_10002330_pt1 | contig 15940 bp, 14 predicted proteins | sample KBSC13metaG_FD_64664 | JGI IMG/M metagenome (GOLD analysis project Ga0070658, IMG submission 64664) | Corn rhizosphere microbial communities from Kellogg Biological Station, Michigan, USA - KBS C1-3 metaG | ecosystem: Host-associated > Plants > Roots > Rhizosphere > Soil ...
AAACTTGTCAATTGCTTCGGTCTGATCGCCGTGGAAGCGCTTCAAATCGAAAACATGAGGGCGACGCCGGACGCCAAACCAGACCCTGAAAACGCAGGTGTGTTCCTTCCCAACGGAGCTTCTGCAAAATCAGGACTGAACCAATCGATCGGGGATGCCGGTTGGGGAATGTTCCGTTATCTGCTCACGTACAAGGCTGAAAGCGCCGGTCGTGTGGTGGTGAACGTCAACCCCGCCTACACCTCTCAGGACTGTTCGGGATGTGGGTATCGACCGGAGAAGGAACATCGTAAGACCCTCTCCGATCGCATCCACTTCTGTCCAAGATGCGGGTTGGTACTCGACAGAGACACCAACTCCGCAAGAACAATCCTTCAAATCGCTGTAGGGCAATACAGCCTCCCAGCCTAGACTGGGGAGAAGCCCCGGCGTTTACGCCTGGGGAGTTGTCACATCGCGCATCAGTCATCCCAGCCTTCGGGGTGACTTTTGCTTAATCGACCCAATTTTGCATTTCCGGTTTGCGAGGCCGATGCGGTAGTTGGGAATAGAGCGGTCATCATACCGTCTGAACTTGACTTCCGATTTCTACTAACGGCTAATGTGAAATGAATCAGGGAAGGAAGGCTCCTCCGTCGAATAGCCGCAGTATCCCTAGTCGGATTATCGCCAAGTTGACGGGCATGGCCATCGCGGCTCAGTTCAACAAACAGAACGGACGCTCGCCATTGGCATTGGCAGGATTCCTGTTCGGGTTCCTTTCACATTAACCGTTTATAAGGAAAGTATCCCCAATGTCTTACTCGCTCACCGTGTTTGTAAATGATCAATCCGCTATCACACCAGAACTATTGGCGGAAACATATAAGAGATATTATAGGCTTGATCCTTTCGTCAGCATACACAGCTGCCCAGAAGGTTTCAAGGAGCAAGGGGAGGATGAACCTGCCGTAATTGTAACAATTCCCTTGGTAGAGGGTGACAGTGATGCGTTCGCTTACACAGGGGAATTTGCGAATAAATGGTTAATCATAATTAGATTCATGCGCGAAAAAATGCATCCCGATGATAAAAAACGAATCCTGTCTAAGGCGAGAAATCCTCTGAAGCGCTCGCAGATTGCCGCTTGCAATCGCTGGATATACATTACTACCAGCCCCGACCCTGAGCTCTGGTATGTTAACGAGTATATTTACACGTTGCAAATACTAGATGAATTCCGCGGCTTATATGTGTTTTCCGATAATGAAAACAAATTTTTAAGTCATATCTGTGAGTATGCACAGAAGCCATCATAGAATGAGCGGATGATCATCACCCGACGAGTTAGGATGCGCAGAGCAATATGAGGATGGGAAGCCAGTCCGACATGGTAACAAATCACAGGTGCTTAACGAGCAGGAATAACCTACCTTGAGACCGGATTGGAATACACATGGCACTTTGACGAAGGTGGCCGCGGGTTTGGAAGACACGAAGGCAGATGGAATATTTGGACAGTCGTCCTCTGGTAGGATACGGGGTACGCTATGGGGCGCTTGGGCTGCATGGGGATTTGGGATATGAAGGCCAGGCCGTGCAGGTGCGGGGAAAGGCTTACAGCCATGCCCTCAGCGCACATGCCCCTTTGCGTCTGGTGTTTGAGTTGGAGGGGAAGTACCAGACGTTTCAGCGCCGGGTTGCGCTGAACGACGATGTGCCAGAATAGGTGACGTACGCCGATTTCTGCATCATCGGTCACTATAAAAAGTGACGCCTGCTTAAAGGAGAATCTCATGGTTGCGGTAAGCAAACAACGGTATATCAGCCCGGAAGACTACCTGAAACACGAACGGTTGGCAGCGACAAAAAGCGAATATGTGGAGGGGCAGATTTTTGCGATGGCAGGCGCTTCCCGTCAACATAATCGCATCACCTTCAATGCCACCGGATTGCTTCATGCTCAGTTGCAGGGAAAGCCCTGTGAAGGGTTCGCCAACGATATGCGTGTCAAGGTGCAGGATGATAGCCTGTATACCTATCCGGACATCGTGGTCGTTTGCGGAGAAGCCAACTTTACGGACGAGGCGTTGGATACGCTCTTGAACCCCACGCTTATCATCGAAGTCCTTTCGGACTCGACCGAAAAATATGACCGCGGTAAAAAGTTCGCGCACTATCAGCGCATTGAATCCCTGCGGGAATACGTTCTCATCTCGCAGGATGAGGCGCGTATCGAGTGCTTTACCAGACAGCCGGACGATCGTTGGATGCTGTCCAAAGCCGAGGGGTTGGAAGACGCCATAACACTGGAATCCATCGACTGCACTCTTCCCCTGACGGAAGTCTATGCGCGTGTCCGCTTCGAGAGTGCTGAGGTAACGCAGACAGAAGAGGAGAATTGATATGTTGGAAGGAGGCCGCCCTTGAAGGGCGGCCTCTTTTCGTAGGTCAACGCAGGTCTCGGACTATGCGGACGCCGTTTTGAGCCATGCTGTAGAGAAAGAGGGTATGGTAGAGATCGGCGGGGTGGGCGGGGATGCCGAGCTGCTGTGCGACCGCGAGCGGGGTGTCGTAGGTATCTACGCATTCGACCGGGATCAGGACCGTATCGGGGCGATCGGCGGCGTTGGCGCGGAACTTCAGATGTAGCGCCAGATGGTAGGCGCAGATGTCGGTACAGTCGCCGACCACAATGAAGTGGGTGATCTCCGGATGCGCGTCCAGCCAGGCGTTGAGAGGCGTTCCGACCCCGGCATGAACCGCATTCTTCGGGAAGATGGTAAACGAGGCCGCGAACGGTAGCTCTGCGAGTTCCGGGACGGTCTGAGACTCGGAGGTGTCGCGGATACAGTGAGGCGGATAGGCGGCGAATTCGGCGGCGTGCGGGCTGTGCGTATCCTGGGGAAGCACAAAGTTCCGCACGCCTGCCGCGTAGGCTGCCGTAAAGAGCTGCCGGATCGGCGCGATAATGCCCTTCACCCGGTCACTGTGGAGCGGCCCCTCATGGCAGAAGCCGTTGATGACATCGACGCAGAAGATCCCGACATGCTCCGGCCCACCGGCGGAAAGGATCAACTCCGCCAGAGAGGCCGAGGCAAGGCTCTGCTGCCAGGTCTCCAGGTAGTCCAGAAAAGGCCCGGAAGATTCTCGCAGGCCGGGCTCCTGCGTCGAAGTTTGCAACGCTCTGTCTCCGCTCTCTTTGATCAGGGGTGTGCGATAGGGTAGGGTGGCGTAGATCGTCACCTGGCCTTGGTGGGCGCCTGCACGTTCGCTTTCGCGGACTTCGGTGACAGTGTGGGGGCTGCACTCGCTTTACCGGGCGCGGTGACACTTACCAACGTCGTGCCGATTGTAAGGTTGATCGCCATCTTCGTAGACAACGGACCGGCGGGCTTCGCAGGTGCGCCCGGTTTTGGGGCGAGCTGCTTCGGTGGGTTTTTGGCAGTGAACTGCGCCGACATTGTGCCGGTGCCGGAGGAACGGACGAGGCGCCCCGTTTGGAGATCGACATCGTTATCGATATTCATGACGATCGTACCTGAGAGCGTCGCGGTTGATGCTGCAGCCGTCTGTGTCGGCTGCATCTGGGCGTTCAGCAGGACTTTGACGGGTATGGTCAATAGATAGTGCAGCAATGCGGTTTTGTAGGCACCCACGGCCTCAAATTTGACGAATTGGCCTTTGATATTCCCTGTGCCCATCCCGGATATCGGGAGGGTCGTTGTCCAGGAACTGCCCGGTTTGACCGCACTCTGTGGGAGCGGAAACTGCTGGGTGCCCAGAGCATCGGAGCCCATAACGCCGCCCAGGAGAGAAGGACTGCTGTTTCCCTTGGCTCCGACCGCCGAAGTGACTCCGCCCCGCGAATCCATAATCAGGGTAACCGGCTTCGGCACAGTCGTCGCTCCCATCCCGGCTCCGCCCTGCATATTGATCGTCGTTACGGTCACCTGTGCGCCGCCGTTAGGAAGCAGCTTGACGGTCTTGAACTCCTGCACGACCGACACCTGCTGTAGCGGCATGCCGCTACTCTGAGCCCCGCCGGCGCCGTTTGCACCGCCCATGGTGACCGCCATATTGGACTGGTACTGGCTGACCTCGCCCATCTTATACTTCATGCGCAGGGTCACCGGACCTCCGCCGCCTGCACCCGTCTGTGCGAGGAGGGGCAGAGTTGTCAACAGCAATCCCGCTGCCACGGGGGCCAGTGTACGCGGATACCACGAACAGGACATTACGATTTCTCCTTGGTTTTGCCGACAGTCGCGGCGGCTTTTTTGGGGGCGGTCTCCGGCCTCACCACAATCCGCGCCTTGACGTCGATATTGGTTTCCGAGGTTTTGCCGGGCGCGGCCGGGTCCGGAATGGACCGTTTGAGCAGGGCCACCATGTTCATGACGCTCTCCGTCATCTGCACGGCGCTGCCGGTCGGGACTTTCGCCGTGGCGAAGAGCACCCGGCCCTCCGCGGTCACTTTGCCCGTCAGTGTGCCGACCTGATCGGCCACCTTCTCAGTCGAGTTGCCCTCTTTGTCCAGCTTGTTGTCGATCATCGTCTGACCGGTCTGGGAAATCAGGAGGGTGTTGGGTTTGCCGGGAAGCGGCTTCGCCAGCGTCGCCTTGTAGGTGGTGGAACCGGGCTTGTGGCCGAGAACGCCGTCATCGAACGCCCAGGTCTGACCGGGTGCGACCGCGGCATTCGGAAAGATGACCGGAAGGATGGTCAGAAACATTTTACGCAGATCGAAACCGATATCCACCTTGATCGGGTTGTTGGTTCCCCCGCTGACGGTCGCGACGCTGCCGTTCGGCTGGATGAGCGCGGTGACATTGAGTGCGCCCTGGATCTGTTCCAGAGAGACAGGCACCGGAATCTTGTCGGCCTCTTTCACTTCGACACCGGGTCCGGGATCGTTCTCCAGCAGATAGACATCGGCGGTCTCCGCAACGATCTCGACCTCCGCGCCCTTCGCATCTACTTTGCGAACGGTCATCACGTAGGTGATATCGGCCTCCAGATTGGCAGGTGCGTTGCCCTCCAGGGCGATCGGCGGAAAATGCCCGACGAAGAAGGCGGCCAGCTTATAGCGTCGTTTGTCGCCCACTTTGAAATTGTAGGTCAGGCGATTGGGAGCTGAGGCCGTATTGGCGCCGGGGGGGGCGACGGTCGGTTTTGGCTTAGGATGCGCTTGCGATCTGAACAGGGTGCTCGCAAGCACCGTGTCGGGGAAGGTGAATGGCCTGGAGTGCCCTCCGGCAACCTGGCCCACGAGCAGCGCTCCGGTGAAGGTGAACAATGCGCCCATCTTGAGCAAGCTAAGACGACGCGGTAGGGATAGTCTGGGCAAAGAGATGGTCCTCCTGAGATGGGCTATTCTACCCTTACGTAACTTCCAGTGTCAATTGCACACCTATCGCGCATCTCCGCGTCAAAACAGGGAGGAATTTCGTCTACCGGAACGAATAGTAGAGCATGAGCGAACTACAGACGCATATCGACAGATTTTTGGTCTACGTGGATGCCGAACGCGGCATGTCTCCCAATACCGTCATGGCCTACAAGACGGATATGGAGCAGTTCGTGATGACGGCGCTTCAGCGTGGCGTGCGGCAGGCGGAAGATCTGTTGGAGAGCCATGTGCTGGCCTATATCGCGCAGCTTCAAGAGCGCGGGATCTCCGAAAACAGCATCGCCCGTAAGGTCGGCACCGTCCACACCTTCGCGAAGTATCTGGTCATCGAAGGGGTGCGCAAAGACGACTTTATGGCCGGGATGGAGGGGCGCAAGCGCACCCGCCGTCTGCCGCATACCCTCTCGGTCGTCAAGGTCAAGCGCCTGCTCAACCAGCCGGACCCCGCAAATCCCCGCTCCTTGCGGGATAAAGCTGTCTGCGAGATGCTCTACGCCACCGGCCTGCGTGTCTCCGAACTTACCGGCCTGACGATCGACGACCTAGACCTGCAAGCGATGACCGTGCGCTGTTTCGGCAAAGGACGCAAAGAGCGCATCGTGCCGGTCGGGAAGGTCGCCTGCGACTATGTGGCCCTCTACCTGGAGCAACGCAAACTGATCGTCGCCAAGGGCGTCGATCCCAACGCTCCGCCTAAGCGACTGAGCCGCAAGGCCGCTCAGGAGCAGCCACCCTCCTTCGAAGAGGCCCGCAGCCCCTTCCTCTTCCCCTCGCCTGACGGCGGCAGGATCGTCCGCAATGAGATCCGTCGCATCGTGAAACTGTTTGCGGAGCAGGCGGACCTGGACGAAAACGTGACCCCCCACGTCCTGCGCCACTCCTTCGCCTCCCACCTCCTGGCGCACGGTGCGGATCTGCGCACCATTCAAGAGCTGCTCGGCCACTCCGCCATCACCACCACTGAAATCTACACCCACGTCACCAACGACCGCCTGAAAGACATCTACCGCAAATCCCACCCCCGCGCCACCTAAATGAAAAGCCCCCCACACATTCGTGCGGGGGGCGAAGTCAAGGTTGCCATCAGGCCGCCATCAGGGTTTCCTGGAGGGGGGCGAGGCGTTCGCGCAGCATGGTGCGGGCGCGGTTCAGGCGGGATTTCACGGTGCCGATGGAGAGACCGGTGGTCTCCGCAATCTCCTCGTAGGATTTGCCTTCGGTATGGTACATGCGCAGCACCTGGCGCTGATAGGCGGGAAGATGCTGAATCGCTTTGGCCAGCATCGCGGCGACCTCGTTGTCCATGCAGATCGCTTCGGGCTGCGGGGAGGGATCCATGATATCGCGGGCGATATTGGCTTCTCCGTCACTGTTGGTGCCGGCATCCAGGCTCAGATGGCTGCGATGCGCCGGGCGCACACAGAGGTCGAGGTAGGTGTTGCGCACGATCCGGAACAGCCACGAGGTGAAACTGGCTTCGTAGCGGAAGGTGTGCAGGTTCTGATAGAGACGCAGAAATACCTGACCGGCGATGTCGCCTGCCTCATCGTGATTACGGCAGAGGGAGTAGGCAAATTTGTAGACCGACTTCTCGTAGGTGTGGATGAGCGTGTCCCAGGCTTTGGCATCCCCGGCTTTGCAGCGCTCAATAAGAACGTTTTCAGAGATACTGTTGCCCGTTTGGGACGTGGCGCTGGTTTCGGAAGCGGTCGTAGGTTGAGTTATCGTAATCATGGTCGTTGTTCTCCTGGACATAGGCTGTGTAGTACAGAGTGGTCTGTCTTGCACGAGGCGTAATGGGGTTGCGAAGCAACCCGCAGACGGTCCTGGCCTGCCATAGAGCGACACACATTGCCGCAACGTAGACTCTATTGAATTGTGGTGAAAAGTGCAAAAGACGTCCTTATCCCGGTACTCATACGAAAACGAATTCTCGCCCCGATGGAGAGAAGCGCTCGCAGAGCACCGAAACAAAGACGTCATGTCTCTCTGGCATCGACGATCATGGCCGACACACAGGAATAGATTCAATTGGGTGTATGCGCGCAGAACAGTCCCTGACACACCTACATCTCTATAGACGTAATTGCAGGGTAAAAGGTTCCCGGCATTTAAAAATAAAATAGAGGCCGAAAATGACAACGCTCCTCCGGTTGGGGAGGAGCGTTGGAGATTAGCGTAGAGACGCTCTCTAGTTGAAGGGCCAGTAGTGGATGTAGTAGAGATTGCCGCTGGAGTCCTTGGCTGTCTCAAACAGAGCCTGCGGCTTGAACGCCTTGGCATGGCCGTCTACATAGGCGACATTGACGATGCCCTTGGGCCACTTGTTGGCGTCGAAGCCCTCTTTCGCATGGCGCGGTCGGGGATAGGCCGGGAAACCACCGCAGCCGCCCGAGTCCCAGAACTGGTTCTCTTCTACCAACACCTGCTCCGCGGGGCGCGCGATCTGCGCCAGTGTCAGCGATGGCGTCACGTAGCCGGCGGCATGGCACGCGCCGACGCTCTGTGCATCGGCAAAACCGGCCAGACCCTGCCAGAACGGTCGCTTGCCGGGGTAGGTGCCGTACGGCGGCGTTCCGGGATACTGATAGTCGACCGGGTTGGGGCCGACCAGGATCTGTTGAGTCGGCGGGATTCCGTAACTGGCGACCGGACCGCCAATGGTCGTATACTGGCTGGCCTGCGTCTCCGCTCCGGCTGCTCCGGAATGGGTCACATCGGCGTCCGGCTTACCGTCGGTGCCGCCGTCGTAGGCCCCGTTCGGGCAGACGAACATCTGTAGGTTCTTGACATAAGGCTGAACCGCTTTGATCCAACTGATATCGTAGTTGTAGACCTCGCCCGGATACTCCTGATTGCCCAGGGGGATCGACTCATCGTAGTCCTGCTGGTACATGGTGATGGCCAGAGCGGTCTGCTTGATGTTGGAAAGGCAGGCGACGCCGCGCGCTTTGTCGCGAGCCTGGGCGAAGACCGGGAAGAGGATCGCTGCCAGGATCGCGATGATCGCGATGACGACGAGCAGTTCGATCAGAGTGAAACCTTGACGTAGTGTCCGCGAACCGGACCTGGATTTTGAGTGCAATCGCATACCGAAACCTCCTGAAACACGGGTGTGAAGCCCAATCCGACCGCACACGCCATTGTATTAAATTGCCCCTCCATGAGCGTGCATGATGAATAGGCGAATTTGTGATCTTAACCTCGAAAGGTTGGCGTCCGTCCGCTGATGGGATCGAACTATGAATGTGATGATACAGTCGAACGTGAACGAAAGTCAAGCGAAGGAAGAGTGAAATTGTTCACAGTGCCTCGACGAGCTGTACGCCGCGAAGCGTACATGTGGTACATCGGAAGGGTAGCCAGGCCCTTTAAAGTCTCTGAAACGTTCGCCGGGACGTTGAGAAGCAGGTACAAAGGCTTTACACTCTGTATGACGCTGTCCGAACGCTAAATGTTCTATGTTATTGCGATTTCGTTAAAGACTGCCCGCTTCCTGTTACGACAGCTTCAGAAGGCGAGCGATGGCTTCCCGGATGCGGGCGTCGCTTCCAGAAGCAAACATGGGATTACCGTAGTAACGACACGCCTCTTCTACCTCATAGCCTCCCCGGTCATACTCTTCGGCAGTCGGAAGGTAGTTCCAGCAGCCGTTGGTGGTGCCGAGCATCAGCAGCGGAGCGCGGAACTGCGCAACCGTGTCCAACTGATACGCGACGAACATCTCCGCCGGAAATCCGAGCAGAGTCACTCCCCCCAGAAGCAGCTTTTGAACGCTGAACGGCTGCGTGGCAGGCGTTGCCGCCTCCAGCGCACGCGCCCGCTGTTCGGTGGCCCACTCTACCTGGGCCTGGAGATCCCTGAGAGCGCCGGAGCCGACGGCGCTCTCCCGGCCCTGCGCCAGCCTTGTCTGCGCCTGCGAGAGTTGCCGATCGCACTCTTCCGGTGAGGGCGGCGGCACCAAAGGCAGGTCGACGCTGATCTCTTCGGCATCCAGGGCGGCGTCCAGCCTCCCATGAGCGTTCCAACGTGCCGTATGCGCCGCCTCTGCGATCTGGCGGCCATTGGTCAGGACGGCTTCTCTGCTGCCGCGTCGCAGGGGATCGATGTCCCCGCAACAGCCCTGAAAAAACAGGGGGACTGCATCCGCTGTGACACCGGAGTCGGCAGCCTCGCGCCGAAAGCGCTCCTGGAGCGCCGCAACCGCCGCGCCGGGCCAATCCGCGGAAAACCGCAGTTCGTCTCCTGTCAGGGTGGTCGGATGGCACGCGTGCGAGAAGAGCATCGCAAACATCCGTCCGTCTGCTCCATTGACGCAGAGGGTCTGCACCGTCGGTGAAACCGGCCCCCCGTAGTTCGCACGCATGATCGCGCGGCCTTGTGCATCGTTTGCGCGCCGATTGATCCCGATCTGCGCGGAACTTTCGCCATAGGTCAGATGGGCCGGCTGCAGATTGCGCAACGCCTGTCGCGCCACGCTCACCAACTTGCGGGTCAAGACATCGATATACGGCAGATCGACCGTCCCCATCGCGCGATAGGTGCCCAGGTGCGGGCCGTTATGCGTATGAGTGGCATGGAGCAGGATGGCCTGCGGCACGGTGTCGAGCCGTGTCGCGATCTCCGTGCGAACCTGCGTTACCAGAGCGTCCGGAAAAGCTGCAATGTCCGCTGTCAGCAGCGCCAGGCGCTGCCTGCCGTCGTCCAGAACCAGGGCGCGTGCCCAGAGTTCGTCGAGAACGCCGACGGCTCCGGTCGGGCGATGGGAGTAGCCCGCCATCCAGATATCGAGCGGAGGGGTGATGTTGGTTTCGGCAGCGCCGGCATAGAGAGGCACGGGGTGATTCCTTTGGGGGAGGACCGTCTATGTGCTGTGCAATGATGAAACCAGTTTACCGCACGCGAACCAATGTGTCAATCACACGATCTATTCTTGGCCTTATGGTTGCGCCGATCGGATCGCGACTCTATTATAACCTCGGCAAAGAGGCGTCTGCATCTGCGATATGGCGGATTTTGTCTACCTTTGCCAGCCGGGCGAGGTCTATTTTGCCACCGGGTGTCGATTTTGCCGCGTGGAGGTTGGGCGGACTGTGCAATGGCAGGTGATAGGGACGACTGGAGCGTAGAAGACGATAGACGACAAAAGGAGAGATCTATGCGTGGAACCGTGGCGATTGTAGGGGCGGGAATGGCGGGGCTGGCAGCGGCGCGGCGTTTGACGGCAGCCGGGCAGAAGGTAGTGTTATTTGAGAAGAGTACGGGAGTGGGAGGGCGTGTTGCGACGCGGCGCGTAGAAGGCTGCATCCTGGATCACGGTGCTCAGGTGATCAAGCCGGACGGCTCTCCGCTCGCGGAGGTCATGCTGCATGAACTGCCGGCTACAGACCTTATCGAGGTGCTTCCGCCGGTGCGTATCGTCGGCTCTGACGGAGCGATTCTGCCGGAGGATCCCCACTACACCGCCCCGCGCGCCTTTACCTACCGCAACGGCATGACGACTTTACCGAAACTGCTGACTGCGGCGCTGCCCACCGATCGATTCGAATTGAGGCTGAAGACGCGTATTGGGAGGATCGAGGAGAACAGCGACGGTTTTCTGCTGCGGAATGAGCAGGGCAGGGAACTTCTGCGCGCGGATCGCGTTGTCCTGACTCCGCCCGCGCCCCAGGCTGCGGATCTGATTGCTGCCAGTCAGCTGCAAGACCCAACTCTGACGCAGACCCGATTAGACGCTCTGCGTGCCGTGCCCTACCACTCCTGCCTGACGGTGCTGCTCGGCTACGCTGCACCCACACCACCCGCTCCTGCCTACGCTCTGCTGGCCTCTGACCGCGCCCGACCCTTGCTCTGGCTGGCCTTCGAACAGACCAAGGGATCCTCCCGTGCGCCGCAGGGCGAAGCCGCTCTGATCGCCCAGTTAGGGCCGACCATCTCGCAAGAACTCTACGACGCTTCCGATGCCGCAGTGCTGGATCTGACGCTGCGTGAACTCCGCGCGCTCTTCGGGGACACTTACGCGCATCCCCATTGGCAACAGGTGAAACGCTGGCGCTACTCTCAGCCACACGGCATGGCCGACTTCAACACGGTCAATCCGGGCAGTTCAGACACGCGCCTTGTCATTTGCGGCGATGCCCTCCGTCCGGAAAAGGGACGAGTTTACCAGGCGTATGCCAGTGGTCTGGAGGCGGCGGAGTTTCTTCTCACCTATCCCTGATCCCCTTCCCAGGGCGGGAAGGGGACGGGGGTTAGGTCGTCAGTCGGCGTAGATGGAGTAGGTGGGGGTGGTGAGGTAGCGTTCGCCGGTGGAGGGGATGATGACCACGATCATCTTGCCTTCGCTCTCAGGCTCCGCCGCAACCTGGAGCGCCGCCCATACCGCCGCTCCCGAGGAGATGCCCGCGAAGATGCCCTCCTCCTTGGCCAGGCGGCGCGCCATCTCCATCGCATCGTTGGCTTCCACGGTGATGATTTCGTCGTAGATATGGGTGTTGAGGTTGGTTGGCACGAAGCCGGCTCCAATGCCCTGAATGGGGTGCGGACCGCGCGGTTTGCCGCTGAGGACCGCAGAGGTCGCCGGCTCGACTGCGACGACGCGGAAACCCGGTTTGCGCTCTTTCATCACCTCGCCGACGCCGGTGATCGTTCCGCCCGTGCCGACGCCTGCGACGAGAATATCGGCCTGTCCATCGGTATCGCGCCATATCTCTTCGGCGGTCGTTTTGCGATGGATTTCAGGATTGGCGGGATTGTCGAACTGCTGGGGAATGAAGTATTTGCCCGGCTCCGCCGCGGCCATCTCCTCCGTGCGGCGAATCGCGCCGAGCATCCCTTCCGCCCCGGAAGTCAATATGAGATCCGCGCCGAGCGCCCGCAGCATGACCCGACGCTCCTGCGACATCGTCTCCGGCATGAGGAGGCGACAGGCATAGCCCTTCGCCGCGCAGGCGAAAGCCAGACCGATCCCGGTATTGCCGCTCGTCGGTTCCAGGACGACCATTCCCGGCTTCAAGGCTCCCGACTGCTCCGCGGCGTCCAGCATCGCGACGGCGATCCTGTCCTTGACGCTGGAGAGCGGATTGAAGTATTCGAGCTTGCAGACGATGATCGCCTTCACGCCTGCGGAGACCCGGTTCAGTTTGACGAGTGGGGTGTTTCCGATCAGTTCCGTGACGTTATTTGCAATGCGCATGATGTTGTCTCCTCCTCTGCGGTCCCTAAATATCGGGCATAATGCTGAGCGAATCGTCGATTTCCGCTTTGCGACGCGCCAGATCGGCCAGCGAGGTGGCGTTGAGGCGGCGGGACAGATCGTCCTCCACCTGCTCCTCAAAATTCCGAACGATCCAGGTGACGCCCGGCGCATCGACTTCCAGCGTCTCGTCCTCGCTATGGCTGGAGAAGAGTCGGTCGCCGCGCATAAGCGCCCGAACGACATCGCCGACACTGATCCGCTCCGCCGACCGCGCCAGATTGTAGCCGCCGCCTGCGCCGCGCACGCTGCGCACGATCCCCGCGCTCTTCAGCGAAGCCAGAATCTGATCGAGATAGGGGCCGGGGATGTTTTGCCTCTGGGCGATCTCCCGGCTCTGGCAGGCTTCCGTTTGGGACTGCATCGCCAGATCGACGGCCGCACACAGCGCATAGCGCAGTTTAGAATTGAAAAACCCCATAGTCGCTGTTTGCCTTCACTAACAGATGTTTCGATGAATTCTTAAAACCTGACCAATTAAGTATACTATGCGTGGTTGAGTTTGTAAAGAGGGAAGGAAACAGGTGCTAGAGTCCCTGGGCTTTGGCTTCGTCCCAGAGGATGTCCATCTCGGCGAGGGTCATCTCGGTCAGGATGCGCTGCTGTTCGGCGGCGCGGCGCTCGATATGGCGGAAGCGGGAGGAGAAGCGCGCCAGCATCTGCCGCAGCGCCTCTTCCGGATCGACTTTCTGCCAGCGAGCGACCTGCACCAGGGTGAAAAACAGATCGCCGATCTCCGCGACGATCCGCGCGTGGTTCTGGGGCTTAGCGGCGAGTTCCGCCTTCAACTCCGCCACCTCTTCGTCGAGCTTCAACAGCACATCCGCGAAATCGCCCCACTCGAAACCGACCTTGACGACCCGCTTGCTGACCTCCATCGCCTGCATGAGGGCAGGCAGGCCGCCGGGAATGCCGTCCAGAATGGAATCCCGACGGCGGGTCTCCTGATCGGCCTTCTCCTGCTTCTTGATCTTTTCCCAGTTGCGCAGCACCTCCGCCGAGTCGGCCGCATCGACGTCGCCGAACACATGGGGATGCCGCCGCACCAGCTTCTGCACGATCTGCGCAGCCACATCATCGATCGAGAAGATGCCTGTCTCCGCCGCCAACTGCGCGTGAAAGACGACCTGCAGCAGCACATCGCCCAACTCCTCGCAGAGCAGTTCCGGATCGTCTTTGTCGATCGCCTCGATGACCTCGTAGGTCTCCTCGATGAAGAAGCGCCGCAGGGTGCGATGGTCCTGCTCACGATCCCAGGGGCAGCCATCGGGAGCGCGCAGGCGGGCCATCAGGCCGACGAGTTCGGGGAAACCGGGCCGCCGGAGAGAGGCGGGGAGCGGGGGAAGGTAGATGGAGGTGAGATGATCGACGGTCTCGCGATCGAGACGGAAGAGCGGCACGCGCAGCACAGACTCCTGCCCGGCCACTCCGGCGGCGCGAATGATAGTGATCTCCCAGTCGTCGGGATAGTCGCGCATCAGGGCGAGTTTGGCCTGAGAGGCGGAGGCGCGATCGTGGACATGAAATAGCAGCAGGCCCTGCGTGACGTCGGGCCGCCCTCCAACCATCGCGCCCTCCCGATCGACCCGGTCGGTCTCATGCAGCGTGAGCGCATCCTGCACCGTGACCCCCGCGCCGACGCCGAGGGAGATGCCTGCCGCGGTGAGCGAAGCCTCTATAAAGCTTCCGGAGGTGACCAGGCGCGTCGGAACGCCCTCACTCGCCGCGCGTTCGCGGATCTGGCGCACCGTCTCTTCCGCCACCAGGGGGTGCCCCGGCACAGCATAGAAGAGATTCAAGCCTTCCGCCTGCGCCGAATTCAACACGCCTGCGGCGATGTCGGCGTAGAGCGCCTGGAAATCGGAGGCGGTCTCGTAGAGCGTATCGAACGTCTCGAAAACCAGGCCCCACTCCCGCAGATCCGCGACGAGGGGATGCCGTTCTGTGCGCAGGAGAAGTTTGCCGGTTCCTGCCTGATGCTGTGCCGAACCCTCCCGGAGCGCCTGTTCTGCGCCCCGGGAGAGACCTGCGACATCACCGGGGCCAAGCCCGATCAGTGTGATCACCCCACACTCCACTACTTCTTACCGCCGGTAGTCGGGGCAGGAGTATTGGGCGTCGGCGCGCCGGACGGAGCCGCGCCCGGAGGCGGAGCGGTATCGTTCGGAGTGTTCGCCTGCGGCGGGAGCGCCGCTTTCGGCTTCGGCAGAATGAACTGCTCCTTCAGCGCCTTGTAGCGGTCCATATTGATCTGGATATTCTCTTTCGACGCCGTGATAAAATCGTTCATGGCGGTGTCGGCATGCTGCCCCCACTGGGGAAACTTATCCGCAAGAGCGAAACGCTCAAGGAGAGGACGCGCCTCGTCGAGCGTCAGCGTGCGGTCTTTCGTCTTATCGACCAACTGGCAGACGACGTAGAAGGTCTGGCCGTTCTGGCTATTCGTCAGCTTGACCGGAGTGGCCACAAAATCGGTGGGTTTGAGCGGTTCGAGGGCATTCTTCAACTCCGGGGGCGCCTGAATGGCGGGGATGACCGTCTCTTTGCCCATCGTCGCAGCGACCTCCGGCGGCAGGCCGGCCACAGTCGCCGCTTTCTTGAAGTCACCGGACTTTTTCAGTTCGGCCAGAGCCGCATCCGCCTTCACGGGGTCCTGCAGGGGCAGCAGGCGCAGGGTGTAGCCTCCCTTTATCGCCAGATCGGTCTGATGCTTATCGTAAGCGGCCTGCAGCTCTTTCTGATCCGCTTTGGCATTGTCCGTCCCCAGGCCGAACAGCAGCATCTCCATGCGATATTCGCGCGTCAGCTCTTCCTGAGTGATCTTGCCGGTGCGCACTCCCTCGAGGATCTGGGGCTGGAGCTTTTCGATCGCAGAGACATATTTGTTCACCTGATCATCACTGACGGTGACGCCCTTGTTCTTGGCCAACTGCTGCAAGAGATTCTCTTTGATCATATTTACCAGCGTCATGCCGCCCGCATCCAGGCCCGACTGCGCATTGATGTTGCTGACACGCAGGGCACGGTTGGTAAAATCATCTTCGTTGATGGTCTCGCTATTGACCCGCGCGACGACCTTACGGCCCTGACAGCCGGGGAGGGCGATGAGAGCGATCGTCAGGGCGCAGAGAGCGGGCTGCGCCGTCCGGCGGAATGCATACATTAAATTCAATTCGGGTGCTATCTCCTTTGAAAAGTGCCTGAGGTCACTTTACTATTGGTGTCCGGTGGACGGAATCCCTGCTTGCTTTGCCGGCAGGGGAGTGAGGAAGCCTGTCTCTCATACGCAAAAA
>Ga0070658_10002332_pt1 | contig 15933 bp, 11 predicted proteins | sample KBSC13metaG_FD_64664 | JGI IMG/M metagenome (GOLD analysis project Ga0070658, IMG submission 64664) | Corn rhizosphere microbial communities from Kellogg Biological Station, Michigan, USA - KBS C1-3 metaG | ecosystem: Host-associated > Plants > Roots > Rhizosphere > Soil ...
ACCCATCCGGAGACGGGCGGGCAACCGGCATCTGAGTAAACGGCTCCTCCCGCTTCAATGGGACGAGATGGTTCGGCACGAGATGCACACGAATTTGCGCCGTCTCTGGTTCATAGAGGCATCTGCTTTCGTGATACCGGTCTTCACCGCAATGCTATTCCCGGGCGCATATTTGTATTACGTTTCACATTTTCACACGACGATATCTGCCGCTGGCCGCATGCTTCTGCTCTGCAATGAGATCGTGTTCATATATACAGTAATGATCGGCCTGTGGATGCGACGACAGCACTTACCCGGGAGAGTGGGGGTGCGTCGCAATATGGTGCTTTATGGCAACCTCTTTCTCTTCCAACTGGCAAACTTCGTATGCCAGGTTTGGTGGAACGTGTGCGGCTTTATCAGTGACTGCTGCTCCATTGCCCTCAAACGAACCGACCAGCCGATTGCGCGACGCTCGCACGTCCGTACTCACAGGCGCAAAAGACGCAGGGACCTACCGTGCTACGACAGGCCCGTGCACTTCATCGCCCTGGCCGCTTATAGGACGATGCGGATTCTCTTTTGGGCAACTGTGCTGACGTTAACATGGGTCAAGGTTAACAAGTTCAACAATTATCAGAAGTTTTATGTGAAAAGGTACAATGTAGTTTTCGTGCTCCGCAACAATCCCTTCTCAAAGATCACACCTGGACTCGGGAATACACGCCGCTTCGCTGGCCTGCTCATGGGATACGACGGCACGAAGTACGTTGTTATGCATAACAACGAACGCCAGGAAATCGACGCCTCACTCGTCGCTGATATAATCGATAAACCGCACCCGTAGGCAGCCGCATTTCTGGGCTTTCGAGTTCCCGGCAGGTATAATCCTCGGCAATGACCGTCTCCGAACTGGTGGAAAAGCTTGAGGCTAGCCAGTACCGGACGGACGTGATCGCCCGCATGATCGGCTACGTCGTGCTTATCAAGCGCTCGGGGTGGCAGGCGCTGAAGCTCTCAAGAGCGGCGAAGTTCGCCCTTATCAAGAACTTCCGCTCGCTTGGCATCGACCCCGAGGCCGTCGTGTTCTAGCCCCTTCAAAAAAGCGACCCGTCCGCCCGCCAGGGAAGAGAGAAAGTCCTGAAGTCTAGACATTAAGACTATCTAAGAGGTACACTGTGCCACGTTTCGGCCGGCGTTAGCCGGTGATAGGGAGGGCATATGGTAACGGTTACTATCACTCTCAGGTCGTATTCGGTGGCAGCACTCGCACTGGTCGCATCGGTCGCTGGCGGCTGCGCCGCCAAGCCAGTCGCGCCGCCCCAGTCTCCACCAGTAACAGCTACGGCGCTACAGGCCGCCCCTCCGCCCGTCGTCGACAAGCCCGACTGGGCGAGCCGCATCAAGGCCTTCGCCTTCTGGATCGGGCAGCCAAAGCACTTCGTGGTGGACATGTTCGGTCCGCCGGACAGCGTGCTGGACAGTTCGACCGGCACCGAGTATGTCTACCATGAGCCGGGAATCGCCTACACGCCTGGTGGCTCCCAGCCGGTGGTCGGGGCGCAGCTCGACCGGGAGGGTCGCGTGCTTGGCGTCTACCGCGCCTTCTCCGCTCCTGGCGACATCCGCGGCGCCGGTGGCTATTGCGTGCCGGCGGGCGACGCCTGGCGCTGGCTCTCGGCGGAAGAACGCCCTGAGAGCCTTATGTTCACCGTCGAGCCTTGTCGTCAGCGACAGCTCGACCAGTCCGACAGGAACTGGCGCATGGCGTGCACGCTCGTCGGGAAGACCCGCGAGGGCAACGTGCTGCTCGTGTCGGCAAGCACGGGGGTTCCGCCGGCGATGGTGCATCGCACTTTCGATGTGGCGACGGACAGCTACAAGGACGCGGGTATGGTGCTCAATACCTCGTTCCAGTGGCAGGACTGTGCCGTCGAAGGTGTGGTCGAATACAAGAATTGGTCGCCCGGTTCTGTCAGGACGCCCTCCGTCATGGTCATCTGCGATGACCGGCTTGACCTCTGATGATGTTCCGGCGACAGGAGAAGCGAATGAGTAGGAATAGGCAGACGGCGTGGGCGGTGGCTGGCGCATCGGCACTAGCGGTCTTCGTCTTCGCCGGTAACGTGGCGTTCGTGCGGCTAGCAACCGGGCCGAACGCAGGAATACTCGGCCTGAGGCCCACGCGGTCCGACCTCTCGGGGACCTACCGGACGGACGGCGGACTCAAGGTCGAGGTCTGGTGTGACGGCGGTGGCTGCAAGGGGGCGGTCGGGGGCTACCCCGCACAACCGGTGCGGCCAGCCACCGACGCCGAGATATCCGCTATTGACGGTCGGATTGGAAACGCCGGCGGCGGCACGGACGCAGTAGTCGCGACTGACCGCTCGTTCATCGTGTTCCACGCGCCACCTAGCAACGTGACGCGGTATCGCCTGTCCTCGGGCTACGGGTTATTCAACGCGGGCGACCTCTACCCGCTCGACCCTGGCCGCTGAGCTCGCTTGCCCTGGCGTCTATAGTCAGCCCAGTTCCGGGAACGGCGCAAGCCCGGCGAACTGTTCGCCCGCCGAGTTGATGAACCGCTTCATGTAGGTGCCAAGCGGAGACGCCAGCATGTCAATCCGGTCGCGGTATTCGCGGCTCAGGAAAGAATTGAATGTATCGTCCGAGCGCTTTGTGGCGTGGAACGAGGCTATGATCCGATTGATAGTTGCTGGTCGCCTGATCGCGGATAGAAGCTCGACATCCTCTACGGACATGACAGTGAGGGCAGCAACGAAGGGCCTGTCGTCCACGCCATCGAGGCCGTCCGCCAAGAGCCTCCTGAGCTCGCCGTCGAGTATGGTTGGCACGAACAACGAGGTAACGCTCGGATCGTAGGACACGAGCACCGGGTAGATCACCTTGCACCCGAGTTTGTACAGCTCCGGCTTCTTCAGTGCGTGCCGCCTGGCAAGCTTCTTGATGTTGTTTGCCAGCTGGTAAACGCCCTTTCGCTCGCCCCCTCCGCTCTCGGAGCAGAACTTGGCGGTGACGTGGGTCTTGAAGGTGTCCGCGTTGTCGGCGTACTTCGCATTCGTGGGGAGCATTGAGCTCTTCACTTCCACAAGCGTCCACGTCTCCTCGGCAACCATCAGAGCGTCGCTGACCTCGGAGTTGTCCTGGAACCTCGGGGAGAACTCCATGGCACCGAGGCCGCTCGCAGTCCGGAACGTGCCGTCGAGAACCTCCGTCACGTAACGCTCGACCAGTCGGCCGAAGAAGAGGTCGAAGCCTTTCCCCTCTAGGCTGTCCCGGATGAGCCAGTATACGCCGTCTGTGAACACTTTCGACAGGAAGCCTTGATCGAGCGCCAGGAACCGGGAAGGAGCGATCCTGACCAAAGGGCGCTCCCTCAGTAGCGAAAAGTCGTAGTGGCTCGACTGGCGCGGCTCGTGGATCATCCGGGACACGTACTCGTCTGGGGAGTGGGAGATCAGCTTGACGGCGGCGTCGAACTTCTCCTGTGGGAACTGGCTGTTGCCCATGAGGGTGCCGCTGTCGAAGAACAGGTCGTTGTCGGCAGGCGGCTGCTCCGGGCTGAACCCGAGGGCGCGGGCGGCGACGAAGAAGACCGCCGTCAGGAAGTCCTTGATGCCGATGCCGTACTTTGCCAGGAATGGCCCATCGATGTCGACGTATTCCTTGCAGCCGACCATCTGGTCAGAAGAGCGGAGCTCCAGCCACAGCCGCCAGGCCCTTCCCGCGGTGTGACGGAGGTCGCTGTCCGTGAAGAGGTCCTGTATCCCAGTCATCGTGCAAGACACCCTCCAGAGGTCGTCCGGCGACATCTGGTCGGCAGGGACGATGGGATGGGACTTCCCGGCGAAGTCGTTCATCATCAGCGACGCGAGGGCGAACCTCCGGAGGTACTTGCCTTCGTCGAGGCTCGGGTCGCCATCGTGGCACGACATGAACCCCTGGCACAGCATCATGAACTGCTGCTGGCGGTGGAACAGTACCCTGTGCTTTGCGGTCGAGCTTAGTTGCCCGACCCGGACCTGTACGTCCTCAGGCAGCAGGGGAAGCATGTGAGTCTGCAGGGAGCTAACGGCGTCCTTCGAGGCGGCGTAGAGAAAGGCGTTACCGACCCACGCCGCCCGAGTGATGAGGAAGTCGAGCGGGACGCTGCCAAGCAGTTGGGTGATCTCGGCGAACCTTGGCGTCCGCCCGAAGGCCTCCATGCCGGTCACGTAGCTGCCGACGTTTTGCAGCCCCGGGCTGGGCAGTTGTATCAGTCGCATGCGGTAGTTTACCTCGCAGCCGCGAGCCAATTGGCCCGCTTTCGCCGCTGTAGATGGCATGATGCCGACTGCAGCCATTCGAACCCGCACCGAATGCGGTGCTGGCTGTTAAAGCCTGGCTGAGATTTCGGCGGCGTCTACGCGTTAACATGATGCGATTCGTTCCAGGCGGCCTGCCTTTGAAGGCTCAAGGCGGCGCAGGTATACTTCACGGCATGGACGAGAAATTAGCAGGACCGGAAATCGGTGAAGTGGCCCCCTTCGTCGTTGAGGTTGACAACGCGTTGACCTCGGCGCTTGTAAGACTAGCCGCCATTCCGCTCGGGGTGGAGCTTGCGGATCGACTGGAGGCGATGGGCACGGGCGGGTGGAGCGTCAGCCGGGAGGTCGTTCCATCGATCAGGCCGCTCTGGTCCGCGGAGGGCGTGGACTGGGAAGCGCTCGCTGAGCCGCTCGGTCAGTGTATCCGCGCCGCCTACCCGCAGTACCTCGGGCTCGTCGGCGGCCCGGCGCACCGCGTCCGCGTCGACGCGGCCGGGTGGCTCCGCGCCCTGGTCGCCGAGACGTGGCGGCGGAGCGCGAGCTTATCGCCGGACCCGTCCGAAACTCGGAGGCTCGCCGTCGACCTACATGGGCTTCTGGCGCACGCGACGCTGCGCCGGCCGTTCGTGGCGCCGCTCCTCAACCTCACGCTCGCCCCGGACGTAGAGACCGACGCGCTGGAGATCGCTGGCGTTACGCTACGCCGACTGACCCTCGCCGAGCTCACCGAGATCTACCTCGCGGCCCCTTTCGGAGGTGTGTCGTCGATCTTCTCGGGCCTGCCGCAGTGCGGCCTCGTCGGCGAGGTGGAGGAGCCGCTCATGGCGGGGGCTCTGGACCCGGATGGCGCAGCTAAGCCGCCGATCGACCTCTTGCGTGAGCGCCTCGACCGGGCCGTGCTCGCGCTCCGGACCTTCAAGGCCGGGGCGGTGGGCTATCAGTCGATACACTTCCTCAAGGGCGACCTGTTCCTCCTGGGAGTAACCTCGTTCCCCGTGATGCGTGAGTACGTCGCGGCGGGCTCGTTTGCCGTCGAGGCGGCCGACGTCGAGCCTCTGATGCGGCACGGTTCGTTCTTCAGTGAAGTCCTCGAGCCTGCGCTGGAGGTCGCGTGTGAGCGCCTGTCAACCGCGTCGACTAGGCAGAGCGCCCGCGACCACCTCATCGACGCCGTCATCGGCCTGGAGGCGATCCTGCTCTACGGACCCGAGGACAAGGCTTATAAGGGAGAGCTCCGCTACCGGTTCTCACTCAACTACTCAACGTTCTTCGATACGGCCGAGGAGCGCTACGCCGCATTCCGGCTGGCGCGGGACCTCTACGACGCACGAAGCTCCATTGCCCACGGCGGGAACGCCGAAACGGTCAGGCTCAGGGGTCGCTCCGCGCCGATAGCCGAGGCAGCTGACGAGGCATGCTCGGTGCTGCGCGGCCTGGTGTGGCGCTTCCTGCCGTCCGGCTCGTCTCCTGACTTCGCCAGGCAGGGCTACTATGACCGGGCTTACTTCGGTTTGCCACCCGAATAGGTCGCCCTCTTGGCACTCATGACTGTTGATGCGCTCAACGTATGGAAATTGTTGCGGTTGTGAAAACGACGCCCGCCCTGGCAACGTCTGGCAATCAGTCCAGACTGAGAGGAAACTTTGGAACGCTGATTCAGTTTGGCGAGGACCGCATTTCCATGATGCGCGATGAATCCTGCCACTGTATTGGAGCGGCGTCAGAAAAGCGGCTAGTTCAAAATAGCAGTGACCACTTGTCCTACGTGTTCGGCGCGGTTTCTCCCTCGGGTACACTCGGAGCATGCAGGCGGCAAAGATCACAGAACACGATATTGCGGCACTCGCCTCTGGGCTTCGCGAGGATCTATCTAAGGAGATTGGGCGGATTGGCACGCGTCTACCGCTCAGAGAGCTCATAGCATTTCTGCATCGGCGAGACGGTCTGGTGGTACGAGAGCGCATCCTTGGCAGAGATGTGGCAGGCATGATCCGCTTCGGCGAGGGCAGCGGTGAAATCACCCTCGACCAAGCAATCGCCATTTCTCCAATGGCGAGCTTTACCCTGGCCCATGAAGTCGGACACTGGCTTTTGCACCGAGACCATGGCAACGAATTGGTCACCTTGCGACGCGATCTACGTACGTCTCCTAACCCACTTGAACACCAGGCCAATCGGTTTGCCGTTCATTTGCTTATGCCTGCGGATCTTATTCAAGCCGAGTTCAATCGCCGATACGGGACTGCTAGCCAGGTCTTTGCGGAACAGGCTCCAGGCATGCAGGAGCGCTGGGCGCGTCGTCGGGACTACTCAAAGTTCAAGGCAACCAAGGGCCAGCATATTTCCGTTCCCTCCCTGGTTGAGGAGTTTGGCGTATCGCCAGCAGCGATGGCTATTCGACTAGAAGAACTGGGGTTGGTGTAAGCCGTTGAGCAGCGGCGGCGACACAGTTCGGGGGAACAACCGAGCAGGGATCGACGGAAAAAGAGATCAATACCTGTGCTCAGGGAGAGCGGGGCGCAACGGGTAGCCCTGTATCTTTGGCGATCTGCATGAAATACTCAGCCGCTTTCGGCGCGAGGTTGGCGTGGTTGTTGTTGAACACAACGTGCACGTCCTCTGCGTCGTGCAGGAGCTTTTGTGCCGTGGCTGCCGTCTCCCTGAGCTCGTCGGGTGAATACTCGTAGTTGAACCGTTCGGAGACGGTTTTCCCCCTAGTGAAGGCTTTTGCATCTCTTCCATGCAGCCGGATATAGGCAAGCTTGGGGTTGGTGACCACATCGCTCTTGGGCATGACCATAAAGTGCGGACTATCTGGGGCGTCGACCGTGACTAAGCTCACCGATTGTTTCGCAAAATAATCCACCACCGACGAAGCCAATTCTGAGCTCATCCAATTACGATTCCTGAGCTCAATGGCGAGGCCATGAGGCCGAAGTGCCTCAATAATAGCCGACAACTCCTCGATTGCATGGTACTTGGGGCTAAAGGAGGGCGAGAGTTGCACGAGAAAAGCGCCCAGCTTCCCAGCGTCTGTGAGCGGCTTTATGGCGTCGAGGAGCTTGCCGAGCAGGGCGTCTTCCAGGGCTGGGGTGAGTTTCACTTTCTCCCCGTCGACGCTGGCCAAGGGCCGGAGGTCCTTGGGGAGGTCGGCGAGCTTGGCGGCGTGGCGGGAGAGGGCTTTGTGCGCCTTTATGTCAAAAACAAAGTGCGGGGGGGGTTGATCGACCCAATGGGCCACCGCTTTTGGCTCCGGAATGGCGTAGAAGCTTGAGTTCACTTCAACCAAGGGGAAGTGTTGGGCGTACCAGGGAAGCAATTCCTGCTTGGCGAGGCCGTGCGGGTACCAGGTATCGATGAAGCCGGGATCGGCCCAACTGGCCGTTCCCACGAGTATTCGCTGTGACATAGTGGGCACCCTCCATACCTAAGGTGTACCCATCAAAGCTCGTCGATCGTACCTTGGGTAGCACCGGGGGTTGTGGAGACGGCCCGGTGCTACCGAGCTCCATTATGGCGACATCGGCCCGGCTCGTGGGGCTGGATGTTCGTAGGTGAGCCGTCCCTACTTGTTAAGGAACTGACCGGTGGCGTGCGAGAGCCAAACCGCTCCTACGTGGCGAAGTCGAAGGCTAGGGTCTCTCTATCTTCTACGTGCACTGGCACCTCGTCCTCGTCTCGGGCAAACCAGCTTTTCGGTACGCCCTCCGGTCCGTGGGTCATAAAGAAGTTGATCTGCTGGTGGATTACCGTCGCCTGATCTTCTCCGGCCTGGGTCAACTCATACTGTCCGGGAGCCACTTCAATGATTATTCCCTGTTTGAGACTTTCCTGAATGCTCTCCTCCATCTCCTCCGGTGTCTTCTGTGCAAGGATGGCGATATCTGGCGCGTAGCGAAGCAGAGCATCTTCGCTTGGCCGAAGTCCGGTGCTTAGGTACATCTGGTAGTCATTGCGCAGCCACTCGATATCCTCTGCCAGGTCGGAAACGAAGCCGAACTTGGTATGGACTTCATAGGTTGCAATCTGCACAAAGAGCTGGTCGATGATCTCCTGGTATTCTTCTGCTGTTGTCTCTCTGACCACGCGCTGCCCGTGGCCCTGAAGGAAGTTCTCCACCAACCGGGCCGAACTGGGCTTCTGCCAGGACGACGTACTGGCCTGGGCACGCGACCGATGGAACTCAGCTATCTCATCGTCGGTCATCTTCATGTACGCAAGCAGACCCGGTGCCAATCGCTCGATGGCATCGGGAGACGGTTTGAGGCCAAGGGCCGTCCCCGCGTCCATCTGGCACTTGGTGTATTCGATGGATGGGTTGGGTGTGTCGTCGCCGAAACGCTTCCGGACTTCTTCGGCGGTAAGGAGTACGTGCACACTGTCCATCACAAACTGCCGCTCATCGTCGTCGACGCAGGTAAGGTAGGACGCCAGGGCGTCTTGATATAAGTCCATTTTAGTACCTCACAATGAGCCGCCTTTGGGTCGCGGGATTGGCGGCAAGTGGTTTATTATATGGCAAACTAATGTTTGCTGTCAAGCTGGACAGTGAAGCATTTTTTCCGGCGTGCGAGCCTTCGAAGGTACAATTCCCCCATGTGCTACAACGTCAAAGTTGAAAAAACGGCTCGGCAACTGGTCGATGCCTTTCAGCTTTCCCTCGGGGATTGGGAGGGTCCGAAGGATCGTATCACCCTCAGTGAGCCGCTGCCGGCGATTATCCAAACGGACGGCGGTCGAGAACTCCACGGGATGCGCTTTGGCTTTACCCCGTTCTGGTGGTCCAGGGATAGCAAGGGCGGTCCCATGCCGGGGAATGCCAAAGCTGAGACCGTATTCGAACTGCCGATGTTTCGGGATGCCATCCAGCGCCATCGAGCCATTGTGCCGGTGACCGGCTTTTACGAGTGGATCGGTGAGAAGGGCTCCAAACGGCTTCTCCCGTTTACCATGCCTGATCGGGAGATTATGCTGCTGCCAGCCGTTTGGGACACCTGGCGCATGCCGGATGGCACGGCCCGGCGCTCCATTGCCACCATTACCTGTGATCCCAACGACGACATTCGGCCCTACCATGACCGGATGCCCGTTATCCTGAACGACGCCGATAGTGAACGCTGGCTCTCACCTGATGCCACCCGGCAGGAGTTGGCAGCACTGCTTGGCCCGGTACCGATGGGGGAGCTTCTCGCCCACCCTGACCAGGCGTTCAAGCCTGAGCGGGTGTAAGGCCCGCACGAAATGGCCCACGCTACCTAGGACAACGACGGTTTGAAGTTCCGGCTTCTCCAGGCGTAATCGGTGGGGTTGGCCTGGTGTAACTGCTCTCACAGCCGCGAAAATACCGAACGTAAGTTCTTAATTTTACGTTAAAAGGCCTGCTCTCGGGTGGTAGAATGTTCGTACGTGTGTTCGAAGTTTTTCTTGAGGACGGACGAAACCGTATGATTATCTGCCTCGCCATACCTGAACTAGGAATTGCCGTGGAGCGTGGAAGACTGCCTGACAGCGTTGGTCTTCCCCTGGCCCTCACTGGCGTCGACGGTCTGGTGGCGGTCTGCTCCGCTGAAGCTTTTGCTGATGGGGTCAGGCCGGGTCAGAAGCCGTCGGCTACTCGGGCCATCTGTCCCGCTGTTGTGCTTATCCCCTATGATGACGCGGCCTACCGGACTGCTGCCGAACCCATCTGGAACCTCTGCGCTGAGGAGAGCTCAATCGTCGAGCCGATCTCGGCCGAACTGGTCTGCCTGGTGATCGCGCTTCCAGATTGGCGGGCGCGGGCGCTTGACCTGGCCGCTGTCGCTCAGGACGAAACCGGCTGCACCATAAGCATCGGGATTGGGGCATCAAAGGCAATTGCAACCATTGCAGCACAGCAAGCCAGGCCCGGCGACGTGCTGGCTATACCCGGCGGGTTTGAGTGGGAGTTCCTGGCTCCGCTGTCACTTTCGCTGGCCGGCGACCTCGACCCGGACACACTCGCTCGCCTTACCCGGTTGGGCCTTTCCACCTTCGGCGACCTCTTAGACCTCGGCACGGCAAAACTGCCCAAAGCCCTCTCAAAGGCGGGACTTCGGCTCATGCATCTGGCGACGGGGCGGGATGCATCCAAGGTCTGCCCATCGTGGCCGCCGCCGGCAGCTTTCGCGCGCGTTCCCTTTGAAGAGCCGACCGAGGATCGGACACTCCTTTCCCTTGCCTTTCTGCATGCCGGCGAGGAACTCGCCGCAACGCTTCTTGCCCGGCAGCGATGGTGCAAAGAGGTACTACTCACCATTGAAATGGTGGGGCGCTCTGAGGTCGAGCGCGAAGCCTTGCGGCTGCCGGTTCGCGACGCCAAGTCCTTGGCGCTGGCTGCGGAGCGCTGCTGCAATCGGCTGACATTATCCGCTTCTATCTCGGCGGTCGTAGTGGGGGTGGGAAAGCTGAGCGAGGCATCGGGCAGGCAGTTAGCTCTCTTTGATCCAGCCTCGGTAGACGGCGAGCTTCCGCACGAGAAAGAAGCTGCGCTGTCGTCCTGCCTATCGAGGATCACCCGCCGCTCGGGAAAAACGCCGCTGATCGCGCATGCCTTGCTTAGTCCGCGGGCTTCGGACCGTTCGGCGCTGCGCCTCACCAGAAACCTCAATCGAATGGTTGCCGTCGATGCGTTACATGGGCTACCTACTGCCATTCGCTCCGCCCAAACCCTGTATGAGGTTGAGGCGGTTACCGATCGCTGGCGAGAAGCTCGGTGGTTTCGTGGGAGCCACGAGCAAACGGTATACCGGCTGGAAACGAACCGAGGGCTGCTTGAAGTGGTGGGATCGGAGGGCGCTTGGTGGGTACGCGGCCAAGCCGATTAGGGTTCGGCCATCTGCACGTCCACACCGAGTTCAGTATGCTCGACGGGGCGAGCACAGCCGAGCTGTTGGTGGCAGAAGCATCCCGATTGGGACAGCCCTTTCTTGCCATTACCGACCACGACAGCGTCGCCGGCGTGGTGAAGTTCCACGCCGCATGTGGGCAGTACGGCGTTCAGCCGATTACCGGCGCGGAAGTCACCCTGGAAGACGGCTCCCACCTTACGCTTCTGGCAGAGACCTCCACCGGCTACGCCAATCTCTGCCAACTTCTCACCCTATCGTTTGCCCACGGGGGCAGGAAAACGCCGAGGCTTGCTCTTGGCGCGTTGGACGGCTTCACATCGGGCCTGCTGTGCCTTACCGGCTGCCACAAGGGCACGGTGTCGAGTTTGGTGCGGCGGCGGCGCTATGGTGAGGCCAAGGACGCGCTCGAAACCTTAATTGGGCGCTTCGGGAAAGCCAACGTCTACGTTGAGCTTCAAGACGATTGGACGCCGGGAAGCCTTCGAATAGCCAGGGAACTAGCACAGCTTGCCGACGCCGTCGGGGTGGGGGCAGTTGCCACCAATAACGTCCACTACCTCTCGCCAGACGATTGGATCGCCCATGATGTCCTGCGCTGTATTGCGGTGGGCTGCACAGTCGATGAGATACACCCGGTGCGTCCCATAAACCGCGAGCGCTTCGTAAAATCCACCGCTCAGATGTGCGAATTGTTCGCTTGGCGCCCGCAGGCGATTGATGAAGCCTTTCGGATTGCTGAGCGTTGCGCGGTCGTACTTCCTTCGGCTGAGAACATCACGCCGGACCTGTGGGGGGATGCTGACGCCGAACTGTGGCTGCGCGCCCACCGGGGAGCCGTGGAGCGCTACGGCAAGAAGACTGGGGTGATCGGCGAGCGGCTGGCTCACGAGCTCTCGGTGATCCGGCAGTTAGGGTACAGCGGCTATATGCTGATGTGCTCTGACGTGGTGGCCTGGGCGCGCGCTCAGGGCATTCGCTGCACGGGGCGCGGCTCGGCGGCTGACAGCCTGGTCGCTTACACACTCTACCTTACCGACATCGACGTGCTGAGGCGCGACCTCCTCTTTTCGCGCTTCCTTCGCGACGGCAAGAAGCCTGATGTCGACACCGACTTTCCCTCCGATCGGCGCGACGAAGTCTTTCAGCATGTGGTCGACACCTATGGCGCGGACTACGTGGGGGCGGTCGCCGCCTACTCCACCTTCGGCGCTAAGGCGGCAATCCGGGACATCGGCAAAGTCTTGCAGTTTCCCTCTGATCTCCTATCCTGGCTGTCCTCCCACATCAGCTACTTCGTCTCCGCAGATGAGATCAGGGAAGCCTTCACCACGAGCGCTGAGCTTAAGGCCCACGTGGGGCTGTTGCCGCAACTAGAAACCTTGGCGGTGCTCTGCAAGGGAATAGCTGATCTGCCGCGGCACATTGCCACCCATAGCTCCGGGGTGGTCATCAGTCGAAAGCCACTTTCGACGATCGCTCCCCTGATGCCGTCGGCGCGCGGCATCACCCGCATCTGGACCCTGGATAAGGACGATGCCGAAGACATCGGGGCGATCAAGTACGACATCTTAGGGCTCCGGATGTTGTCGGCGGTCTCCGACGCTGAGGTCGATGCCCGAAGAACAGGGCCTGACTTTTCCTACGACGCCATCCCGATGGACGACAAGCCCACCTTCGACGTTCTGCGCTCGGGGCATGCCATCGCGGCCTTCCAGTTCGAGAGCGCCGCGCAGCTGAGCCTCTCCTTGTCGCTCTTGCCGGAGACCTTCGACGACCTGACTGCTGCCGTGGCTCTCATTCGGCCTGGCCCAGTGAAGGGCAACGTGGTGCAGCGCTTTGTGGACGCTCGGCACGGCTTTATCCGCGCCGACGCCCTGCACCCCAGCCTTGAGCCGATCTTAGCCAAAACGTTTGGCTGCGTGGTCTTTCAGGAACAGGCTACCGCCGTGATTGCCACCATGCTGGGGATAACTGAGGCGGAAGCGGAGAAGTTCAGGAAAGGCTTGAAGAAGCGCGAGCGGCACAACGAAGTGCAGGCGGTGGGGCTCGACTTCATTCATCGAGCCTGCAGCCGGTTTCCCGACCTCAGGCCGAAGGCCGCTTCCCAGATATGGGATCAGGTGAAGAGCTGGGGAGGCTACGGGTTCGTGGAGGGGCACGCGGCAAGCTTCGCTCTGACGGGGTACCGCACGGCCTTCCTGTCCGTTCACCACACCGCCGAGTTCTTCGCGGGCATGCTCAATCACACACCACTTGGCTTCTACTCGCCCAACAGCTACGCCGCCGAGGCCAGGCGGCGCGGCGTGGCAATTAGGCCGGTGTCGATCAATGTGAGTTGTGACAAGTGCTGTGCGGAAGACGGTGAAGCGATCCGACTGGGGCTGAGAACGGTCTCGGGGATCGCCGCCGAGGAGATAGCGGGCATTGTGGTTGAGCAGGAGAAGCGCCCCTTCAGCTCACTTCTGGATTTCGCCATCCGGGTTCAGATCAGGCGCGACAGTCTGGAGAGCCTGATCCTGGCGGGCGCCTTCGACGCGTTGCACGAGAACCGCCGGGCTTTGCTCTTTGCGCTCGATGAGACGATCGCCCAAGCCCTTTCGGTCCGGGCCGCAGAGCTTGATACCGCGCAGGAGCCCCTTGCCATTGGGTGGGAACACCTGACCACACCGCTGGCCGACATTGCCGACTTCAACGAGTGGGACCGCTTCCTGTGGGCCTGGCGGATCACTGGCGTGGCGGCTGACTGCCACCCGATCTCCTACTTGCGCGACTACCTGATCGCAAAGGGGTTTATCTCCACCTATGAGGCACAGCAAGCCGTCCACGGCCAGCGGGTACGGGTGGCGGGGATGAACATCCGGCCGCACCGGCCACCGACCCGCTCGGGTGAGCCGGTACTCTTTGCGACGATCGAGGACGAGATTGATCTCCTCCAGGTAATGGTTTCGGGCGAGGCCATTGACCGCTGCACCGGGGCGTTCCTCATCAGCCCGGCCCTGATGGTCGAGGGGCGTGTTCGGCGCAAGGGCCAGGCCGTGTCGCTCAATGTGGAGCGCGCCAAGCCGTTGACGTTGAAGAGGGTTGCGGGTGATCAGTTCCAGGCGTATCCGGCGAAGCCGCAGCGGGTCGAGCTCGTCGGTTCACAAAGTACCTATCGAGCATCGATTTGAGTATTTGTCAGACATATAGATATAACGGCGACCTATTACTGGGCCTTGGATGATGGGATGCGTGATCTTAGGCCGCTTGCTACTGGAATCGTAGTTATGATCAGTGAGCATAGCCCACTACGGGCTACGGTCTCGACTAACTCAATGTCTATGTTCTCTCCGATGGCCATGACTGTTGGATCTATCGGGATGGCAGGTGCGATCGCTATTACATGATTTGGGCTCATTCCACGGTCATAAATAGATTTACCCCTGCCTGCTTCCGCCAATTTCTGGAATATTCCAATGCCTATCCCGAACGGCTGCAAGTTGTCGGGAAATGGACTTCCGAGAGCATTTAAGCGGTACCGTCCAATCGTTGCTGTGCCGTCCCGTTCCCTGCCGATATCTACCAAAACCGTGTCTAGCTCGGTTGCTGCTTCAAAGTATTTTCGAGCCGAAGTACCCCGCGAAATAACCGCACGCTCCTCCTCCGATAGGTTTGAAGGAAAAAGCAGATCAATGAGAACGCCATTCCTAGACAGCGCTATTGCCAGCTTGTTTGCTACGTAGGGCGCACTAGCAATCGCGCGTGGCTCAATCCCCGTTGCCGGAAGAATAGATATAGGGTCCATATCGTATTCAATCATCCCTTTATGGTTGAGTCTGTCGATCACGATAGAAAGGAATGTACCACCTCCGATTGCTAATCCCTTCACTTTGCTATAGAGATACGAAATGCTATCAGCTGCCCGTTCTATGAGATCATCGGCTTCAATTACAAACTGAACATTGTAATGGTCCCTTAGTGATCGGCTAAGCTCGGCAATTTGGGCAGACAAGCCGCTATGCGTAATTTTGATCTCAACGATCTTTAGTATTTCCGCCTCGCGTAGCATTGCCGAAACAACCTGCCGGGTAGTTCCAAGTTCTTTCGCAATCTCGCTCTGGCTTTTCTGTTCCCTGTAATACTTGACCGCGACAGCCGCCAGGCTAGCCTCGTCGTAGGTTTTTGGACGTCTCATTTTCCCTCGTCAATCTCTCGATGGACAAGTCTAAACATTTGTAAATTATCATAATTACAAATGTTTAGCTTTAGTGTTTTTGTGTTATACTTATGTATTATACGGTGTTATCACCCAAAAAATGGCCGGCCGCTTTAAGAAAGCGACCGGCAAAAGAGAGGTGACGAGAATAAGCGGTTGCTTTTTCGCAACCTAAAATTATTGCAACCCGAATGGAGTGCGGACACACTTCACACCCGGGCGGCCGCCCCCGTAAGCCTTAGTACAAAATCATCACACCTTGTACTTTGGGATACGTGTTTTTGGGTAAGCCTGGCCACGGTACCATCAACAGCTCTGCCTGTCAAGTGTTTGTCGTACGACCGTTCGAGTTCTGACCTTCGCCTGCTCTCTTGGAGGAGCCATGAACTTCGAACATGCCAACGACGGCGAAGCCGTCTTTCCTGCGCCTGATCGCGCAGGTGATACCCAACTCTCAGATTGTACCCGTACTCCGGGTGCCATCCCCTTCACTCCGCAAACTGCAGCGATAGCCTGCGATGCTAATCGGTCCTTTTGCGTGCTCGACTGTATGGAACCG
>Ga0070658_10002333_pt1 | contig 15925 bp, 16 predicted proteins | sample KBSC13metaG_FD_64664 | JGI IMG/M metagenome (GOLD analysis project Ga0070658, IMG submission 64664) | Corn rhizosphere microbial communities from Kellogg Biological Station, Michigan, USA - KBS C1-3 metaG | ecosystem: Host-associated > Plants > Roots > Rhizosphere > Soil ...
GCGGTCTACGTCGGTGACCATCCAGGCGATGTCGTCGCGGCGCGGACGGCCGGCGCCGTCAGCGTCGGCGTCAGGACGGGCGGGTCGGAGCCGGTCGGTGCCGACGTCCTCCTCGACGACCTCACCGCCTTTCCTGCCTGGCTCGTGGACGCCGAGCTGCGGCAGCTCGGCTCGGTCCTGGTCGCGTTCAGCGGCGGCGCCGACAGCGCGTTCCTGCTGGCGGCAGCCGTGCGTGCGCTGGGAGCCGACAACGTCGTGGCGGCCACGGCCGTCAGCCCGTCGCTCGCGCAGGACGAGCTCCCCGCCGCGCAGGCCTTCGCGGCCTCCCTGGGGGTACGCCACCTGACGCCGACGACCGACGAGCTCGCACGCGCCGGCTACGCCGCCAACGGCCCGGACCGCTGCTTCCACTGCAAGGCGACGCTGGTCGACACCCTGCGCCCGCTGGCCGGGGACCTGGGCCTCGAGCACGTCGTGACGGGCACCAACGCCGATGACCTGGTGGCTCGCTTCCGTCCCGGGATCCGGGCGGCTGCCGACCGGGGTGCCGTGACCCCCCTGCGCTGGATGACGAAGGAGCAGGTCCGCGACGCGTCCCGCGCGCTCGGGCTCGTGACTGCGGACAAACCGGCGCTCGCCTGCCTCGCCAGCCGGATCGCCTACGGCCTCGAGGTGACCCCCCAGAGGCTGTCCCGGGTCGACCGTGCCGAGACGGCGCTGCGAGCCCACCTGGCGCCCCGGGACGTGCGGGTCCGCGTGATCGAGGACGACCGGGCGCGGGTCGAGCTCGACGCCGAGGCACTCGGCCGGTGGGACGACGCTGCGCTGCTCCTCGTACAGGCCGAGGGGTTCGGGGCGGTGACCGTCCAGGAGTTCCGCAGCGGCTCCCTGAACGACCTACTGGTGTGAGCGGGCGCCCAGGAGGAGCCCCAGCAGCGCGAGGCCGAAGCCGGCGGGCAGCAGGAGCGTGAGCAGGTCCAGGGCGAGGGGTGGCTCGGAGCCGTTCCCGCCGAGGTAGGGGACCAGCACGAGGAGAGCCGCGACCAGACCGACGGCGAAGACGGCAACGCCCACCCGGACGAGCACGTCTCCCACGGCCGAGAGGCTAGCCTCGTCGCCATGCCCACCGGCAAGGTCAAGTTCTACGACAAGGACAAGGGCTTCGGCTTCGTGTCCCGAGACGACGGCGGCGACGTCTTCGTGCCCAAGTCCGCGCTGCCCGAGGGCGTCGAGGAGCTGAAGCCGGGGATGCGCCTGGACTTCGGCGTCGCCGCCGGCAAGAAGGGCGAGCAGGCCCTGTCGGTGACGATCCTCGAGGCGCCCGCGGGTCTCTCGGCGGCCCGGCGGCCGGCGGAGGAGCTGCAGGTGATGGTGGAGGACACCATCAAGCTCATCGAGGCCAAGGTCCAGCCGTCGCTGCGCCGAGGCAAGCACCCCGACCGGGACACGAGCCGCCGGGTCGCGCAGATCCTGCGCGCCATCGCGACGGAGCTCGAGAGCTAGCTGCTCGACTGCACGAGGTCGAACTTCCACTGCCCGGTGACGCGGGGAATGTCCGTGCTGCTCGTCGGCGCGTGGTCGACGGTGCGGACCTCGAGGTGGATGACCCCGGCCACGGGACGGCCCTGGAAGAGCACGTTGGCCAGGGCGTAGTAGGTGTCGGTGCGCACGCCGGTGACGTTCTGCTTCGCGTCGACGTCGTAGAGGTACCAGCCCGGTGAGGTCAGCGCTTTGTCCACGTCGATGCCGACCTGGTCGCCGTCGCGCACCCGCATGACCTCGTCGTGCGAGGGACCCGTGCCGGGGCACTCGGTGCCGGTGAGGAGCACCGCCTTGCCCTCGCACCACTGCTGGGCCTCGAAGTGCGTGCTCGTGCCGTTGCTCACCAGCGTGATGCCCGGGGAGTCCTTCTGGCAGGCGGCCGTGAGGAGGATCAGGCCCGTCCCGAGGCCGAGACCGACCAGACGGCGGGGCATGTGCGGGCTCCTTGCGGCAGGATGAGGGGGTGCGCAGACGGCTTCGCGGACTGACCTCGAGGGTATCGGCAGCACTGCTGCCTCCGGCCGAGGTGCCGATCAGCGACACTGGACCCGTGCCTGACGTGATGGACCCTGCCCTGCGCGACGCCGTGGAGCTCGCGCGCACGGTCGCTGTGGAAGCCGGCGGTGACGCCGTCGGCGAGCACCTCGGCGTCGAGAGCGAGGACGAGCTGGTCGTCACGCACGCCTTCGCCACGAAGGACAAGGCCTACGTCGGCTGGCGCTGGACGGTCACCCTCACGCGGGCCGAGGGCAGCGACGAGATCACCGTCGACGACGTCGTGCTGCTGCCCGGTGAGGGCGCTCTGCTCGCCCCGGCCTGGGTGCCGTGGAGCGAGCGGGTGCAACCGGGAGACCTGGCGCCCGGCGACCTGCTGCCGCCGGTCAAGGACGACCCGCGTCTGGTCCCCTCCTACACCGACGCGAGCGACGAGGTGGCTGCGGAGGCGTTCTGGGAGCTCGGGCTCGGGCGTCCTCGCGTGCTCAGCCTGGACGGCCGGCTCGATGCGGCCGACCGCTGGTACGACGGTGACCAGGGGCCGTTCAGCCCGATGGCCAAGCAGGCCCCGGGCCAGTGCCTGGACTGCGGCTTCCGCCTGCCGCTCGCGGGTGGCCTCAGCGCGCTGTTCGGCGTCTGCGCCAACGCCCTCGCCCCGGACGACGGCAAGGTCGTCGCCCTCGACCACGGCTGCGGCGCCCACAGCGAGACCGCCGTGGAGAGCACGATCGCCACTGTGGGCATGGTGGTGGAGGACGAGGAGCTGGAGATGGTCCCCGGGACTCCGGCCCCGGAGGAAGAGACGCCCGACGGCCACGCTTCCTGAAGTACCGTTCGCCCATGGGTCTGTTGAACAAGATCAAGGGCGAGTTCGTCGACATCGTCGAGTGGACCGACGACAGCCGCGACACCATCGTCTGGCGGTTCCCGCGCTACGACAACGAGATCAAGAACGGCGCACAGCTCGTCGTCCGGGAGAGCCAGGTCGCGGTCTTCGTCAACGAGGGCCAGATCGCTGACGTCTTCACCCCGGGGACCTACAGCCTCGAGACCAAGAACCTGCCGATCCTGTCGACCCTGAAGGGCTGGAAGTACGGCTTCAACAGCCCCTTCAAGGCCGAGGTCTACTTCGTCAGCACCCGGCAGTTCACCGACCAGAAGTGGGGCACGCAGAACCCCGCGATGATGCGCGACCCCGAGTTCGGGATGGTCCGCGTCCGCGCCTTCGGCACCTACTCGGTCAAGGTCGACGACCCGGCCGTCCTGCTGCGCGAGCTGGTCGGCACCGACCCGCAGTTCCAGACCGAAGAGGTCGCGGAGTTCATCCGGCAGTCCGTCGTCTCGCGCGCGGTCACCGCCCTGGCGTCGTCCGGCGTCGCGGTGCTGGACCTGGCGGCCCACCAGAACGACATCGCGGACAAGCTCGCCCCGATCATCTCCGAGGACCTCAAGCACCTCGGCCTCACGATGCCGCGCTTCATCATCGAGAACGTCTCCCTCCCGCCGGAGGTCGAGGCGATGATCGACAAGCGCAGCGAGGTCGGCGTCATGAAGGGCGCGCTCGACGACTACACGAAGCTGCAGGCCGCGACGGCCATCACCGAAGCCGCGTCCAACCCCAGCGGGATCGCCGGTGCGGGCGTGGGCATCGGGGCAGGCGCGGCGCTCGGTGCGCAGCTCGCGCAGGCCCTGCAGCCCACCGCCGTACCTGCTCCTGCTCCCGCCCCGGGTGCCGCCGCGGCAGCCCCGCCGCCGCTGCCCGGGACGACCCAGTGGTACGTCGGTGAGAACGGCCAGCAGGTCGGCCCGCTGTCGCCGCAGGAGGTCGTGAGCCGGCCGGGCATCACGCCGGACTCGCTCGTCTGGAAGTCCGGAATGGCCAGCTGGACCCGGCTCGGCGACGTGCCCGAGCTGGCGTCGGCAGCGCCTCCGCCCCTTCCCCCCTCGTGACCGAGGCAGCGCCAGGGCAGCACCAGTACGCCTGCCCCTCCTGCGGGGCTGCCCTCGAGTTCTCGCCCGGCACGTCGAGCATGACCTGCCCCTACTGCGGCAAGCAGGTGGCCATCGAGACCAAGGTCGAGAGCGGCAAGCACGACTACGTGGCGTACGCGAACGCGCCGCACAAGCAGGTCACCGAGCTGCCACCCTTCACCGTGAGCTGCCGCAACTGCGGCTCGTCGCAGACGACCAGCGCCATCGCTGGACGGTGCCAGTCGTGCAAGGGCGCCATCGTCGTCACGGACGACCTCGGCGGGGAGCTCAAGGCACCGGACGGCATCGTGCCCTTCGCCGTCGACCAGAAGGCCGCGGTCGCGTCGTTCGCGAAGTGGTCGTCGTCGCGGTGGTTCGCGCCCAACGCGTTCAAGAGCGTGCGGTCGACGGAGTCGATGCGCGGCGGGTACCTGCCGCACTGGGCCTTCGACGACAAGACGACGACCGACTACACGGGCGAGCGCGGCGAGCACTACTACACGACCGAGACCTACACGGAGAACGGCCAGACCCACACCCGCCAGGTCCAGCACACCGCGTGGTACCCGGCGTCGGGCCGGGTCAGTCGAGACTTCGTGGACGTCCTGGCCCCGGGGATCACGGTGCCCGACGCCGACACCCTCGACAAGCTCGGGCCGTGGTCGACGGCGGGCGCCACGGGCTACGAGTCGGAGTTCCTCGCGGGCTTCGACGTGCCCCGCTACAGCGTCATGGCCGATGCCGGCTTCGGCTACGCGAAGCGCGAGATGCAGCAGGTCATCGAGGACGACTGCCGCGCGGACATCGGCGGCGACGAGCAGCGCGTCTCGTCGATGACGACCTACGACGCCGACCTGCTGTTCCGGCTGCTCCTCCTGCCGCTGTGGTTCGCCACCTACGTCTTCGCGGGCGCCACGTACCACGTGTACGTCAACGCCAACACCGGAAAGGTCATCGGCGACCGCCCCTGGTCGAAGGTGAAGATCGCGCTCGCGACACTGGCTGCGCTGATCGTCGTCGGCGTGATCGCCTACCTCTACCAGCGCAGTCACTCTTCCTCGTAACAAGAACGTGTTCTACCGTCGTACGTCGTGGACCTCGACTACGGCGTGATCGACGCGGACAACCACTACTACGAGGCGCTCGACGCCTTCACCCGACACCTCGACCCGCGGCACGGCGAACGCGTCATCCAGTGGTGCCAGGTCAACGGCCGGAGCTACCACGTCGTCGGCGGCCGGGTGAACCACGCCGTGGTCAACCCGACCTTCGACCCCGTGTCGCTGCCTGGCGCGATGGCGGACTACTTCCGTGGGAACCCCGACGGTCGCAACCCGCTCGAGTTCCTGCGGGAGCGCGAGCCGATCCGGCCGGCCTACCGCGATCGGGACGCCCGCCTCGCCGTCATGGACGAGCAGGGCGTCGAGCAGATCTGGCTCTACCCGACCCTCGGCATGCTCTACGAGCAAGAGCTCGCGCACGACCCCGAGGCCGTGACGCTGCTCTTCACGGCGTTCAACCGCTGGATCGAGGAGGACTGGGGATACGGGTACGCCGACCGGATCTGGGCCGCGCCCTACGTGTCCTTGTGCGACGTCGACTGGGCGGTCGCGGAGCTCGAGCGCGCGTCGTCGCTCGGCGCCCGCTCGATCGTCATGCGGGCCGCCGCACCGACCACCCGGGACGGCCAGCTGCCCGCCTCCGACGAGGCTTTCGACCCCTTCTGGGCGCGGCTCGAGGAGATCGACATCCCGCTCGTCGTGCACGCCGGCGACGCCGGGCCGACCTGCCTGCCGGGGTACGCCGGCGGGTCGTTCAGCACGTCGTTCAAGGGTGCCGGACGGCCGCGGATCACCCAGCTGACGATGGAGCGCTCCATCCACGACTTCCTCGCCTCGATGGTGTTCGACCAGCTCTTCGACCGGTTCCCCCGGCTCCGGGTCGTCAGCGTCGAGAACGGCGCGCAGTTCCTCCCGGGACTGCTCAAGGGGATCTCCTCGGCGGCGAAGAAGATGCCCGGCTACTGGAAGACCGACCCGGTGCAGCAGTTCAAGGAGCGCGTCTGGATCAACCCGTTCTGGGAGGACGACGTGCACGAGGTCCTCGCCGTCATGGGCCCGGAGCGCGTGGTGTTCGGCTCGGACTGGCCGCACATCGAGGGCATGCCGGCACCGCTCGACTACCTCGTCGAGCTCAAGGACGTCGACTCGGCCGTCCAGCGGCGGGTGCTGCGTGACAACGCCCTGTCGCTCATGCAGCCGCAGGGCTGACCTCCCTGGTCCGCTTCGTCCTGGTATGCCTACAGTGACGCCGCTCACACCCAGCGTCGGGAGGCTCCTCGATGAGGCGCACCGTTCCCCTGGCCGTCTGCACGGCCCTGCTCCTGTCCTCGGGATGCGCCGCGCGCTTCGCGCGCAGTGACGCCGCCGTCGACAGCGGTGGGCTGCCCGCCTCGCAGTCCGGGGTGCTCGGCACGACGGGGCAAGGCACGGCGCTGCCAAGCACCGACTCCTCGACAGGTGGGGTCGTGGTCCCGGCAGCGGGAGGCGCGACGGGCGACCTGCCGAGCGGCCTCGGGGCCCCGGGGGCCGTCGCCGGGTCGAGCGGTACGACAGGCGCGTCGGTGAGTGGGACGACGGGCGGCTCCGCCGCGACCGGTGGCTCGGGTGCGGCAACCGGTCCCTCGGCCGTGCCGGCGGGCAGCACGACCGGGGTCACGAAGACGTCGGTCACGATCGGCCTGTTCATCCCGAAGACCGGCGCCGCCCCCGTGCCGCCGACGATCGACCAGCAGGCGCAGAACTACTTCGACTACGTGAAGAGCAAGGGCGGCATCTGGGGCCGCAACGTGACGGTCAAGATCTACGACACCCAGAGCACCGAGTCCGGCGCCCGCAGCGCCGTGCAGCAGGCGATCAGCGACAAGATCTTCGCGGCCATCTCCCTCGACCGGATCTCCGTCGAGGGCGCCCTCGTGACGGCGCTGCACAACGCCGGGATCCCGCACCTCATCAACCAGATGCCGCACGCCCAGGCGATCCCGGACGACGGCTTCTACATCGGGACCGACCAGGTGCACAACGGCGTGCAGATCGCCGACTACATGAAGGACCGGCTCAAGGTCACGAAGGTCGGCTTCGTCGGCGAGACCGACCCGACGGCCTACCCCGCCCGCGACGCCTTCGTGGCCGAGGCGAAGCGCATCGGCCTGAAGGTCGTGCACAACGAGGTCGTCGACGGCATGGGCAACCAGTTCCTCGCCGAGGCGCAGAAGCTCAAGAACGACGGGGCGCAGTCGGTGTGGCTCTACGTCGCGCCCAACAACGCCATCAACATCTCCAAGGAGGCGCAGGCCGACGGCTACCACCCCACGTGGGTGAGCAGCTCCATCGCGTGGGGCTTCAACCTCGCCCTGACGCCCGCCGCGGGAGCGCTGGACGGTGCGCGCTCGTTCAGCCCGTGGGGCGGCCTGTCGGACCCGCGGTACAAGACCTTCAACCAGGTCAACACGGCGGGGCGTACCAGCCAGGACAAGGACATCGGCCTTGGTGCCTGGGGTTTCGGGCAGATCGTCGCGGCAGCGCTGCACGACGTCGGTCCCGACCTGGGACGCAACAGCTTCCGCGTGGCGATGCAGAACCTGCGGACTGGGACCACCGACGTCGTGACCAAGGCGCCCATGTGCTGGCCGCCCTTGGACTTCACCGGTGGCAAGCGCTACGGCAGCGGTGACCGGACGATCGTGATGAAGGTCGAGGGGTCCGGCGCCTCAGGCAACTCCGTGTGGGCCACCGAGTCCGACTACGCCTCCAAGTACTGACGTGCTCAGCTCACTCGTCGTCGGTCTGGCCATCGGGTCCGCGTACTCCCTGCTGGCCGTGGCCGTCGTGCTCGTGTACAGCGGCACGAAGGTGCTCTCCTTGGCAGTGGGAGAGATCGGCGCCTTCGGTCTCTACGCAGCCCTGTGGTGGCACGACCACGGACTGCTCGGCGTGCGGCCGCCGGTCTTCGTCTCGGCACTCGTCGCCATGGTGCTCGGCGGGTTGCTGGGCCTCGTCGTCGAGCGGCTCGTCATGCGCCCTCTGCTCGGCCGGCCCGCCCTCGACGGACTGGTGGCGACCCTCGCGGTCGCGCTGTTCCTCGCCTTGCTGGAGCTGAAGCTCTACGGGCTCGATCCGTTCCCGGCGCCGTCGCCGGTGGGGGACGGCTCGGTGCAGGTGGCCGGTGCCACCCTGACCGTCACCGAGCTGACCCTGCTCGCGCTCGCGGCTGTGGTCGCGCTGGGGCTGTGGCTGTTCCTCACCCGGACCTCCTTCGGGCTGGCCACCCGGGCCACGACGAGCGACCCGGTCGTCGCGCGGCTGCTCGGCGTGCCGGTCAACCGGGTGTACGTCTTTGCCTGGGGTGTCTCGGGTCTGCTGGCGGGCGCGGCCGCCGCGCTACTGGCCAACGTCAACGGCTCGCTCACACCGTTCTCCCTGACATCGGCCCTGCTCAGCGCCCTGGCGGGGGCCGTCATCGGTGGCCTCGACAGTCTCGGTGGCGCGGTCGTCGGCAGCCTGCTGGTGGGCATCGTCAACGGCGTCGTCGGCTCCCGGGTCGATCCGACCACCTCGGCCGGGATCGTCTTCGTCGCGGTGCTGCTGACCCTCCTCGTCCGTCCCCGCGGCCTGTTCGGGAGCACCCGTGTCGCGGCGTGAGCTGCCGGGCCGCCTCGGAGGCCTCGCGCTGCTCCTGCTGGCACTCGTGGCACCCAGCTTCATGAACGTGCCGCAGACCGCTGTCGTCACGACGGCCACGTGCGTCGCGCTGGTCGCTCTCGGGCTCGACGTGCTCGTCGGCTCGACCGGTCAGCTCTCGCTGGCGCACGCGGCGCTGTTCGGCGTCGGGTGCTTCACGGCCCTCGGGCTGGGCACGCACGGCGCCCCGTGGGCCGTCGCCTTCGCCGGTGCCGTGGCCGCGACGGCCGCCGCGTCGGTCGTCATCGGCCTGCCGTCCCTGCGCATCCGCGGCCTGCAGGTCGCCATCGCCTCCCTCGCGTTCCAGCAGTTCGCGCAGCAGGTGCCCGCGAAGTGGGACGCGGTGAAGTTCGTCGGCCGCACCTTCGACCCACCGCGGTGGCTCAGCGGTGTCACGGCGCAGTACTACCTGGGAGTGGCGCTCGTCGTCGCCGTGCTCGCCGTGCTCGCCGGCCTGCGACGCACCAGGGCCGGCCGATCCCTGCTCTGCGTCCGGGACGTCGAGCAGCGGGCCGTCGCCTTCGGCGTCGCACCGGGCACCGCGAAGCTCTTCGCGTACGGGGTGAGCGGTGCCATCACCGGTCTCGGCGGCGCGCTGTTCGCCCTGCAGCAGACGAGCGTCAGCGACATCCAGCCCTTCATCCTGCGTGAGTCGTTGCTGCTCGTCGCCATCGTCGTCGTGGGCGGCGCGCGCTCACCGGTCGGCATCCTGCTCGCGGCCTTCGCGACCAAGGCGCTGCCGGGCCTGCTCGCCCCGCACGTCGGAGACGGGGTGGCGCTCTGGATCCCGGTCGGCCTGGCGCTGGTCCTCGTGCTGTCGGTCGTCGGTCAGCCCGAGGGGATCGGCGGTGTCCTGCGCGACGTCGGCGCGAGGCTCGTCCCGCGCGAGCCTCCCGATCCGCGTCCAGCCGGGACGGACCCGGTCGTCGCTGCGGCACGGGCCAGGTCGCTCCGACTGGTCCCTCGGCCGCTCACGCGCCGACTGCCCGTCCCGGCACTGCTCACCGCTCGCGGCGTGTCCGTGCGGTACGGCGGGATCACCGCACTGACAGAGCTCGACCTCGAGGTGAGGCGAAGCGAGATCGTCGGTCTCATCGGGGCCAACGGCGCCGGCAAGTCGACCTTCTTCAACGCCGTCTCCGGCCTCGCGCCCACGACCGGGTCGATCCGCTTCCGCGACGCCGAGCTGCTGACCGCGGCGCCGGCGAGCCGCTCCGCACGGGGCATCGCCCGGACCTTCCAGGACATGGGCCTCGTCCGCGCCGAGTCCGTCCGGGAGAACGTGCTCCTCGCGCAGGGCTGGATGGCGAGCTACCCGGCCGTCACGGGCATGCTCGGCCTCGGGGCCTCCGTGCACACGGAGCGCGAGCTGCGGCGCAGGGCTGACCAGGCGCTGGAGCTCTTCGGTCTCGACCACCTGGCGGGCGAGCGCCTCGGCGACCTGCCCTACGGCACCATGCGGTCGGTCGAGATCGCCGCCGCGGTCGCCTCCGGGCCCGACCTCCTCCTGCTGGACGAGGCCTCTGCGGGTCTCACACCCGAGGAGGCGCACGCCCTCGGCGACCGGTTCCGCGCGCTGCGTGACGAGCTCGGTCTGACCCTCGTGGTCATCGAGCACCACGTCCCGCTGATCGCCGCCACCTGCGACTACTGCTACTGCCTCGAGTCCGGTGCGCTCATCGCGGAGGGCACGCCCACTGAGGTCACGGCCCAGCCGCGGGTCGTCGAGAGCTTCCTCGGCCGCGGCACCCTGGAGCCGGCGCGAACACTCTCCGAGTCCGCTCACGTGGGGACGCCGACGTGACGCTGCTGGCGGTGCACGACCTCTGCTCGGGCTACGGCTCCCTGCAGGTTCTCTTCGGCGTCTCTCTCCGGGTCGACGCCGGTGAGGTCGTCGCTCTGATGGGGTCCAACGGTGCCGGCAAGACGACGACACTGCGCACGATCACGGGGCTGCTCAGGCCGATGTCCGGATCCGTCGTCCTCGACGACCAGGAGATCACGGGCACCCCACCCGAGAAGCTGGTCGCTAGGGGCGTGGTCATGGTCCCCGAGGGACGCGGCATGCTGCGCGACCTGACGGTCGCGGAGAACCTCGCCGTCGGTGGCTACTCCGTCGCGGACAAGCAGGAGGTCGCCGCCTCCCTCGACCGGGTCTGGACGACCTTCCCGATCCTGCACGAGAGGCGGGACCAGAAGGCGGGCACGCTGTCCGGCGGTCAGCAGCAGATGCTGGCGCTCGGTCGCGCGCTCATGGCCTCCCCGCGGCTCATGCTCGTCGACGAGGCGTCGCTCGGCCTGTCGCCCGTCATGACAGAGCGGGCGTTCAGTCTCGTCGCGGAGCTGAACCGCAGCCTCGGCGTCGCCGTCCTCATCGTCGAGCAGAACGTGCTCGCCCTCGACCTCGCCCACCGGGCCTACGTGCTGGAGAAGGGCCAGGTCGTCGCGTTCGCCGAGGGCGCCGCCGTCAGCACGATGCAGGACCAGCTCCGCACGGCCTACCTCGGAGCGGCCCGATGACGCTCTCCGCGGCCGTCGCGTCATCGTTCGCGTTCGTGGTCGCCGGGCTGCTCGCCCTCCCGCTGCTGCTCGGCTTCCTCGCCGGGCTCCGTCCCTCGTCAGGAGGACTCATGACGCCGCGTACCCGTCTCTGGGCTGGGCTGTCGGTGCTTGGCCTGGCGGCGCTCGCCGCCGGCATCGGGTGGTACCGGATCTCGGGCGAGCCGCTGCTCAACCGGCAGATCCCGTTCCTCGCGAGCACCGGCCTCATCGTCGTCGTGCTGTCCGTGCTGGGCGGCAGCCTCATCGTCAGCGAGCAGCTGCGGGGCGACCAGACGCGCATCAGCGAGCTGGAGAACGCGGTACGGGACCTCACAGAGGCGTTGGCGCCTCTGGTCGAGCTTCCGCCTCGCCGGGGGGAGGAGCAGACCGCCGAAGCGCGGTCCGGCGGCGCACGCAGTACCTGACGCCGACCAGCCCGAGGACCGCGCCCGCAGCGCACATCTCGATCCACCAGCGATGGATGTCCTGGCCCGCGAGCCGCAGGACCAGCAGGACCACGAACGCCACCGCCCACAGTGCCGTGCCGGACGCCACGATGAGGACGTCATCGGTTTCCAGCGGCGGCGGGTCGGGACGGCGTTCCGGCACACGACGACGTTAGCCTGCGGGGGCATGACGACCGCTGAGACCGCGCCCGCCCCGTCCGCGCTCGACCGGTTCTTCTCGATCAGCGCCAGAGGCTCCTCCGTCCAGCGCGAGCTCCGGGGCGGTCTCGCGACCTTCTTCACGATGGCCTACATCGTCGTGCTCAACCCGATCATCCTGGGGTCGGGCGTCGACAAGTACGGGCACAAGCTCTCGCTGGTGCAGCTCACGACGTCGACGGCCCTGGTCGCAGCCGTGATGACGGCCATCATGGGTCTCGTCGGGAACATCCCGCTGGCCATCGCGACGGGGCTGGGCCTCAACAGCCTGGTGGCCTTCACGATCGCGCCGACCATGTCGTGGCCGGACGCGATGGGGCTCGTGGTCATCGAGGGCCTCGGCATCGTGGTCCTCGCCGCCACCGGACTGCGAGAGACGATCCTCAACGCGATACCCATGCCCTTGAAGCAGGCGATCAGTGTCGGCATCGGGCTGTTCATCGCCTTCATCGGCCTGGTGGACTCCGGCTTCGTCACGACCCCCAAGGGCGCGGCCGTCCCGGTGCAGCTCGGCGCGACGGGCCGGCTCAACGGCTGGCCCGTCGTGGTCTTCGCCTTCGGCCTGCTGCTGATCCTCGTGCTCCTGATCCGCAAGGTCCGTGGCGCGATCCTGCTCGGCATCATCGGCGCGACCGTCCTCGCCGTCGTCATCAACGAGGTCGCGACCGTCAAGAACTGGGGCCTGACGACGCCGAAGCTCCCGTCCAAGGTCGTCGGTTCGCCGGACTTCGGGCTGCTCGGGCACTTCTCGATCGGCGGCGGCTTCGTCCACGCGAGCGTGATCACCGCCGTCATCTTCGTCTTCACGCTCATCCTGTCGGACTTCTTCGACGCGATGGGCACGATCATCGGCATCAGCAACGAGGCAGGTCTGCTCACCGAGGAGGGCAAGCTGCCGGGGATCGGTCGCGTGCTGATGGTCGACGGCGTGGCCGCGGTCGCCGGCGGCGCGGCGTCGACGTCGAGCAACACCTGCTTCATCGAGTCCGCATCCGGTGTCGGCGAAGGTGCACGCACCGGGTTGGCCAACCTCGTCACGGCTGCGCTGTTCGTCGTCGCGCTCTTCCTCACCCCGCTGACGACGATCGTGCCGTCCCAGGCGGCGACGCCGGCGCTCGTGGTCGTCGGGTTCCTGCTGCTGACGCAGGTGAAGGACATTCCCTGGGACGACTGGGTGATCGCCATCCCGGCCTTCCTCACCATCGTGCTGATGCCGTTCACCTACTCGATCACCAACGGCATCGGTGCCGGCTTCATCAGCTACGTCGTGCTGAAGGCGGCGTCCGGGCGGCACCGCGACCCGGGCGTGCTCCTCTGGATCATCGCCGTGCTGTTCGCCGTCTACTTCGCCATCGACCCGATCCAGCGCGCGCTCACCTGAGTTGTCCTTAGCATAGGTAATGACTTATGCTAAGGACATGCCTGTTGACACCGCTCTCGCGTCGGAGCTGCGGACGACCGTCATGCGGCTCGCGCGGCGGCTGCGCAACCAGCGCACCGACGACTCGCTGTCGCTGAGCCAGATCGCCGCCCTCGGCACCCTGGTGCGGCACGGACCACTGACACCGTCCGAGCTGGCCGCCCATGAGCGCGTACAGCCCCCGTCCATGACCCGGCTCCTCGCCAAGCTCGAGGCCGCAGGCTTGGTCACACGCACCGACCATCCCACGGACGGGCGGCAGGTGCTCGTCGCCGTCAGCCAGCAGGGCCTCGACATGATCAAGGCCGACCGCAAGCGCCGCGACGCCTGGCTGGCGCAGCGCCTCCGCGACCTGACCCCCGAAGACCGGGAGGTCCTCCATCGCGCGGCCGAGGTCCTGGGGAGGCTCGCCGAGCAGTGAGTGCACCCGAAGTGAGCGCACCCGAAGTGAGTGCACTGACGTGAGTCCGACGTTTCGCTCCCTGAAGGTCCGCAACTACCGGCTGTTCGCCTCCGGGCAGGTCGTGAGCCTCACCGGGACCTGGGCGCAGCGCGTCGCGCAGGACTGGCTCGTCCTCACGCTCTCCCACAACAGCGGCACGGCACTGGGCATCACGACTGCCCTGCAGTTCCTGCCGATGCTGCTCTTCGGCCTCTACGGCGGCGTGCTTGCCGACCGGCACGACAAGCGGCGCATCCTCATCGGGACCCAGGTGTCCCAGGGGATCCTGGCGCTCGTGCTGGGGCTGTTGTCGGTCACCGGCCACGCCGAGCTCTGGCACGTCTACGCGCTCGCCTCCGGGCTCGGGCTCGTGACGGCGCTCGACACCCCCACGAGGCAGGCTTTCGTCAGTGAGCTCGTCGGACCGGCCGAGCTGCCCAACGCCGTCGGGCTCAACAGCGCGACCTTCAACTCCGCCCGCATCCTCGGGCCGGCCGTCGCCGGTGTGGCGATCAGCTCGGTCGGCACCGGCTGGGTCTTCCTCGGCAACGCCGTCAGCTACCTCGCGGTCCTCGCCGGACTGCTGATGATGCGCTCGAGCGAGCTCTTCGTCAGCGCCCGCCAGCCGCGGACACCCGGCCAGCTCGTCGAGGGCGTCCGCTACGTCCGCAGCCGGCCGCGGATGCTCGTGCCGATCCTGCTGGTCTTCATGATCGGGACCTTCGGGCTGAACTTCCAGATCACCCTGTCGCTCATCGCCAAGGGGACGTTCCACACGGGTGCCGGCTCCTTCGGGCTGCTCACGTCGGCGCTCGCGGTCGGCTCCCTGCTCGGCGCCCTGGGCAGCGCGCGGCGGCCCGGCCTGCCGCGACTGCGGACCATGCTCGTGGCCGCGCTGGCCTTCGGCGTGCTCGAGCTGGCCTGCGGCTTCGCCCCGACGTTCTGGACGCTCGCCCTGCTGCTCGTGCCGACCGGCGCGGCGGTGCTGACCTTCACCACGACCGCCAACGCCATCGTGCAGCTCGGCGCGGAGCCGCAGGTACGCGGCCGCGTCATGGCCCTCTACCTGACGGTCTTCATCGGGGGTACGCCGATCGGGGCCCCTCTCATCGGGGTGCTCGCCGAGTACGCCGGTCCGCGCAGCAGCCTGTGGCTCGGTGGCGTCGTCTGCGCACTGAGCGCGCTCGCCGCCGCGGCCTTCCTCACGCGCCGCGGGACGTCCTCGCCCCTGGCACTGCGCCCAGCCTCAGGTCTGACGACGCAGGCGGTAGGTCAGAACAGGTAGCGGGGGGCGGTCATCCGCATGACCGAGTAGGCGCGGTCGCCCTGCGCGTTGTACTGCTCGATGAGCGCGGAGCCGTCGGAGTAGACCGCCGCGACGTAGCCGACGTGGCCGTACGGGCCGGCCGTGAAGGTGCCCGTGCCGCTGCCGACCCAGACCTTGCCGGGCTCGCCGGCGTTCCACTGCGCGATGGCGCCGACGTGCGGGGTGCTGGAGACGCGGACGCCGAGCGCGCGGGCCGTCTCGTCCCAGTGCAGCGCGCTGCCCCAGCCCTGCTGGTTGTTGATGGCGTGGCCGGCCCGAGCGAGGCGCCAGGCCGCGAAGCTCACGCACTGCCGCTCGGTGAAGCCCCACTTGTCCGCGGCGTCGGTGGTCGCACTGGCGTAGGGGTAGTCGTTGCCGGTCGTGGTCGAAGACGTCGTGCGGACCGCGGAGGTCTTCGGCGCGGTACGCGTCGCCGGCGCCGCCGTGGCGGTGGAGCGGGTCGCGGTCGAGGTGGCGGTGTGCACCGCCGTGCGCGTCACGGCCTTGTGCGTCGCGGTGGCCTTCGGCGCCGCCGTCGCGGTGTGCGGGCGACGCGCGGTGACGGTGTGCCGCACGACCGCCGGGGCGTGCTGGACGGGCGCCGTCACCGCGGGAGCGGCCGCAGCCGGAGTCGGCGCGGGAGCCGCTGCCGAGGACGAGCCGCTACCCCAGAGCCCGAATGCCAGGGCGGCGGGCACGGAGGCCAGGACCGTCAGGCTGAGCGCGGTGCGGCTGGGGCGCATCTGTCGTCTCCTCGTGGGGTGGTTGCATGTCTAGTTCGACATGACCAGCCAGATGCTTGAG
>Ga0070658_10002334_pt1 | contig 15925 bp, 14 predicted proteins | sample KBSC13metaG_FD_64664 | JGI IMG/M metagenome (GOLD analysis project Ga0070658, IMG submission 64664) | Corn rhizosphere microbial communities from Kellogg Biological Station, Michigan, USA - KBS C1-3 metaG | ecosystem: Host-associated > Plants > Roots > Rhizosphere > Soil ...
TCGCGTTTCCCGGAGCCTGCGGAAGGGGCCGAACTCCAGCAGACCAATCGGGACAAGAAGCTCTTCTACCATCGCATTGGAACTCCACAGAGCGACGATATTCTGATCTATGAGCGCCCCGATCAGCCCGACTGGGGAATCTACTCGACCACCAGTGACGATGGCCGCTATCTGCTGCTCATCCTGACGGAAGGCACCGACCGCCGTAATCGCCTCTACTACAAGGACATGGGCGATCCCGACCATCCGGACCTGCTGGCTCCGGTCGTTCCACTGTTCGATGCTTTCGACGCCTCCTACTCCTATCTGGGGCACGACGACCGCACGTTCTATGTCTTGACCGACAAAGACGCGCCGCGCAGCAAGGTGATCGCTGTCGATCTGTCGCATCCGGATCCCTCCCTCTGGAAGACCCTGATCCCCGAAGGCGCCGATGTCCTGCGCGGTATCTCAATGCTGGGCGATCAGTTTATCGCCGGCTATCTGCACAACGCCTACTCTGAAGTGCGGTTTTTCGACCTGCAAGGGAGATTTCTGAAGAAACTGGAGACGCCCACGCTCGGCTCGATGAGCGGCTTCTCCTGCCGGCGCACCGATACCGAATGCTACTACTCCTTTACCTCCTATCTCTACCCGACCACGCTCTATCGTTACGATGCGAAGACCGGCAAAAGTTCGGTCTTCCGCAAGCCGGAGATCGAGTTCGATTCGTCTCCCTACGAGACCCGCCAGGTCTTCTATAAGAGCAAGGACGGCACGAAGGTATCGATGTTCCTGACGCACCGCAAAGACCTGAAGTTGGATGGCTCGAATGCGGTCTATCTCTACGGCTACGGGGGCTTCGGGGTGTCGTTGACTCCCGGTTTCGATCCCTCGTCGCTGGTCTGGCTGGAGCGGGGCGGCGTGATCGCGATCGCCAATCTGCGCGGCGGCGGAGAGTACGGGGAAGAGTGGCATCAGGGCGGCACGAAGCTCAACAAGCAGAATGTGTTCGACGACTTTATCGCGGCAGCGGAATATCTCGTCGCGGAGAAGATCACACGCCCCGGTAAAATCGGCATCGCGGGCGGCTCGAATGGAGGACTGCTTGTCGGCGCGGCGCTCAATCAGCGCCCGGAACTGTTCGGAGCAGCGCTCCCGGCTGTCGGCGTGATGGATATGCTGCGTTTCCATCTGTTCACCATCGGCTGGGCCTGGAAAGCCGACTACGGCAGCAGCGAAGATCCGGAACTCTTCCCGGCGATCTACGCCTACTCGCCTCTGCACAACCTCAAGCCCGGCACGCAATACCCGGCGACCCTCGTCACCACCGGCGACCACGACGACCGCGTCGTGCCCGCCCACTCCTACAAATACGCCGCGGCCTTACAGTCAGCGCAGGGCGGCTCGGCTCCGGTTCTCATCCGCATCCAGACCAAAGCCGGTCACGGGGCAGGCAAACCGATGACCAAAATCCTCGAAGAGCAAGCCGACCAGTGGGCCTTCCTCCTCCACAACCTGGATGTCAAACCAACGCGCTAATCGTCCCCGCGATAGCCCCTCATACGCCGGTATTTGTTAATCCTGTAAATCTTGTTAATCCTGTCTAAAAAGCATTTCCCTTTGACAGGATTACAGGATTTACAGGATTAGGAGTGATGGGCAGTCGCTAAACGTCCCAGCTCTTTCGGGCCTCTTCCATGGGGACGGTTTCGCCCTGCGTCCAGGCGTAGTGGGCAGGCGGGTTTTCGCCGATCCAGCGCTCGTCGACCGGGTCATCGGCGCGCTGGTAGCGGGTATCGGTGGAGAGGCGGAAGCGGTTGCTGGTGTTGGTGATGGAGCCGTGCATCGTGTACATGCCGAAGATGATCACGTCGCCGCGCTGAAATTCGGTGGTCTGCCACTGCCCGCCGAACTTCTCCACCATCTCGATCGGATCGTTGGAAAACGCGCCGGTCACATGGTCGCGATCTACATCCATCTGGCCATAGGTGGCGCGGATGCGGTCGAAGCCCGGCCCGCGATGGGAACCGACGAGAATGGCCAGCGGCCCCATCTCATAAGGCACGTCGGTGATGGGCGTCCAGCAGGTATAGAGATTGTGGGTGCCGCGCCCCATATAGACGACGTCGTAGTGCGCGCCGGTGAAGTCGCCGGGAGCGACCACGCGCAGCCACTTGTAGTCGAACGTCAGGACATCCGAGCGCAGGAAGTTGGCGAAGAAGTCCATGATATGCGGTGACTCGACGAGATCGAGGAATGTCTGGTTACGTGTCAGGGTCTTGCTGCCGCCCAGAAAAGCGCCGCGCCCTCCCGCCTTCACCACGCCCTGCTCCAGGGGGAAGTTACGGTCGATCTGGTCGTTGGAGTCCAGGTTCGCCAGCAGCATATCGCGAACCGCAGTCACTTTCTCCACGGACTGCAGCCCCCGCAGCAGCAGATAGCCGTCCGCATCCATCCGATCCCGCAACTCGACCAGGTCGTGCAGGATGTCGTTCGAATCGCGCAGGCTGCCGAGATAGTTACCACCGAGTTCCAGTTCACGTTGCCCCATCTGTAGTTTCATACCGACCTCCCGAAAGATCATGAGTCCCAATGACCAGCAAAGCTTGGAAATACTCTACCCGAAAAACACACTGCCTCGTTACATACCATGCCTTGATAGCTGGGCAAAGAGAGAACGAAAGGGAACGGGTGTGTGAGCACGCATTTCAGGAACATTCCGGCATTGTCACGAGATCTATCGTCCATAGGACTGCGGGAGAGGCCATTTTCGAATACGCTTTTTGCAAGGCTGGTATTCGATGCGCCCCAGGAGTTTCCCGCATTGTATTCACAACCATACCGAGAGAGTGATTGCCTGAGAGATTCGTCTGCAGGACGGATTGCGGGCGTCTGGTGGGAGAAGGAAAGAGAAAATGAAACGCGTAACACCGGGTCTGAAACTGCTGAAAATGGCGGTCCCTATGGCCGTCGGACTTCTGCTGCCGCTTTCGGCGCTGGCCGACAAGTTGAATGTGCCGAAAGGGACCGATATTGTCCTGGCTTTCGATCAGAACTTGACCGATAAGACCGCCAAAGAGGGCGACAAAGTGAAACTGCATGTTGACAAACCGGTGCAGATAGATGGCAAGACCGTCATCGCGGAAGGCACCAAAGTCGAAGGGACGATCATCAAAGTGCATGGACGGGCGCGCTACGGCGTCAATGCGCGCATCCAGATGCAGATCAACCCCATCCAGGCGGTAGACAACAGCAAGGTCGTGATCGGCTATAAGACCAAATCCACCAAGAATGACAATACCGCAGGCGCGGCGGGGGCTACCATCGGCGGCGCAGCGGTTCTCGGCCCGATCGGCCTTGTGGGCGGCTACTTTGTCGTCGGCAAGCACGTCAACGTCAAACCCGGCGACAAGATGACCGTAGAGGTCGACCAGGACTCCCCCGTGGATGTGAAGTAGCACGAGAGAGTGGCGAACGCGCCTGAAGGGCGCGCTTTCGAAGGTTCGTGTGCGGCCCGCGTCGCCTGTCTATGGCAGGATGGCGCGGGCTGCACACGTGAGGAATGGCCAACCGCTTCGTACCGCTCCCAGGCTCGATCAGTTGTCGATTCAGACCGAAAGCTTTCAGGTAGAGAGGAACAAAGGGCTGGAACAAGCCCTTCGAGGCCGTGGTAGGGAACATACAGGCAGTGCTGTGAGAAAAGTGAAAGGGGCGCAAAATTTTGTCACGATTAAGAAGCGTAGACGTAGTAGGCTCGGATACATGACCATCTTGTCGAGGGGAAACGGATGATAAAAGAGTACGTCAGGAACGTTCCATCTCGTGGCCAGGGTTGGACCGGGGTCGGTTTGCTGTTTCTGGGTTGTTTTGGTATCTCCGTTGCACACCCCTCCTGGGGACAGCCTCCCATGCCTCCCGCCGCAGCCGGACAAGAAGCGGCGCCTCTCCTTCCAGATCCCTTCTATGACGCTCTCGACGCGCTCTCTCAGAAATACCATGTCGCCTTTATCGCCGAGGGCCGTCCCTTCCTCGCAGGCAAAAACGGTCCGGCTCCAGGGGCGAACTCGGAACAGGCGTCCGGCCCGGATCCTACCATGGATCCAATGCCCAAGGAAGAGGCCGCGAATTCCATGCCTCACAAGTCTCTCTCTCCTGAGGAGGCAGAGGTTCAGAAGGTCGCGGCGCGCTTCGACTACGATTTCTGGCATCAGGGCAACATCTATCTCCTGCAGAAACGCTACTCTAACCCCGGTGATCTGCCGGAAGTCACCCCCGAAGAGTGTAGTGGGCTCTGGCTGCGCTGTGACAACGTTTCCAGCCGAATCACCATGGCTAATGGCTTTCCGGTGTTGAACTCCCGTGAAAAGAATATCGCCGGAGGGGTGAATGAGGCGTTGCTCGATCTCACCAGATCAAGACGTCGGGTCACACAGGAGGATTTCGTCCACGCAGTCCTGTTTGGTTCCAGGGATTCTGGTTTTGGTGGCTCCGGTACTACGCATATCCTGCAGCATATTCGTCCCCTTATCAATCCGGTCCCCCCCGACTTCCACATGCCTGGATTGATGGAAAACTTCGTTTTGGGGTCCTATAGCGACCGTCTCCAGGCGACTCACAGCCTCCTGGCGAATATTCGTCGCCTCGATCCGGTCTTCCACTGGCAGACCCTCGGGCAATCTCCCGTATTCGGATACGATACGCAACTCGGTCCCCACACTGACCTGCTGTTCCTTCCGGCGAGCGATTGCGATCGGATCATCGTGGCTCCCTACGGAACCCCGATGCCAAGACCTGACTTTTGGATGCGTACCGAGAACCACCTGCCCGATCCCGATCCCACCGATCCTAAAACCCTCTCCCCGGAGACCAAACGCTTCCTGGATGACAATGGCCGATCCTCGCGCGCGGTCACGATCGCGGAGGCGCTCGCTCCGATAAACAAACGGGTGCCGAAGACTCCCGGCTATAAGATCTATCAGGCCGATCCCACCTTCGCCGCCAAGCGGGTGACGCTGGTGGGGACGGAGAAGCTCTCCCCGGAGACGCTTATGCAGTCTCTGGCCGCGGTCTATAATCTTAACGTAGAACATCGGCGGGACGATCATGTCGTCCTTACCTGGAAGCCCATGATCATGCCCTTAGAGGGAGGCAACGGCAAGGGAGGTTACGGCAAGCATGTCCGCGCCTCCATTTCCGATCCTATCTATCGTGCGATCCATGCCCGTTTTCTCGCCGATCGTACAAAAGTCAAAAATCAGGAAGGGCCAGTCCTGCTGGAATTCGAAACGCAGTATGAGTTCCAGAGAATAGCGGCTTCCTTCCGAAACACGGCGATGCAGATGTTTCGGTACCTCGCGGAACCGCAGGTGAAGGCGCAGCCGAAAGAGAAACTGCCTCTGTCGCGTCTAGGCGAGCGGGAACATACCCTGTTTATGTTTGCCCAGACCGTATCGGCGTATGCCGCCGCCTGCGAAGTCGTGGATATCCCCCTCCCGCCCTATCTCTTCGTTGGCGATTCCGTATGGGACGACTATTACGGGGCGAGAGTGAAGATCAGCGGAGGCGTCTATCGCAAGGGCGATTCTCCCAAAGGCCCATACAACTACGATGCTCTCTATTTCAGCAGGATCGTGAACAGAAGCTGCCCGGATGATACCGCGCGCCTGGCGCTCTTTGTGACCTACATCAATCCGAACTCGGGCGTCGCCTACGGCCCGGTTCAGTTCGTGGATCTCTCTCTGTATCTCCCAGATCTACAATGAGCGCAGCCATCTCTGAAAAGGACCTTCTGATTGTCCTTCCCGTTTTTGACGGAGAGGTTGCACCTCAGGTAAATGTGAAGGTCAATTCTCATCCTGAATAGACCTCCCAGCAAATGGGGGCGGTATTTCCGATCTGCGCTTTTCCGACCCTCTCATTCTGGGAGCGGAACTTAGCGACGGATGCTGCTGTGGCTGCGGGAGTGAGCGATCTCGATCTCGGCGCGTGTCGAGAGCAGCAGGTCGCCGGGCATGGTGTGTTTGAGGGCGGCCATCGCGGTGCCATACTCCAGGCCGAGTTTCAGGTCGCCCTGAAGATAGCCCATCAGAACCCCTGCATTGAAGGCGTCCCCGGCTCCCACGCGATCGACGATCTGACCGAGCGCAAAGGGTGTCGCCGCCCAATCCCCGGCATCGTCGCAGGCGACCGCACCATCGCCGCCGCAGGTGACCACGACGGAGTCGATGCCGTAGTTCTCTCGGAAGGTGCGCGCGACTTCCGGACCTTCCCCGGTGATGTCGAACAACGCTTCGGCATCGGAGAGTGGGCAGAGCAGGACATCGACACGCGAGAGCAAAGGCTCCAATTCGCGCCGCGCTTCCGCTGCCGACCACAACTTGGCGCGATAGTTGATGTCGAACGAAACCCGTGTTCCGGCTTCTTTGGCGATGTCGAGGGCGCGGATGACGGCTTTGGCGGCATAGGGGCTTAAGGCCGGCGTGATCCCGCTCAGATGCAGCAGACGGCCGCTGGCGATACGCTGGGCATCGATCTCGTGCGCGGTGATGCGACTGGCGGAGGATGCAGCCCGGTCATAATAGACATCGATGCCGCGAGGAGCGACCCCGAAATCCAGAAAGTAGAGTCCGGCGCGCGCACCGGGCAGTTCGTCCCAGAGCATGCCGGAAGTATCGACGCCCCAGCGCCGGACCTCATTCTCGATACGCCGCCCCAACGGATTCGGGGGCAGTTTGCTCCACCACGCGACCCTCAGCCCGAGGCGGGCCAGCGCGACCGCCGTGTTCGACTCCGACCCCCCGATCCGTACATCCAGCGAGACGGCCTCTTCCAGTCGGCTGAAATTCGGCGCGCTCAGACGCAGCATCGTCTCCCCAAACGTCACGACATCGAAATCGCGCTCTCCCAACGTTGGTTCTATCGTCGTACTCCTTTTCAGTAGCTCTATAGAGTGTAGTAGAGTGTACCACACCGGCTGTCCGGTCACTACAGGCAGGCAGAGGAACGCAGGATATTCGCCGTGAAAGTGGAAATGAGCAGAGAGGATGCCGTCGTCATCGCTTTCGGCGTTGACTTCCATGGTGAAGCAAAGGTGAAGAACATGACCCTGAAAATCGCAGTGGCGGGGATCGGCAATGTGGCCCGCAAGCAGTATATCCCGTATCTGTCCAGCGTCGACGACGTGAGTCTGGGTTTCTATAATCGTACGGCGTCGGCGGCGCATGACGTGGCTCGTGAGTACGACGACACGGTATTCGCGTCCCTGGAGGAATTGGCCGAGTGGAAGCCGGACGCGGCGCTCGTGCTCACGTCGGAGATGTGTCGGGATGAGGTTGGAACGCGGTTGATCGCCCTTGGCGTGCCCCGGCTCTTCTTTGAGAAACCACTCGTCGCCCGGGGCGGACAGGCGCATGTGACGGAAGACGACTTTGAGCGCGGCCGTACGATGCTCCACCTGGCAGCGGCGCGAGGCTGCCAGACCGCAATGGTCTTCAACTATCGCTTCTTCGACCATACGTTGACCGCCCGGAAGCTCATTGCAGAGCGCGACCTCGGACGTGTCGTGGGGGTGTATGGCGCCACGCACTATGCCTGCTGGAGCCATTGTATCGACCTGATCCTGAATCTGGCCGGCGACGTCATCGAGATGTCTGCCGCGAGCGGCGAGACGGTAAGGCCGGGACACGATGCCGTCGATGTCACGGCCGCCTTTCGCCTCGCGGGAGGGGGCGCCGGGACGCTTCTGGGCACCTGTGGCTGGAGCTTCAAGCATCCGCTCTACGACCTGACATTCCTGTTCGAACGGGGCCGTATCCGAATACAGGATCTCGACGGCCCTCTAGATATCATCTCGGGAGACGGCGCACAGATCGAGCGGATAGCGCCCGGCGCGGACTATAGCCGGTGGGCAAGCTACGATCGGTCGTTCCAGCGATCACTAGCGGCGTATCTGGCGTCACTGCGAGCCGGCACAGAGCCTCCTGTGGCGGGCATCGATGGCCTGCGTGAGCTTCAGTTCGAGGCCGCGCTCAAGCGCTCGCTCGCACAGGGGCGGGTGGTTCATGTTCAGAAGGAGTTTCCGCTATGAGAACTGCCAGACTTGCCGGGCATTCGGAGGTCCGCATCGAAGAGGTTCCGAACCCTGTAGTCGAGTCGGGATTTGTGATCGTGAAGACGGTCGTTTCGGCTATCTGTGGAAGTGAGATGCACGGCTATCGAGGAGAGGGAAGTGTGTCCGGCAATTCAGGTCATGAGGCGGCGGGAATCGTTCACGCCATCGGTGAGGGTGTCGAATCCCTTCAAATCGGAGATCGGGTGGCCGCTTCGGCCGTAGTCGGGTGTGGGAACTGCGACTACTGCCTGAAGGGGCAGTACACCTGGTGCCCGCAGTTCAAAGTGTACACGAACATGCATGCCGAATACTTTACGATACCCGCGCGAGGATGCAACAAGCTGCCCGATGACATGCCCTGGAATATTGGCGTGCTACTGGGAGGCGAATCGGGCAAAGTCCTGATCGACTACGGCGTCGCAGACCTCTCTGGCAGTGTCTGAGGCAAATGTGTCTGTGGACGAACAATCTGCCTACTCGAACCCTTCAATTCCCGCCCGCCGGCGTACTGCGGCTTGTTCTGCCCATGCAAGCGCCGGTTGGGAGCGATCGATCAGCGCCGCTCCGATCAAATCTCCGGCCATCCCATACACCTCCAGGTGGGCGTCGCTGCCGTCACTGGTGGCGAGCACTCCGAAGGTGGGCGTGCCGTCGGCATCTGCCTGGAAGACATATACGCTTCCATTGTCGCGTTGGAGCACATTGAGGAAGTAGAACCCACACGCCTCCAGGACCGTTGTCGGCACAACGACGTACTGATCCGGTTGGGGAAGCGCGCCGAACTCGTGCCCCATACCGATGTGACGGTAGGGTTCCGAGTAGCGGTCGATTCGTGTCGCGTAGAACTCTCGTACCCTGGCATGTATCGCTTCTGAAAACATCACGGGTTACCTCGTCTCTCGACCGACGCGCGCAGGCTTGCTTTTAATCGCCGGAACCGCCTTCCATGTAGATGGCTTCCGGCTGTTCCTCTGCATAGACGATCAGTTAGATGCCTTCCCAACGATCATACAGAGGCGGTTCGCCAGAGGATACGATTCGATTTCTCCACTGCTTCCGTCATAGATCCTTTGCAGGTGGGAATGCTATGTGAACGTCTCCCCTTGTGACAGCCGATTTCATTCTTCGATGATTTATGCCGCGCGAATGATCTCCAGTACCTCCTGGGCATGTCCTTCGACTTTTACTTTTTTAAAGACCTGGCTTATCTTCCCATCCGGCCCGATGACAAAAGTCGTGCGGTCGATTCCCATATATTTTTTCCCGTACATCGACTTCTCCGCCCAGACGCCATACGCCTCCGCGACCGCATGGTCGTGATCCGCCAGCAGACGGTAGGGGAATTCAAACTTCTCGGCGAACCGATCCTGCGACTTGACCGTATCCGGGCTGATCCCCAGAATCACCACATCGGCCTCATCGTAGCTCGCCTTCGCATCCCGAAAACTGCACGCCTCGACCGTACACCCCGGCGTATCGGCCTTCGGATAGAAAAACAGCACCACCGTCTTCCCGCGCAAACCCGCCAGCGCCACCGTCTCTCCCTTATTGTCTTGCAGCGTAAAATCCGGTGCAACATCGCCTACTTCCGGCATGAGCGTATCTCTCCTTCATCGATCGATTGTCCTATGATAATACCCGTATACGCCAAAAGTTTAGCGTCATTTCGCTCCCTGGTTCCGTCCTATATCAGTCTGCTATGGGTCTCATAGCGTTTAGGATGGAAAGGAGACAGACCATTGAAAACTATATTTGCGATCTCGACGCTGATGTCACTATGCTTCTCTGCTGTTGCGGCTCCGCCGACAACAGCGCCTTCCAAACAGATCGAGACGGTCGCCACGTTCAGTGGGCCGATGCCGACGGGGGTGACGGTATCGCACAGCGGGCGGATCTTCGTCAACTTTCCGCGCTGGGGCGATCCGGTGACCTATAGCGTTGCGGAACTCAAGAAAGGCCAGAGCGTGCCTTTTCCGGATGCGGCGCTGAACCGATTCGATGCGAACCGTCAGGCCGATACGCTGGTCTCGGTACAGAGTGTGGTGGTGGATCCGAAGGATCGGCTCTGGATCCTGGATACGGGCAGCATCAAGTTCGGGCCGACACAGTTTGGCGGGCCGAAGCTGATCGGGGTCGATCTGGCCACGAACAAGGTCTTCAAGAAGATCCTCTTCCCGCAGGATGTGGCGCTGCCGACGTCCTATCTGAACGATCTACGCTTCGATCTGCGCAAGGGCAGGGCGGGGATGGCCTTTATCACAGACTCTTCGGACAAGGGGCCGAACGGGATCGTAGTCGTCGACCTGGATACAGGAAAGAGCTGGCGTCGGCTCAGCGACCATCCCTCGACCAAAGCCGAACCCAACTTCAAGCCGATCGTCGAAGGGCAGCCGTTGATGCACCGGAAGCCCGGCCAGCCGCCGCAGCCGATCAAGAACGGTTCGGACGGTATCGCGATCGATCCGGAGGGGAAGAGACTCTACTACTGCCCGCTCGGGGGGCGGCATCTGTTCAGCGTGAGTCTGGAGGCGCTGGAAGATCCAAATCGGAGCGAGACGGATGTGGCCGCGACCGTCGCGGACGAAGGGGACAAGATCGGCGCTTCGGATGGGCTGGAGAGCGATTCGCAGGGAAATATCTACGCCACCGACTACGAACACCGCGCCATTCGACGCCGTGCGCCCGTGGCCGGAAGCGCCTTCACGGTTCTGGTGACCGACCCGCGCATCATCTGGCCGGACACTCTCTCTGTCGCCACCGACGGCTATCTCTATTTCACCAACAACCAGCTAAACCGCCAGGCCGACTATCACAATGGCCGCGATTTGCGCGTCAAGCCCTACCAGCTTTTCCGCGTCCGCATCGACGCCCAGCCTGCCGCCTTGCGCTGAGAGGCTTCCCAACCTGGGAGCGAAATCCCTTAGCTCCCAGGTTGGAGAGGTATCAGGCGAGGGTAACTTCGGTGCGGATGATACCGGCGCGTTCGTGGCGGGCGACGAGTTGGACGGTCTCGCCGGGATTGGCGCGGACGACCCACTGGATCTTGGCGCGCTCGGAGGTGGGGTCGGCGGTCCAGCCGTAGGGAGAGGCGCTTTTGTAGGCGCGGCCTTCGAGCTGGCCGATCTCCTGGCGCGTCTTGCCGCTCTCCAGCGTTGCGCCGGCCGGGAGGGTGATCTCGGCGACCAGCGGGCGCACCGCCTTCTTCTCCAGCGCTTTCTTGCTGATATAGGTCGGCAGCCAGCCCGTGTTATCGACGACCAGGCGGACGAGATAGGCGCCATCGCCGAGGCGCTCGGCGGTCGCGCTCTGGAGGGCGAGCTGCGGAGCGAGGAGGGCGTGCCAGATGGCCCAGTCCGCCAGGGGCGCGATCTCGCGTTCCAGGGCCTTCGTCGGCGGGTTGCGGAAGGCGAGCTGAATATCCCAGCCGCCGATCTCGACCTCTCCCAGTTGCGGATGCGTGAAGGGCTTCCAATCGACGAAGCCTTTGCCCTCCAACTCCGTATCCGACCACGCCAGCATCTTCAGGTCTTCTTCGACCGGGTGATTCCGGCTCCAGTCGATGAACTTGAACCCTCCGGATTTGGTGTTCTTGTCGAACCCCTCTGTGATGCCCGCCTGACGTTGCGGCGACCAGATCTCGACCGTCCACGCATAGACGCCCAGGTGATCGTACATCCAGTCGTCGAAGACGCCGGTGATGACCTCTTTCGGATGGTACTTGAAGTCGTGGAAGACGCTGATCGCTGGATAGCCTGTCATCTCCGTGCCGACCTTGCCGATGGTCTGGTAGGTCCAGAGATCCTCCGCGGGCATCGTGTCGTCGGCATGGGTGCCGTAGGGACGCAAGAGGACGCCGCTGAAGGTGTGGAACGTCATGGCACCGGTGATATTGGGGTGCGAGGTGATGAACTTGACGAGGTTGTAGACTTCCGGTTCGCTTCCGGGGAAGGGGCCGGCGCCGTACTGCTCGCTCTCCTGTCGCCAGTGCGCTGGGAAGTTGCGGTTCAGATCCAGGCCCTCTTTGTTGCGCTGCATGGTCAGGGTGATGCCGTCCCAGTCCTCGATCAGGCCCTCGGGCAGCAGACGGTAGTAGGTCCCGCCGATCTCGATCGGATCGCGTCGTACCAGCAGGCGCGGCTCTTCGGGATGCGTCTTCCAGGGACCGTTCGGATCGGGAATACGCATGGAGAGAATGCGCCCGTCGCCATCGAGATCTTCCGGCTTCAGGCCGTCGAGCGGCTCCTCGTCGTAGGGATAGGGGCGGGTGCTGCTGCGGATATACTTGGGCTTGTCGGCGAAGTAGTACTCCGCGCCGTCCGGATTGACGCGCGGCACGACATAGAAAGCGCGTGTATCGAGCGTGCGGGTCACCTGGGCGTCGGTTCCATAGCTCGTGGCAAGCTTGTTCAGCAGATAGAGGCAGGCCGAGGACGCGGAGACTTCGGTGGCGTGGATGTTGCCGTCGCACCAGAAGGCGGGCTTCTCTTCGGCAGGGCCGGTCGCGAAGTTCGTCGCGGTCAGGCACCAGACGTCGCGGCCCTCATAACTCTTGCCGATACTTTCGATCTTGAGCAGATTCGGATAGGCCGCCACCAGCGCCTGCAGCTTCGCGGTCAGTTCGCTGTACGGATAGTAGGTATCGAAACGGATCTCATCAGACACAGGTCTCATTCCTCTCCACGGGTCAGGGCTTGGCGTATCCCTGCACCCAACTGAACTCATGCTCGTCCCACTCCTGGGTGATGGCGATGGCTTCCGGCAGCAGCGCCTGCACCTCCGCCTCCGAGACCGGTGTGGGATCACTCTTCAAAATACGCACCGTCTCTTCCAACTGCGCGATGCTGTCCATACCGATGATGGCCGTATCGATGTCCTGCTGGATGCTATAGCGCAGATAGGGCGCGATCGACCTAGCCCGTTTGATGCGCCCCGCCGCGTAGACCTTCATCCCAAACACCGCCATATCACGTGACCGGGCGTAGGGCAGAACGGTCTCGATAAAACTGTAATTATAGGCGAGATTGAACAGCCCGACCGGAAACAGCACGGCGTCGAACTTGTGCTCCCCCAAGATGCGCAGCATCACATCCTTCACCCAGTGGCCAGAGACGCCGATATAGCGCACATTGCCCGCCCTGCGATACTCCTCGACCGCCTTCAACACACTCTCCGCCTGCATGATCTGCGCTCGCTGATCCTCAGTATCCAGCGAGTGAACAAACAGCAGATCCACATAGTCGGTGCGCAGCCGCTGCAAGGAGGTCTCGAACATCCGTTTCGCGCCGTCGTAGGTGCGGTCGATGACTTTGGTGTTGAGCCAGATCCGATGCCGCTCCCCCTCCAGCGCCATGCCCAATTTGCGCTCACTCTCGCCGTTGCCATAGATATGGGCCGTATCAAAAGTATTGACACCCAACTCCATCGCGCGATGCACCAGTGCTGCCGCCTCGGAGTCGGAACATTTGACGTCCCATTTCACCCCGCCCAGCGTCAACAGGCTGGCATCCCAGCCCATATTGCGCAGCGGACGCCGCGGCATCGGCTTCGCAACAAGCTCGGCATCCGAAAGAACAGCCGGGGCAAAGGTCGTCATAAAGAGATCTCCTCCTAAATTACACATAGGACAGAACAGGTTTCATTGTACCCGACAGGACTGTCCGTCATGCGTAGGTAGGAGAGCGAAGTTGTCAGTGGATTGTGCTTCTAAAATCTATTTTCCTGCCTCTCCTGGAACTACGTAGAGCATTCCCTTGTAACTCAAACTGATCTGGTTGCCGCCAGGCAACCATTGAATATTTGTCAGTTGGGTTTCAGGATTATGGCCAGCATCCCGCCTCTCAATTGATACATCTCCAATCTCATGCATTCCTTCTCCATTGATGCTGCTCACCCAGAGTTCCTCTGTCAAAGGTTCCTCTGTGAAAATAGACTTCAGAGGAATGAAAGGCAAGAACCGATGAATCAAGGAGAGGAAAGGAATGCTTTCTGCACGTACCAGGCGATAAACGATAGCAGTCTGTTGCTCATTAATTTGATAATCTCGTAACTCTCCCTTACCTTGCAAAGCAACCGGAAACATATTTATCTGGGTACGCTTCCCACTGGAGGGCTGAGCGTTATAGGTCACTATAAAAGATTGACCGTTGCGGTCTTCAACCTGAATGTCTTTCGAATGTTCCAGATAGTAGATCGATAAAATAGATTGCGCTTGTTTTGAATCTCCTGCATACCGGGAAATGTGTTCGGGCTGCTGCGCATCAAAAACAGTTAATGCTCCTAATTTATTATTGTCGTCCCTATCGATGTCGGCTACGAGTTGTTCATCCAACCAGGTCGTTCTTCTGCCGTAATAGGGAATTCGTCTATGCTGACTGCCGTCCCATTTCGCAAGCACCCAATCAAATCTTTCCTTTTGGTTGGGTACTACCCATTGAAGCCACGAACGTCGTGGAGAGAGTTCGATTCCTTCCCTGTAAGGGTTCCACAGGGATACTTCTGGTTGGTTCAATAGGTTTGTTAATCCAGTTAGGCGCTTTCTCGTAGAGTTAGATGTGTCAAGCAGATCTGCATGACCGTGCCCATTCTGTACACCGCCTGTTTGATCTTCATCAGCAGTAAGAATGAGGAGACGAGTATCGGACAGCCAATAACCTTCTTCTCTAGGTTGTCTACGCTGATCGAACGTCCCTCTGTCAGTGTCTAGTGCAACAATGGAATGAGCTACGTCCATCAAATGCTTTTTATGAGGCAAAGCCAGCCAACCTCCGACCGAAATTGTTCCAATGACCGCTATTATCTTCAACCGCATCCAACCTCGTCGGCTGACCCATTCCACGCGTTTGCCAGTTTTTGTTCTGTTTCTCATAATGCATTATCCTGGACCTGATCGGATAGGATGCAGAGTTTCGCCCTCAAGAACTCTACGCGATTTGTCCAGTCGGCATGAAAGCTGTTATCCCAGAGCAGGATCAAGGCCCGCACAAGTGCGCCGAAATTGTTGGAAGCGATAGAGCGATCGTCTATAAACACAATGCCGGTGTGGTCGGTTCCCATCTGGCCCCATTGCACCAATACCGGCAGGATGGTCTTTTGATCGTAGGTGACGAACGTCAGCCCTTCCTGAACGGCGGCTGCCAGTATTTCTTCATCGCGTTGCGCTCTATACGTTCCTTCGTGCCAATGGTGAATGCTTGCCACGGCAATGTCGGGACGTTTATCCCGAATCTGCCGAACGATCTCCGGCGACATGTTTTCATCGAGGAGGAGAGCCAGCATCAGGATTTTGTTTCCCCGTTGATCGTTTCCTCTGGCACCTCGAACAGTCGGATCGTGGGCAGAAGACGTTTCATTGCCTCGAATCCAATCTGATTATCCTCGATGGCCTGCTCTATTTCATCGTGATAGGCCTCATAGAAATGGAGCGCTGCCTTGATATTGGGGACAGGGTAGGGATAGTGCTCGGCTATCTTTTCCGCGTCCAGATCAAACCCCTTGGCGATCATTATGACTTCCCATATAGCAAGCCCGGATCCTTTCATGTAGGGCTGCCTGCCGACAGGGGAGTCCCGATACTCTACAAAAGAGAACTCGGCTTCCCGCAACGATTCTTCCAGAAGCATCACACCTGCCTTTGTTCGGGTCATACCATTGCCTAACTTTCGGGCAAAGCGATCCAGCCGCTCGACCATCTGATCGGGGATCCGCAAACTGAGAATTTGAGACACGGATGTACCACTCCTTTCAGCAATTGATACTATTGTACACGAAAGCAACAAAGTTTACAAATTCATAGGAGACGCAGGTGTTCATGTCGCCAGAGACCGCGAACGCCCC
>Ga0070658_10002337_pt1 | contig 15918 bp, 12 predicted proteins | sample KBSC13metaG_FD_64664 | JGI IMG/M metagenome (GOLD analysis project Ga0070658, IMG submission 64664) | Corn rhizosphere microbial communities from Kellogg Biological Station, Michigan, USA - KBS C1-3 metaG | ecosystem: Host-associated > Plants > Roots > Rhizosphere > Soil ...
CCGTTCTCGAAGTCGAGCTTCATCGTTCCGACCTCCGTGGGCTGGGCGCTGGTCCAGGGCGACGCATTGAACGCGGGCCCCGTGGTGCGATAGAGCGTGCCGCTGAACGCGAGCAGGCTCGAGGTGCTGCGCTTGCCCGCGGACATCACGTACCACTGCGGCTTGCCGTCGCTGCCGTACACGAACAGCGTGGCGAACATCGTGTCCCCATGCTGCGTGAGGTTCATGCCCCAGCCGGGCTCCGCCGCGTCGTACCAGAGGTCCTGGAAGTTGAGCGTGAAGCTGCGGTCGAACGCGGACCAGCCGCACACGGGAGGCGCGCCCGCGAAGACCTGGCGCGTGATGGACTTCACCACCTGGGTGCCGTTGAACGAATAAGTGAGCGTCGCGTTCTCGGTGCCGACGGGTGCGAACTTCATCGTGCCCACCGTCGTGAGCGTGGTCCCCGTCCAGGGCCCGTTGAACGGCGAGCCGCGCAGCTGGTAGAGATCGCCCTGGTAGCTGCCGTCCGGCTGCTTCGTGCCGCTCGACATGACGAGCCACGTGGGCGCGCCGCTCGAGTCATACGTGAAGAGCGTGCCGAAGAGGATGTTGCCCTGGTGGTTGAAGTTCACGCCCCAGCCCGGCTCGGCAGCGTTCCACCACAGGTCCGTGTAGTTCGCGTCGACGGCCTCGGTCTTCAGTCGCAGGCTGTACGTGCCGGTGCCCTGCGGATCCCAATGGCCGACGCTCACGTAATGCACGCCCGCGCCCAGCCGCTGCGTGAGGCCGAAATTGTTGTCCCCGGTGAGGAAGTTGGCGTCGTCGTTCGCGGCGATGGCGCTGCCGGTGCTGTCGATGAGCGTGCCCACCGTGTCGATGGCGCTTTCCGTGTACACCGTGACGACCGCCGGATTCGAGAGGAAGAATCGATAGACGTCGAGATCGCCCGCGTAGTCGATGCGGCGATTGTCGATGCGGACGGTGCCCTGCTGCAGGTCGAGCGGCACGTCGAGGCCGGTCGTCGTGATGGGCGCGAGGAAGAGATCCTGCGGCCGGTTGGGCGCGTCGTCCGGCGCCACGGTCTGGGCACCGATGTATTGCGCGATCTCGGGATAGAACGCCTCGAGGCGCGCGTAGAGCGTGAGCGCCGTGGGATTCGAGCAGCTCAGGCTGTCCTCGGCCTGGGAAAGCACGCCGCGCAGCTCGAGGTGGCCGTTGTTCATCGTGTAAAGCCCGGAGCCGCTCGAGCCCGGCTCGATCATGCCGCGCGTGTAGCTCACGAGGTACATGTCGATGGGACGGTCGGCATCGCGGCCCTGGTCCTGGAATGCGCCGATCGCATAACGGCTGGTGTCGCCGCGCGGATGGCTCACGCTCACCACGGACTGCCCCTTGGCCAGCAACGCGGCGTTCAGGGGCGCGAAGAGCGCGCCGCCCGGCGGGTTGCCGTTCATCAGCAGCAGCGTCGAATCGATGTTGAAGTTGGTGAAGACGATCTGCATGCCGCCGTTGGTGCGCGTGGGCTGCAGCGGAGCCACGCCGCTGCCGCAGGAGGTCTCCTCGTAGAACCAGAACGTGTTCACCGAGGTCGCGGAGCTCGCGTTGTTGATGCAGTGGTTCGCCGTCAACACGAAATTGGCATGCGCGGGCGTGTCGATGAGCGTGGCCGTGCAGACGAATGCGCCGCCGCCGTCGATGAACTGGATGCGCATGATGGATTTCTTGCGCTCGGTGATCGCGGCGTCGTAGGGGGGATCGTTCGCGGAGCAGGCGGTGGAGAGCGTGCATGCGGCCGCCGCCTTGGCGAGCGGCGATTCGGTGAAGTGCAGCAGCGCGGACACATGCAGCGCATCCGCCGACGGAGCGACGCGGCTGAAGATCTCGATCGACTGCGTCTCGCCGGGCGTCCACGGCGTCCAGAACTCGTTGGCGAGCAACGGATCGAGCGTCGCGGATTGGACCACGCCATCGCTGCCGGCGGCGCGCACTTCGAATGCGCCGGGGACGGTGCCCAGATCGAGCTTCACGCGAAGGCCCTGCGCATCGGGCGACGACGCCTCGATGCGCGCGACATAACCGCCCTCCGCGGCATTCCAGTGCGGGATCGAGACCGACTTGTCGAGCGCGCGCACGAAGCCGATCTGCAGCCGGCCGTCCGCGGCAATGGTCGCGCCGCTGCGCTTGTCGCCGGGCGCGGGCAGCTCGACGCGCACGGAGGGCGCGAGGCTGGGCGCATGGAAGCGCTCGACAGCGAAAACCGGGTTGGCGGCGAGCGTTGCAGCGGCGGCGAGGCATGCCGCGAAGAAGGTACGGAACATGGCGAAACTTCTGAATTTTCAGTGGGTTATGTTAGCATAGGCGTTCGGTTTCCGGCATGCGCCGGATGACTTTTTTCGATCCGCCAAATCCTTGATCCGATTCTGCAATTCCTGCGGCGCGGCCGTCACGCACCGCATCCCCGAGGGCGACAATCTCGAGCGCGCCGTGTGCGATGCCTGCGGGATCGTGCACTACCAGAACCCCAAGGTCGTGGTCGGCTGCCTGCCCGTTTACGGCGACCGCATCCTCATCTGCAAGCGCGCGATCGAGCCGCGCTACGGGTTGTGGACGCTGCCCGCGGGGTTCATGGAGAACAACGAGACCGCGGCGGAGGGCGCGGCGCGCGAGGCGCTCGAGGAGGCGAACGCGAACGTCGAGATCGAGGACCTCTACACCGTCTACTCGATCCCGAACATCAGCCAGGTCTACATGATGTTCCGCGCCAGGCTGATCGACCCGAACGTGTCTCCCGGCACCGAGAGCCTCGAGGTGAAACTCGTGACCCTCGACGAGATCCCCTGGGACCAGCTCGCCTTCGCGATGGTGAAGAAGACCATCGAGTCCTATATCGAGGACTTGAAGACCGGTGTCTTCAGGACTCGGTTCGGGGATATACGAAAATAATTGGGGTCGTACCCCAATTAATTTAATTGCGCGAACGCGCGCGACGGACGTCGAATTAAATTAATTGGGGTACGACCCCAATTATTTTTCACCCCACCTTCACGACCTCCTGGTCGGCGATGACGAAGACCTGGTCGCCGCGCTTGGGAAGGACGTCGGCGTTTCCGGTGAAGGCGCCGAAGGCGGGCAGCACGCCATAGCGGGCGCCGAACCAGAAGCACGGTAGTCGCAGCGGTTTCGCGCCCGCGGCGTTGAGCCGCACGGCGGGATGGATGTGGCCCGCGAGCGCGTAGCCGATGCGGCTGGCACCGGGCTCGTGATTGAGGATGAAGGGGCCGGCCTGCTGCCCGGCATCGATGCAGTCCACGCCCCAGGCCTCGGGTGGATCGCCGGCCTTCTTGTCGTGATTGCCGCGCACGATGGTGAGGCGAACGTTCGCGCGCGCCTCGCGCCATGCCGCGAATTTCTCGAACGTGCGCGGCGCGCGACCTTCGGCACTGTGCAGGAAATCGCCGAGGAAGATCACCTCCGCGGCACCGGTGCTCGCGATCGCGCGGTCGAGGCGCTGCACGTTTTCCGTCGTGGTGCCCGAGGGCAGCGGAATACCTGCGCGACGGAAGCTCGCGGCCTTCCCCAGGTGGAAGTCGGCCACGAAAAGCGCCTTGCGCGTGGGCCAATACGCCGCGCGCTCGGGCAGGAGCACCAGCTTTTCGCCGGCGACTTCGCAAGCGGTCATAGCAAAGACAATTGGGCCCCGTCCTGCGACGGGGTGACGACCTGCGACGGGGTGACGAGCTGCGACGGCGTGACGAGCAGCGACGCAGCGGAGTCGTCGCTGCTCTCGGGCGGCGCGGCCTTGTCGTACTCGAGCTGCATGCGGCGCACCCGGTCGGCGAGCTTCTCGCTCGTGAGCTTCTCGCGGAAGCGCCCCACCATGATCGGGAAGGCGAAGGGCGACGGCTTGTGCGTCTGCCTCAGCAACATCGCCGTGCCCGAGATGCGGCGCAGCGCCTCGGCCAGCCGCGAGAATTCGAGCTGGCGCTCGAGCACCTCTCGCTCCGCCTGCCCCAGCAGCGGATTGGACGGATCCCAGCGCGCGAACACCTCGTAGATGAGGCCGCTGGTGGCCTGCACCTGGCGATTGGTCTTCGGCTGCCCCGGATAGCCCTGGAACACGAGCCCCGCCACGCGGGCGATCTCGCGGAACTGCCGCTTGGACAGCTCCGCCGCGTTGAGGCTCGCCAGCATGTCGACGAGCAGGTTCTCGGTCGAGAAGATGCCGGCCTTGAGGACGGGAATCAGCTCGAAGCGCTCGCGCGACACGAGCTCGAAGCCGTAGTCGGTGAACGAGAGGCTGAAGGTCGCGGGGCGCAGCTTGCCCAGCCGGTACGAGAGCAGCGCGGAGAGCGCCATGTGCACCTGCCGTCCCTCGAACGGATAGAAGAACATGTGGTGGCCTTCGCGCGTCTCGGTCTGCTCGACCAGCATCTCGTGGCGCCGCGGCACGCGGGACCACGTGTTCTGCAGCTTGAGCAGTCGCGCCACCGCACGCATCTCGGGCTCGTTCTCGCGACGGTCCACGTGGAGCTCGAGCAACTCGCGAATGCCGTCGGCGACCTCGCTCGACAAGGGGCACTTGCCGCCGTCCCACCGCGGGATCACCGCCGAGCCGGGCTTGCCGGGCTTCACGTACGCGGTCATGTTCTCCACGCGAATGAATTCCAGCAGCTGTCCGGCGAAGATGAATGCATCGCCCTTGCCCAGCCGGGCGATGAACGACTCCTCGACGTTGCCCAGGCGCTTGCCGCGCATGTACTGGATGTTCACCGCGGCATCCGAGACGATCGTGCCGATCGACATGCGATGGCGCTTCGCGATCTGCGGATCCTTCACGCGATAGCGGCCGTCCTCGTCGAGCTCGACCTTGCGGTATTCGGGATATGCCTTGAGCGCATCGCCGCCGCGCGTGACGAAATCCAGCGCCCACTGCCATTCGGGATCGGTCAGATAGCGGAATGCGCGGGCCGACTTGACCTCCGCTTTCATCGAGGCTTCGTCGAAGCCCTCGCCCGCCGCGATGGTCACGAGGTGCTGCGTGAGGAGATCGAGGGGACGATCCACCGGCTTGCGCGCCTCGATGCGGCCGGCCTGCGCCGCTCGCCGTGCCGCGGCGGCCTCGACGAATTCGAGCATGTGAGACGGCACGCACGTGACGCGGCTCACCTGTCCCGGCGCGTGTCCCGAGCGTCCCGCGCGTTGCAGCAATCTCGCGACGCCCTTGGGGCTTCCGATCTGCAGCACACGCTCGACCGGCGAGAAGTCCACACCGAGGTCCAGGCTCGAGGTCGCGACGACCGCCTTGAGCCGCCCCTCCTTCAACCCGGCCTCGACCCAGCGTCGCACGTCCGTATCGAGCGAGCCGTGGTGCAGGCCGATGACGCCCGCCCACTCGGGGCGCGCCTCGAGGATCCCCTGGTACCAGATCTCCGCCTGCGAGCGCACGTTGGTGAAGACGAGCGTCGAGCGCGAGCCCTCGATGGCCTCGATCACGTGGTCCAGCATCGCAAGGCCCGTGTGACCCGCCCACGGGAAGCGATCGACCTCCGGCGGAATGAGCGTGTCGATCGCGACTTCCTTCTGCGACACGCCCTTGATGATGCGCGTAGGCAGCGGCGAAGCGGGCACGAGCCGCTCGAGCGCGTCGCCCAGGTTCCCGAGCGTGGCCGAAAGCCCCCACGCGCGCAGCTTCGGATTCCATTGCCGCAGCCTCGCGATCGCGAGCTCCGTCATCACGCCACGCTTGTTGCCGAGCAGCTCGTGCCATTCGTCGACGACGACGAGGCGCAGGTCCGAGAGCTTTTCCCTCGCGTCCGCATTGGAAAGCATGAGCGACAGGCTTTCCGGCGTAGTGACCAGTGCGGATGGCAGGCGCCGCGACTGCCGCGCGCGCTCGGCACTCGACGTGTCGCCCGTGCGCAGCCCCACGGTCCACGGAAGCGCGAGGCCATCGATGGCGCGTTGCAAGGAAAGCTGCGTATCCCCGGCGAGCGCGCGCATCGGGGTTATCCACAAAACGCGCAGGGGCGGTGCCTGGGCCCCGGCCTTCGCCGGGGAGACGGAGTTCGCATCGTCACCCCGGCGAAGGCCGGGGCCCGATTCCACCATCCACTCCGCCAGCGGCCCCAGCCACGCCGCGAGCGTCTTGCCGGTGCCCGTCGCCGAATGGACTAGTCCCGACTCTCCCGCGAGATAAGCGCTCCACACCTCGCGCTGGAAGTCGAACGCCTGCCAGCCGTTGGCGGCGAACCATTCCTCGAGGCGGGCGACGACCGCGGCGGCCGCCACGGGCGTGACGTTGTCGAAATCCACGTGAAATTATCGGTCATTCGGCACGCCTTGCGGCGACCAGCGTCGCAGTGTGGATAAGTGGGTAGTGTCTCAGCTTGCACGGCCGGGCGATTGAGCTTGCCCCTCCGACCAAACGAGGTTTCCGCCTGCACGCTGGCCGCAATCGGCTACGTTCGGCAGGCACGGGCCCATTCCGGCCCGTCCAAGAATGTTTCGCGCGGCGTTGAGGTCTCGATCAAGCGACAACCCGCAATGCGGGCAGTGATGCGATCGCTGTCGGAGATCCTTGTGAACCATCACGCCGCAGCCGGAACACATCTGGCTGCTGTTCACGGGATTCACTTCGATCAGGCGCGCACCAGCCTTCGCAGCTTTGTACGTCACGAACGAGATGAACTTCGCCCACGAAGCGTCGTGGACATCGCGAGCGAGCGCACTCCGCGCCAGCCCTCGTACATTGAGCGCCTCGATGGCGATCACATCATAGTCGCGCACGAGCCGGGCACTCGCTTGATGCAGGAAATTCGATCGCGCGCGCGCCACCGCGGCGTGGCAGCGAGCGATTTGTGTCCGCGCCTTGCAGCGACTCTTCGACCTTCGCGATTTGCGTGAAAGCGCCCGCTGGGCTACGCGGAGCTGACGTTGTGCCCGACGAGCCGCTCTCAGGCTTGGAATGAACCCACCGTCGGACAAAGCGGCGAACGTGGAAATTCCCAGATCGACGCCCACGCTTCGCTCGCCTTTTCTTGGGTGCCCAACAGATACATCAACACAAAAACCAACTTTCCAGCCCTTGGAGTCGCGCCGCAAGGTGCAGGAGCGAATGGGCGCATGTTCGGGCATCTTACGATGCACGTGCACTTTGATTGCACCAGGCATGCCCTTGAATCTCAACCGTCCACCGTCAAAGGAAATTCCCCTGAATTCTCGAAATGCAAAGCTATTCCACCGGCCCTTTCCCCGAAAACGCGGAAATCCCGCTTTCCCGGCCCTAAGCTTGGCGCGTCGGAAGAACCCTTTATAGGCTTCTTCCAGTCGCTTCAGCGTGCCGCGGTGCAGGTTTACCGCAACACTGGCAGCGTCCGCATCGGTCTGCCGCCACTCAGTCAACCCTTTGCATTGGTCGATGTAGGTTAGCGCCACGCCGTGCCGATATGCCCCGATACGCTCCTCAAGCGCAGCGTTATAGAGCAGTCGCTGAGATTCAAGAAGACTCTCGAGGACCCGCCACTGTTTCTTGGAAGGAAGGAGACGAAATTGGTACGTAAGAATCATCCTTCCACGATAGCCCCCCAAAAGCTCACCACGTGAGCTACCCCGCTAATAGTCACGATTCACAGCGTCTCGCGGTGACCAGAGTCGCTGCATGGATAACTGCCACGTCGTCCAGATCCCGCGCATACCCGCCGGCCATCGAGATCGCCACGGGAATGCCGCGGCGTGCCAGCGTCGAGAGCACCATCGCGTCGCGCCGTGCGAGGCCGTCCTTGGTGAGCTTGAGGCGTCCCAGGCGATCGTCCTCGTAGGGATCGGCGCCGGCGAGATAGAACACGAGCTGCGGACGCGAGCGCTCGAGCGTCTCGTCGAGCCCGCGCTCCAGGTGCCACAGGTACTCCTCGTCGCCGGTGCCATCGTCCAGCTCGATGTCGAGGTCGCCCGCCTCCTTGCGCGCGGGGAAATTCTTCGCGGCGTGCATCGAGAAGGTGAAGACGGAATCGTCGCCGCCGAAGAGCGCCGCCGTGCCATTGCCCTGGTGGACGTCGCAATCGACGACGGCGATGCGCTGCAGGCCCGCCTCGGCCTGCAGGGCCCGCGCGGCGATGGCCGCATCGTTGAAGACGCAGTAGCCCGAGCCGCGATCGCGAAACGCATGATGGGTCCCACCGCCCAGGTTCGCCGACCAGCCGCGGGTGAGCGCCTCGCGCGCGGCAGCAAGCGTTGCGCCGGCCGAGCGCCGCGAGCGTTCGACCAGTTTCTCCGACCATGGCAGCCCGATGGCGCGGACCTCGCGGGCATCGAGCGTTCCGCCGACCACGCGCTCCAGGTAGGCCGCGCAATGCACGCGCAGGATTTCCCGGTCCGTCGCGGGATCGGCCACCCGGAAATCCCGGTCCTCGAACGCGCCGCTCGAGAGCAACCTCTGGCGAAGCCGCAGGTACTTCCCGCCCGGAAACGGATGTCCCGGGGGCAGCGGAAGCGCGAAAACGTCGCTGTAAAATAACGTCATGGGGATCGCCAAAGACTCTACCCCATCGCAGCCCCTGGTCAGCGCGATCGTGCGCACCGTCGGCCGCGACACCTTCCCGCGAACGCTCGCATCGCTCGAACGCCAGACGTGGCGCCCGCTGGAAGTCGTCGTCGTGCAGGCGCGGGAGCCGGCGCTGCCCGCGTTCTCCACGTCGCTGCCCGTGCACACGACCGGAGGGCGCGCGCTCACCCGTCCGCAGGCCGCGAACGCGGGCCTGGAAGCGGCATCCGGGAATTGGCTTTTGTTCCTGGACGAGGACGACACCGTGGAACCGGACCACATCGAGTCGCTCTTGCGCACCGCGCTCGGCTCGCACGCACGGGTCGCGTACAGCCAGGCGAGATTGGTAGACGCGCGCGGCAACACCCAACGCATCTTCGGCGGCCCGTTCCGGCGGGACCTGCTGCTGCGCTCCAATTACATCTCCATCAACGCCGTGCTCTTCCATCGCTCCTTCATCGACGGCGGCGTGCGCTTCGACGAATCGCTCGACACGTTCGAGGACTGGGATTTCTGGCTGCAGCTCTCGAATCGCACCCAGTTCGCGTTCCTGCCCAAGCCCACCGCGAACTACCACGCGGCGCAGGGCGGCTCCGGCGCGGGCAGTGGTAGAAACCTCGATCGCGAGGCGGTGCTGCGCCAGCGCGAGAAGCTCATGCGCAAGTGGGGCGTTCGATAGTGCCGAGGCGGTTCGCGTATTACGACACCCTGAGCACCGAGAGTCGACGCACTTATCGAAAGAGCGACCGCATCGTGCGCGTCGAGCTCCCCGATGCCGCGGGGCTCGAAGCGCGCGCGCGTGCCATCGACGCGGCACTGGCGAGCGGGGAGCGTGCGCAAGTCGAGCGCGCGTGCCAGGCATTGGTCGACGGGATCAATCGGCAGCTCGGCACGCCGCCGGTGCGCGTGCGCGTGATGGAGCGAAGGCCTGCGGATGCGGGCGGCGAGCTGCAGGGCCTCTACGAGCCGGATGAAGTGACGGGCGGCATCGCGCGCATCACGGTGTGGATGCGCACGGCGCGCAAGGAGCAGATCGTGAAGTTCCGCACGTTCCTGCGCACGCTGCTGCACGAGGTCTGCCATCACCTCGACTACGAGCACTACGAGCTCGACGAGACGTTCCACACGGAAGGCTTCTACGCGCGCGAGTCTTCCCTGATGCGCGACCTGCTGGGCGAAGCGAAACCGCCCGCGCTTCCTTCATAACGCGAGCATGACGCGGCGCTCGAGCCCGTCCCCCTCGTCACGCGCGACGGTGAAGCCCAGGCGGTGGCAAAGATCCAGCATTGAGACGTTCGCGGCGAGCACCTGGCCCTCCATCCGATCGAGGCCCGCGTCGCGCGCCGTCTCGATCAGGCGCCGCATCATCAGCTCGCCGAGTCCACGCCCCTGCCACGCATCCGCGACGGCGATGGCGAACTCGCACCCGCGCCGATCGGGCAGGCGCACGTAGCGCGCGACGGCGACCTCATGGTCGCCTTCCGCAGCTTCGGCGATCGCGACGTAGGCCATCTCGCGCTCGTAGTCGATCTGCGTGAAGCGCGCCAGCATCGCCGGCGTGAGGCTGCGGATCGCGCTCTGGAAGCGCAAGCGCCGGCTCTGCGGCGAGAGCCCCTCGACGAACTCGGTCTCCAGCGCCGCATCGTCGGGCCGAATGGGACGCAGGAAGATCGGCGTGCCGTCGCGCAATGCGGTTCGCGCCTCCAGCCTCGCGGGGTACGGCACGATGGCGAGGTGCGCATACGGCGTCGCGCTCGCCTTCGCATGCAATCCCACGCGCGCATCGAGCGCGATGGCGCCATTCTCATCCACGACCAGCGGATTGATGTCGAGCTCGTCGATCTCCGGGATCTCGCAGGCCAGCTCGGAGACGCGCAAGAGCACGTCGATCAACGCGCCGCGATCGATGGCCGGAAGATTGCGAAACGTGCCCAGCATCCTCGCCACGCGCGTGCCGTCGATCAGTTTCGCGGCAAGGGTCTCGTTCAACGGCGGCAGGCCGACCGCGCGGTCGCGCAGCACTTCCACCGCGACGCCGCCCGCCCCGAAGAGGATCGCCGGGCCGAACACGCGGTCGCGCAGGATTCCCACGAGCGTTTCGCGCGCGTGCGGACGCACGACCATGGACTCCACGCTCGCACCCAGGATGCGCGCTTCGGGACGGCGAGCCGCGACCACGCGCATCATGCCCTCCCACTCGCGGCGCAGCGCGGCTTCGTCGCCGATTCCCAGGCGCACGCCATCCACATCGCTCTTGTGCGAGATGTCGGGCGAGCGGATCTTGAGCGCGATCGGATAACCGATCGCGTGCGCGGCGGCGACGGCCTCTTCCAGGTTGGCCACGTCGCTCGATCGCGCGACCGGGATATGGAACGCCGCGAGCAGCGCCTTGGATTCGGTGGCATCCAGTTGCATGCGGCCCCGGTGCATCGCGCCGCGCACGATCGCGCGCGCCGCCTCGAGGTCCGCAGGCTCGGCGTGGGCGCGCGGCGGCGGCGCCTCGAGCAGGTTCTGTTGGTTGCGGTAGAACTGCGCGACGTAGGCGAAAGCCTCGACCGCGCCCTCGGGCAACCGCATCGCCGGAATGCCCGCCTCGCTGAGCAGCCGACGGCCCTCCGCTACGCTCGTCTCGCCCATCCAGCAGGCGATGACCGGCTTGCTCGCGCCGCTCGCGGCACCGATGACGGCGCGCGCCGCCTCGCTCGCCTCGGTCATGGCTTGCGGCGTGAGGATGGCCACGACGCCATCCACGTTCGCGTCCGCGAGGCAGGCGCGCACCGCCGCCCGGTAACGGTCGGGACCCGCGTCGCCGATGAGATCCACGGGGTTGCCGTGGGACCAGTTCGCGGGCAGCGCCGTCTGCAGCGTTTCCACCGTCGCGGGCCCCAGGTTCGCGAGCGGAATGCGCAGCTCCGCGGCGCGGTCCGCCGCCATGACGCCCGGACCCCCGCCGTTCGTGATGATCGCGAGGCGCTCGCCGCGCGGACGGATGCGCGACGAAAGCGCCATCGTCGCCGCGACCAGCTCGCCGGCGGTATCCACGCGGATCACGCCCGTGCGCGCAACCACCGCGTCGAACACGTCATCGTTGCCGACGATCGCGCCGGTATGCGACATGGCTGCGCGCGATCCCTCCGGATGGCGCCCGACCTTCATCACCACGATCGGCTTCATGCGCGCGGCCGCGCGCAGGCTGCCCACGAGGCCGCGGCCGTCGTGCACGCCCTCGACGTACAGCAGGATGTGCTCGGTCTCCTCGTCGGCGGCGAGATAGTCGATCACCTCGCCGAAGTCGACGTCGCTCGAGCCTCCCATCGAGACGACCGTCGAGAATCCCACGCCGTTCGCGGCGGCCCAGTCGAGCAGCGCCGTGCACACGGCACCCGATTGAGAGACCAGCGCGAGACGACCGGGGAGTGCGTTGCCGCGCGCGAACGTCGCGTTGAGGCCGATGCAGGTACGGATGAGACCGAGGCAATTCGGCCCCAGCAGGCGCACGCCATGGCGCCGGGCATTCGCGAGCAACTCACGCTCGAGCGCCGCACCCTCCGCTCCCGTCTCTGAAAATCCGGCAGTGACCACGATGGCGGCACGAATGCCCGCGCGCCCGCAGTCGTCGATGACCCCGGGAACCGTCGCCGGCGGCGTCGCGATCACCGCGAGCTGTGGGGGCCGCGGCAGCGCCGCGATCGTGGGAAAGCAAGACACGCCGCGCACCGCGGAGTACTTTGGATTCACGGCGAGCAGCTCGCCCCGGAAACCGCCGGCGAGCAGGTTCTCCAGCAGCACGGAGCCCACCTTGCCCGCACGCTCCGAAGCGCCCACCAGCACGACGGATGCCGGCCCGAACAGGGATGCGAGGTAATGATTGCTCACGCTGCGATGCTAACCGCAATGCCCGCGGGGAGCGCCGCCCGACCTTGATGCGCGGCAAGCAAGATCGCCAAGCAAGGCGGACAATGGCTTTGTCATCGCACGCCACGTTCACGGAGGCACAACGTGTCCGACACTCTTTTCAAGCACATCCTGGTCCCCTCGGACGGCTCGGAGCCGTCGCAGCGCGCAGCCCACGTCGCCGTCGATCTCGCCAAGCGTCTCGGCGCGCGCATCACGGCGCTGCACGCGATGCAGCCGCAGGCCTTGGTCGTGCCCGACATGACCGGCGGCTTCACCTACCTCATGCCCGACGAGCTCTACGAGCGCGCCGTGAAGGCGCAGGCCCGGACCATCACGGATGGCATCACGCAGCTCGCGCGTAGCGCGAACGTACCGTGCGATACCGTCACGATGACATCCGGTGTGCCGTGGCAGGCCATCATCGATACCGCCGCCGCTCGCGGATGCGACGCGATCGTGATGGCATCCCATGGCCGCACGGGCGTGTCCGCGCTGCTGATGGGAAGCGAGACCACGAAGGTGCTCACGCATTGCAAGCTCCCCGTGCTCGTGACGCGATGAAGCGGCCGGGCCGCTAGGCCGGCACGCGACGCCGTTCCGCCTCGACCACGCGACCGGTGCCGATCGCCTGGACGACATCCGTGAGGCTCGTGGCCGCGGAAGCCAGCAGGTCGTCCAGCGCGATGATGCCCGCCACCTCGCCCGAGGCATTCAACACCGGAAGGCGCCGGATGCCGCAGTCGCGCATGACCTTGAGCGCCCACGACACGTCGTCCTCCTCCAGCGCGGTGACGGGATTTCGCGACATGACCTCCGACACCTGGACCGTCCGCGCGTCGATGTCCGCCGCGACGACCTCCAGCACGATGTCGCGATCGGTCACGATGCCGACCGGGCGGCGGTCCTCGCAGACGAGGACCGTCCCCACATGCTGGTCGCGCATGAGCCTGGCGGCATCGCCAAGGCGGGTCTCGGGCGAGCACGTCACGAGCTGACGCCTGCAGAGGTCGCCGACGTTCATTCGATTCTCCTGGAAAGGATCCGGCACATGAGCCCCAGTGTCCGCGCGGCTTCGCGCCGACCTTTGACAGGAGTCAACGAATGCGCCGACGCGCGTCCTAACATCGAAGTACAGGCACGTTTCCCAAGGAGCGTTCGAAAGGATCCGCCATGAAGGCCTACACGAATATCCTGGTTCCCACCGACGGCTCCGCGCTGTCGCTCAAGGCGGCGAAGCAGGCCGCTTCCCTCGCGAAGGACCTGAAGGCGAAGGTCACGGCGGTCTACGTGGTGCAGCCCTGGATGCCCCCCGCGGCCGACGAAAGTGCCGTGGTCGCGAGCTTCGCCTACGCCGAGGCGGCCTACCGCAAGCGCGCCGAAGCCAACGCCGACAAGGCGCTCGAAAGAGTGGCCAGCGCCGCGGGCACCGGCGTGAAGTGCGAGAAGGTCCGCGTGAACGCGTTGCAGCCGTGGGAAGGCATCGTCAAGACGGCGAAGGATCGCAAATGCGACCTCATCGTGATGGCCTCACACGGGCGCAGCGCGCTGGGCGGACTGGTGCTGGGCAGCGAGACCACGAAGGTGCTCAGCCACTCGAAGACGCCGGTGCTGGTCTGCCGCTGAGAACGGCCTAGCCCTTCTGCGTCACGAATTTCGTGACGAGGTAGCCGTCGAAGGTCTCCGCGCCGCCCTCGCTGCCGTAGCCGCTGTCCTTCACGCCGCCGAAGGGCACTTCGGCGAGCGCGAAGCCCAGGTGGTTGATGGTGACCATCCCCGATTCGAGGCCATCCCCGATCTTCGTCGCGTTCGTCGTGGATTTTGTGAAGGCGTAAGCCGCGAGCCCGAAGGGGAGGCTGTTGGCGCGCTCGATCGCCTCGTCCACCGTCTTGAACGGCTTCACGCCGAGGATCGGACCGAACGGCTCCTCGGTCATGAGCTTGGAATCGTCGGGCGGATCCACGACCACGGTGGGCTCGAAGAAGTTGCCCTTGTCGCCGATCGTGTGGCCGCCCGCGGCGATCTTCGCGCCCCGCCGGTTCGCATCCTCCACGAAGCTGGTGATCGCCGGAACGCGCCGCTTGTGCGCGAGCGGGCCCATCTTCGTGTCCGCTTCCGTGCCCGCACCGACCTTGATCTTCGAGACCTTGTCGAGAAACCGCGCGACGAACTTGTCGTACGCCTTTTCCTGCACGTAGAAGCGCGTGGGCGAGACGCACACCTGCCCCGCGTTGCGGAATTTGGACGCGGCCATGATGTCCGCCGCGGCTTCCACGTCCGCGTCGTCGCATACGATCACGGGCGAGTGGCCACCGAGCTCCATCGTGCAGGGCTTCATGTACGAGCCCGCGAGCGCGGCGAGCTGCTTGCCGACGGGCACGGAACCCGTGAACGAGACCTTGCGCACGATCGGCGAGCGGATGAGGTAATTCGAGATCTCGCTCGGCACGCCCCACACCAGGTTCAGGCATCCGGGAGGCAGCCCCGCGTCATGGAACATGCGCGCGATCGCGACGACGGCGCTGGGTGCGTCCTCGGGGCCCTTGATGATGATCGTGCAACCGGCGCCGAGCGCCGCGACGATCTTGCGAATCGCCTGGTTGAACGGGAAATTCCACGGCGAGAACGCGGCGACCACGCCGATCGGGTCCTTCAGGACGAATTGGCGCACGCCCTCGCTTCTCGCGGGGATGACGCGGCCATAGATGCGGCGCGATTCTTCCGCGGCCCACTCGCAGTGCTCGGAGCAGGCCATGACCTCGGCGCTCGATTCCGCCAGGGGCTTGCCCTGGTCCATCGTGATGTTGCGCCCGATGTCCGCGGCGCGCGCGCGTGCGAGCTCGGCGACCTTGCGCAGGATGCGGCTGCGCTCCATCGGCGAGGACTTGCGCCAGCTGTTGAAAGCGGTCTGCGCGCTGCTGAGCGCGAGGTCCAGGTCGGCCTGTCCCGCGTGCGGCAGCTTGCCGATCACCTCGTCGGTGGCGGGGTTGAAGACGTCCTGCTCGCGGCGACCGCCGCCTTTCAGGAACTGGCCGTTGATATAGAGGGAGAGGTCTTCGTACATGGCGGTCGTCTTCAGGGGGAAGCTTCAATGATGGCAGAATCCCCGACATGACGGATACCCTGCGCATCCTCGGCATCGCCTGGCTCCTTCCCCTGGCGGCCATGGCGGCACCCATCGATTTCAAGGCCTTCGCGCTGCCGTCGGCCGCGGACACCTTCGTGGAGTCCGGCCTGCGTGCCGCGGGGCGCAGGGAGATCCTGCAGAACGTGGCGCTCACCGCGTACGACACGCCCGACTCGTGGGATGCGGAGCTGCGCATCCGGCACGACCGCGTGGGGCCATGGCACGTCGCGGTGGTGCGCGGTACGTCGCGGCTGTGCGGGGCCGGCGGCAATTGCCAGACTTGGCTCTTCCGGCTGGAAGGCAAGCGGTGGGTCAACGTGATCGCGGCGGGGCAGGCGCCGATCATCGATGGCCTTTCGCTCACGCGCGCGGGACG
>Ga0070658_10002339_pt1 | contig 15912 bp, 10 predicted proteins | sample KBSC13metaG_FD_64664 | JGI IMG/M metagenome (GOLD analysis project Ga0070658, IMG submission 64664) | Corn rhizosphere microbial communities from Kellogg Biological Station, Michigan, USA - KBS C1-3 metaG | ecosystem: Host-associated > Plants > Roots > Rhizosphere > Soil ...
GCCGCAAGATATTGAGCCAGGGAAAGACGCCCTCTCATTTCGAGGCGCTCGGGGCCGATGCCATGACGGCTGAAGAATTCGCCCAGGCGAAGTCTCCGCTCCTCCTCATCCAGGCCGGCAGCGACAATCAGCAACCGGGAACGATCCACTCGCCGGAGGATTTCGGCCCACGCCGTCAGAAGACGATCGTTCAGCTTGGCGAGGGTGTGAAAGCTGGCGAAGGTCACGAATCCGCGCGCGAGCGCCGGCAGAGGGCCGACGGCTGGACTGTCCATCACCGGGCGAAAACACGCGAACACGTTTGGCAGTCGAATCAATTGTTCCGTGTAAAGGATTCGGTCGTGCCGGGCGGATCGGCCACCGCATCCGCGAATCGGTAATCCATCGTCCTCAGCCCCGTGGCGTCGCAATACCCCAGCCACGATACCTGGATTGGAGCCGGCTTGCGGGCGAAGAGCGGAAGCCGGTTTCCGGCCGTATGGCCGGCGAGATCCACGAGAATGTCGATGCGGTCCTCCCGGATCATGGCCGCAGCCTCGGCGTCGGTTTGTCCCTCGATCGTGCGCCAATGGGCGACCACACTTCGCAATCGCCTGGCCGTGGCATCCGTCTCGGGTTTTGCGTCGTAACAAAAGACCTCCACCTGTTCGATGTCGTGGTGCTCGAGGAGGCCGGCGAGAAAGTAGGTGACGGAATGCTCCCGGAAATCCGCGGAGACATAACCAATTCGCAATCGGCGTTCCGGCTGCACTTCATTGCGATGCGGTTCGATGAACTTTTCCAGCGGGCGACCGTGCGCCTCGTCCCAGCGGAGATGCTCCTGGAAGATCGCGCTTGCGGAGAGATCGCCGGAACAGTGGAGCGCGAAAAGCAGGTTGCTGAGGGCCAGGGAAAAGTCCTGGCTGAAGCGAGAGCGCCCGCTGGTGGGAGGCAATGGCCGCATCGACCTCCCGGTAGTCCTTGAGGACATTCCCGAGGTTGTTGTGCGCCTGCACCAGATCCGGCCGCAGCTCGATCGCCCGCTGGTAGGACGCGATGGCGGCGCCCAGGCGGCCCTGCATGGCGTAGGCGATGCCCGATCAGGTGACGAGTGGGAATTCCGTCCGGCGCTTTGGCTGGTCCTCTTCATCGGGAACGGCAAGACCGGCGCTGTATTTAACATCCCTAAGGAATTCGTTCGCCAACGCTTATGCACAGGCATAACCTCCTTTTGACCAGCATGTCTCCCATTGCTCGCTCCTTAGTCGTGCTCGTTCCGCTCCTGGCGGCCCGGCTGGCCCAGGCGGAAACTGCGCCGCTGACTCTGGAGCGCGATGTCCGCCCCATCCTCAAGCAGCACTGCTTCCACTGCCATGGCGAGGGCGAAAAGCTGAAGGGCGGGGTCGACCTGCGACTGCGGCGTTTCATGGAGCGGCCCACGGAAGATGGGTCACACGTCCTGGTCCCCGGCCATCCGGAACAAAGCGAGATGCTCACCCTCATTCGCGAAGGCGAAATGCCGGCCAAGGGCAAGAAGCTGCCGCCGGAGAAGATCGCGATCATTGAGCAATGGATCGCGCAGGGCGCGAAAACGGCGCGCCCGGAACCCGAGCAAGTGCCCAAAGTATGGATTACCGAGGAGGAGCGCGATTTCTGGGCCTTTCAGCCGATCCGGCGCGTGCCGCCGCCGGCCGTGAAGGAGGCCGCCCGGGTTCGCAACCCCATCGACGCCTTTCTCCTCGCCAAACTCGAAGCACAGGGTCTCACGTTCAATCCCGAGGCGGACAAGCCGACCCTCCTTCGGCGTGTCACCCTGGATCTCACTGGCCTTCCCCCAACGCCGGAGGAAACGGAGCTCTTTCTTTCCGACACCGCGCCCGACGCCTACGAGCGCCTGGTCGATCGCCTGCTCGCCTCGCCGCACTATGGAGAATCCTGGGGCCGCCACTGGCTGGATGTCGCCGGCTACGCGGATTCCGAGGGATACACCGATGCGGACCCGGCCCGGCCATGGGCATACAAGTATCGCGACTACGTCATTCGCTCGCTGAATGCGGACAAGCCGTTCGACGAATTCATCCGCGAACAACTCGCCGGGGATGAGATGGTCAAGCCGCCGTTCAAGAACCTCTCGGCCGACGCGATCGACAAGCTGACCGCCACTGCCTTTCTGCGCATGGCGCCCGATGGCACCGCCACGGCCGAGGCCAATGACCAGAAAACGGCGCGCAACGCGGTCGTGAGCGAAACGCTCAAGGTCGTCTCTTCGTCGCTGCTCGGGGTCACCGTGGGCTGCGCCCAGTGCCACGATCACAAGCACGACCCGATTCCCCAGGTGGATTACTATCGCTTGCGGGCCGTGTTTGAGCCCGGCTTCGATCTCGAGCATTGGCGCGTACCCAATGCCCGCCTGATCTCGCTGATGACCGACGAAGAACGTGCCAAAGCCGGCGAAGTCGAGAAGGAGGCCAAGGCCGTGGACGCCCAGCGCAAGGAAAAGGAGGACGAGTTCATCGAGAAGGTCCTCACCCTGGAACTCGAGAAGAAGCCGGAGGAAGTCCGCGAGCCACTGCGGACCGCCTATCGCACCGAAGTCAAACAGCGCACCCCGGAGCAACTCAAACTGCTGAAGGAGCATCCCACGATCAATCAGCTGAGCGCGGGATCGCTCTATCTCTACGACCGCACCTACGGGACCAAGCACGAAGCGGAATTGAAGGTCTTCACCGATCAGGCGGCCGAGATTCGCAAACGCAAACCGGTCGAAGAATTCATCCCCGCTTTCACCGAGACGGCTGTGGCGGTGAAGACGCCTCCGGCGACCTACCTGTTTTCGCGGGGCGATCCGCTCCAACCCCGCGATCCGCTTTCTCCCGGCGAACTCACTGTGCTGGCCGCGTTCCATCCGAGCACCATCCCGGAAACCAAACCGAATGCGATTACGACCGGTCGTCGCCTGGCCTTTGCGGAGAGTCTGACGGACGGCAAGCACCCGCTGACAGGCCGCGTCCTCGTCAATCGCGTCTGGTATCATCATTTCGGTCGCGGCATCGTCGCTTCGCTGGCCGATTTCGGTCACCTCGGCGAGCGCCCGACCCATCCCGAGCTTCTCGACTGGCTGGCTACTGAGTTTGCGGCGCAGGGCTGGAGCCTCAAGTCGCTGCACCGGCTCATCCTGACTTCCACCGCTTACCGGCAATCATCCACCCGCGAGGCGGCCAAGGATCGCCTCGATCCCGACAACCATCTGCTCGGCCGCATGAACTCCCGCCGGCTCGAGGCGGAAACCATTCGCGACGCCATGCTCGCGGCCAGCGGCAAAATGAACCCCAAGATGTTCGGCGCGCCGGTGCCGGTGATGACGGATGAAGACGGGCAGATCATCATCGGCGTCGATACCAACGACACCGCGGGACGCCCCACCGGAAAATATGTGCCTCTCAATGGGGAAGAATTTCGCCGCAGCCTGTATGTGCAAATGCGCCGCAGCAAACCACTCGGCATGCTGGAAACATTCGACCTCCCGCGGATGGAGCCCAATTGCGAGCTGCGCAACGCCTCGACCATCGCGCCGCAATCGCTCGCGATGATGAACGGAGAATTTACCCTCGCGCAGTCCAAGTTTTTCGCGGAGCGCGTGGCGCAGGAAGCAGGCACGGATCGCTCCGCGCAAGTCGCCCGCGCCTGGCTGCTGGCCTTTGGCGGCACGCCATCGCCACGGGAATTGAAGGAGTCGGTCGCATTCCTCGAAAAGCAAAACGCGTATTTCCAAGCCAATCCCGTGAAAGCCGGCCCGATCGCCAAGGGTAAGGAAGGGCCGCCGGCAGATGCGACGATGCAAGGGCTGACGACATTCTGTCAGGCCTTGCTCACCTCCAACCAATTCCTCTATGTCGACTGAGTCAGGCATACCGCAGATTTTTGAAACGCTGAGACGCGGAGACGCAGAGGACCGAACTCCTCGTCTTCTCTGCGCCTCTGCGTCTCTGCGTTTCCCCCTTCTTCCCCCATGACTTCCAACGCCCGCGGCTGTTTGACCCGCCGCCACTTTCTTTCCCAGGGTACCTTCGGTCTCGGCGGTTTCGGCCTCGCGTGGCTGCTCCAGCAGGACGGCCTGCTCGCCGCGCCCGAGAAGCCGATGCTGGAAACTCCCCACTACGATCTGCTGCCCAAGAAGCCGCATTTCGCCCCGCGAGCAAGGGCGATGATCTCGATGTTCATGCAGGGCGGCCCGAGCCATATCGATCTCTTCGATCCCAAGCCCGAACTCGACAAACTCGACGGCCGGAAATTTCCCGGCGAGGTCAAATACGACGACGCCGCCCACGCCAGCACCAAAGTGCTCGCCAGCCCGTGGAAATACAGCAAGCATGGACAATGCGGCACCGAGGTCACCGAATTGCTTCCCTACTTCGCCGGCATCGTAGACGACGTGGTTCTCCTGCGCGGTATGCAAACGGGCGTGAACAACCACGGCCAGTCAATCTACGCGTTGCAAAATGGACGCCACCTCGGCGGGCGCCCGACACTCGGGAGCTGGCTCACCTACGCCCTGGGGTCGGAATCCCAGGAACTGCCCGCCTACGTCGCCCTGACCGATCCGCGCGGGCTCCCGGTGCTCGGGGTGGACAATTGGACCAACGGCTGGCTGCCCTCAATCTATCAAGGCACCGCCGTCCGTTCCAAGGAACCCCGCATCCCGAATCTCGACGCCGCTCCGTATCTGCGCGGCGAAGCGCAGGAGAACTACCTCGGCTTCCTCGACCAACTCAACCATTCGCATCTCGAGCGGCATCCCGGCGAGACGGACCTCGAGGCGCGGATCGCCAGCTACGCCCTCGCGGCCAAGCTCCAGACCGCCGCCAAGGAAGCGCTCGATATCTCCGGCGAGAGCGAGGCGACCAAGGCGCTCTACGGCATCGATGACAAGGCGACGGCGGAATTTGGCACCCGCTGCCTCATCGCCCGCCGGCTCGTCGAACGGGGCGTCCGTTTCGTGCAGCTTTTCACCGCCAACCAAACGTGGGACCACCACAAAGGCATCTACGACAGCCTGCCCGCCGCCTGCAAATACGTGGACAAACCGGCCGCCGGCTTGGTGCAGGACTTAAAAGCGCGCGGCCTGCTCGACTCGACGATCGTCCACTGGGGCGGCGAGATGGGCCGTCTGCCGGTCATTCAATACGATGCCGGGAGAAGCCAGGTCGGACGCGACCACAATACCTACGGCTTCGGCATGTGGGTGGCCGGCGGCGGTTTTAAAGCCGGAATGACTTACGGCGAGACCGATGAGTTCGGCCATAAGGCGGTGAAGGATATCGTGAATCACCACGACTATCACGCCACGCTTTTGAAGCTATTTGGCCTGGACCACACCAAGCTGATCTTCTCGCGGAATGGATCGAACCTCTCGCTGACGGACAATCAGGGCGGGCGGGTCGTTACTGAAATCCTCGGGTAGCTGTCGCCAGCCGTTGGGCGAGGTGGATCGCGACAGCGTTTTGGAGGGCGCCGCTGCCGCCAAAGCATTACCCACATCTTTGAAGGGGGACGCGAGCGCAGGCTCGTAGGGCCGTAGGGCCGACAACTTTATAGAACCCACGTTCAGAACCCATTAGCTCCGTAGGAGCGTCATCAAACCCAGGATGGCGCTTGGTGCTGGTGCGGCCTTTCGATGTCGCTCCTACGGAGCTGATCAATCTTTTACGGGCGAAGGCTATAAAGATTGCGCTCCTACGGAGCTGGCGGGTGGCACGCAAAAGATATGGGTAATCCTTAGGCGGCAGCGGCGCGTTCCAAAACGCAAGCGACGCGCAACACGTTCACTGCTAGCCCATCATCTCACTCAATCGCACCGGCATTCCACCTCGCCTTTTGCTTTCATCGGCTGCTTCCATGAAGGCGAACATCTCGATCATCTCTTCGGCCCGCACCGGCGACACGCCCGAACGGAAGAATTCCACGATGGCCCGCAACAGCGCCGAGTAGTTATCCGCCTCGGGTCCGCTTCCCACCTGCTCCTGGGATCCAAACCGGCTTAGCGGTTGGTCGCGGGGCTCCTGCTCCACAAATCCCTGCGATCCAAACACGACGACCTTGTGCGGGATCGCTTCCGTGCGCAGGCCGTGAAACACGCCGAGCCGCCCATCGCTCCAAATGCCGGTCACCACATCGCCATCCGCGGTATGCGCCCGGGTCACGGACTCACACCCGCGCCCCATCACGGTGAAAAGGCCTTCCACGCCGTGGATGGCATAGAAAAACAGGTCCGGGTGATGAGGCTCCAGATACGCCGGCCCATACGAAATGGCCGACCGCACCTCGCCAATCGCCGCCTTCTTCATGGCCAACAAGCTCGGATAGAAACGGTAGGCCGAAGCGCTGAACACCGGCACAGAGGCCTCCCTCGCCAGGCGCAGGATTTCCATCACATCCCGCAGCGACGCCGCCATCGGCTTGTCGATGAAGAGCGGCTTCCCGGCGGCAATCACCTGCCTGGCCTGTTCCAAATGCGCGCGCCCGTCGAGGCTCACAATCATGACCGCGTCCACTCGCTGGCAGAGTTCCTCGATCGTGGGAACCATATCGATTCCGAAGCGATCCCGCATGACGGCGACATACTCATCCACGCGGTTCACGCTGGCTTCGATATCCGGGCTGAACGCCGTCACCGCCCCGACGACGCGGGCGCCGGGCACATGATTGTCATCGCTCGTGTCGTTCAGGATCTTCGTAAACGCGACGCCATGAGACGTGTCGAGCCCGACCATCCCGACCTTGAGGACAGCGTCCGAAGCGGCCTCGTGACTCATGGACCGAATCAGACGGTGATGCGCCGGGCGCGCGCCACGATCGGCCACACTTCCAACGCGCGTCCGCCACGGACCACCGTGGCTTCGCTAAAGAGCGCGACCGTTGGACAGATATGACGCGGAATCCCGTGCAGCGCTGCTCCCACGGCGAATTCGCCCGCCCGCGGCGTCTCGATAACGAGATGCTCTTCGCTCTGCGCCACCGCCACCGCATCGGGCAATTCGAGCAGGCGTACGCGGGGGTGCGGGTTCTCCGCGGCGACGGCTTTGTGCCCGAGGTCGAGGCACAACCGGTTGGGACCAGGCTTGCTGACCACCCGCGTCAGGAGCACGGCGGCCGGAAGAAACGGCAGGTCGGCGACCTTGTCTCCATAGCCGAAATCCCAAAGCACCGTCGTGCCCGGACTGCACTCGCGATCGGGATGTTCGGCATGAAACGGGAAAGTCGGCGACCCTCCCGCCACTAGGGCGGGCACCGGGAGTCCGGCATCGAGCAACCGCTGGCGCAGTGCCAATACGGGAACGAAATCCGCATCGCACTGCGCGCGGCGGAGAGCGGGATCCGCCTCATGATTGTGGCCATCGTAAGCATGCAGGCCAGCCACGCGGAGTCCTGGAGTCGAATGGATCGCGCGATAAAGATTCTCGGCTTCCGCACCGGGCGGAACTCCCGTGCGGTGCTGCCCACAATCCACATCGAGAAATACGTCGAGCGTCAAGCCCGCCCCACTCGCCGCCGAACCCAGGGCGCGAATGGCGCCGGCCTCATCGGCCAGCGTGGACCATCGAGTGCCCGGATACTTGCGGGCCAACGCGCAGAAGCGGCCGACATTGGGCCCGACGAGTGGCATGGCCAGCAGCACGTCGGGTGCGTTGGATTGCGCGCACATCTCAGCTTCGGCAATCGTCGCGCATTTGAATTTCGTGATCCCCAGTTCGATCTGCCTCCGCACGAGTGGACCGAGCTTGTGGGTCTTCACGTGCGGACGCAGCCGCTCGGGTCCCCCAGCGATCTTGATCATCAGGCGCAGATTCGATTCGATCCGCTCCTCGAACAGCAGCAGCGATGGCGATGCCACCTCGGCTTCATTGGCAAGTTGGTACCATTCCATAGTCCTTGGCTCCTAGTGCAATTCGAAGATGGCCTCGATCTCCACCGCGATATTCCCGGGAAGGGGTCCCATGCCCACGGCGCTGCGCGCGCCGACGCCATCGTCCGGTCCCCAGATCTCCGCGAGCAATTCGCTAAAGCCGTTGATCACCTTGGGATGGTCGTAGAAATCCGGCGCGGTATTGACCATGCCCAGCACCTTCACCACGCGTTTCACCTTGTCGAGGCTGCCCAACCGCTCGCGCAACGTGGCCAGGATGGCCAGCCCGACCTGCCGCGCCGCGGCCTTGCCCGCCTCGAGCGTGAGATCGCGCCCGACCACGCCGGTGATCAAGGTGCGGTCCGAGCGGAGCGGGCCGTGGCCGGAGACGTAGGCCAGACGGTCGACGACGACCAGGGGCTTGTAAACCGCCACGGGTTGCGGTGCGGGGGGAAGTTGCAGTTGCAGTTCTTGTAGTCGGGCTTCGGGGGTCATGGAAAGTAAGTGCGCCCACGATGACCGCCTCCCGCCCGCTCGTCGAGTCGCACCTTTGAATTCGTCATCGTTTTCTGCTGCATCCGCCCGTTGTTTGTCTTAACTGGCAATCATGCCATCCCCCCCTCCCCGCCCTGCGCCCACGAGGCGGCGCTTCCTCCGGCAAGCCGGATTGCTGACCACGGCGGCTTTCGTCGGCTTGCCTCGCCGTTCCTTCGCCACCACACCGCAACCGAAGATCGAAGACGTGCGCACGATCAGCCTCGAACCGGCCTTCTACCATGGCTGGCCCACCGTCGCCCGACGCCGCAACAGCGACCTCGTGGTCACCTACTCCGGCGGACGCGAAGCGCATGTCTGCCCCTTCGGACGCGTGGAGATGATGGTCTCGCACGACCAGGGCGCGACCTGGCAGTGGCCGCAAACGATCCTCGACGGACCGAGCGACGATCGCGATTCGGGGGTGCTCGAAACGGCGAAGGGAGCCTTGCTCGTCACGACATTCACCTCCCTGGCCTACGAGGCCATTTTGAAGAAAGGCGAAGCGCTCAAGGGCAAATCCGACGCGTGGCCGGAGGCCAAGCTGACCGCCTGGCAGCTTGCACACAACCGCCTTTCCGCCGAACAGCGCCAGGCCGAACTCGGCGAATGGATGATCCGCTCGACGGACGGCGGCATCACCTGGTCGGGCCGCTATCCGACCATCGTGAACAGCCCGCATGGCCCCATCCAGCTCTCCGACGGACGTCTGCTCTACGCCGGCAAACAGCTCTGGACCTCGGAAAAGAAGAACGGCGTGTGCGAATCGACCGACGACGGGCTCACCTGGAAATGGCTCGCCGAGATCCCCCCGCGCACGGGCGATGAAGCCTCGCAATACCACGAACTGCACGCCGTGGAAACCGGCGACGGACGGCTGATCGCGCAGATCCGCAATCACAACAAGAACAACGCCGGAGAAACGTTGCAGAGCGAATCCGCCGACGGCGGCAAGACGTGGTCGGAGCCCCACTCCATCGGAGTCTGGGGCCTCCCCTCCTTTCTCACCAAGCTCCGGGATGGCCGCCTGCTCATGACTTACGGCCATCGCCGCGCCCCCTTCGGCAACCAGGCCCGGATCAGCACCGATCATGGCCACACCTGGTCGGAGCCCCTCATCATCTACGGCGATGGCGTCACGGGCGACCTCGGCTATCCAAGCACGGTCGAACTCGACGACGGCACCTTGCTCACCGTCTGGTACGAATCGATGAAAGGCGTACCCCACGCGGTGCTCCGCCAGGCGAAATGGAGGATCGAAGCATGAATGCGGAATCGCCATCACGCTACAAAACGGCGCCTCTGCACCGGAGGGATCCGCTCCTGCGCGCTCCCATTCTTCGGCTGGCTCTTCGGGCCTGTGTCCTCTCATTCGCCGTCCAAGTGTTGCACGCCGACCCACTGCCCGGCACGCAACCTCTGGAAAAATCGGGTGACCTGTCCGCCGAGATGGTCGCAGGGATCAGCCGCTATCTCGATCGGGAAATCATCCGCAATTCCACCGCACGCTTCGAGAAATGGAAGGCGCGGGACGCCACGGCTGCCGGATCCATGCGCGATCTTCTGCGCAAGCGCCTCGGCATGAGTGATCCGCCCGTTGGTGGTGGGTTTGAAATCGCCCAAGGGGCCGGTCCTTGGCCCGCGAAGACCAATTCATCCGCGCACTATCGAGCAGTCCACGTGCGCTGGCGCGTCTTCGAGGACGTTTGGGGCGATGGCCTCTTGCTTCAACCAGCCGGCGAACCGAAGGCCATCGTGGTGGCATTGCCCGATGCGGATCAGGATCCCGAACAGATCGCGGGTCTTTTGCCCGGCGTGCCGGAGCAATTGCAATTTGCCTACCGGCTGGTCCAGCATGGTTGCACCGTGCTGGTCCCGAGACTCATTGACCGCCGTACGGAGTGGTCCGGCACCGCCCTAATGGATCGGCACACGAACGAACCGCACCGCGAGTGGATCTACCGGCAGGCGTTTGAAGTGGGCCGCACCCTCACCGGCTACGAGGTGCAGAAAGTCCTGAGCGCCATCGACGCACTCGACGCCATGTTCAAACCAGCCGGCCAGGATCGCACGCGCCCAATACTGGGAGTCGCGGGCTATGGCGAGGGCGGATTGATTGCTCTCCATGTCGCCGCCCTCGACCCGCGAATCGAGGCCACGCTCGTCAGCGGCCACTTCGGCCCGCACGACCAGCTCTGGAAGGAACCACTCTACCGGAATGTCTTCGGCTATCAGCGAGAGTTTGCTGACGCCGAACTGGCCGCCTTGATCGCACCGCGACCGGTGATTGTGGAACACGCGATCGCACCCGCCTTCACCAGTCCACCTCCCGTGGAGAAAAATCAACGCGCCTGCGCCGCGCCGGGCCTGATCACCACGCCCCTCCTCACCGAGGTCGAAGCGGAAGTGAAACTCGCGCAGGACCTGCATGCGCAGGTCTCGCTCATCAAAGGAGCCGGCCCCGAGGCCCTCGTGCCTATATCCGATGCCGCGCTTCACGCCTTCCTTCGAGGACTCGATTTTCCCAAGAGCTTCGAACTCAATCGTCAGTCGATCGGCAACCCCGCTGAATGGGCGCCCGGCGATGCCCGCGAATTGCAGCAGCTCGCGGTCCGGGAACTCGAGAGGCACACGCAATTGGTGCTCAGCAAGTGCGAGTTTACGCGCAACGCGCAGGATCTATGGAAGAAACTCAAACCCGGCGACGAGTGGACCACAGCGCAGAAGGAAGCACGGCGGCATTTTGAGGAGGAGGTAATCGGCAAGCTCCCGGCAGATTTTCTCCCGCCAAATCCACGCAGCCGCCTCGTGCTCGAAAAGGAGAAGTGGACCGCCTACGACGTGGTGCTCGACGTCCATCCCGATCTCTTCGCGTGGGGTGTACTGCTCCTGCCGAAGGACCTCAAGCCCGGCGAGCGCCGCCCCGTCGTCGTCTGTCAGCACGGCCTCGAAGGTGTGCCGATGGATACCGTCACCGACGACAAGACCGCTAAAGCCTATGCACCCTACAAAGCCTTCGCCGCGCAGCTCGCCGACCAGGGCTTCATCGTCTTCGCTCCGCACAATCCGTATCGGGGGCAGGACGCCTTCCGCGTCCTCCAGCGCAAGGCCCAACCGCTCGGCTGGTCGCTGTTCTCGTTCATCAATGCCCAGCATGAAGTCATCACCCGCTGGCTGGCCTCGCAGTCCTTCGTCGATCCGGAACGGATCGCGTTCTACGGCCTGAGCTACGGGGGCAAGAGCGCCATGCGCATCCCCGCGGTTGTGGGCCGCTACTGCCTGTCGATTTGCTCCGGCGATTTCAATGAGTGGGTGCGCAAGAACGCGTCCATCGAATATCCGGGCAGCTACATTTTCACTGGCGAGTACGAGATCTTCGAATGGGATCTTGGCCACACCTTCAACTATGCCGAGATGGCCATGCTCATCGCGCCGCGCCCCTTCATGGTGGAGCGGGGCCACAACGATGGTGTCGGGACCGACGAGTGGGTCGGTTACGAATACGCGAAAGTCAGGCGCGCCTACGACAAGCTCGGCATTGGCGACCGCACGGAGATCGAGTGGTTCGATGGTCCGCACACGATTCATGGCGTAGGGACGTTTGAGTTCTTGCACAAACACCTGAACTGGCCGCCGAGGTGAAGTAGAAACGGCATCCTCCTATCCTCCTGCCGCTTTTCGTTCCAAGGCTAAAGAGGCCAGAGGCATCTTCTACTTTCCTGCCCCTCCCCGCCGGCTGCTCCCTCTACCGGCGGGCAGGATTCCCCGCGTCACACACAGCAGCGGCTGGGCCGTGGCGCTACGTACGGTTCATCGAACTTGTCGCCCAATCGTCACGCAACCGCCATGCGGTCTTCACCTGTTTGTTGATCAATCTGCACCGTTTCGTCGCGAGTTCGCAATGAACACCCGCTGCTCCCATCCATTTTCGCAAGATGCCCCAAGGCCCTCGATTTACATTCGCCACATTCTTCATCCGCTTCACGCTCCGCCTGACCGGCTGGCTCGCCTGTTGCGCGGCGGTTCCCTACGCCCTGAAGTGCTATGAAGAGCGGACCGTGGGCGGAATCTTTGCGGTTGCGTTGGCCGACGCGAGGACCTCTCCAGCATTTGCGGCCTACAGCGGTGATGACGCGGCGCATCCGAGTGGGGCGATTGTGGGCTTCGCCGCCCAACAACTTCCGCCGCAACATCGTTACGTCGTGCGCCCGATCGTTCCCTTCCGCACCGGTTTCAAAGGGTTCGTCTACGAGAGCCTGGATGGGTCGCCTGTGACACACGAAGTGGCCGTGGCCTCCAACGATGCGTCCTGCAAGGATGAACCATTCGTCAGGGGAAGGATTTTCGGCTACTGCCCGGCGAAGGGGGTCGACCTATCGACCGAACCCTTCCGGCTGGGCAATATCACCCCGGTTCCCCATCCGGCGGGCGGATGGTTCCTGCTGTGTGGTGTCGTCTTCCTGATGCTCCTGCCCTGGCCGCAATCGCGGATTCCAGCGCGGGCTTAGTTGAACTTGTTCTTCCGGTAAGCACCCATCGCCGGAGCGTCGGGATTTACCTCGGGGCCGAAGTAGCGCAATACGACGAGGGGCTCCGTTTCGCTGGTATTCTCGAATGTCACACCCGCCCTGGCGCCGTCTTCGGTCGCGAAATACTCGTCTTCCGTCAGTTCGTGGAAGCGGATGAGCTTGGGCGAATTGAGCGCCAGGCCGTTGATCCTGCCGACGCCCTGCACGCAGATGAGGCCGTAGGCGCCATTGTCCTTGATCGTGGCTTTGACGCCGGGCTCGACGGTCAATTCCTTGGCCGTGAAGAGTTGCTCGCCGTCCACCTTGCCATAGACGATCCATCGATCGACGTAGCCTTCGCTGCGGGTGTCGGCCACCGGCACGGGCTCGAGGTAGTGATGGTCCTTGAATTTCGGGTCGACGTTTTTGTCCCAGTCGAGCTGCTCGACGATGAAGTCCAGATCCTTGTGGTGCTTTTTGGGCATGTCCTTGACGAGCAGGGACCACGGCACTTCGCGACCTTCGACGAGGCTCTGATACATGCCGAACACGTCGCTGCCCCACTGCGGCTCATAGGTACAAAGGGATCCGGGCGCGTGGAGGATGCACGGGTCGATCAGCCACCCTGTGCCGACCTTGAGACGATAGGCCTTGGAAAGATCGAGGATGCCGTTGTCGCCCTTGTTCCAATTCTCGAGGCACTTGCGGACCTGCGCCTTGGTGGTGCCGGGCTCGAAGCCCATGAAGGTGTAGGGGAAGTTGTTGCCGACATTGTTGTGCTGCGGCGGGAAATAGTACGACTCGGGCTTGCCTTCCTGGCCCACGAGCGCCGCCTGCGCCTTCGACTGATGCATGTGGTGCGGGATCGGCCCCATGTTGTCGAAGAATTTCGAATACACCGGCCACTTCTTGTACTTCGACCAGATGCTCTTGCCGATGAGCGTCGCGCCGCACTCGGCGACGGCCTGCGCGAGGGTGAAGCGCTGCTTGCCGACCACGATGTAGCTCAGGCCTTCGTCCGGCACGCGGCCTTCATTGGCCGCCGGGGTGGTGCTGGCAAACCAGCGTTCGTCGATGCCACCGCGGTTCAGACCGTAGGCGTAGAGATCGTCGGGGTGCAGCTTGAGGCGCTTGCCAGGCTGGAGAAAGCTGCGTGGCACCCACGCCGGCGCGAGGCGCAGCAAGCCGCCAGTGGCGGAAATCTCGGCCTCGACGGATTTGGCGACGTTTTTGGTGACGGTCTTGAGTTGTTTGACGGAGTTCATGCGAGTGGGGATATGGACAAAGGTGGGGAAAGGCGGGCGGTCTTTGTTTCAAAAGCGGGGCAAGGCCGCAACCAAAACTCTACTTCGACTTCTCGAACGCCGGCGCCTTTTCATTCCCGCCGCTCTGCAGATACGCGATCAGGTCGAGTACATCTTCCTGCGAGAGCGTGGCGAGCAGGCCGGGAGGCATCATCGAGATGGGCGAGACCTCGCGCTTGACCACGTTGCCCTTCGGAATGTTCTGCCGGGTGCCATTGATCGGGTCGACGATGAGTGTGATGAGGTAGTGGTTCTCCTCCGCGACCTGGCCGCCGATGGTGCTTCCGTCCTTCATCGTAAAGAGGAAGCTCTGGTACTGTTCGCTGATGACCTTGGACGGCTCGACGATGGATTCCAGGATGTCGCGGGCACTGAAACGGCTGCCGACCGCGGTCAGGTCCGGGCCGATGGCGCCGCCCTTGGCGGTGCCGCCGGTGCCTGCAAAGAGATGGCATTGGGCGCACATGGCTTCGGTGAAGAGCTTCTTTCCGCGAGCGAAATCGCGGCCCTTGGTCACGCCGCCGAGCGCCGGTTCGAGATCGGTCATGGCCCACATCTTCACAAACGGCCGGGCCGGCATGGGAAACGCGGGCTTGCCGGAATCGATCACTTTCTCCGCCAGAGCCAGCAGGGCGGGCCGCTCGGCCTCCGGCAGTTTCTCCAGGGCCTGGTCGCGGATGCGCAGGATGAATTTCCCGAATGAATTTCCCCCGTGATATGCGCGCGCCTTGGCAAACCAACTGAAATACCGTTCCCGCTGCGCCGGGGTCCAATTGCCCGCTTCCCGCAGACACGTGGCGTACCAGACTTGTTCCGCCGGCTCCTCCGTCTTGTCCATCAAGCTGAGCGTCTTCTCCACCACGTCAGGTGCGCCGAGATAGACGAGGAGTTGCACGAGTTCACGGTTGAAGGCGAAACTTTTGGCGGGGTAAGCGGCCGAGAGATGCTTGGTCATCTCCTCGACGGCATCGGTGCTTGGGCGCCCCTGCCGGATCAAAGTCACTTCCAGGACGCGGAGGGCGATCAGTTTCAGGTCATCGCTCGCCTCGGCGAGCGGCAGTTTGCCGAGCGCTTTGAGCAACGGTTCCTGGTCATCCTTTGTACCCATGCGAGCGAGCGCCAGAAAGCCCATGAGGCTGTCGAGCGTCTGGACGTACTGGCGGTCATGAGCGTCGGTCGGGCTGACAACCCCTTCGCGAACCAGCGGTTCTTCGAAGGTGAGCTTGCGCAATTGATCCAGGGGCAGCCGCTCGGCCCGAGTCCGGGCGGCGAAGTACACGTAGCGATCGTTCTCGATCGCCGCCCGCACGCGCGATGGAGTTCTGGCGAAGCCGGGACCGTCGTCGAGCGTGGTGGTGTCGGCTTCCATGGCGCGGCGGTAATTTCGAGCCATCCTGGCCTCTTCCTCCGCGTCCGACGCATGAGGTGCGGGCACCACCACACCGGGCTGCGTCGCGTAACCGGCGCCGCCGGTGTAGCTCACGCGATACAGGCCGGCCTGGGTCCCGCGTCCGCCGATCGTGAAATACATTGATCCATCCAGGCCGAATTCCACATCGGTCACCGGCAGGCCTTTGCCCTTCACGAATTCCTCGACGTCGGGGCTGCTCGCCGGGCCAGTCAGATAATACGGCGACGGCAGCGCGTTTTCGGCTGTGTAGCTGGCGCCTTTCGGATGGAGATG
>Ga0070658_10002341_pt1 | contig 15907 bp, 8 predicted proteins | sample KBSC13metaG_FD_64664 | JGI IMG/M metagenome (GOLD analysis project Ga0070658, IMG submission 64664) | Corn rhizosphere microbial communities from Kellogg Biological Station, Michigan, USA - KBS C1-3 metaG | ecosystem: Host-associated > Plants > Roots > Rhizosphere > Soil ...
CGCAACTACCCATATCGGCAAGGTCGTGCAGGTCATCGGCCCGGTGCTCGACGTCGAGTTCGAGTCCGGCCACCTGCCCGAGCTGTACAACGCGCTCGAGATCAACGCGACGACGGACTCGGGCCAGCAGATCAACGTGACGGTCGAGGTGCAGCAGCACATCGGTCGCAATCAGGTTCGCGCGGTCGCCATGAGCTCCACCGACGCCGTCGTGCGCGGCATGGAGGTCGTGGACACCGGCGGCCCGATCAGCGTGCCCGTGGGCAGCGCCGCGCTCGGCCGCATCCTCAACGTGCTCGGCGATCCGGTGGACAACGGCGCCGAGATCCCGGCGGACGCGCCGCGCTGGCCGATCCACCGCAAGCGCCCCGACTTCGTGGACCTCGAGCCGAAGACGGAAGTCTTCGAGACGGGCATCAAGGTCATCGACCTCATCGCCCCGTTCGTGAAGGGTGGAAAGATCGGACTCTTCGGCGGCGCCGGCGTCGGCAAGACCGTCGTCATCATGGAGCTGATCAACAACGTCGCCAAGGGCCACGGCGGCAAGTCGGTGTTCTGTGGCGTCGGTGAGCGTACCCGTGAGGGCAACGATCTCTATCTCGAGATGAAGGAGAGCGGCGTCATCGACAACGTCGCCCTCATCTACGGACAGATGAACGAGCCGCCGGGTGCGCGCCTTCGCGTCGGCCTCTCGGGGCTCACGGTGGCCGAGTACTTCCGCGACGAGGAGCACGCGGACGTGCTGGTGTTCATCGACAACATCTTCCGCTTCACGCAGGCCGGCTCGGAAGTGTCCGCGCTGCTGGGCCGCATGCCGAGCGCGGTCGGTTATCAGCCGACGCTGGCGACGGAGATGGGCGACCTGCAGGAGCGCATCACCTCGACGAAGAACGGGTCGATCACGTCGGTGCAGGCCATCTATGTGCCTGCAGACGACATCACCGACCCGGCGCCGGCGACGGCGTTCGCGCACCTCGATGCGACGGTGGTGCTCTCGCGCGCGATCACGGAGCTGGGCATCTACCCCGCGGTGGATCCGCTCGCGTCGGGCAGCCGCATCCTCGATCCGCAGTTCGTCGGCGAGCGGCACTACAAGGTGGCGACGGACGTGCAGAAGATCCTGCAGCGCTACAAGGAGCTCCAGGACATCATCGCCATCCTCGGCATGGACGAGCTGAGCGAGGACGACAAGAAGGTTGTCGGCCGCGCGCGGCGCATCCAGCGCTTCATGTCGCAGCCGTTCGCAGTCGCCGAGCAGTTCACCGGTATCCCGGGCAAGTACGTGAAGCTCGACGAGACGATCACCAGCTTCGAGCGGCTGGTGGCGGGTGAGTTCGACAACCTGCCGGAGCAGGCGTTCTTCATGGCCGGCGGCATCGATGACGTGGCGGCCAACGCCAAGAAGATGCAGGGCTGATCGTGCTGACCGTATCGGTGATCTCGCCGGAGGCGGTGCTGTTCGAGGGCACCACGGAGTCGCTCGTCGCGCCGGCGTACGACGGGCAGGTCGGCATTCTCACCGGCCACGCGCCGATGCTGACGCTGCTCGGCAATGGAACGCTCCGGTTGGGGACGGAAGGGTCCGGGCGGAGCTTCCACGTGGAGGGCGGGTTCCTCCAGGTAGTTGATGACGTGGTGCGGGTGGTGACGGAGCGGGCGACGGCCACAGGTTGAAGTGAAGCTGTTCTGCGACGAAGGGCCGGTCCGATACAATCGGACCGGCCCTTCGTCGTACCCACTTGGCCAGTCGAGGCGGTGAAGCGGGGAGTGTGCGCCGCCAGCCGAGGAATGCACACCTGCCGACCGAGGGATGCGTAGTGGCCAGCCAACACATGCGCACCACCGGATCGAGAAGTACGCAGAGTCGAGGCGACCGCTGTGCTTCGATCAACCGGCCAGATCCTGATCATCGATCGGCAGGTGCTCGCTGTGGGAGTAGCGGTGCAGTCAGTCGGACGACCAGTACCGACCTGCCAGCTCACGACTCCGTACTGGCAGCCGATCGGAGTCGCACCGTCAGACGACTACTCTTGGCAGAGATGGTGACAAACGCTGACTGCGAGCCGAGGTGTGCAGGGCGGTGAGGTGAGCGGTGGGGACCGCCGACATGACCGGCGCGCATCGGTCGAGTCATCGACCCCGAAAGGGAAGTGATGAGTGCCGTTCGGCACGGCGAACAGTGCTGCAGCGCGACTCGACTGCAGCACGCGGGCAGGTCGCAGCTGCATGGCACTCTGGCCGCCAGTGCAAAGACGCGTGGGTGCGGTGCCGCGGTGGCAGCTCGACACTGCAAGGCGAACACCTCGCTCATGAAGCTCGGCACTCGACCGATGTCGTCCCAGCGGCACACCGCAACGGTCCGGCGGCCAACCGCTCCCCGACTGACGAATGATTGCTCGATTCCGTCGAGGTACTGCTACGCTCCTCGCCGGGCACGGCGACTGCTCGTCACAGTCATCAGATCTACCCCCATGAAGAAGGATCATTGGCGACAGATTGCTGACCCTCCTTTACGTGTCCAGTGTGCGTCCGTACGTTGGGGCCGACCTGAAGGCGAAACGCGCGACAGATCGCGCGTGTTAGCACCGACTTCGTCCCACGCGGAGACCGGCGCATGCGATACGGCGTACGAGCCCTTGCACCTTCCACGAGTGCGCACGACATGGTCGCGATCCTGTCGTTCGCCGTGTGCGCTTCACTGCTGCTACCGAGACGCAGCGCAGCGCAGGGCACACCTGAGATTGCGGGCACGGTAGTGGACTCGGCGAGCGGTATCGGTATCGCGCTCGCCGACCTGTCGCTCGACGGGCGGGCCGCGCATGTGCTCACGGACGAGCGCGGGGGGTTCAGGTTGGCGACCAGCGGCGCGCCAATGACGCTGCGAATCCGCCGCCTCGGATTCGAACCGCGCACGGTGACGGTGACTGCGGCACAATCGCGCGCGACGCTGACGGTGCGCCTCGTGCCTTCGACGCGGTATCTCGACGCGGTCGTCGTGAATGCGCAGCGGACGAAGTACAGTGGTCGCCTCGCTGGCTACTACTCGCGGCTCGAGCGCCGCACGCAAGGGTTGTTCATCACGCGGGCGGACCTCGAGCGCGAGCATCCGACCCAGCTCACGGACATGCTGCAGCGTCAGCCCGGAGTCAGGATCACGCGGGGTCGACCGGGCGCGCAGAGCGTGCGACTGCGCGGGCGGGAGTGCCGGCCGCTGGTGTGGCTCGACGGCACGGCGATGCCAGCCGGAGATGTGGACCTCGACAGCTTCTCGCCCGCGTCGCTGGAAGGGATCGAGTTGTATCTCAGCTCGTCGCCGCCGGCTGGGTTTCAGGCGGCGCGCGGACAATCGGAGTGCGGGACGGTCCTGCTCTGGTCACGCGGCACCGATACCGAGCCACGCCGCGGGAACTTGGCCACCCCAGCGGAGCTCGAGGAACTGCTCACCTCACTGCTGGTGTTCAGCCCAGACCAGGTGGACATCCGTGCCGCGCTGGACTCCACTGCCAGGTGGGTCGTCGCCTATCCGCCATCACTCCGCGCCAGCGGCACGAGCGGCCGGGTGGTGGCCGAATTCGTGGTGGACACTCTGGGGCGTGTCGAGCAGTCGCATTTCGGGATCGTGTCGAGCACCGATCCGCTATTCAGTATGGCGGTGCGTGAGTCTGCGTCATCGGCGCGATTCAGCCCTGCGCGGCGCGGCAGACAGCGGGTGCGGCAGCTCGTCCGCCTGCCATTCGACTTTCATCCGGGGAGTCGGGAGCCCTGAGTCGGGGCATCGGCCAGGAGTGAGACGGAAAAGTTCCCGTCTTGCGCGTTCGAATCACGCGCCACAGTATTGCCGCGTCGTCGTCCCCAGCGATCGTACGCGATGCAAGGTCCGCCTCGCATGGCCGAGGCGGACGATGTCGCGCCGCGTTGTGGTGACATCCGGGTACGCTCCCGCAGAAGCGATCCGGGCGACGATGTGACGCACGGGCCCGCTTCAGGGTCGTTGGTCCCTTGTAGTGGTTTAGATGCCGCCGGCGACGAAAAGGTTGCCGAGTCCCCGTTCTTTCAGCCCGTTCCTTTCCCCTGGAGTAGTTCGCTCGGCGACTCCCTAACAGGGTCCCATCGCCGGAGCTGCAGTATTGCGCTGTGCGGCCGCCATTCCCCGCCCACAGCGTCCCGGTAGTCGTACCACGTGTCAACGTGTCCGCGAGGGCACGCACCCATCCACGTAGTTCACGCCGTTGGAGGAGAGCCAGGGAATGAGAGCACTCGCAAGGTCGCTGCGACTGTGGCGACCGGCATCAGGCCGTCCGTGCAGGTCATCTGAACGGGGTCCCCACCATCTTCGAGGTTCCACAATGAATCCACTCGCACCGTCCCGTCGGGGACTGTGGTGCGCCACGGTCGCGTTGATCGGTCTCGCGGGCGCTGCGCCTGTGCAGGCGCAGGGTCAGAGCGCGGTAATCACGGGTCGCGTCACGACGCCTCAGGGACAGCCGCTCCAGGGCGCGAACGTGTACATCACGGAGCTCAACATCTCCGTCGGGAGCAACGCGGCGGGCCGGTATACCATCACGGTCCCGGCTCAGCGGGTGAGTGGCCAGTCCGTCCAGGTTCGGGTCCGTTCCATCGGCTACAAACCGATCGCAAAGCCGGTGACGATTGCGGCGGGGAACCAGACGGTGGATTTCGCGCTGGTCGAGGACGTGAACCGGCTCGATGAGGTGGTGGTCACCGGTGTGGCGGCGGGAACGGCTGCTCGCAATGTGCCGTTCGCCGTCTCGAAGATTGATTCGAGCCAGATGCCGGTCGTCGGCGCGAACGCCGTACAGCAGCTCCAGGGCAAGATCGCTGGTGCGACGATCTCGCAGGCGAGCGGACGCCCTGGTGCCGCGCCGGCGGTCGTCCTGCGTGGCCCGACGTCCATCAACGCCAGCGGCCGCAACCAGGGACCGCTGTACATCGTGGACGGCATCCTGCTCCAAGGATCGACCCCAGACCTCAACCCGAACGACATCGAGAGCGTCGAGGTCGTGAAGGGCGCTGCGGCCGCGTCACTGTACGGCGCGCGCGCGGGCGGTGGCGTCATCAACATTACGACGAAGACCGGACGCACCGCGGCCGAAGGCCTCAAGGTCGGGGTCCGTACCGAAGTCGGACGCAACGACATCCCGCACGAGTTCGCGATCGCCAAGGAAACGCAGCTGCCGTTCGACCCGAGCGGCCAGTTCTACTGTGCGAACCTCGCGGCGGGCGGCTCGCCATGCTCGCGCTTCATCGACATGAACGCGGAGCGGCGGCGCGTCAACGACGTGCCGAGCACGTTCGCAGCGTCGCCCCAGTCGTTCCTGCACGATTTCGGTATTGCCAACAATCCGAACCGGTATCGTTCGCTGATGATGTTCCAGGCGAACACCTTCCCGCAGACGTACGACCAGGTGGAGCAAGCGACGAAGACGGATAGCTGGAGCAACACGAACGTCGATCTGCGCGGCAAGACGGGCAACACTGGCTATTTCGCCAGCGCCGGCTACGCCAAGCAGGCGGGCGCATTCCAGTACCTGAAGGGCTACGAGCGCGGTTCGGCGCGCCTGAACCTGGACCAGCTCGTCGGATCGAAGCTCAGCTTCACCGGTACGACGTTCTACTCGGCGCAGCGCGAGGACGGCACCAACCAGCAGGGCGGTGACAACGGATCCGCATTCTTCCGTCTATCGCGATCGCCGGCATTCGTTGACCAGCATGCGCGGGACTCGCAGGGACGCCTCTACATCCGCTCCAATCCGCTCGGCCAGGGCAGCCAGAATGAGAACCCGCTCTACAACCTGGAGCAGAATACCGACGAGAATCTCGGGACGCGTTTCCTCGGGAGCGTGCAGGGACGCTACGCTGCACTCGACTGGCTCGACTTCAATGCGGACTTCGCATATGACCGGAGCGGATACAACTACACGGTCCTGCAGGATCGTGGCTTCCGGTCGACGCTCTCGAACCCTGCGTTGGCGGTAGGTAATATCTCGAGCGAGTCGGGTGACAACCGGTCGTTCAATACGAGCTTTGGCACGGCGGTCCGTCCGACGCTGTTGTCGAACCTGACGTCGACGTTCACGGCCCAGGTGCTGTACGATGCGCAGAAGACGCAGTTCGGCTACGGCTACGGCGAGGATCTCGCGGTGCCCAACCTGTTCACGCTGAACTCGGCGCACGTCAACAAGGACATCCAGTCGTCCACGACCGATGTCCGGTCGCTGTCGTACCGCGCCGGTGGCGCGTTCGAGTACCTCGATCGGTACATCCTGGACCTCAACATTCGCCGCGAGGGCAGCTCGCTGTTCGGCTCGGCGAACCGGTGGGCGACCTTCCCGCGCATTGCGGGAGCGTGGATCGCGTCGAGCGAGCCATGGTTCCCGTCGCCGGATGCGCTGAGCCTCCTCAAGTTCCGCGCGGCGTGGGGCAAGGCGGGGCAGCGTCCGAGCACGGTGGCGCAGTACGAGACGTTCTCGATCTCGCGCTCCACGGGCGCCATCAGCCCGAACACGCTGGGCAACGTGAACCTCAAGCCCGAGATCCTCACGGAGACCGAGCTGGGAACGGACATCGAGCTGTTCCATCGCTACGCGGTGAACCTGACCTACGCACACTCGCTGGCGGACAACCAGATCCTGCTCGTGCCGGCACCGGCGGCGTCGGGCTTCCCGAACCAGTGGCAGAACGCCGGCCAGCTCGAGAACAAGACGTGGGAAGCGTCGCTCGACGTCCCGATCATGAACACCTCGAACATCCGCTGGAGCACGCGCCTGATCTACGATCGGAACCGTGCGGTGATCACGAAGCTCGACGCGCCGCCGTACAACACGACCGGCGGTGTGCAGGGATCGGAGTCGATGTATTTCGTGCGGCCTGGTGAGCGGCTGGGTACGATCTATGGTGGTGCGTACGTGACGAGCTGCAGCCAGCTGCCGGGCGCGTTCGCCGGACAGTGCGGTGGCGCCGGTTCGCAGTTCCAGCGGAACAGTGATGGCTTCATCGTCTGGACGGGAGGTTATGCCCCCACGCAGGGCATCACGGACAACCTGTGGAACGCCTCGCTGAATCCGTCGCAGGCTCCGTGGGGTGTGCGCACGGTGTGGGGCATGCCCATGCGCCTGCGTGATTCGTTGAATGCACCGATGCAGGTGGCGCTCGGCAACTCGATGCCAAGCTTCCACGCCGGCTGGTCGTCGAACTTCAGCTACAAGAAGCTGACGGCATACGGACTTCTGGACGGTGCGTTCGGCCGCAAGGTCTGGAACGAAGGCTACCACTGGGCGCTCGGCGACTTCATGGCCGGCTCGGTTGACCAGGGTGGCAAGAGCGTCGAGGACGCAAAGCCCATCGGGTACTACTACCGTGCCGGCCCGTCGGATGTCGGCGGCAGCACGGGCGTGGGGGGTCTGTACAACGTGCTCGGTCCGACGAATGAGTCGGTGGAGGATGCGAGCTACGTGAAGCTGCGCGAGGCGTCGCTGAGCTACAACATCGGCGCCGTGGGTGGACAAGGGAACTGGACGCTCGGACTCGTCGGGCGAAACCTGTACACCTGGACGAAGTATCGTGGTTACGACCCTGAAGTCGGTCGCGGCGGACAGCAGCTCAACAACGCGGCGCTGAACGGCATCGACTACTTCAGCTTCCCGAACCTGCGCACCTTCACCGTTCAGGTATCGACGGCCTTCTAGGGAGCCGGCGATCTGGACGACCAACTCATGCATTCGCCCGGTGCCGCCGCTCTGGCGGCGGCGCCGTGGCCCATTCTTTCGGGGCGATAGATGAAACTGAGAAACCTCTGGGTGGCCGCCGCGGCCACCGCCTCCCTTGCCGCTCTCGGGGCGTGCAAGTCGGATGAAATGCTCGGCGTGGACAACACGAACAACCCGGACGTGGCGCGCGCCTTTGCCACGCCTGACGGGGTGGAGAACGTGCTGAAGAACGGCTTCGTGCAGATCTTCGGCGCGACGCACGGCACGAGCACGGCGATCTGGCCCGCGGCGCAGGCAACGGCGCTGGAGAGCTACGGCTCAGTGGCGAACTTCGGACTCAACCTGCGCGCCTCCATTCCGCGCAGCGTGATCGACAACACCCGCGGCAACCCGACCGCCGCGGAAAACCTGCGGGACTTCCAGCAGCTCTTCCTGCGCGGACGCCTGGTTGCGAACGCGCTGGGCGCCTTCGCTGGATTGCAGGAGAAGGGCGGAAGCATCGGGTCGGCGTTCCAGGACATGCGGGCTCGCTCGTACGGGTTCTTCGCCATGGCGATGGCCAACGGCGAGGGCGCCCTGATGTACGACTCCGTAGCCGTCGTTCACCCAAAGCTCGAGCGACTGGAGATCCCGCCTCTCCAGAGCTATGGCGACGCGATGACGAAGGCGCTCGAGCAGCTCGACAGCGCGATCGCGATCGCGAACGCGTCGAAGGCGGTGACGAGCTCGTCGCAGAAGGCAGCGTATCTGCCGGTGGAATGGATGAAGACCTCCGTGGCGCCGACGACGCTGGACAACTACATCAAGCTGTTGTACTCGACGAAGGCGCGCTTCCGCGCCGGTGTGGCGCGCAACGCGGCCGAGCGCGACGCAGTCGACTGGACGGCAGTGGTGAACGACGCCTCGAAGGGTATCACCAGCGACTGGGTGCTCGCGCTGGACGCCAACGCGGGTTGGTCGGGCTCGTGGCTGAGCCAGTCTGCCGTGTCGAACGGCTGGAGCGGCATGACGCCAGCGATCATCGGCATGGCCGACACGACGAGCGGCTACTCCGACTGGATCGCCCTGGACCGTGGGTCCCGCGCGCCGTTCCTGATCAGCACACCTGACGCCCGCTTCCCGGCGGGCGCGACACGCGCTGCGCAGACGACGAACTCTCCGGCCAAGTCGTCGAGCCTGGCGCCGGTATACTTCCGCGCTCGTCCGCCCGGGGAAGACGAGCCGGGTGCGTCGTACGGTAACTCGTACTACGACCACGCGCGCTTTGCGAGTGGTTATCGCGCTGGGGGCAGCGTCGGCCCATGGGTCTGGATGTCACAGGCGGAGAATGACATGCTGGCAGCCGAAGGTCTGATGCGCTTGAACCGTGACGCTGAAGCAGTGCCGCTGATCAATCGCACTCGGGTGGCGAACAACCTGCCGCCATTCCCTGCGGGCGCCACCAAGGCGACGCGTGCACCAGCTCAACCGGGCGGCGGTCCGAACTCGTGCGTCCCGCGTACGCCGACGGGCGCCGGCGGCAGTGTGGAGTGCGGCACCATGTACGAGGCGATGAAGTGGGAGAAGCGCATGGAAACGCTCTTCACCGGCTACGCACAGTGGTTCATCGACTCGCGAGGCTGGGGCGACTTGCCGGTTGGCTCGCCGCAGATGTACCCGGTGCCCTACCAGGAGATGGACGCACGCTACGAGCCGATCTACAACTCGATCGTCGGCGATGCGAAGTGGCAGGCACTGACGAGCACCTACGGCTTCGGCGTGGGGACGCGCTGACGTGACGAATTCTTCCTTCCAGTCCGCGACCCAAGGGACGGCACTCGTGCCGGCCCGAGTGCGTCGCGGCTGGTCGGCCCTCATACTTGCGGGCCTGTCGCCGCTGGCTGGTTGCTACGTCAATCGCCCAGTGACGACGGCACCCGCTCCCGGTACTACCCTGGTTCTCGACCTGAGCGATCGCGGACGTGTCGCGCTCGGAGATCGCATCGGCCAGTCTGCCGCCACGATCGAAGGGGTGCTCCAGAGTCCGAGCGACACGGTTTACCGGCTGCGTGTTTCTTCGGTGACCTACCTCAACGGCCAGAACAACCGATGGTCCGGTGAGTCGCTGGCTGTGCCACTGAGCCTGGTGTCGCAGGTTCGCTCCCGGGAGCTCTCTCGCTCCCGTACGACGGCGGTTGGCGTGGGTATCGCCGCCGCGATCGTGGCGCTGTTCGCGAACACGAACTTCCTCGGCGGGGGCGGAGTGGAGAAGGTGCCACCACCGCCGCCCACCGGTGGCACCTGACCAGTCCATCCGACTTCGCCTACCCACTCACGACTCTTCAGGAATTTCCTCCATGCGTCTCTATCATCTCCTGCCAATCGCACTGCTCGCCGTTGCGGCGTGCCATGACGATGGCGTCTCCGTCAATGCACGGCCGCCCCTCGGCGGCGTGCGCTTCATCAATGCCGTCCCGGACGGCGGTCCGGTGGACATCCGGATGGTGGACCAGGTGGAATGGTCCGCCAGCTCGGTCTCGGGCAATGCCTCGTGCTGCGGCCTTCCCTTCCGACAGGGCACGATTCACTGGGCAACCGAGGCGAAGGCGCGGCACATTCGTGTCTTCCCGACCGACTCCAGCATTGCGGTGACATCGCAGATTCTGCACGACACGACGATCACGATCGAAGCGAACAAGAACATCACGCTGATGCTTGTGGGCAGTCAGGCCGCGGGCGGCAAGGTGAGCTTCGTGAAGATCGACGACGATGTCGCTCCGGCGGGCAATCAGATGGCCATTCGTCTGGTGAATGCCAGCAGCACGGGCCAGGTGCCGGCCGACGCGTCGGCGTACATCACGACGGACACCACCTCGGCGCTTTCGGCCACGGCGACGTTCGCGAACGTGGCGCCCCGCTCTGCCGCGCCGTACGTCATGCGTACGGCGGTCGACTCGTTCTACGTGCGCGCCACGCCGGCAGGCAATACGGCGACCGTGTGGAACGCGCTCGCCCCGGCTGGCGCGCCGGCCAGCGGCCTGATCGGCGTAGCCGCAGGAGCTCAGGGTCCGGGCAGTGCGCTGTCGGCCTATCTTTTCCCGCGCTCGGTCGCCGGCACCAAGGCGCCCCAGAGCGCAGCGTTCACGCGCCCCGGAGTCGTGTTCTTCGTGGACCTGATTCCGGCGCCGCCGCAGTAAGCACATCTCATTGGGAAAGCACGACGGGGCAGGCTGCCACGCAGCCTGCCCCGTCGTTCATGTATCAGGTGCCTCCGGCAGCTACCGCGTCAGAACGTGGATCACGGGACCGATCTTCACGACGTTGAACTTCTGTTGCGCGGCCGATGCTTCGTAGTAGCGCACCAAGCCGACGGTATTCAGTGAAATGCCGGCCAGGGTGGACAGCCCGCCGAGTTGGGTGTCGTCGAGAAACACGGTGACTGCCGCGATGCGTCCGGACGGGTCGCGAAGCCACTGCGGGTGCGTGGCGACGATGAAGTCCTGCAGGTTCAACTGGGTGGCGCCGGCGAGATCCGCTGAGGTGATCGTGCGGAAATCTCCGCGACGAACGGGCAGTTCCTCCGGATCAGCGCGAGGCGCGCAGGCACAGGCGACAGCAATGGCGAGCGCGGCGAGCGACAGGGAAGTGCGTTTCATCGGCGCAAGTCTGCAACCCGTTCTGCATCTCCGCCAGCCAGGCATCGAGCCGCGCACACGATGGGTGCTTGACCGTGGCCGTCCGATGCTCCCTAATTGAGCATGCGGCCGCGCCGACCCGGAGCTCAGAGAGCGACTCTCGCTTGGGTGTTCCTGCTCATTGCGGCAGGAAGCTCCGCCGAGTCACAGCGCCTGAGTGGTGCAGGCGTTCACGGTGTCGTGCGCGATTCGATGGGCGCACCGATCGCGGGTGTGGACGTCGCCATCACGGGCAGCGGCATGCGATCACGCACGAACGATTCCGGCGTGTACCGTCTGGCGGGACTCGCGCCCGGGCCGGCCACCCTCACCGCACGGCGCATCGGGTATCGCGCATTCAGTCAGACACTGCATCTTCGCGATGGTGATGCGTTGACGATGGACATCCGGCTGAGCATGAGTGCAGCACTGCTCTCCGGAATCCAGGTGACCGCTCCGCGCGAGCCGTACGAGACACGGCTGGCGGGATTCTACGCGCGCATGGAACGTCATGTCGGACGTTTCGTCACGCGCGAGCGGATCGACCGCGCGAACAACGCGAATCTTTCCGCGCTGCTGCGCGAGCTTCCCGGCGTGCAGATCGGCGCGAACAGCATGCAGGGACGCGTGATTCGCCTGCGGGGTGCAGACTGTCCGCCCCTGGTGTTCATCGATGGCTTCCCGGCTTCGGCGGGCGAGTTCGACCTCGATATGATCGAGCCGCAGAGCGTCGAGGGGGTAGAGGTCTATTCGGGGTCCGCATCGGTGCCCCCGGAGTTCAGCGGCCCGCGTGATCTGGATCGGTGTGGCGTGATCGCGATCTGGAGCCGACCTTCGCGTCCGCGGGCGCACGTCACGGATGTACCGGATACGGTTGCCGAGGCGCGGAAGGCCCACGCATTCGCCACGGCGCTGACGTCGGACCAGGTGGATGTCGCCGCTCGCCTCGACAGCGCGAGCCTGCGACCGAGCTATCCCGACTCCCTCTATCGAGCGGGAATCGGAGGGCGGGTGGTGGTGGAGTTCGTGGTGGACACGTCCGGCAAGGTCGATCAGGTGAGCGTGGACGTGATGGCCTCGAGCGATCCGCTGTTTGCGCTGGCCGTGCGGCAGGCGCTCGGACTGACACGATTCGTTCCAGCGATACTGAGGGGGGTGCGCGTGCGGCAGGTCGTCCAGCTCCCCGTGGAGTTCACCCCGCCGGCCGGACGGGCGTCGGCGAAGACTCCGTAGGCCCCTGAGTCGGGGCTTCCGGAAGGTCGCGCCAACTGACATGTGGCGCGCCCATACATTGGAGGGTCAAGGGAGGCAACGGCTCCGCCACGGGCTCTACCTTGCGCAATGCATGGCAGGTCCACAGAATAGGCGCGGCCCGGGCTGCCGGTGGCGGAAATCGGGATAGGCGCCACCAGCAGTCCTGCGGGTTTTCCTCTATACGCGGGCTTCACGCCGCGAGTTTCGCGACTACCCGGAGATCGAAACGGTCTCCGTCTCTCATAGACACCGTTGGCCGGGCGAAGGTTGCCTGACCGATGGACTGATCTGGAGCGCCTCTTCCTCGACGTCCACGGAGAGACGCGTCGGCGCCGACGCTCACGCAGCGTCGGCTGTACTGGTTCGCGAACCCCATCATCGAGGATCGTTCATGAACAGAGTTGCAGGCGGTCGAGGCATCGCCGCCCTCGTCGCGCTCGCTCTCCTCGCGTTCGCCGGCAGGGCGGTCGCGCAGGGCAGTGCGCAGATCTCAGGGCGAGTGACCAACGAGCAGGGCGCACCAATCGCCAACGCGGGGGTGCTGATCCAGTCGTTGAACATCGGCACCTACACGTCGGCCACCGGCAGCTACACACTCACCGTTCCGGCGAACAAGGTGAGCGGACAGACGGTGACGCTGGCAGCGCGCTTCATCGGTTACACGCGGCAGAACCGAGAGATCACGTTGCGCGCCGGAACGCAGACGCAGGACTTCTCGCTCAAGGCCGATCCGTTCCGGCTGAACGAGGTCGTGGTGACGGGCGTGGCCAACGCGACTTCGGCCGCGGTGGTTCCCTTCTCGGTGGCGAGAGTGTCCGAAGAGCAGCTCAAGCAGGTCCCGGCCACGTCGCCGGTGGCGGCGCTTGCGGGCAAGGTGTCCGGCGCGAAGATCGCGCTCGGCACCGGCAATCCGGGCGCGACGCCGACGATCCGCCTGCGCGGTTCGACGAATCTTGGCATCGGCACCAGCTCGCCGCTCGTGATCGTGGACGGCGTGATCACCAAGAACACGATCGCCGACATCGACGCGAACGACATCGCCAGCATCGAGGTGCTGAAGGGCGCCGCGGCGGCGTCGTTCTATGGTTCCGATGCGGCGAACGGCGTGGTGAACATTACGACGAAGCGCGGCAAGGACCTCGCCGAGAACCAACTCGACTTCCAGGTGCGCAGCGAGTACGGACAGTCGAGCATCGCGCACTGGGTGCCGCTCAACACCTCGCACTACTATGAGCTCGCACCCGATGGGTCGATCGCGCTGAACGGCTCGGGCCAGCGCATCGTGAAGGCGGACAAGATCGCCGACAACCCGTATCCGTCGTCAGGTCCGCTTGCCTTCCGCAACCAGCTCCAGACGTGGTTGACCGACGGACAGTTCTACAGCACGAACGTCCAGATGGGGATGCGGCGCGGGAACACGAACTTCAACTCGTCGTTCACGACCGACCACAACCAGGGCATCCTGCCGATGACGAGCGGACAGTTCCGGCAGAACGTGCGCCTCAACGTGGACCAGGGTCTGACCGACAAGGCCGACTTCTCGGCGAGCCTCACCTACGGCATCAACAACAACGACTACGACCCGAACAACTCGGCCGGGTTCTTCGCGCTGCTCCAGGCTCCGCCCGATCTCGACCTGGCGCACCCGAATCCCGCGGATACAACGCTGTTCTATCCCAAGCTTCCGCCGGTGCAGGCGCCGGGCGCGCGCGGGAATCCGCTCTACCAGTTCGCGAACGAAGACTTCACCTTCCGTCGCGAGCGCATTCTCGGATCCTTCTCCGGTCGCTACCGGCCAACGTCGTGGCTGCGCCTCGAAGGAAGCTACGGCACCGATCGTCTGAACCGCCGCGACACCGACTATCGCTTCCGTGGCTACCTGAGCGATGCCGGCGTGCCGCAGAACGGCTTCTATGGCTACAACACGCAGATGAACGTCGCCCAGAATACGCAGCTGAACGCGACGGCCACGAAGCTCTTCTTCGGCAACATCCTCTCGACGACCCGCCTCGCGTACCTCGTGGAGCTGGCGGACAGCACCGGCAGCAACGCCTCCGGCCGCAAGCTGAACATCACCGGCGTGACCGACCTGCAGGCCCTCGATCCGGCGCAGATCTCCATCAGCTCCGAGGTCCAGGCCGCCCGTACGGTCGATTACCAGGCGTCGCAGAACCTGACGATCAAGGACCGCTACATCATCGACGCGCAGGTGCGTCGCGATGGATCGTCGCTGTTCGGGCCCGACGCGCGCTACGCGAACTTCTACCGTGTCGCAGGCGCCTATCGCATCAGCGAGGACTTCCACATTCCGGGTGTGCAGGAGCTCAAGCTGCGCGCAGCGCGCGGTACAGCGGGACTTCGGCCCGGTTTCGCCGATCAGTACGAGACCTACAGTCTGAGCGCCGGCAACGCGACCAAGTACCAGCTCGGCAACAAGAACCTGAAGCCGGCAATCCAGACCGAGAACGAATACGGCATCAATACCGCGTTCCTCGATCGCTTCGACCTCGAGCTCGTGCATGCCGACCGCGTGACACGCGGTGCCTTCCTCCGCGTGCCACTCTCGCTCGCCCAGTCCGGTGGGTTCCAGAACCAGATCCAGAACGCAGCCGACGTCGGCGCGAAGACGACCGAGCTCTCGCTGCAGGTGCGGGCGATCGACCGCCCGAACTTCAGCTACTCGTTCGGCGTCACCGGCGACCACACGACCCAGAAGATCCTGCGCCTCGGGCGCGCGCCCTATCGCGTGAACGCGGGCGGCCAGGGACAGGATGTCTTCTACTACAAGCAGGGTGAGAACCTCGGCATCATCTACGGGGCCAAGTGGGTGCGGAGCTTCGCGGAGCTGAAGGAAAACCCCGCCTACGCGAGCGCCGTGGAGAGTGACTACGTGGTCAACCCGCTCGGCTTCCTCGTGCCAGTGGCGACGCGCGGCACGCCCAACGAACAGCCGATCAAGTTCGTGGATGCGAACGGCAATACGCAGTTCAAGATCGGCGACGTGAACCCCGACTTCTCCTTCGGCTTCTCGAACAACATCACGTACCGTGGTTTCGGGCTGTACGCGCTGTTCGACGGGCAGAAGGGCGGCCAGATCTACAACTTCACGAAGCAGTGGATGTTCCAGGACTTCCGCCACGGCGACGAGGACCAGTCGGGCAAGCCGGCGGCCGATCGCATCGCGCTGCCGTTCTTCGCCGGCGGTCTCTACAACGGCCTCGTGGCGAGCGATTACTTCGTGGAGAGCGGGACGTACGTGAAGCTCCGCGAGCT
>Ga0070658_10002342_pt1 | contig 15904 bp, 11 predicted proteins | sample KBSC13metaG_FD_64664 | JGI IMG/M metagenome (GOLD analysis project Ga0070658, IMG submission 64664) | Corn rhizosphere microbial communities from Kellogg Biological Station, Michigan, USA - KBS C1-3 metaG | ecosystem: Host-associated > Plants > Roots > Rhizosphere > Soil ...
TCACTAGCCCCGCCGGGCTGATGCGCCGGATCCGCAACGAACTGGTGCCGGCGATATACAGATAGCCCGCCGAATCGATCGCGAGACCGTTCGGCTGGGAGAACTGGGCGGCCGCTCCAACACCGTCGGCATAACCGAATGTCGACCCGGCGACGGTAGTGACTACTCCGCCCGGGTCCATTTTCCGGATTTTGTTGTTGAACGAATCTGCGATATACACATTGCCCTGGATGTCACAGGCGATCTCGACAGGATCGGCGAATCGGGCTGCGGTGCCGACGCCATCGACCCAGTTAGTAGCCGGGAAGGTCGTCGACGTGTCTCCCGCGACTGTTCGTACCTGGTAGTTCGTCGACAGCGACGGATCGCCGCCCTGGAACGTGATCCGCTTGATCCGGTTGCCGGCATCCTCGGACACGTAGATGTTGCCTGTGGGGTCAAGGGCCACTCCCTCTGGCAGCACCAAACTCGCCGTATTACCCGGTCCATCCGCGGTGCTCTGAGTGCCGCTTCCGGCAATCGTCGATACCGTCCAGTTCGACGGATTCGTTGGATCTGCCCCGGGTGTCAACACAATTCGCCGTATTTTGTTGTTATTGGCATCGCCGACGTAAACTATCTGTCCATTCGGCGTCACCGCGATGGCCGAAGGTCCATTGAACCTCGCCACCGCTCCGCTACCGTCGACCGCGGAGCCACCGCCCGTTGCCAGTGTTCCAGCGATCACGTTCACAACACCATCCGGAGTTATGCGCCGGATCGAGTTATTGTGGAAGTCGGCGATGAAGGTGTCGCCAAGCGAGTCAGTTCCCAGTCCCTGAATGAAACTGCCGAACCTTGCTGCCGTAGCGACGCCGTCGACGAAGCCAAAGCTCTGCGACTTACCCGCTAACGTTCGCACTTGAACGTCCGCGCTGCCCTGGTTTGTTCCGCTTCCGGGTCCCGTCAGTGCGGTGGCGCTCGTCTCCACCGTGACTGTGAACTGGAAGTCCGTAACATCCGGAGGTATCACGAAGTTCCACGGCTGTGCCGTCGACGTTGCGCCTGCAGCGAGCGACCCGTTATACGTTATAAAGGAGAGGTTCCCACTACTGGACGGAACCGCTCCGGTAGGATTGGACAACAAGACAGTGTTCGTAGATGCCGTTCCGGTCGCTATCCCAATCGGGAAAACGCCATTGGTTGGCACGACCTTGCGGATGCGATGGTTGGTGAAATCGGCGACGAAGACGCTTCCGTTCCGGTCGGCGGCAATCAACAATGGGCCATGGAACGTGGCCACATCTCCGGTGCCGTTAGCCGTTCCCGCACTTCCGCTTCCCGCCAAGGTCTGTACGAGCCAATTCGAACTCATTGTTGGAGGCGCCGTCCCATTGCCCGCCAGCGTGATCTGCCGCAGGACATTCCCAGTGGTGTCCGCGACAACCAATATGTTGTTGACCACCGCGATTCCTCGGGGCGCGTTGAAAGTTGCGACATTTCCGATCCCGTCGGCTTCCCCGGCCGCGCCCGTACCGGCAACGGTGGTTACGTTTCCGGCTGGGTCGACGCGTCGGATCTTGTTATTGAGTAGGTCGGCAACATAGACGTTCCCATCGGCATCCAACGCCAGGCCGGTGGGGCCCTTGAATGTTGCGCTGGCCGCCGGTCCGTCCGCTGATCCCGCGGTTCCCGACCCGGCCAACGTCGATACGGTATAGTTCGCCGAACTCGTCGGGACGCCACCGCTGAATGTAATCTTGCGAATGCGGTTACCGCCATTGTCCGAAACGTAAATGGAGCCTGCTAGATCTACGGCAACGCCGAAGGGGCCATTGAACGTAGCCACATTTCCAACCCCGTTCGCCGATCCTGCCGTGCCTGTACCAGCTAGTCCGCTCACGAGCCCGGCTGACGAAACTCGAAACACCCTATTCAGCGCATTGTCCGCTACGATCAGGGCACCGTCGACCGGGTTGACGGCACAGCCGTAAGGATGGGTAAAGCCCGTCGCGAAGGTCGACACCACACCGCTGCTGATCTTGCGGATGTTGCCGGTCGTAAAGTCGTCAACGTACAGTACGCCGTTGTTTGCCGATGCAATGCCAGCGGGCCCACTGAAGGTGGCGATCGAAGTCGAACCATCCGCCGACCCCGCCGTGTCCGACCCCGCCGCGGTGGTGACGGTCGTCAAGGGGCGAATGTCGGCTGGAGCGGCGAGATTCGTGAAGTTGCTGAAGACGACCCTGAGGCCGGTGGTTACGCCATCCTGGTTAATGCCAATCGGCAATCCCCAATTGTTCGTGACGGAAACGTTGAGGGTCTTGAGACCGGTATCGCTGCCCGGCTGATCCAGCAGAACACTGCTGTTGAATCGCACCGCGGTCCCGTCAAATACGGCATGCGATCGAAGAGCCCCACTCAATGCCCCTGACATGGGACTCACCGTGACATTCCCGGTGGTGACATCAACATGGAATATCGCTGTCCCAACCTGGTTTTGCCCCGTCGGACCGGTAGGATTCCCAGGGCCGCTTCCTCGACCAGTCGATCCGCCGCCGCCACACCCCGCCATGGCCATTATTGCCGCGAATAGAGCAACCAATCTGGCGACAGTTGCGAAGCTGCCAATCTTATAGTTTGCGTCTATGCGAAATGTTTTCATCACAGTTTACCCCTTTTGAGCAGTACCTACGTTGCAGAAGATGACCCACCTTCCGCCATTGTACCAGTGATACTGTGGAGTTAATCAGCCATCGCACAATAAGCAAGGTCGACCCAACCGCCCACAACCACAACAACACACCACACAAACAGCTAGTCCACGATGCATGGTGTAATGCAAACAACTACAACTGTGTATGTCTATGCGGTAACTGAAATTCTGGAGTGGAGTGCGCTTTTTTTATGGGTGCTTTTCGTTTGTTCGAGTACTCCAGCCCGTCACCATCGACCGAAACGTGCCCCAGCCGTCGGCGAAGACCAGGACTACGTGCGGGATGACGAATGAGGCGAAGACCCACATGATCCAGAAGTGCCACCAGCGCGCCCAGTCGTAGCCGCCAAAAAGCCCCTGCAGCCACCCAAGCTGTTGAGGCTTGTGGATCGCCCAGCCGGACGCGACAGCGAGGAGGCCGAAGATCGGCATGGAGAAGTAGGCGGAGCGCTGGAGGGCGTTGTACTTCCCCTTGACCTCCGGGTGCGGCCACTGTTTCCTCGCAAGCTTCGCGGGAACGAGGCCCAGATAAAACCGGATCATTTGGAGTGCACCGGCGATGTCGGTACGGCGTGGCAGCAATGACTTGTAGCCCCCACCCACCAACAAGCCGATGACGTAGAGCGTGCCATTGGCCATGAAGAGGTAGGCAAAGAGCCAGTGCAGCCTGAGCGCGTTGGCGAGTTGCCCGGTGCCGAGGCTGAAGTGGTTATAAAACCAGTTCGACGCCGGCTCGATGCCGGCGGCCGTCTGCGCGTCGGTCGGCGATACGGCGTAGCCATGGGCGAGCAATGGAAGATGTTGCGTCACCCAGACGCCGAAGTCGGCGAGGTACTCGTCGTTTCCGAGTGCATTCGCGGGATGGTGATACACGGGAGCGGCCCAATAGATCGAGATGCCCGTCAGACCCATCATCAACAAAATCGGTATGTTGAGCCAGTGGCTGACACGGACGAGCCAGTGGTGCTTACGAACGACGCGGACGGTTGGTGCGGTGCTGGATTTGTTGACAACGGTCGTGGTGGCCATATCTTATCCTCTGGTCCACTAAACAAATTGGGAGAGTGAAAGGTTCAATGCATGATACCTAAATAACGACTACACCTGAACGCGCAACTTTTCGGCGCGATCTCGGTTCTAATAGAAGGTTCCGATTCGGAGGCTTCTCAACAACATGAACGCTCACTTGATGCTGATCGCCGAGATCTTCACTATCGCCGGGCTGATCTCACTGTTCGTTCTCTACTTCTGCTCACCGGCACGCGCCCAATCGACGGAATTCGCCACTGCCCACCGATACGCTGGCGCGGGTCGTTACGAGCAGGCGCTGTCGACCTTGAAACGAGTCGAAGCGACATACCCTCACTCACCGTTCGCCGCCGAGGCAGCTTACGAACAGGCCCTCATTTACCGCGACCGGCTGCGTCGACCCGTCGATGCCATGGCCTGCTATGCGTCGATTGGGTCGACGTACGCAACTACCGCATTCCCTCACAAAGCCATGGCCGTCATCGAGCGCGTCGCCCTTGCCAAGCAACTGGACGCCGTCAACGCTAGGCATCCGCTTTACAGGGTCATCGCCTTTTTTGACAAACTCGCCTACGGATCGTATGCCGGTGCGCTTTTCCTTCTCTCCCTGATCGTCCGCCTTCTTCTGGCGCCTCTCACGCTGCGACAGATAAGAGAAACGAAGAAGGCGCAGGCACTCGGGCCTGAGATGGAAAAGCTGCAAAAAGAGCACTCTTCCGACCTCGCGGCGCTCTCGACGGCGATCCGGAGACTCCAATCCGAGAACGGCGTGCACCCCTATCTTGGCGCGCTGATCGGCTTAGCGCAGGCCGTCGTCTTCATCGCCGTTTACAACGCGGTCACGCTCTACCAGTACCATGTCATCGGGTCGACATTCCTCTGGATCGGGACGCCGTTCGCTGCGCACCACGGGACGTGGCTGGCATCGACATTGTGCGATCCGGACCTTGGCCTGGCCGCCCTCTATGCCCTGGTGACCTTCGCAACACAGCGACTGATTACGTGGGCAAACGCTGACATCAGCGCCAAGCCGGTTCCGCCGGTCGCGTCGGCCATCGGCCCAGCCATGGCATTCGTCATGGTGTATCTGTGGCACAGCCCGTCTGCATTCGTGCTCTACTGGACGATCTCGACCGCAGTCGGCTGCATTGTCGAATGCGTTGCGCGGCGACGGCTTGCGGGTACAGTCAGTTCATGATCAAAATCAAACGCGCCTATGAGGATTACGCGGACGACGATGGTTTTCGAGTCCTCGTCGACCGTCTCTGGCCGCGCGGGCTTTCCACAGCCGGCGCGCACATTGACCTCTGGCTGAAGGATATCGCTCCAACAGCGGACCTTCGGAAGTGGTTCAGCCACGCCCCGGACCGCTGGGCCGAGTTCCGTCGCCGATACCGGCATGAACTAGGGGATCGGGCAGACGATTTAACGGAACTCAAACACAAAGCCGGTCACGGAACGGTGACGCTTATTTACGCCGCGAAAGATGTCGAGCACAATAATGCGGTGGTTCTCAAGGAAGTGCTCGACGCGTGACGTCGGGGCAATTGGAAATCGGTTCGCAGTAGGAGTATAATCCCGTCATGAAACCTAACAACGATACGACCCGCTTGCCGCCACTTGGGCTGCAGCCTATCATCTTTGGTGGACGGTACAACTTTGGCGACGCCGAACAGCTGGACGATTTTCTCAAGACGATTTCCGGACTCGGCTACGAGTATGTCGAGGCGTTTCCTCCCGATCCCAAGCTGTTCATGGAGATTGCCTCGCGGTACGGAGTGGGACATTGCGGCATCCACCTCTCGCTATCGGGCACCACCGACACTGAGAAGGCCATTCGCACCCTCGAAGTCACCGGCGCGCGCGACGTCTGCAACTCCGGCCTGCTCAAATGGGGCCAATTGACCGCCAGCGACTACCTCGAAGCTATCCCCATCCTCAACCGGATGGGGACCGAGTTCGCACGCGAGGGTATCCGGTTCCACTACCACAACCACGAATTCGAGTTTCTTAAGGTCGACGGCGACCGTACCGGCATGGACATGCTGATGGACGGTCTCGACTTCAGCGTCGTCGACCTTTGCGTCGATGTCGCCTGGGTCTATCGAGGTGGGGAAGATCCCGCCACATTCCTGCGCCAACATCAAGATAAAATCGGCTACCTGCACCTCAAGGACACAATCGGCAGAGGTAAGGTTGAGGATGGTGCGGCGGCTTGGCGTGAACTCGGACGCGGCGAACTCGACTTCGACAACGTCATAGCGACGATTAAGGAGATGCCGAACGTGCATTGGGCAGCGGTCGAGCAGGACAAGACTGGCGGCGACCCGATCGAAAGCTGTCGAATTAGCCGTGAATTCTTGAGGAAGAAGTTCGATTGGTGACTTCTACCACGGCCGCACTAGCCGGATGTTGTCGAGGAGCATGTTATCGCGGGGCCTGCGTTCCATGTAAAGAAGCGCAAGGGGCTGACCGATGACGGCGGGAACGTACGCGCCAACGTAATCGCGTGACGTATACTGGACGCCGCCTACTTCGAACTGGTAGTCCACGTTTACCCCGCCGTCGGTGCGCCGATAGACGTCGGTCACCGTGCACTCTGTCAGCAGGCCAAACCGCATGATGCGGCGTTGACGCCGCACCGAGATGTCGCACAGTGAGAAGACCAGCCAGGCGAACGGCAGGTATAAAATCAGGAAGCCAATCACCACATCCTTCTGCGATTTCACGGTTGCGGCCGTCTCACGGCCGACCTCGGAGTCCTGAGGATCATTCGGCAGGTAAGTGATTTCGACCGTGTCGTGCAGCGCCCAGCCATTATATTGGGCTTTAGTAACGCTAAACGTCTTCTGGTGCTTGTCACCGTTGATCACGTAGTCCATGGTCGCGTGGTAGTAGTCGTCCGATTCGTCCTTGTCTACCACCGTGGCCTTGGTCACCGCGCCTTTTTCCAGGAACAGGAGAGATCGGCGGTACCCGTAATTACATCCGATGATGATGAGAACCAGGAAGAACGCCAGTATCGACAGAACGATCCAGCGTACCACGCGTCCCCGCTTTGTAGTCCGAACGCGTCTTGGCGGCGGCGGAAGCGTAAAATTCAATGCAACATTATCAGGCATGCCGTCATATACATCTTTTGACAGTGATCTTCCTCCGAATCCCCTGTTGACATCCGCGGCCGCTTCTGCCACCATGAATCCATGAACTTTTAGGCGGATGAGGTGGATTTTGTCTATAGAGAAGTTACCAAAAACGCTAACCGAGAGTCGATAAATATGACGACGCCTGTTCTCCACAGCCGGACAGCGAACCTGAACCCACACGATTGAACCAATGAATTCAAACACATCCCGCAAATCAATGAAGTACGCTGCGGCTATCTTAATGACAACTTGCGTTTTTTCGATCCCTGCCTACGCACAAGTAGTTCCGACCGCGCCGACATCGCTGCCAGATCCTCTCTCTCTCGACCAGGCCATCGACATCGCCCTGGGCCATCAACCGCAACAGTTCATCGCGGCGACTCAGCGGACGGCGGCCTCGGGGGCGGTCACGCAGGCGCAGTCAAAGTACTTCCCGTTGGTCACGCCTTCGTACGACTACGAAATTGACTCGTCCGCCCAGTTTAATAAGGGATTCGGACACACAAAGAACACAACGAAGGGCAGTCAGGTCAATATCGATCTCACCCAGCAGATCTTTGATACAGGCACGCGGGAGTTGAACAATGCCGAGGCTCGCAGACAGGCGGACATTGCCCGCTTCAACAGTCGCGACGTCAAACAGCAGGTCATCAACAACGTTACGCGCGACTACTACGCACTACTACGCGCCATCGACCTCGTGAAGGTCGCAAGCTCCCTAGTAAAGTCGGCACAGACGGAAGTCGATCAGGTCCAGGCGCAAATCACCGCGGGGACGTCGGCAAAGGCGAGTGTCTACCAGGCGCAGGCCACGCTCGCCAATGCCCAGGTGACGCTGCTCAGCGACCAGGCGGGCGTCAAGAACGCGTCGGCCCTGCTCAAGAATGACCTGGGCGTGAACACTGTCACCGTCGTTAACCCGGTTCCACTCGCGACTGGCGACGAGCTTCCCCCACCCCCGCCGGCCGAAACAGACAAGGCGCTTGAGGAATATCTGACCACCGCTTACTCAAATCGGCCCGACATCCAGGAACAGCAAGCTGCGGTGGAACAGCAGAACGAATTGGTCAAGCAAGCGGAAATCAACGCCGGCCTGCAGCTAGGCGGTAACTACGAATTCGTTTACAACCCAGTCAACGACTTTGGCGCGACAGGCTCCGATTCGCGCCTGATGGTCACCGCGACGATGCCACTCTTCGACGCCGGCTTCTCGCACGCCGCCGTCAAGATTGCCCAGGCCAATCGCGACGCCGCGAAGGACACCCTGCAAGCCAATCGCAACAATGTGCACCTCGCCGTCGAGCAGGCCCTCGCCACCCGAAGTCAAACTCTGAACAGCGCCAGCCTCGCGCAAACAGCTCTGCAGGCCGCTCAGGTAAACTATGATTCAGCGGTCGCACAGCAGCGAGAGGGATTGTTGACCGTCGTCGACGTCATCACCGCCGAGGCCACCCTCGCGCAGTCGCAGCAAAACTACGTAGCGACCATCTACGACTTCTACATCGCCGACGCCGACCTACAGCGCGCCATCGGCCTGAACGACGTCACGCCGTCGAAGTCGCCGACACCGTCGACAGGCCCAGCCGCCACACCAAGCGCGGCCACAAAATAGCAACGGCAATCATTCGTCCGTCCGGAGGACGATCTCCATGGGAGCCCATGACTTCAGTCATGGGCCATGGTGTCAAGTTTTACCGGTATTAGCGCAGGTACTTATGGCAACTGAAGAAAAACTCAGGCCCGTTCAGGGCAACGGCACGACAGCAAACGGCAGCGGTCCCCGCCGCAAGAAGCGCAAGGCCTTTCCGAAATGGGCGATTGCCGTGATTGCCGTCGCCGTCGTGGGGATCGGTTGGTTCGCGTGGACCAAAACCCATCAGCCTCCCGATGATTCCGCTAACATGATCACGGGAACCGTTACCCGTGGTTCACTGGTGGAAACCGTTTCAGCAACCGGAAGTGTCACGTCGCAGACCGGAGGCCAGGTCGCTATCGGTTCCCAGATCACCGGCGTCATCAAGCATCTCTACGCCGACGTCGGCAGTCACGTTAAGGCGGGCCAGGTCATCGCTGTGCTCGACCTTCCCGACCTGCGCGACCAGCTCGACCAGGGCCGCGCCAACCTCGCCGCCGCGCAGGCTAGACTTCAGCAGGCGGAAACCGGTGTCGGGGTGACAGACACGCAGATGCGTCAGGCACTCGCCCAGGCGCAGGCCGGTGTCACCAGTGCGAACGCCAAACTCTCCGCCGCACAGGCCACTGCCCGCCAAACGCTCGCCCAGACGCCCGCCGATATTCGCAAGGCCGAAACTGCCCTGGCCTCGTCGAAGGCCGCGCTCGCTACCGCTAAGGCTGTACTCGTGCAGACCCAGAGCGGCGCAAAACTCCAGGTGGCAAACGCGCAGGAAGCAGTTACGCAGGCCGAAGCGAACGCAACCAATGCCAGCCTCAACCTTACCCGTCAGCAGAGCCTGCTCGCGAAAGGCTACGTCGCCGCCAGTGTTGTAGACCAGGCCCAGGCCACCGCCACTGTCGACGCGTCGCTTGCCGGCTCCGCCAAACAGAGCCTCATTCTGACCCAGCAGAAGGTCGATGCCGACCTTGCCACCGCCCGCAACACTGCCGCGCAGGCGCAGCAGAATGTCGAGGCAGCCCAGGCCGCCCTCGCGGCCGCAAGGGCCGAGACATACACCAACGCAGCCCGCCTCGCCGACGTCGACACTGCCAAGGCAAGCACTATGCAGGCTCAACAGAGCGTCGTGGCCGCAACCGGAAATCTCGGGCAGACGACACAGCAGCAGCAGGCCGTCGACGCCGCCCGCGCCGCCGTCGCGCAGGCGCAGGCGCAGGTTGCCTACAATCAGGTCCAGCTCAACAAGTCTTACATCCGGTCTCCTATCACCGGCACCGTCCTTCAACTGGCCGAGCAGCAAGGTGAGACGATCGCCGCCGGTCTCTCGGCGCCGACCCTGATCATCGTGGCCGACCTTACCCGACTTCAAATCGACGCCTATGTCGACGAGAGCGATATCGCGAACATCCACATCGGCCAGAAGGCCCAGGTCGTCGTCGACGCCTTCCCCAAGCACACTTTCGACGCCGTCATCAGTAAAATTGCCTCGGGATCGACGATTCAGAACGGCGTCGTCACTTACGACGTTACCTTAAGCATCAAGCAGGACAAGAGATTCCCGCTCAAGCCCGACATGACCGCGAGCGTCACCATTCAAACCGGCGAACGGGATAATGTCCTGCTCGTCCCATCGGTCGCCATCGACATCGGCGAGCACAGTTCCACCGTCAAGGTCGTCGAGAAGAAGGACGGCAAGAACGTGATCACGCCAGTCAAGGTACAGACCGGCGGCAGCGACGGAGCCAACACCGAAATCCGGGATGGGCTAACCGAAGGCCAGACCATCGTCGAAGCCGGCGGTGACGACGGCGGCGGTGGCTGGCGAGGTCCCAACAATCCATTCGGCCCGCAGCAAAAGGGCGGCGGCAAGAAGAAGCACTAGAGAACAATTTAACATGGATGAGGAAGATGTACAGGATTCAGATCATCCTAACATCCAGTTCATCCCGTCCATCCATGTTTAGATTCTCCTGTTCTTACACGGCACGAACTATGACAGATCCACTATTACATCTGCGTGACATTCGCAAACGCTACGAGATGGGCGACCAGATCGTCAACGCCCTGTCGGGCCTCGACCTTGACGTCTACCCTGGCGAGATGGTCGCGATCATGGGACCGTCAGGCTCGGGCAAGTCGACGTTGATGCACATCATCGGCTGCCTCGACGTCCCCACGTCCGGCTCCTACCAACTTGAAGGCATCGAAGTCGCAGAGATGGACGAGTTCGAGCTCGCCCGCATCCGCAACCAGAAGATCGGATTCGTCTTCCAGGGGTTCAACCTGCTTGCGCGCACTACTGCATTGGAGAATGTCGAACTTCCGCTCCGCTATGCCAGGCGCAAGGACCGTGAAGAGCGCGCCATCGCCGCCCTCGAACGCGTGGGACTGGGCGACCGCATCGACCACAAGCCGAACGAACTCTCAGGCGGTCAGCAACAGCGCGTTGCCATCGCCCGCGCTCTAGCGACCGACCCGGCGATGATCCTTGCCGACGAACCTACCGGCAACCTGTCGAGCGTGCAGAGCGAGGAGATTATGCAAATCTTCCAGGAGCTCAACGACGAAGGCGTCACCGTCGTCATGGTCACCCACGAGGCCGACATCGGCAACCATTGCCGCCGCATCGTCTCCATTCGCGACGGCCTTGTCGTCAAGGACGAACCCGTCAAGAACCGAATCATGGCGACGGATGTACTGGCGTCGATGTCCGTTGCATAACCGCTGTAGACAGATCTTATTGTGGGATGGGCGTCCCTGCCCGTCCAGGCGTTATACGCCGATTCTTGAACTATGAACCTGCTCGAAAACTTACGAATAGCTCTCCGGGGTCTCGCGTCCAACAAGATGCGGACGGCTTTGACCATGCTCGGCATCATCATCGGTGTCGGCGTGGTCATAATCGTCGTCGCCATCGGTCAGGGTGCTACGCAGAGTGTCACCGCGGCGATCAACTCGCTGGGAACCAATCAGCTCAGCATCCGCCCAAACTGGGGTCGCGTCCGCTTGACGGCGGCGGTCGCCCATAAGACGCGAGGATCCGGTCCAGTGGCATCGAGCACCGTCTCGGCGAACTTCGGCGGCGGGGGCGATGGAGGCAACAACCTCACGCTCGACGACGCCAACCGCATCGCGGCAAACTTCCCGCAGACCGTCGCCGCCGTCGCCCCGCAGGTACGCGGTGGAGTCCAGGCACGTCTCGGCGCGACCGACTCGAGCACCTCGTACGTCGGCACGACGCCCGCCTACATCTACGTCAACAATATCACGCTGTCGAGCGGCCGGTTCTTCACGTCGTACGATGTCGACGGACGACGTCTCGTCTGCGTCGTGGGCAAAACCGTGGCCGACAATCTGGTAACGGGCGGCAGCCACGATTTGACGGGGCGAACGATCTCCGTCAGCGGCAAGAATTTCGAAGTAATTGGGATGTTGGCGCCCAAGGGGGCGGGCGCTTTCGGTCAGGACCAGGACGACGTCGTCGTCATGCCCATCACCACGGCCATGATGCGGATCGACAATAAGACACGGCTCGATTTCATGTCGATCCGATGCACGACCGCGAAGATGATGCCCCTCGCCCAGCAGCAGATCGCAAGCTTCCTGCGCAATCGGCATCACCTGCGACCGCCATTCCCAGACAACGACGACTTCCGCATTGGAAGCCAGACGGAATTGATGGCCCGTCAACAGAGTGTGACAGGGACGATGACGTCGCTCCTGAGCGCGGTCGCCGTCATCTCGCTCATCGTTGGCGGCATCGGCATCATGAACATCATGTTGGTGTCCGTGACCGAGCGCACTCGCGAGATCGGTATTCGCAAGGCCATCGGCGCCACCCCGCGCGACATTCTGCTACAATTCCTCATCGAGAGCGCCATCATCTCGCTTCTGGGAGGCCTGGTCGGAATCATCATCGGTATAGGAGGCGCTGTGCTGCTTGCGACCGTCGGCGGGTGGAATACGATTATCGGCACCGCGTCGGTCTTTGTCGCCCTCGGCGTGTCCGCCGGCGTTGGACTCTTCTTCGGCATCTACCCAGCTACCAAGGCTGCTGCCCTTCATCCCATCGAAGCTCTCCGTTACGAATAAGCGCGCCATCGACACGACCGCGGCGTTGCGCCGGCTGTGGTAAACTGATCGATATCCTGGACGCGAAATACGCCCTCGGCAAGGCGTATTAGTGCACACGTCCGTCGAAATCGAACTCAGGAATTGTTATGAAGGCCAAGAAACCAGATACGCCTAATCCGGCACGGAAGACCGATACGCCCAGGCCGGCGCAACGTGGGCAGGGCGTGGGCAAGACGGAGCCCCAGACGCCACGAGCGCCAAGGGGGAGCGCGACCAGTCCGATGGGCAAGCCGGTTCAGCCAAAGGTTACGCTCTATCGACACACTACCGCGCCGAAGTTCGGTGACCCACAACTGGACAAAATAGCCTCGGACATATCGCACGGGATAGCGAAGCGAGGGGGAGTCGCCACTGTCAGCACCGCCGTGTTGACCCAGGCTCTTCAAAGCAGCAAGAACATGAAGTGGCGAACAGCTACTCCGGTTCAATGGTGCGATGCGGTTCACTCATTTCTGCTGAGGAACCTCGCCCACCGCACGAAATCACTGACCTACAGAGCCGAAGGATCGACGGTACAGTTTCGGGCCGTCTGGCGAATGCCGACCAAATAGCCCTATACTGACACCGCCCCACCTCTCGGCCGGATCTCGTACGAACACCCATGGGCCGTCGGCAAGATCTTGCCAGGGTTGCACAGACCCGACGCGTTGAAGACCGCGCGGACGTCGGCCATGGTCTGTAACGTCTCGGCCGAGAAGAGCATCGGCATATAGTCCCGCTTCTCAATCCCGATGCCGTGCTCGCCGGTCAGTGTGCCACCCACACCGACGCAGAGCTCCAAGATCTCGTGCGATGCTTCCATGACTCGCTTGACCTGGTCCTCGTCGCGCTCGTCGAAGAGGGTGACCGGATGCAGGTTGCCATCGCCGGCATGGAAGACGTTCGCGATCCGCAGATCGTATCGACGGCCGATGTCGGCGATCTTGCTGAGGACGTCCGGCAGCTTCGACCGGGGTATGACGCAGTCCTGGGTGACGCACGACGGCGCAAGCCGCCCCAGCGTCCCCACCGCCTTCTTACGCGCCATCCACAGGTTCGCCCGCTCCTTGGCGCCGCTCGCCTGACGGATCTCCCTCGACTTATTGCGCTCGCAGATGTCGACCGCCCTCGACACCTGTGCCGCCAAAGCGTCGGCGATACCGTCGACTTCGATGATCAGGATCGCACCTGCGTCGCGGGGGAAGCCAAAGTGAAACGCATCCTCGACAGTCTGCAAAATAACCGCGTCCATCATCTCCAAGGCCGCCGGAACGATGCCCGCCGCCACAATGTCCGACACCGCCTGCGTCGCCTGTTCAGGCGTATCGAAGATGGCGAGGAGCGTGCGGACGTCCTGCGGCTTGCGCACAAGCCTGAGCGTCGCCTGGGTGACGATGCCGAACGTGCCCTCCGAGCCGACGGCGATGCCGGCCAGATCGTAGCCGTTCGTGTCTTCCGTCTTGTCGCCCAGGTTGACGATCTCGCCATCGGGCAGGACTAATTCGACGCCGAGCACGTGGTTGACGGTGACGCCGTACTTGAGCGTATGCGGTCCACCGGCGTTGTTCGCGATATTGCCGCCGATGGTGCTCGCCCCCTGCGACGACGGGTCCGGGGCGTAAAGATAACCGTCACTAGCGACCGCCTTCGTGAGCTCGACATTGACGACACCCGCCTGCGCCATCATTCGCCGGTTGCGAATGTCGACGTCGAGGATCTTGTTCATCCGTGCGACGCCGATCAGGACGCCGTCGGGACAAAGCGTTCCACCTGCCAGCCCAGTCCCGGCTCCCCGAGGCGCGAACGGAATCCCCTCGCGCGCGCAGACCTTGACAATGGCCGCCACTTGCTCTGTCGACCGCGGCAGTACAGTCGCCAGCGGCGCGGCCGCGGCCAATGGAAAAGCGTCCCGCTCATAGGTCGCCAGTTCGCCCTTGCCCGTGAAAACACCATCGTCACCGACGATCTTCTTCAACTCCGAAATCAGTGCATTGTTCATGTGTTCCTATTTTACCCGCACCCAACGACGCCGACAGTGAGCAGTGCGTAACTCGTTTCAAGGGAGCAAACACACCCGTTGCGGAAATAAGGTAAAATAAGGAGCAGTTTTTTGTGAGGACTCATGAGCATCGACCCCAAAAACATCGTCGAATCGGCCGAAGAAGCCGAGCCCGTCAACCCTATCGCCGTACACGCCGAGCAGATCGCCATGGCGCCCACGCTCGAGGCGAAGTCTCAAGCCTTGTGGTCGCTGCCGTCCGAAGTACGTCACTTTACTCTGAACGCGCTCCCGGCGACCACGGTGGCCGCCCTCATCGAGGGCGACCCGGACAAGAACACGGCCCTGCTAGCCAACTTGCCGGCGGAGAAGTTTCACCAGATCCTCTCCCTCGGCTCTTTCGAAAATGGCCGCAAGTGGCTGGAACGCGCCGTCGCGTCCGGCTTCCTAGCAGCCGCCATCTTGCCCTCACTTCTGAACGCCCGCGACCTGGGTGAAATGCTGCTGACATCGCCCGACTTCCGCCGCGCCGTCCCCAGGTTGCTCAACTTCCAGCGCGCGGAACGATGGCGTCAGCTCCTGACGACGAACGAGTGGCACAAGAACATCGAGTCACTTCTGATGTCCGACACCGACGAGCTTCTGGAGAAGGCGAAGTTCAGGGACAAACAGGTCAAAAACGTCCTGCGCTCGCTTCTCGACTTCGTGCCTGAACTGTACCTGGAAACCATCAACTACGCCCTGGAGCGCACGAAGCAACTCGACGATCATCCTGAGGAGCACGACGACATTACCGACATGCCGTTCGCGCTGCCGGAGATGGATGCCTTGATGCCGCCCGAGGCCGAAGAAGACGAGAGATCGCCGGTCAGCGCGATGGAAGAAGTGATGCCCGACGGCGCCGACCCTGTCTTCTCACTCGTCACCGCGGGTCTCACCACAGCACGCAAGACACTGCTCGAAACACAGCTCCGCAACCTACTGCGTCACGAGATTGTCGGCACCGGATCGTTCTCGCTGGCCGCCATGCAACGCGCTGCTGGCCGGGTGCTTTCCTACCTGCGCCAGGGCATCGAATCCTACGGCCCAAGCCTCGAAGACGCCACTCGTGCCCTGGAAACTCGCAACCTCAACGAGGTCATGATGGTCGGCGCCCGCGCTACGGAATCGTTGAGGCAGAAGTCGCTGACATTGACCGGCATGCGTGACTGGCTCGACAGCAAACAGCGCCAGTTCCTCGACGCCATGAAGCAGCCCGAAGCCGGCCTGCATCCCGAGTCGCGTGTCCC
>Ga0070658_10002343_pt1 | contig 15897 bp, 13 predicted proteins | sample KBSC13metaG_FD_64664 | JGI IMG/M metagenome (GOLD analysis project Ga0070658, IMG submission 64664) | Corn rhizosphere microbial communities from Kellogg Biological Station, Michigan, USA - KBS C1-3 metaG | ecosystem: Host-associated > Plants > Roots > Rhizosphere > Soil ...
AAGACTCGGACCGAGCCCGAGGTGGTGTCCGCCCTGCGCAACCTGGTGGCCGCGGCCCGGGTTGTGCGGGCGGGCTGATCGCACGACACGCCGACGCCAGCGCCCACAACATGTGGGTGCTGGAGTCGGCTAGCCGCCCAAGATATGGTGCGTTTCGCAGCTGGTTCTGACCGTCCAGCCAGGGCGGTCAGTCGCAAGAGGGAACCCGGTGTGAGTCCGGGACTGCCCCGCAGCGGTAAGTGGGAACGACCGCCGTCATAAGCACTGGAACGCAGGCGTTCTGGGAAGCGACGGCCAGTAGGCGATCGCGGCGTGATGCCGAGACCGAGCCCGCGAGTCCGAAGACCTGCCAGCGCACCGCGCGTATCCGCGCGCGGTGGTCCAAGGCCGCGTGGGCGGGCCGAGGGACTCATTCGACGATGCCGATGAATTGTCAACGGCACGTCGTCCGGCCGTTCCGGTCGTCTTGAGCTCCTCGTCTGCGCGCGATTGCGGACCTCGATCCGGTCTCGCGAGGAGAGAGCTGTGACGGTCACTGACCAATCCCCCGACATCATTGTCAACACCGACGACTCGGTCGAAGAACCGGCGCAAACCCCCGTCGGGCGGCGAGTACAGATGCACGTGCGCAAACGCAACGGCGACCTCGAGCCCGTCGACGTCAACAAGATCGTGCGCGCAGTCGAGCGTTGCGCCGACGATCTGGACGACGTCGATCCGCTGCGGGTGGCGACGAAAACCATCAGCGGCCTGTACGACCAAGCAACGACAGCCGAACTCGATCGGTTGTCGATCCAGACTGCGGCCGAATTCGTCGCTGAAGAACCGCAATATTCAACGCTCGCCGCGCGACTGCTCGCGACGTACATCGACAAAGAGGTGCGTGGCCAGGGCGTTGCGGCGTTCAGCCAGTCGATCGCGATTGGCCACCGCAACGGTTTGATCGGCGACGACACAGCCGCATTCGTCGAGCAAAACGGCCGAAAGCTAGACGATGCAATACGTGTCGACAACGATCGCAGATTCGAATACTTCGGACTGCGCACAGTTTACGATCGCTACCTGCTGCGCCATCCGGTGAGCCGGCTGGTGCTGGAAACCCCGCAGTACTGGCTTTTGCGAGTGGCGTGCGGACTGTCGCAGACTCCCGCCGAGGCAATCGGGTTCTACCGACTCATGGCCTCACTCGCATACATGCCAAGTTCGCCCACGCTGTTCAACTCGGGAACTGCGCACACCCAAATGAGTTCGTGCTACCTCGTCGACTCGCCGCGCGACGAGCTCGACTCGATCTACGCCCGCTACGCGCAGGTGGCCAAGCTCTCAAAATTCGCCGGTGGTATCGGTATTTCGTGGTCGCGGGTGCGCTCGCGCGGTGCGCTCATCCGAGGCACCAACGGGCACTCGAACGGCATCGTGCCGTGGCTGCACACACTCGACGCATCCGTCGCGGCGGTCAACCAGGGCGGACGCCGCAAGGGCGCTGCCTGCGTGTACCTGGAGCCGTGGCACCCCGACATCGAAGAATTCCTCGAACTGCGAGAGAACACCGGTGAAGATGCGCGACGCACGTACAACCTCAACCTGGCTAACTGGATCCCCGACGAGTTCATGCGGCGCGTCGAGGCCGACGAAATGTGGTCGCTGATCGACCCGAACACCATGCCGTCATTGCCCGACCTGTGGGGTGCCGAGTTCGATACGGCATATCGCGACGCCGAAGCAGCGGGGCTCGCTGTGCGCCAAGTGAAGGCTCGCGAGTTGTACGGCCGCATGATGCGCACGCTTGCACAGTCCGGTAACGGTTGGATGACGTTCAAGGACGCGTCGAACCGGCTGTCGAACCAAACGGCGGTTGCCGGCAACGTGATTCATCTGTCGAATCTCTGCACTGAGATTCTCGAGGTCAGCAACGATTCCGAAACCGCGGTGTGCAACCTCGGCTCGATCAATCTCGCCGCTCATCTCATTCCGACTCACGGCAGCACCGACGACAACACCACCGATACCGGCACTGCTACCGGCATCGACTGGGAGAGGTTGCGCGCGACGGTGCGAACGGCGGTGCCGTTCCTCGATCGGGTCATTGACATCAACTACTACCCGAGTGCTGAGGCTGCGGCGAGCAATCCGAAGTGGCGGCCGATCGGACTCGGCGTGATGGGCCTCCAGGATGTGTTTTTTGCGTTGCGCATGCCGTTCGACTCCGACGCTGCACGTGCGTTGTCGACCCGCATCGCCGAAGACATCTACCTGACCGCACTCGAGGCATCGTGCGCGCTTGCGGCGCAAGCAGGACCGCACCCAAACTATTCGCAAACCCATGTAGCTCAGGGCGGATTCCAACCCGACCTTTGGGGCGTAACTCCCACGCAAACGCAACGATGGGCAGCGGTACGTGCGGACGTCGCCAAACACGGTTTGCGCAACTCGCTGCTCATCGCGATCGCGCCGACCGCGACGATAGCGTCGATCGCCGGATGCTACGAATGCATCGAGCCACAAGTGTCGAACGTCTTCAAACGCGAAACGCTGTCGGGTGAGTTCATGCAAATCAATGCGGCGCTCGTGCGTGAACTCAAGCGGCACGGATTGTGGAACGCAGCGGTACGCGACCAGATCAAACGCGACGACGGTTCGATCGCCGGCGTATCGAACCTGCCTGCCGACGTCCGCGCTCTTTTCCGGACCGCGTGGGAGATTCCGCAGCGAGCACTGATCGAGCTGGCGGCAGCAAGAGCGCCTTACATCGATCAGAGCCAGTCGCTGAACCTGTTCATTGCCGCACCGACGATAGGCAAGCTGTCATCGATGTACCTGCACGCATGGAAGGCCGGCCTCAAGACGACGTACTACTTGCGGTCGCGACCGGCCAGCCGGATCCAGCAGGCAACGGTCTCGCTTACACCAGAGCCGCGAGATGCCGAGGAAGCGGCGATCACGTGCTCACTCGAAAATCCGCAATCCTGCGAAGCCTGCCAGTAACGCCGGATCGTCCGGCGCAGAACAGCGCCGATCACCGAATCCCCCACCTGATCGCCTGATCGCCTGATCGCCTGATCAGCGTGGACACAATTCGGCGCCAGAGGGCTGAAAGTGTCCACGGTATGCCGAAGATTCCTCGAGGAGAACCGCTATGACGATAGACCTTGATCCAGCGCACACATCAGTCGCCCGACTACTCGACCCGGGCATGGATCTCACCTTGCGCCCGATGCGTTATCCGCATTTCTACGATCGGTTTCGTGATGCGATCAAGAACACCTGGACGGTCGAAGAAGTCGACCTGCATAGTGACCTGACCGATCTGGCGAAGCTGTCGCCCGCGGAGCGGCACCTGGTCAACCGCTTAGTGGCCTTCTTCGCTACCGGCGATGCGATCGTGTCGAACAATCTGGTGCTCAATCTTTATGAGCACGTCAACGCACCGGAAGCGCGGCTGTACTTGTCGCGGCAACTGTACGAAGAGGCGGTCCACATCCAGTTCTACCTGACATTGCTCGACACCTATCTGCCCGACGAAGATGAGCGCTACCAGGCGTTCGCCGCCATCGAGAACATCCCGTCGATCAAGCGAAAGGGCGAGTTCTGCTTCAAGTGGATCGACTCGATTCAACAGATCGGCCGACTCGAAACCCGCGACGACCGCCGGTCGTTTCTGCTCAACGTGATCTGTTTCGCAACATGCATTGAAGGTCTGTTCTTCTACGGCGCATTCGCGTACGTCTATTTCCTGCGGTCACGAGGGCTGCTGCACGGGCTGGCCTCGGGCACGAACTGGGTATTCCGCGACGAGTCGATGCACATGGCCTTTGCATACGACGTCGTCGAAACGGCACGCCGAGAAGAGCCCGAACTGTTCGACGACGAGTTGTGCGAGCAGGTCAAGCAAATGCTCATCGAGGCCGTCGACGCCGAGGTTGCATTCGCCGAAGACCTGCTCGGCCAGGGTGTACCCGGCATGTCGATCGCCGACATGCGCAGCTACCTCGAACACGTCGCCGACCGCCGGCTTGCCCAACTCGGTATCGCCGAGGTCTACGGCTCGAAGAACCCATTTTCGTTCCTCGAGTTGCAAGATGTGCAGGAGCTTTCGAACTTCTTCGAGCGACGCGTTTCGGCCTACCAGATCGCCGTAACGGGTGGAGTGAGCTTCGGCGAAGACTTCTGAGTCGACGATGACGGCCACGCGCGTGCCGGCCGATCTATCGTCGGTAAACGCAACCGCCGACGGCGCCTTGGCGTCCTGTGCCTTCGAGAAGTTCTTCGAGGATGGATTCACCCATGCGGAGCGATCAACGCAGCGGGCGCGGCGCTCAGCGTCGCTGCCTTCTGCTGCGATCTGGCATCGCGTCGGTGGCGGTCGCGTCGCTGCTCGCCGGGTGCGCAAGCCGCCCGCACCCGGCAGCATCGAATTTCTCGGTGCCGCCGGCGGTTTCGGCACCGAGCGTGACCATGGTCGACGTCGAGCACGGGATCGCGGCCGTCGGCGTAGCACCGGTCGGCGCGGGCTCGTTCAGCGCGCCACCTGCATTGTGGTTGAGCACAGACGCCGTGCATTGGCGCGACGCCACACCGCCCGGCGCGCGCGAACTGGTAAGCCCAGGGATTTACCCGATGTTCGATGCCGCGTCGTTCATCAATCCGAACACTGGCTGGGTAACAACCTGGAACATCCTCAATCTCGGCGTCACTATCTATCGCACATCCGACGCCGGCAAGACCTGGAGCGCCATCGCCGGTGGCGGCCACGGCGATCACGCAGGTGACGCCGAGTGGATTCAACTCATCAACCCGACGACCGCGATCCGCGAAAGTGTTGCAGCCACTGCGTCGAACATGGCGCTCGACATCACGACGAATGCGGGCGCGTCGTGGCGCACCGTTTACACCGGGCCACCGCCGACCGCCGCAACCGAACTCGCCCGCGGCCCGTACGAATTGCCTGTCGCGTTCGCGTCGGCGCAACATGGCTTCGCTGCAACCGGAATACCTTCCTATGAACCTCAAGTACCCGGTGGATTTTTCGCAACCGACGACGGTGGCATTCACTGGCGGCGGCTTACCCTGCCGTCGCTCGCAACCTCGAACTGTGTACAGGGAACGGCATCGGCAAACCGATGCGTCTCGACACTGCCCACCTTCGACGACGCAACCCACGCCGTCCTCGCTACCGAATCCATCACCGGCTCACAGGCCAGAGTCGGCTTCGACACCAGCTCGGACGGCGGAAAAAGCTGGCGCACCGCTGCGAACGTCGAGGTGTCGATTGCGTCCTTCCCGTCGACCGAAGATCCGCAACGTTTTGTGTCGGTCGCAACCCCGACCTCGGCGAATTGGTGGATCGTGTCGTCGACGCACAACGCCGTAACAACGAGAGTGAGCGCCGACGCAGGCGACAACTGGTCGTCAATCGCAAGCGCCGATCCGCTCGGCGCGCCCGACGGAATCGAAGCGCTCGACGCCACGCACGCGCTGCTCCAGACCACCATCACAACATCTGACGGCACGACGCTCGCGCTATGGACGACGACCGACGCCGGACGAAGGTGGCATCGGCTGCTCGGCAGCTGATCGCCGGCCACTCAAAGCGGGACGTACGTGAGCAACGCGATTGCGGGATGTTCGGTGGCGTGATCGTCTCTGGCGGGATTGTCGCACCGTCGGCGGCGCCATGGCGGTGGTCCCGGTGACCGATGGGAGACGGCCGACGTGGCGGGCGTCCCACCGGGCCGCACCGACGCACTGTTCGCCTTCGACCCCGCCGTACAGGGACTGGTATTGCTGGACGGGCAAGCCGAGACGCAGACTGCTCCGACCCGCCCGCACCCACCCAGCCGGAACACGTTTGCGAAGATCCGCGAGGAAGAACTGCGCGACTTCCTGCTCGTCACGTTGAATGCGAACTTCGTCGGCCAAGGACTATTTTGCGAGCCACCGGCACGTTGAAGCGCCCGTCGGCTGCGGCCGGCCGAACCGGGATCGGCAACGATGCCAGCAACTGCCGGTCAGTGAGTAACTTTTCGCGGCGGGCACCCAGTGACGACCGGGCCGCTGAGGCGATATCGGAGTTGATTTGTGCCACGCCGACGTTGACCCAGCCGACGTATTGGTCGATGAGGCGACGCTGCTCGGTCAACCAACGCGTGATCGATTCGGGGGTTGGCGCCCGCTCGACGCGGGTCAGCACCAGCTCGGAGCGCGCCGCGTCGACATGGGCAGCCGGCCTCATAGTCGAGTACGTGCTTGGCTGGCACGAGAACAACGTCGGATCCCCTGTGCCACAGACAAGCCTGACTCGCTAGTCACCCTCCTAGCGTGGGCGCGGATCGGGCCAGACCACACTGGCGCAAGCGTCAATCTGATACTGCACAAGTGTCAATTTAACGACCTTTGCCTCGTTGTGGGTTCACCCGTCGGCCGACACCAGTCATTGACAATGCCGCACAGCACTCGACGCGTACAGCACTCGAGGTCTGATCCGACGTGGAGGACGTCGTTTCCGGCGCGGGAGGTGAGGAGGTGCCTCCCGCGCCGGAAAGGGCTGGCGACGGCTCAGTTCCGGACTTGAAGTTCGTCAGTGAACGACCACGCGCTGCTGCCGGGTGTTACGGTCACGCGTACGTAGCGCGCCGAGTTGTTCAGACCGATCAACCGATAGTTGTGGGACTGGTCGGCGCTACCGACGTTCGGCGCGTTGATCGTGCCGATCGTGGTGTAGCTACTCCCGTTTGCGGAAATGGCCACGGTCAGCTGACTCGGCAAGAAGATGAAGACCGATCGCACTTGCAGCCAGTCGCTGTCAACTTCTTTGATCGTCTTGGTGCTGCCGAGGTCGACCGTAAAGGAGTAAGTAGCGCCAGTGTTTCGCCCTTGCCATGCGGCGTTGCTGTAGGACGTCGTGCCGTAAGTTCCATTCGTCAGTTCGCCGCCGGAGTCGGGATAGGACGGGTCGGCGGTCAGGGTGGCTGTATATGACTTGCCGGACGCGAGGTTCGTTGGATTCGACGGGCCCGAAGGGGTGGTCGCCGACGCTGTCGAACTCGTTGCAGATACGTTGCCTGCGGCGTCGAAGGCCGCCACTGAATAGGTGTACGTCGTGGACGGATCGAGCTGGCCGTCGGTAAAGCTGGTCGCCGAACCTAGCAGCGTCTTCACTAATGTGCCGTTGCGATAGATCTGATAGCCGGCGACGCCGGTGTCGTCGCTGGAGGCCGTCCAGGACAGATTGACCGTCAATGCGTTAGCGGCGGTAGCACTCAGTCCGGTCGGTGTGGTCGGGGCGTTGGTTTCCACCGTGCCGTTGGTTACATAATCGCGATACGTTGTGTCGTAAAGCGATCCGACTTGCACGGGGCTGTCGTAATGGTCGTAAGAGAAGCTGAGGAAATCACTTACATAGGGTTGTTCTTGGCCCATATCCGCCACCACCGCGGCGATCGCCAGTGGGTGGAAGCTTGTGTCGTAGGTTTCGGTGTCGGCCCACAGTTGCGTGCTTGGGCTTGCGTTCGTGATCGCAGTGTCTGTCGCGGCGTACCAGCTTGCGAGCTGTCCGTTAGTGGCGTGCCCGTCACCGATGCCGTCTTGCAACGCCACGACGTCGATCGGCGCGTTCGCGAGGATGCTTTCCCACATTGTCGTCCATTGGCTGGAGGTTTGCCCGCCGGCGGTGTTGAAGAATGGCGCGATGATCACGGGAAGGCCTGGTGTCAGCGTGTGAAGGTGATCGGCCACGGTCGTGTAGAACGTTTCCATCGCAGACCAGCTACTGCTTGTCGTGAAGTTCCAGTTGTCGACCTCGAACGGCAGGTACCAGCCGCCGAACGAGGTGTGCGAACCGTAGCTGGCGGCGATGTCGTCTGCGAGTTCGTTGGCCAGGGTGGCTTGATCGCTTAGCCACGTAGCGTTGTTGGCATAGTTCGTCCACCAGTCGTCGTTGGTTGCTAGCCCGACGTATTCGGTGATGCCCGCTGTGTCGGCGGCGCTGAGTGCGCGCCCAAGCACGTCCGTGCTCGTGTTTTGGGTGTACCCGGTCAGGCCGGACGGATATACGGTCGTGTCCGCTTTACTGTCGGCGGTCCACTGCAACACCTGCTGGGTGATTCCGGCGCGGGTCAGGTCGCCGTCTTCGGCGGCGAGTTGAGTGTTGGAAAGGCTGTCGACGAGTGGCGGCTGGATGAACGATCCGTTCAACATGGGGGTAGTGGTGGCGCGCGCTGCCGTGGCGGACACCGTCACCACCGGGATCGCTAGGAGGGTGGCGGTCGCAAGCAGCAGGATGCCCCGTCGGCGGAGCGGCGTCGCTGGTTGAGCATTCATGCGCGGACTCCTTTCGTATCGTTTCCGGTTGGCACGCGTGGGGTGCGATCGTGATCCGGCCTTCACCTCCGCTCGTGTTCGCGGGCGGCCTGTTCACGCGCAACGGTGGCGGCACCAACGATCGCGGCGGTAATGCCGCCGAGCTTGCTGAAGCGAAGCTTTATGCGATCCGGGCCTGGCAGTGCTTCCTCGTCGAGTCCACGTCGCAGGGGTTCGGTGATGAGGTCTTGAAGGGCGGCAACACCGCCGCCGATCACGAGCACATCTGGGTCGAGGAGGTTTACCGCACCTCCTAAGGCCCGGCCGAGAACCGTGGCCGCCTCATTTATCACCGAACACGCGATCGGATCTCCGGCGCGCGCGCTAGTGGCGATAGCTGGCAGCCGGATCGACCAACCCGTAGTTTCCGCGTAACTGGCTTCGATTGCCGGGCCGGCGGCGTGGGCTTCGAGGTGGTTCCACCCACCGCAGGGACACCGGCGGCGGGCCGGACTGGGGACCGGGATATGCCCGATCGAGCCGGCACTGCCAGATGCGCCGACGACGAGACGCCCGCGGTGGACGATTCCGCCGCCGATGCCCGTGCCGACAGCAACGACGAGCGCGTCCGTGAATCCGGCGGCGGCACCGTAGCGGCTCTCACCGATCGCCATCGCGTGCACGTCATTGAGTACGACGACCGGAATCCCTAACGCTGGATGGAATGCTGCCTGCAGGTCTGTACCGATCCAGCCAGGCAGAGCTGATGTCGCCTGGGTGATCGTGCCGGTCGAGCTAACCGTGCCTGCCGTGCCGACACCGCAGACGAGAACCTGCTCAACGCACTGCGCCAACGCGTCTCGGGCCACACCGAGTGCCGCATTGACGACGGCATCCGGGCCGTCGGCCGCCGGCGTCTGAACCTGGCTCAGTCCGACGATGCCACCATCGGGCGCGACAACTGCCGCCGCGATCTTGGTGCCACCGATATCGATGCCAAGCGCATGCGGATGGTCGGTCACGGCTTGTCACTCGCGGCGCCAACGCGCGGTGTCGCACCCACGAGGTGGCGGGTAATCGTCACGGGGTCGGTGATCGCGGTGCCGACGACCACCGACCATGCGCCGGCGCGGAAGGCTTCGGCGACGTCGACGGTTGTCGCATAACGGCCCTCGGCGATTGTGCGCAAACCCTTCGCGCTCATATCTCGCACGAGTTCAAGGTCCGGTGCAGCGTCATCGGTCGTGGTGTAGGTCGTGTAACCGGACAAGGTGCTGCCGATCAACTCGGCACCGGCTTCCCAAGCTCGGCGACCCTCGTCGAGGGTGGAGACGTCAGCCATCACCGGAACGTGGAGTTCACAACGGATCCGCTCAATCAACTCGAATGGATCCCCGATCGCTTCGGCGGTCGCCTCGACAGCGACGATGTCTGCCCCGGCGGCAACGAGATCAACCGCGTAGCGGATGCCTGGGGTGATGAGATCGCGTGCGCCACTGCGACGAAGCTTATGCAGGCCTATCACCGGCACATCGACGAGCCGCTTGGTAGCGTCGATGTCAGGTGCGCCATTGATTCTGACCGCAACTGCCCCGCCTAGTTGTGCGCACCTGGCCAGGAGACCAATCACTTGCGGGTCGTCTAAGGGATGGCCTGGCCGCGCCTGACACGACACGATCAATCCTCCCTGCAGGCGATCGAGGAGGGCCGCCGTCATGACTTCTTCCCGGCGACGAATTCCTGGTACCGGTCGAATAGCGATCGCGCCGATGGCCACATCGAGTGCGGGCTCATAAAGTGCGCGAACTCGAACGTGATCACTTTTTCAACGTAAGGCTGGACCACGTCGAGACGGTGGGCGAGCTTTCGCCAATCGGTCGGTGGAAACCGGATCGGCATGTCGCGGTCGAACGTCTCTAAGTTCGACCACAACGTGATGCCAGACCCACGTGCAGCCTCGGCGGTTGCTTGGCTGAACGCATCGAGTTGTAACAGGTCAGTGGTTGCGTCTTGGAACGCGCAATGCGTGATGGCGCCTGAGTACTTCTGGAAAATCTCAGCCCACACTCGGCCGTGTTCCTCCGCGGTGCGCGGCAGGCTGCGCGTGTCACGATGTCCGGCGATGTCGGCGCGACCCATGTAGTACGGCGAGATGAGAATCGGCAGATCGCTCAGTTCGCGGATCGCCTCAGCCAACCGAAGGTTGATGTCAACAATGCGCAGTGAGGAGTCGGTAGTCTCGTGCGGCATGTACCACCCGCGAAATGCCGGCGACTGGCCGTACCGGTCCCACATTTCGGCGATGAACTCGCGGTTGATCCGAACCTCGGTCTGCCAGTCGTAGCGATGCCAGTAGTAGTCCGAGTCGTACAGACCGAAGAAGAACGAGATCTGGCGTTCCGCGGCGAGGTCGAGGAACATCTGCACCAGGTCCACGTACACCGGCAGGGTTTTGAGGTGACCGTCGATGACCGATGACGGGCATGCCAACCGCGCTCCCATGCCTGCCCGGATGAGGATGACCGTATCCAGACCATGCTCAACGTAGGAGTCGAATTCGCGTTCCCACTCACGACGGCCCCAGTTCTGCGAAGGAATGTCGCAGCTGATTTCGTCGATGAAGGTGCCTGTTACGCCGAGGTAGGTCATGAGCTTCCGTTCTACGAGTATCGGTTCTACTTGATGCCACTTGTTGAAATGCCTTCGACGAAATAGCGCTGACCGAGCAGGAACACCAAAAACGCGGGCAGCGTGAACATTGCGCATGCCGCCATAAGAGGCCCCCACGCGACGCCGTGTTCGGAGAAGAAGTTGTATAGCCCGATCGAGAGTGTGTACTTCTTGGCGTCGTTCAAGTAGATGAGCGGATTGAGGAAGTCAACCCAGGTCCAGACGAACTGGAACACAGCGGCAGTCGCCAGCGCCGGTCGGGCGAGCGGCAACACGATCGACCAGTAGGTGCGCAGTTCCGACGATCCGTCGATCCGCGCCGCGTCGAGCAGATCATCCGGCACGCTCATCAAGAACTGCCGGATCATGAAGATGAGAAACGGCGTGCCAAGAAATGCGGGCACGAACAGCGGAAGGTAGCTGTTGGTCGCACCGATCTTGTTCCACATGAGGTAGATCGGGATGAGCGTTACCTGCGGCGGCAGCATCATTGTGCCTAGCACGATAATCAGCATCGGTGTCTTGCCACGCCAGCGCAGCTTCGACAGCGCATAGGCGACAAGCGGGCACGAGAACAGCGTGCCGAGGACGTTCAACAGGCACAAGATGACGGTGTTCGCGAGATAGCGCCAGATCGGCATCTGATCGAACGCCTGGCGGAAGTTCGCCAATGTCCAGGTGTGGGGCAACAGGTGCGGCGGCGCGTGAAAAATGTCATCGGCGTTCTTGAATGCAGTGGCCACCATGACGACGAACGGAAAGACAAACACGGCGACGATGACGAGAATCGCAATGCGCGGCGTGAGCCAGCGGCTCATCCGCCCGACCCGCCTGACCCGCGCCGGTGGAGCTGGAGTCTCGGTAGCGACAACCTGGTCAGCGATTGCCATAGTGAACCCACCGTTTCGCATTCATCAAGATCACGGCGGTAATCGCCATGGTGATGATGAATAAGACCCAGGCCATCGCAGACGCGTAGCCCATCTTCAAGTAAACAAAGGCGTTCTGGAATAGGTACATTGAGTAGGAGAGCATCGAGTTTTCCGGGCCGCCGTTCGCGCTATTCAGCTGGCTTTGTTGAGCGAGCAGGTAAGGCTGCGTGAAGATTTGCATGTAGGCGATCGTGCTGACGACGACCTGGAAGAGCGTGACCGGGGTGATCACCGGCCAGGTCACGTGCCAGAACCGTGCGATCGGGCCTGCGCCATCCATCTCGGCGGCCTCATACAGTTCACGTGGCACGTCCTTCAAAGCAGCGAGGTAAATAACCGTCATGCCGCCGACCGTCCAGAACGTGACGAGCAGAATCGCTGGTTTGCTCCATGCAGGATTGTTCAACCACAGCGGCTGTGGCAAGTGGAGCAGGCGCAACACCTCATTGACGTAGCCATACTGCGGGTTCATCATCCAGCGCCACAGGTAGCCCGAGACGACGACGGGCACAATCGTCGGCAGATAGACCAGCGCCCGGTAGAACGGTTGCCCGCGCACCGGCCGGTTCAAGATCAGCGCGCCGCCGAGCGACAAAGCGAGCCCGACTGGCACCCCCACAGCGGTCAAATACAACGTATTGGTCAGACTCTTCCAAAACACTTCGTCGTGAAGCATGTGACGGTAGTTGGCGACGCCGACAAAATGCGGGGCCTGAAATAGGTTGAAATCGGTGAGGCTGTAATAGCCCGAGGCGATTACCGGCCACGCGATAAAGACCGCGAAGCCGATCAGCCACGGCGATGCGAACGCCAGCCCCCGAAGGAGCTGGCGCCGCGACGTTTTGCGCCGTGCCCGGCCTGTGCGGCTAGGACGAGCCATACTGCTTGGCCTTGGAAGCGACATCTGCCATCGCATCGGCCGGCGACTTCGAGCCGTCGAGTACCGACTTGAAGTCGGTGACCAGATCGGTGCTGTACTGCGAGCTGTACGGCTGGCTGGCCAGCGCGTGCACGTTCGGGCTCGACAGGTTTTGTAACCAGGTCGAGAACTGCGGGATTGTGGCGTACCGCGGGTCGTTGAGCATGGACGTACGGGCGGGCAGGTTGCCGAGCGCGACGGTGAAGTCGCCCATCGCTTGCGTGTCGGTGAGGTACTTCATGAACTCGAACGCCGCCTGTTTGTGCTGGGCGTTTTTCGGGATGAACAGCGTGCTGGCCGTCAGCTGTGTGGTGCCAGCGAGATTGGGGCTCGCCGCCGGTACCGGAATGTTCGCAACCCCCCACTGCAGGTTGGGTGCGGTCTTCGGGATGTTCACCGGCTGCCACTCACCGTCGATGACCATCGCTACCTTGCCGGTGTAGAACGGGTCTTGGGCTGACATGTACTGCCCCCAGCCTGCTGTGAACTTCTGCACCTTCGCCGCGCCGTACTTGTTCACGATGTTGTCCTGATAGAACTTCAGCGCGGCGATATTGGCAGGGTCCTGCGGCGATGGGGTCTTGCCGTCGGCACCGTCCCAGGTACCCCCGAATGCATAGCCCAGCGTCGTCAAGGTTGTTCCGGTGTCCGGGTTTCCGAGCCCGAGCTGGGTGATATTGCCGCTCCCATCGGTCTTGGTGAGTTTTGCGATGTCCGTGGCAAGGTCCTCGGTGGTCTTCGGCGGGTCGGTAATACCTGCGGCCGCGAACTCGGTCTTGTTGTATAACAGCTCGAAGTCATGCACCGCGATGGGCAGCGAGTAGATCTGGCCGTTGTACTTCATCTCGTCCATCGCCGCCGGCACGAAATCGCTCAAGTCCATGTTGTCGGCCTTGATGTAGCTATCCAGCGGTTCCAAGATCCCCTTCGCGGCCCACGATCCGACGCCGTTTCCGAAGTTGTCGGAGATATCGAAGGATCCCTTGCTCGCAGACATCGACGTCAGCTGCTTTTGGAAGTCGGGACTGGACACGCCCTTGACCGTGATCGCGCTCTGGCTCGCGTTGAACGCGCTGATGATCTTCTCCAGTGCCGCGGCTTCGGGGCCAGCCCACAGGTAGCTGAACGTGACGGTGGTGTGCGTGGCGGGTTGGGCCGGGTTTGACGCGGACGACGAACCGGCCGCGGTTGTGCTTGCGCTCTGGTTGGGCGCGGAACTGTTGTTCGGTGCTGAACTTCCGCACGCCGCCGCCGTCATGCCGACCGCTATCACGGCGGCGGTCACGGCTGTACTCCGCAGCAAGCTGCGGCCGCCAGTCTGTCTGACCATGCCAAGCTCCAGTTCTCAGGGGATGTCGCGTGCTAGATTGGTATAGCCCAATCTCAGCTCGGACGTCAACGGAGATGCCTGATCTTATTGATAACGATCCGATCTAGGCGTGACTTAGGACTAACAGAGGTGTACCAATCCGTGGCCACTTTAGCGGTCGCGGCACCTTGTGGACTGCCCAATGCCCTATGATGTTCTCCACGGAGATCCACAACGGATAGGAGGGCCGGTGGACACCAGCACCAAGTCCGAGCAGGTGCGCCACCACGTGCTGGCACTCGTCGAAGGTCAGTTGCGGCCTCATGACAAACTGCCGACCGAGCGCGAACTTGCAGAAGCACTCGCGGTAAGCCGTCTGACCGTGCGCCGTGTTCTCGACGGCCTCGAACACGAGCGCCTGGTCTACCGGGTACAAGGCGCTGGCACGTTCGTCAGCGAGTCGCACATCGCAAAATCGCTCGAACTGACGTCTTTCAGTGAAGACATGTACAACCGTGGCATGCGTCCCGGTTCGCGATTGCTCATCGCCGAGGAAGCGCCGGCTGGTGCGCGGCTGGGCCAAGCGCTATCACTAAGCCCCGCAGACAAAGTGCTGCACCTCGCGCGAGTTCGCCTAGCCGATGACGAACCGATCTGCTTCGAGCATTCCTACATCCCAAGCCATCTCGCCCCCGGCCTGCTCGACCTTGACCTCGAAAGCTCGCTCTACGACCTGCTTGCGACTACCTTTCGACTCCGGCTCGAGCGCGCCGATCAGGTGATCTCCGCCACCGTGGTCGAACCGGCTGACGCCGAACTCCTCAACGTGCCCCCGTTCTCGCCAGCGTTCAACGTCGTACGAACCGGCTACGATGCGCGCGACCGGGCGATCGAGCGCGCCGAGTCGCTCTACCGAGCGGACCGATACAGCTACCACGTGACACTCTTCAGACGGGAAAGCGGTCCGACCAACAGTCACCAACTCTCGCCTACCTGGCATCCTGCCGGCGGAGAATGACCGTCGCCGCTGCGGTGGCGGGAGGCTCCGGGCGCGGGCCGGTGGATCGCCGCGGCCTGGGGTGTCAGCCAATTTGGCGGGATCCATCATCGCGAGCCATCGCCAGAAGTAAAGATGCCCCAGGCGGCGACAGCCTGTTGCACATGTCAACGGCAAGCGAAATCTGACCAGGTTTCGGCAAGGTGGGTTCTAGTCATCGACGGCTTCGCGTTGTGGGTGTGCAGCGTGACGACGTCCTGACGCGCACGACCGCCTGACACCTGTCCTACGCCCGACGCAACATCGTCGAAAACGCCAACGCCCGCGGCGCCGCCGCAAACACACGTATGAGCACGTGATGCCGACTCCGATCGTCGACGACACCCATCCATCAACGGACGGTGCGGCGTACCGCGACGCATGTGACGGAAACCGCGATGGGCCGCCACCCGATGCGTCGTGACTTAGCCGGCGCGGCGTGACCTTCACCAACATCTGAGCAACGAGATCAGCTCGGCGCACCCAGCGCCGAGCTGATCGTCGTTTCCGTCGGTCCCAATCGCGCGAAGAGCAGGCCCCGCCCCGAATGGAAGCCAGCAATCTTCCGATGCACCACATAACCCAAGATCGTTCCGTCTGGGGCACTTCGGCGATCGACTTTCGTGAACTGCGCCCGTCCCATTTCGGGATCAGGCCGTTGTTGTAGCCCCGACCGGATTCGAACCGGCGCTACCGCCTTGAGAGGGCGGCGTCCTAGGCCGCTAGACAACGG
>Ga0070658_10002344_pt1 | contig 15894 bp, 14 predicted proteins | sample KBSC13metaG_FD_64664 | JGI IMG/M metagenome (GOLD analysis project Ga0070658, IMG submission 64664) | Corn rhizosphere microbial communities from Kellogg Biological Station, Michigan, USA - KBS C1-3 metaG | ecosystem: Host-associated > Plants > Roots > Rhizosphere > Soil ...
TCCCGGCAAGCAAAAGCCAGCGCTCGTCCTCCGGACCGACGTCGCAAATGTCTACGGCTCCGACCTGCCGCGCGCCCTCTTCAGCCGCATCATCGGCAATGCGATCGAGCAAGCCGTGCGTCTCGACGCCGCCTGCGTGGTTGTGAATCTCTTCCGCATCCCCGGCCAGCCCGAGGTCACCGATCAGTGCATCGACAACATCCTCAAGATCAAACCCGACTGCGAACGCTGGTGCGTTCCGCTGATGATCGAACCCCTCGTTTTTCGCCCGAATGAGCAAGCCGGCGGCTACATGGTCGACGGCGATCTCGACAAAATTCTCCCCCTCGTCCGCCAGGCCGTCGAACTCGGCGCCGATATCATCAAGGCCGATCCGACCGACGACGTGGCCGTCTATCACAAGGTGGTGGAAATCGCCGGGCGCATCCCGGTCCTCGTGCGCGGCGGCGGCAAGGCCCCCGACGCCGAAATCCTCGACCGCACCGAAAAGCTCATCGCGCAGGGCGCCGCGGGCATCGTCTATGGCCGCAATATCATCCAGCACGCCGACCCCGCGGGCATGACCCGGGCGCTCATGGCCATCGTCCACGACGGCGCCTCCGCCGCGGACGCCGCAAAACTCATCCACGCTTCTTCGAAATGAAAACCCTACGCCTTGGAATTATTGGAGGCGGCCTCATGGGCCGCGAAATGGCCAGCGCCATCGGCCGCTGGTGCGCCCTCACCGACGCCCCCGTGCGCCTCGAACTCACCGCCATCTGCGACCTGGCCGAACCGGTCCGCGAATGGTTCCGGCGCATCCCGTCGGTGAAGCTCTTCACCGCCGATTCCAAGGAACTCTGCGCCAGCCCGGACGTGGATGTCATCTACGTGGCTGTCCCTCACCACCTCCATTTGGCACTCTACCTCGACGTGCTCAAGGCGGGCAAAGATCTCTTCGCGGAAAAGCCATTCGGCATTGACCTCGCCGCCGCCCGCGAAATCCGGAAAACCGCGAATGACCTCGGCCGGTTCGTCCGCTGCTCCTCCGAGTTCCCCTTCCTGCCGGGCGTGCAGAAAGCGATCCGCTACCTGCGCGCCGGCCACCTCGGCCACGTGCTGGAAATCCGCAGCGGCTTCCACCACGCCAGCGACCTCGACCCGACGAAGGTGATCAACTGGAAACGGCAAAACAAATTCTGCGGCGAAATCGGCGTCATGGGCGACCTCGGCATGCACACCGCCCACGTGCCGCTCCGCCTCGGCTGGCGCCCCAAGCGCGTTTACTCCCAATTGCAAAAGATCTACACCGAGCGCCCCGACGGCAAAGGCGGCATGGCCCCCTGCGACACCTGGGACAACGCCCTCATTCATTGCGACGTGGAGATCGACGGACGCGACGTTCCGATGCGCCTCGAAACCAAGCGCCTCGCCCCCGGCGAGATGAACACCTGGTATCTCGAGGTCTACGGCACCGAAGGCGGGGTCCGCTATTCCACCAAGGAAACCAAGACCGTCTGGCAATTCCGTCGCGCCAAGGAACAGATCTGGGAACGCTACGACGTGGGCATGAGCGAGAACGCCTTCCCCGTCGTCACCGGCGGCATCTTCGAGGCCGGCTTCCCCGATTGCTTCCAGCAGATGCTCGCCGCCTTCGCCGCCGAGCACGCCGGCCAACTCGGCGACCGTTTCGGCTGCGCCACGCCGGATGAAGCCGTCGGCAGCCACGAAATCTTCGCCGCCGCCCTGAAATCGCACGCCGAGCGACGCGCCATCGAGTTGTAGCTGCGCGACATCCGCAATCCAATCCCGGTTGAGTCCCGAGCGTCTCTTGAGCTTATGCACTCCCTGCCGGCTTCGCTCCCAGCGCGAGCGCCGTACAACAAATCTGTCTGAGCCGGAACGGAGACTCGAGGCTTTGCGACGCCCTAACAATATGCCCGCGATGATAAAAACATTTAATTGTAATCATTTGAGGCTCGACTAGCCTGTCGGCGAAAGGCTTCCCCCCCAATGAACCCTCCCGCCCAAGCCCGCCCTGCTCTCCGGGCCTTCACGCTCATTGAGCTGCTGACTGTCATCACGATCATCGCCATCCTCATGGCCTTGCTCTTCCCAGTGATCAGGGTCGTGATGGACCACGTGCACAAGGTGCAGGCGAAGACGACCGCCGGCCAGATCGCCGCGGCGATCGCGCAGTATCAGACCGAATATGGCAAATATCCGGTGGCCGACTACACGGCCAACAATCCCACGGTCGACCTCGTGCTCGGAGATCGCACCAAGGCAAACGCCGTCGACGACAATGCCGAACTCTTCAATATCCTGCGCGCACTGAACGTGGGAAAGAACACGGACAATACTTACAATCCGAAGCGCGTCATCTACTTCGATACGAAAATCGCCAGCAATCCCAGCGCCCCCAAGAGCGGGTTCCTCGATGGACCGGGCACCGGGGTGCAGGGCGCTTTGTATGATCCTTGGGGCAAGCAATACACGATCGTAATGGATGCGAACTACAACCAGGTCATCAACCTCACCGGCCTCTACAGCGACTTCACGGGCAAGAGCCAGGACGGCGTCGATACGGGCATGCGCATCGGAGTCGGAGTCTTTTCGCTGGGCAAGGACGGCGAGATCGGTTCACCCAAGGACGGGGTGACGGGCATGTATCGCAACGGCGACAAGATCTCCGACGACGTTCTCTCCTGGCAATAGAGTATAAATAGTCCTCGCTATTCCTGAGGAAAACGCGACTGTACGCGTCCTGCTTCTGTGGTTCGGTCAGCGATTAAGGAGCCCGTTTCGTGTCACACCCTGGGTCGGCGGGGAAATGTCGGTTCGCCAATCTCCTCATTCACATCATGCAAAGCCACCTCCTCGAAAAAGCCCTGCTCGTCATTAAGAGCGAACAATACCTGGTCAATGTCATCTCCCGGCGTGTCCGGCAGCTCACCAACGGCCACCGGCCCATGGTGGAGGTGGGACCCCGCATGGGCTTCGCCGACATCGCCCTCACGGAAGTGATCGAGCACAAGCTGACCTACGAGACGACTTCGGAGTTCATCGCGGAACCCATCGCCCCGCGCCGCCCCAGCTCGTCGGACGGCCCCAGCGAGAAAAGGGCCGCGTAGCGGAGAGGGCTGGGCGCGGAACACCCAGCCGCTCCGGTTGCCATCGCGTCGATCGACGACGAGGGCTACTTCTTGCCCTTGACCGCCACCTGCTTGGCGGCGGTGACACTCGCCTTCTTTTGCGTGTTCGCGTTGTTTTTGGCCTGCTTTTGCGCGGCCTGTTTATTCGTCGCCTTCGGTGATTTATCGCCCATAATGCGCGAACAGTCGCCGTCTCTGCGGCGAATAGCGAGAGATCATTGCACTGGCCGCGCATTATTCCGTCGGCCCGCACGAAAAACTTTCCGGCTGGGCTTGCCCCCGGTGCCCGGAACGCGCAAAATACCGTGGACGCCGCAGTAGCGCGCCACCATCACCCTTCACCCACTCCATCGTTATGGCCAAAGGAAACAACAGTCACAAAAAAGAAGTCAAAAAGCCGAAGAAGGAAAAGCCGAAGCCGTTGCCAACGCGCCGCGGTTCCTGAGAGCGCTGAGCTGATCAGTTGGAGAGTTGGAGAGACGTCCGTCTTCTTCATCGCGGAGCGATGACTGACGGTAGCCGGGGCTTTCATGCCCCCGCATCCTGCACCCTACGGGTGTCGTCGCGGAGCGACGTTTGCCACGGTGCGACCCGCGGAGTTGGATCGTTTAATCGTTTTCAAGGAGCCGCCGCTCGCCTGCCTAGCAAATACCAATTCCAAAAAACACCACTCCGAGGATGGAGGCGACGACAAAACCTACGAAGATTCCCGCCAGGATGACGACGCCACTCAATACGTAGTCCCAAAACCCGCGAGTTCGTCGCGGCGCGGCGTTGGGCTTCGCGGCATTGGGTTTCACGGCCAAGGCGACCGGCACGGGCGCGCCGCAAGGTGACGATTGAGGATCGAGGATGAGAGGAGTGGCGTTCATCAATTTTTCGATGTTGGAGAGCTGCTTCGTTGGGAAATGCGTTCTGCGATATTGAGTTTTAAATCGTCGGCGGAAAATCCCGCGGCGCGGACCATTCCAAGGATTTGATTGAGGTCCGGCCCATCGGTTTGGGACGCCACTGCCAGGGCAAATGTTCGCGCCGCGCGCTTGCCGCTTCGGCAGTACAGGACCGTCGGCGTAGCCCCCTGGGACAGCACATCGCGCAATGCATGCACGGCCTCGTCTGGAATGCTTTCATGCGGCACCGGAATGTAATGAAACGCCATGCCGTCGTCCTTCGAGAGAGATTCGATCACACTGGACGGAGTTTGATCCGCGGCCTCTCCATCTGGACGAAAATCGACGATCGTCCGGATCCCGCGAGCCTTTAGCGAGCCCACGGCACTCGGCTTCAACTGTGACGTCACAAACACGCCATTGGTCAGGAGGGTGAGATCCGGAACTTCTCCCGGCTTCCGCTGACCGAGATACATCACCAGAAGCATCCCGCCCGTCGTCAGCAGAAAGGAAATGAGAAACAGGCGTTTTTTGGACATATCACCGGATTGCTTCCTGTCACGTAAGGAAGCCGGACCACCATTCACTTGTCGGCGGCATCGCCCACTGGGTCAACTTCCGAGAATTGGAGTGAGGATCAAAAGCTCCCACCGGTCACGCGAACACCTTGTCCTCTGCGACTCTGCAGTGCCAACCTTAAAGGTCGTCGTATCTTGCGTGGATTTTTTGGGAAAAGAAACGGATTCACCAGACGCGTTCCTTCCCCCGTCATTCTAAGCGAAGCGAAGAACCTCCGAGGAGACGGTAGAGGTGCTGGCGGTGGCCGGTGACTTCGGGCGAGCTGCGGTCCTCTCATTCTCCTCTGCCCCTCTGTGGTCATCTGCCTTTGGTTTGGTTGCGGCCTGGCCGCAGCGGGTCTCTGCGGTTCCCCTTCATCGCCGTTTTAAGGCTGAGCGAGAGAAATGCTTGGCAAAGCAATTCGGGCATACATGCTCCCGGCAATCGATAAATCCATGTTTCCCCCGGCATTGGAAATTCTTCTTCGGAACGCCGCGCGCACTTCCCGATGATTGGCCAACTCACCGACCGTCTCCTGCGCCCGCTGGCCAAACAATGGCGGGAGGATGACGTGATGAAGCTGGTCGGCATCGAGCGATTGCGCAGCTTCGCGAAAGGCTACAACCGCTGGCGATACGCCGAGCGCGTCCGCGTCCACCGCGATGCCTACCAAAACGGATTCGAGCAACTCCTGCGCGAGAACGGTCCGCTCCACGCGTGGCCCCCGCGCATCGAGATCAAGGACGGCTGGGCGCGCGACGATTCGCATTCGCTGCCGCACCTCGACCGCATGCTCGAGCAAACCGGGGAGATCATTCGGGAGCGGGGAGGCAAAAAGCATTCGAGTGCCCAACAGCCCTTCCTACGCGGCCTGCTCTTTCCCGGCGACCTCGCCACTTATCCCGCGATCCTCGATTTCATCCTTTCCTCGGAAATCCTGGCGGTCGCCGCCCGCCACCTCGGCACTGTTCCGGTGCTCTCGAAGACCATGCCACCCGGGGTGCGGTTCATGGAGAGCAATGCCGCGCTGGATCCCGATTCCGCGGGGCCCTTCCGCGAAAGCCAGCTCTACCACCTCGACATCCACGACACGCCGCTGGTCTATGTGCTGGTGCTCGCGGAGGATGTGACGGATGAGTGCGGCCCTTGGACATTTCTGCCCGCCTCGGTCTCCGCGCGCGCCAAGGCGGCCATGAGCTATCAACAGCCGGGCGTGGAATACCGCGTGACGGACGACGTGATGTACCAGTTCGTCGACCCAGCCGAAGCGGTCACTTTCACCGGACGCAAGGGCGACGTGCTCTTCATCGACTCCAGCGCCTGTTTTCACTACGGGAGCCGGCGCTCCGTGCGCCCGCGTTTTCAGCTTATGTGCGCGCTGACCACACCATGCCGCTGCGACATCTTCCAGACCGAATGGGAAAACAAATATCCTTTGCCGGCGGAAACCTCAAAGTTGCGCCGGATGGTGACTGAGCCGTGGAGCCCGGAGAAATAGAGGCTGGGAAATAGAGGTCAGAAAAGACGCGGCCCACGTTATCCGATCTCCAATCTCCGATCTCTTCCCCCTCCGCCTACCCCACCGTCTCCGCTCGCGCCAGCGCGGCGGAATCGTCCCTGGCATACAGCGCCGAGTCGAAGTCCAGGCGCTTCCCCCCCGGGGAACTCAAAATCGTAGCTCCTTCGATGATGGCCAGCGGCCGCGGCGGATCCCCGCACACCGTTTTCCAGCGCTCGCGCAAGCGCCCCTCAAACTCCGGCGGCAGTGGCCCAACGACTTTGACCCGCACTTCGAATCGATTCTCCGCATCCTGATACACTTGGTAGCGGCGAAGATTGCGGACGAGTTCCGGCGGCATGGCCTCGACCTCCTGCTGGAGGGCGCGCACCCGCTCTCGCGTGCCCGCCGGGAGCCCGGCATAGCGCCGGTAGCGGCCGGCGATCTCTCCAAAGGAGGGCAGAGTCCGCCCGCACGGGCAGGGTCCATCCACCGCGAGCGCAATGTCCCCCGTGTCGTAGCGAATCAGCGGCATCGCGATGTTCTGCAAAGACGTCACCAACACGTGCCCGCGCGTCCCGGGCGCACACGGCTGGCCCTCGCGATCCACGATCTCCACCAGGCAGGTCTCGGTATTCACATGATACCGCCCCGCTACGCAGCGGATGGCCACCATGCCGATTTCGTTCAGTCCATAGTTCTGCTCCAGGGGAATCCCATAGACACGCTCGATCCACGCCCGCATGGATGGCGTCGCCGTCGATCCGATGCCCAGCAGCGCTTTCAGGCCACTCACGGGAGGCGCACTGTCGCAGGCCAGCGCCAGCTCTTCGAACACTCCCGGATAGGCCAGCATGTAGCTCGGTCGGAAATGTCGCAGCCACCCAATCTGCTTCTCGACCGGTTCCGAAATGCTAAAGGTCACCTCCGGCCCCGTCTCAAAGAACGGGGTCAGATAGGTCCAACCATCGCGGCGCATCGCCACGCCTTTCGGCATCGGGGACCCGTCCACCTGCCGGGGCAGCGTGGATGGAATACGGATCTTGGCGAAGCACCCCTTGGGATCGAACCGGAACCATCGCGCCTGCCGGTGCCAGAGGTAGGCAAACATCCGCGAGCTGGATCGCGACATCAGGACCGTCACCGGTTGACCCGTCGTTCCCGTGGATGAGTAAACGACAGGAGGTTCCTCGCCATCGGGAAGCCTCCCCGCGCGCATTTCCCCTGCCCGCTCGATCACGTCTTGCTTCTTCAGGACCGGGAGTCGCGGCAAGTCCCGAACTCCGCGAATTGCGTCCGGTCTCAGCGCGCGCTGCGAAAAGAGGTCGCGATAGTAAGGTACTCGCGAGGCGGCAAAATGGACGAAGTTAGCCAGGGCGTTGTCCGAGCGGACCCGGTGCTCGCCCACGGCTTGAAACTCATTCCTGGTGAGCCGCTCAAAAATCCGCATCTGCGCCTGTTCCGGCCGGAGCTTCCACCGGCCCAGTTCGGCCAGTTCCTCTTCGAGACTGGTTCGCGGAATCATGGGCGCCCCGGAGGAGTGGTGGAGTGATGGAGTAGTGGAGTGATGTTCAAAAGCGCGAGTCTGTGCATTTCCGGCATATTTCCGTGGCTGTCAATCAAGCGAACCCCGCCCGGCAAACCCACTCCAAAACTCCAAAACTGCATCCCTTCCCTACGCCGCACGCCAGGTCAGGTCGACGACCTTCCCGTGCTGCGGGTGCTGCGGATCGCGGGCGCGCGGATCGAGCGAGGCGCCGTCCTCGCGCAGTTTGCAATCCACCCACCCTGTCAGTTCCTCGGCTTTGAACGGATAGCCGATCGCGGGGAGGTTGATGAAGTGCAGGCCATCTTTCTGCGACTGGCGCCACGTGTGGGTGTGGCCATAGAAAACCGCTTTCACCTGCCGGCGCGGCATCAGCACCTCGAGCAATTCCGGCGTGTCCAGCAACCCGGTCCGCTTCGTTTCTTCGGGGTTCATCGGATTGTGATGCACCATGACGAGCGCGGGCTTGCCGGAATCCGCATCCAGCGCTTTAGCCAGCCAGGCGCGCTGCTCGTCGCCGAGGCTGCCGGGCGTTTGCTTCGTCACTTCCAGAGAATCGAGCAGGAACCAGTTGGCCCGCTTTCCCTCGACCACCGAGACATGCTTGCCGGCCACGGGCGGCGTGGCGGGCCTGGTGTCCTTGAGCGTCTCCCAAAATACTTCGCGCGCATCGTGGTTGCCGAGGGTGAGATGGATCGGCACGCCGATGTCGAGCGCCGGCTGCAGCAGGCCGATGAAAGTCGTGTAGTCGCCCGCCAGCCCATGATCCTGCGCACAATCGCCATTCACGATCAGCCCGGCCGGGACGGATGAAAGAGCGCGCATCTGCGCGACGACTTCGCGCAAGTTGGCCGCCATCTTGTTGTCCCTCGCGATCGTCTCCGGATCGGCGGCAATGTGGGGATCCGAGAAGAGCGCCCAGCGATCGGCATCGGCTGCCGCGGCCAGGACGCGAACCGCCGGCAGCGTGAGCAAGCCGGCGCTCGCCGCCAGCGTGCGGCGGATGAATTGGCGCCGGTTGAGAGGAGTGAGATGGAAGGGCATGGGCGGGAACGGTTATTGGGAAAGAATGCGGCTCAAGACTTGTCCATCGGCGTCCGGTATTTTCAAGCCCAGCAATTGCGCCATGGTCGGCGCGACGTCTGTGTTATTGATCGTCTCGAGCCGCGCGCCGGCCTTGATCCCCGCGCCCCAGGCGACGAAGGTGGCGTGCAGTCCGGATTGATTGGGATCGTAGCCGTGGGTGCCTTTCACCGTGTCGGACTTCGGGGTCACGAGCAGGTTGCCGCCTAAAGAGTCGGAGAAGGAATAGCCTTCTTTGGCCGAGAGGACGAGGTCCGCCATCTGCGGATTCTTCTCGGGATCAGCCATGCCGTATTTCGGGAAATCCCGGGGCGGGATGACGAGGTCGACACCCTCCACCTCCTTGAATTTTGCCGCGAGCTTTTCGATGGTCGCCGCGCGATTGGCGGAGTCCAGCACATAGATAAACGCGGCTCCCCCCTGCCCCAGTGCGCGCACGGTTCCGCCGGTGATTTTCGTCCCTTCCGCCGTCAGCATGCCCTCATTGCGCAGCAGGACATTGGGCTGGATTTGCTGGCGGAAGGCGAAGAACCCGTGATCCGAGGAGACGAAGAGCGTCGCCTTGCCCGGGTAGCTCTTCTTCAGTTCCTCCCAGACTTCGCGCACCCGCTCATCCGCAAACTTGACCGCCGCATAGGCCTCGGGGGTTTGCGGCCCGAATGAATGCTCCACGTGGTCCACCTCCACGAGGTGCAGAAGCGCGACATTCGGCCGGTGCGTCCGCACCACATGATTGAACATCTGCACATACATGCGGTCGCGGGACTGGCCATCGCCCGACTTGCACCATTCCTCCTGCCGCTCCGCGGGAATGCCGGCCGCCTTGAACTCGTCGATCAACCCCGGCGTCGCGTGTCCTTGAAACAGCGCGTTGGTGAAGACATCCGGCACCGTCCAATCGAGCGTCTTCGCGCCGCGGCTGGCCGGCCAGATGATCGCCGCGGTTTTCAACCCGGCCGCTTTGGCGACATCGTAGATCGTGGGCGATTTGACGATCTCTTCCTTGTCGAAAAGCGGATCGGGGATCAGGGCTACGGCCACGCCTTTGGTGCGGTCGAAATAGTTGTTGCCGATGACGCCATGCTTGGCCGGGTGCACGCCGGTCGCCAGCGTGGTGTGATTCGGCCACGTCACCGTCGGCATCGAGACCTTCATTTTTTCCGCGCGCACGCCTTCGGCGGCAATCTGCCGGATCGTGGGCATCTCCGCTTTCGGATCATCGAAGTAATAATGCGCGAGCCCATCCACGCTGATCAGGACGACAATGCGATCGGATGGTGGATCAAGGGCCAGGGCGGTCGAGGCGATGGCCATGGCAAAACTGATGATCAGGAGGGCGAAGAGTGGTCGTTTCATGGAGGGGATGCGATGGAGTAACCCGCCAGAGGATTCACACATTAGCCGAGCGTTGAAATGCAAATGAACGCCGTTACTTCCGTGGAGGCACCAGGCCTTCCTTTACGGCCTTGGCAATGGCGCTCCCTCGGCTGTTTACCTGGAGCTTCTCGTAGACCCCGCGAATGTATTCGTCCGCCGTGTAGAATCCGATGCCGAGTTGCGCCGCGGCTTCCTTGATGGTGTGGCCCTGCACCAGCAGTTCCAGGATATCCCGTTCACGCGGCGAGAGGCCGTAGTCGCGTTGCGGGGGATGCGCCTTGGAAAACATCTCCAGCACACGCCGTGCAATGCGCGGGTTGATCGGCGACCCCCCGCCGGCCGCGATCCGCAATGCGTCGGCAATCTCCTCGGTCGTCGAAGTTTTCAGCAAATAGCCCGCGGCGCCGGCGCAGATCGCACGGAAGATCTTTTCGTCGTCCTCGAAGACCGTGAGAATGACAATCGCGGCCTGCGGTGCGCCCGCGCGCAGTGGCGCGATGGCGTCGAGTCCGTTGATCCCGGGCAATTCCACATCGAGCAGGATCACCTGGGGCAACGCGGATTGCGGCAGCGCGGCGAGCGCGTCCTCGCAAGCGGAGAAACGCTGGGTGCAGCGAATGCCCTCGAGCCGGTTGAGCGCCCGCATGAGGCGCTCGCCGTAGGTCTGGTGATCTTCGATGAGCCAGACGCTGAGCAGCCTGGAGTCGGGAGCTTCACTCATGATCGGGGAGGGAGATGGTCACAGTGGTTCCACCACCCACACTGGAAGCAATCCGCACCTCTCCGCCATGTTTTTCGGCGCGCCGGCGCAGATTCGTCAGGCCCATTCCGCCGGGTCGCGGCGCGGCCCCGGCTTCGAAACCACGGCCGTTATCATGCACCACCAGCGTGAGGCTTTCGCGGGCGTGCGTGAGTTCGATGTCCACCTGCGTGGCCTGCGCGTGCTTCAGGATATTGTGCAGCGTCTCCTTGAAGATCAGCACGAGGTCGCGCTGCCGGTCGACGGCGACGAGACGCGAGAAGTCGCCTTCGGCCAGGCGCAGCGTGTGCGGGAGGTTGCGCAACATGCGATCGGCGATTTCGCGGAGATGCGCGGACAGGTCGCCCTGGCCGTACGTTTCGGACTGCACGAGACGTGCGATGTCGCGCATGGAATCCACGGTCTGCCGGGCGATTCCCTGGATTTCCGCCAGTTCGCGGCGCACTTGCGCCGGGTCGTCGGCCACGGCGATCACGTCCTGGCTGATGAGCGCGATGCTGCCCAGGCTGCTGCCGATCTCATCGTGGAGATCCCGGGCGATCCGCTGGCGCAGCGCTTCCATCTCCGCCCGGCGCATCCGGCGCTGGCGCCACATGGAGGCAAAAAGTGTGAGCAACAACGCGGCCACCACGGCGGCAAGTGACCACCAGCCGACCTTCTCCAGACGGCGTATCACGGCCGTACGCCTCACTTCCAGCGCGGCGAGACGTTGTTCGGCTTCACGCCGCTGCGACAGACCTGCCAGCCAGCCCGGCCAGTCGAGGATGTTAAACTGGCTGTTGTAGCCGTCGACCAGCGCGGCCGCCGACCAGCCACGGCTTTCGAGCGAGTCGTAAGCGGTCACCGGGCGGCCCAGGGCGACGTTGATCCCGCCGGACCACACCTGCATCTCCGCGAGCGCGAAGTTGTATTGCCCGTTGGCATTGAAAAGCTGGAGCGCAGTGAACCGCACGTAGCGGGCCGCGTCGCCCCGGCCAAAGAAGGTCGCCACATTGTCGCCGGGACTCACGGAGAGGCGCATTCCGTGCGGCGCATCGTCGTCAAAATCGCGCAGCGGAATCGCCTCATGGAAGTCCGCCTCGTTCGAGACCTCCACCTTCCACTCCAGCGGAAATCCGAAGCCCGGGCGATGGGCGAATTCCGGCGGATGCGCCGGAAAGACGCGCACTTCGTCCACCGCCATCGGCCGGCCGAGGTCCACCTGCACCCAGCGCGGGGCCGGGTCGGGGTCGCGATTGAGATTCACGAGGCGGCTCTGGTAGCCGAGGGTCGGGCTCGGCTTCGTGCCTACGGGCGGTCCGAGCACGGTGTGGCCATCCGCCATGTTCACCGTGCCCCAGACCGGCACGGCTCCCGTCGTGCGGCTCACCGTGCGGTCCACGCGCTTCAGGCGCGCGGCGAGATTGTATTGCCCCTGGAAAATCATGACTTCGCCGAGTGCGAGAAGATACCGGTTCTCCTCGCGAAACAGGCGCGTGGCCGTGATGCGCACCGAGCGCGCCTTGCGTCCAGGCGTGGGAATGTAGACCGGCAGCGCGCCGGGATTGGGAAAATCGTGCTGGGTGAAATCGGCCACCACGTGGCGTGCATCGGCCTCGCCGCCGCCGCGCACCTCCACGCGGAACCGCAACGGAAAACCGTAACCTGCTGGCGCCGAACCGCCGCTATTCGACGGCGCGGCAATGAGCACGATGGCGTCGATCGGTTCCTCGCGTTCCAGGTCCATCTCCACCCATTCGACGGATTCCGGCGAAGTGGAATAGCCGCTGTGATAGCCCAAACGCTCGGTGTTGTGCACCGCCGGCGCGGGCGGGAGCGTGGCCAGAAGACTCTCCTGAAGCGCGCGCTCGTCCTCGAGTCGGCGCCATTCGGGGCTCACGAAGTGGGCAGTCTGCTCGAGCCAACCCGCATCCGCCGCCGTGGTTGTGGCGAAAATCACGCCGACCGCCAGCATGATCCTCCGGAGCCATGTGGGTTCCGGAGGGATGGTGCGTATGATCATGCGGGGGTGGGAATTACTATGGGAATGGAGCAGGCCGCGAGAATCTTGTCCAAAGATGGCTGGACATGCGAACTGGGCAACGCAGACGAAGCGCTTCTTTCATCCCTCCGGGATCGGCCATTCCTGAATTTCAACTCTAGGGAAACACACTTGTTCAATCCCAGAAGCTCACCATCTTCGCCCGCCATTCCAAAGCGAGGCAGCGGCGCAGCAGCGCCGCACTCCAAAAGCTGGCGCACATGCGACCCGACCAGCGCAACTGCCCAATGCCACAACTATCCTCCTCAGCTCAGCGGCGCCTTTTCCCTTGGGAACGAAAAGGCTCGCGCGCCGTGGTGTCGATGCCTTCGGACTCCGGCTTCGGGGGGCGGCGCGTCGCCACATAAATGCGGTGCACCGCCTGCTTCGCGCGCTCGTGGTTGGGCGCGGCAAAAGTTTCAACGTCGAAACCCGCGCGCTTCAGCCGGTTGACGAATTCGAAATCTTCGCTCGCCGACCAAAAGGCGGCGCAGCCATCCGGCAGCAATGCGCTCATAATCTTGGAAAAGCCTTGCCGGTCGTAGACCCGGGAATTCTCCGGCTTCATCATGGAGACGGGGCCGTTATCGAGATCGAGCAGGATCGCGTCGTAACGGGGCTCGGCGGATTTCTTCAAGAGATTGAAGACATCGCCGACAAAGACTTCGACCCTCGGGTCATCGAGCAGTTTGCCATTCACCTTGCGCAGCAGTTCGCGGTTCCATGCAACCACCTCGGGCAGGAGTTCACCGACATGCACGACGGCTTTCTTGCTGACCATTTCGAGCACCCGCCGCAGCGTAAAACCGAGGCCCAGGCCGCCGATCAGGATGCGCGGTGCCTCATGCCGGGCGAGGTGCGCGCACGCGTGCTGCGCCAGCGCCACTTCAGAGGCTTTCGCATACGTGCTCATGAGCTGCCGGCCATTGAGCTTCAGGTAATATTCGCCGTCGTGCTCGAGCAGGGCGAGCAGACCGGCTTCCGGCATGCGGAGTTCAGCGATCGTGACAAATGGTTTCATCGGTTTTTCTTTTCCGCGCGGAGTTGGCCACATCCCGCCGCGACATCGATGCCGCGGCGCTGGCGAATGGTGCTCGGGAATCCGGCTTCCCTCAGAATGCGTTGGAATTCCGTCGCGGCCACTGAATTCGCCGCGGTCCCGGCGAATCCGCCGGTCGGATTGAGCGGGATGAGATTCACGTGGGCATCGAGGCCGGCCAACAGCGCCCCCAGGCGTTCGGCTTGCGCGGGCGAGTCATTGGCGCCCGCGATGAGGGTCCATTCGAAAAAGATGCGGCGGCCCGTCGTCGCGCCGTAGGTCCGGCAGGCGGCGATCAAGTCGGCCAGCGGCCACCGGCGGCTGGCCGGGACCAGGGCGGAACGTTCCGCCTCGGTCGCCCCGTGGAGACTCACCGCGAGATTGTAGGGCTGCTTTTCCTTCGCGAGGCGCAGGATGCCGGGAACGACGCCCACGGTGCTGATCGTGATGTGTCCCGCGCCGAGGTTCAGCCCGCGGCGGTCCGTGATGATCTCCAGCGCCTTCATGACCGCGTCATAGTTATGCAGGGGCTCGCCCATGCCCATGAGCACGAGATTGCGCAGCCCTTTTTCGCCGCGCGCCTGCAATGCCCGCTGCGCGTGGTGCACCTGCGCCACGATCTCGCCCGGGCGCAGATGCCGGGCAAAACCCATCTGCCCCGTGGCGCAGAAGACACACCCCATCGCGCAGCCGGCCTGGGTGCTCACGCACGCCGTGTGCCGGCCGTCGAACCCCATCAGCACGGTCTCGATGGTCTGTCCGTCCGCGAGGCGGAGCAGGAACTTTTGCGTCAGGCCATCGCTGCTGGAAGTCTCCGTGTCGACCTCGGGCTTGTTCCAATGCAGGCGTCCGGTTTCCTCCACACCCTGCAACCAGCGCTGCACGGGGTTCGCAAAGCCCGTCCGGTCTTCCAAGGGATTTGCCGTCTGGCGATGCACGGTGCGCCAGAGCTGCCGGGCGTGCACCGCGGGCACGGTGGCGGAGACCAGGGCGTTTTCGAGTTCGCCGTAGGTCAGATCGTGCCACGAAAGCGCCTCGGGAGTGGGCATTTATGATTTACGTTTGATGATGGATGATTTCTTCAAAACCACGTCGCAAGTGATGACGCGTCCTTTCAGGATCAAATCATAAATTATCAATCGTAAATCATAAATACCCACCCCTACCCGTAACGCAACGCCTCAATCGGATCGAGGCGGCTGGCGGTCAGCGCGGGATAGATTCCGCTGAAGATGCCGATTGCCACCGCGAAGGCAAAGCTGATCAGCACGTTGTTCAATTCCACTACGGGCGCATTCGCCTCGGGGGAAATCGCGATGAGGATTTGCATGATTCCCCCACTGGCGATGAGGCCGAGCAGGCCGCCGATGATGCCGATGACCGCGCTCTCCACCACGATCTGGATGAAGATATCGCGCGCCTTGGCGCCGACGGCCCGGCGCACTCCGATCTCGCGAATGCGCTCGGTGATCGAGGCCAGCATGATATTCGTGATTCCGATGCCGCCGACGATGAGGGAGATGCCGGCGATGACGCCGCCGCTCATGCGGGTGTTGCGCATGTTTTGCTCCATCGAATCGAAATACTCCTGCCGCGTGTCGAAGGTGAAATCGTCGATGTTGCGATGGGTGCTGGTGAGGATGGTCCGCACCTGCTCCAGGGTTTCCTCGAAGCGATCCGTGTCGGCGACCTGGAAGGTGAGACCGTCGAGCTTGTACTGCGGGCCCTGGTCCTCCACGCCCACCATCAGCGCGCTCTTGTAGTCCCAGAACATCGTGTTGATCGGGATGATGATCGTGAGGTTCTTGCGATCGAATGCCCCGGAAGTCCGCGCCGCGGCGGGGGCCGGCGCCTTGTTGTTGCGGACCGTGGTATTTGGCCGCGGCGTCTGCACCTGTTTCGCGGCCAGCTCGCGCCGGCGCTTGTCCACCTCGCGCTCGTAGAAATCGAAGACGCCCACGATGCGGAACGGGCGGTCGTTGATCTTGA
>Ga0070658_10002347_pt1 | contig 15872 bp, 13 predicted proteins | sample KBSC13metaG_FD_64664 | JGI IMG/M metagenome (GOLD analysis project Ga0070658, IMG submission 64664) | Corn rhizosphere microbial communities from Kellogg Biological Station, Michigan, USA - KBS C1-3 metaG | ecosystem: Host-associated > Plants > Roots > Rhizosphere > Soil ...
GGAAGACGAAGCCCGCTCCGTCAAGAGCTACGCCTTCGTCTCCGGCAAGCCGCTCATTCTGGTCGCCAACGTCGGCGAAGACGACGCCGGCTCCGATGCTCCCGCCGGTCTCGAACCGCTCACCGAATATGCGCAAGGGCTTGGCGTGCCCCTGGTCTCTATGTGCGCGAAGATCGAGATGGAGGTCGCCCAGATGGAGCCGGAAGAGGAGCGCGAGTTCCTGGAAGCGATGGGCATTCATGAGGCCGCCCGCGATCGCCTGATCCGTGCTGCCTACGCCGCCCTCGGCCTGATCTGCTTCTTCACCGTCGGCGAGGACGAAGTCCGCGCTTGGACCATCACCCGAGGCACCAATGCCGTAGGCGCCGCGGGAGCGATCCACAGCGACCTCGCCCGCGGCTTCATCCGCGCCGAACTGATCGATTTCGAAGACTTCCGCGCCGCAGGCGGCTGCTGGGACGCCGCCAAATCCGCCGGAAAGATGCGCCTGGAAGGCAAAGAGTACCTCGTGAAAGACGGCGACATCCTCCACGTCCGCTTCAAAGTCTAAAGTGCGTTCGAACACGCAGTGTACGGAAACGATCCATGCAGCGCCAGGCAATGAACCACGAGCGCGCGGTATGGCTCTGAATAGATAGTGCGGTCACGAGTTCGATTGTGGATGGACGCGGGAGAGGCTGCGAAGCGGAACTCCCGATTCGTGCGTCCGAGTGTTTTATGGACTGTGACGCCGGACGCTTCGTCGGTTCAGATTCAGGAGGGTTTCCAACATGCGCGTTTCAAGAGAGTGGTTCGGGATCATCGCAGCAGTGGCGCTGCTCCTGCCATCGCAGGTGATGGCGCAGATATCGCCTGCGGAGACGGCCCAGCGGGCCGTCGTCACCGAGAAATCCGCCTATATCGCGCTGCCGCCGGAGTTGGTGGCGGAACCGATCGTGATCGGATTGAACGTTTCGAACGGGGGGCGCTTCGCTCTGGCGCAGCGGATGCGGTTCGTGACGAAACCGGAGATGCTGGAACAGGCAGGCGCTCTGATGGAACGCCCTCAGACGGAGATCAGCCTGATACTGTGGGACAGCATTACGCACCGTAGTACCGTCGTCTGGCATGCGGACGGAGAGGAAGCGCATCCCATCAGTGTCGCCTGGATGCCGACTGCCGAGGTCGCGCTCGTGCAGGTGATCCAAACCGTCCCCCTGCACCCGGATCAGCCGCAGGGAGAGAAGACCTTCCACCCGATTCTCCTGCGGATCGCGGCGCCGACCAGCCGCGCCGATGTCGTCGATCTGTCGTCTCTGGGCCAGATCCTTCAGTTGAGCGTCGAATCGTCGCCTACCGCTTCGCTGGCGGTGGTCAGCGCCATGAGAACCGAAGGCGCAAATCGCACGACCTCCCTCTCTGTCCTGAATACGTCGGGGCGTATCGCCGGGCATGTGGACCTGCCCCTGAACGCCACGGTGACGGAGATGCGGTGGACCAAAAACAGTCAGCCGCTCATTCAGGTCATCACGCGCACGGCCGATGGCAAAGGCGTACAGGCGACGTGGCTCACCATGAATACCACCACCGGCGTACTGTCGCCACTGCCCAGTCAACCCAAAACGCCCAAAGAAGTGACCGACCTGACGGCAGAGCCGAAACCCGCTGCCGCGCTGCCCCTACGTCTGAAAACGACGAGCGCCGCCGTGAAGGAGGCGGAGACCACGCAGACGGCAGGGCTGCTCTGGCTGGAGAGCGCCACACCAAGCGAAAAGCCGCGTATTCTCCTCAGCAGTGACAGCACTGGAGGACAGTTGATGGCGCGTGGACGGATGGCGCTGGTTCAGTCTCAGGGAGCCGTGTGGGCGACTCCCCTGTTACCGATCGAAAAGGCCGTCTACGCGAAGTTAATGGAGGAGGCAGATCGCGCACGCACTCTGAACCGCGCCAAGCAGGCCGCGCTCGCCGTGCTGATGTTCGCCCAGGACAACGACGAAATGCTTCCCAGCGGCGACGGCCTGGCCGGCATCCTGGCTCCCTACGTCCAGGATCCCTCCATCCTCGATGGATTCAACTACACCTATGCGGGAGGCGCTCTGGCCGATGTCGCCAATCCCTCAGAAACGATCCTCGGTACCATGAACGGTGCGAATGGACAGGCGGTCATCTATGTCGATGGCCACGTAAAGTGGCGCTGATCTCCCTCTACTTCGCGGCGACTTTCTCGATGTCGATCGTATACTGGAGGAATCCGATACACATCTCGTCGGTGGTCTGCTCGCCCCAGTGGACCGGCGCGGGCGGATGGGTCGGCTGGCGGGGGTTGCGCTCAGAGTTGTCATAGACGGCGACCAGGTTGATCCGGGTGCCCTTCGGGAGTTGGACCGGCGTTTTATAGCGATAGGTCTCCTGCCAGTTGAAGTCCCAGTCGTTGACCCAGACCAGCGGCTTCTCTTCACCGCCCGGCAGTTTCGCGGTGATCTTCATCTCTCTGCCGAGCAGATGCATATGTGGAAAGACCGACCAGACCGTCGCATTGACCGGTAGGTTCAAGCTCGTGCGAACCTCCTGATGGGCGTCACCGGGCTTCAACAGGAAAATCGGATTGATCAGACCGGCTGTGCGCATCTCCTTCTGGATCTCTCCCGGAGACGCGAACTTGACGCTGACGCGGCTCTGATCCTCCTCGACCTTGCCATCTTTATGGTAGTGGACCTGAATGACGATACGGGTGCCTTTGCGCAGGCGGTAGGCCGTGCCCTTCGGCAACGTATAGGGCGTGCCGCCGGGAACCCAGGCCTGCACGAACTGCTCTCCGAAAACGCCGATCCCTGCCCCTGAGACGCTGTAACCCGGCTCCTTCTCCTTGCCGTCCATACTCACCGACTTGCCGGTCGGGTCGAAGTAGAGCACGACATGATGGACGACGGCCCGATTCCCCGGCTGAAACTCCAGCGAGGTGATGAACTTGTCCTCCTCATAGGCCTGCGGCATGACGAACTCGCGATAGACGTCGTCGCCTTCCGCCGCCAGATGGTAGGGACGATCGGCCTGCATGATGACATCCGGTTTGCCGAGCACCCAGTCGTGCGGCGGCGGGAACTTCGGCACCGCAGGCGCGGCTTTCAAGTCTCCGGCAGGAGCGCCACTCTGCGCCCATTTCGCCAGGGTGGCGATCTGCTTCTCATCGAGAACACGCTGGTCACAGAATTCGCCAAAGCCCTTCACCGCTTTCGAAGGCGGCATCTGGCGGCGGGCCGTATAGTCTTTGATCTGCGTGGCCCAGGTCTTCGCCTGCTGATACGTCTCCAGGGCGAATGGCGCAGCCTCTCCGGTGCGGTGACAGACGACGCAGTTGCCATAGAGAATCGGCGCAACGTCCCGAGCGTAGGTGACCGTGTTGACAGTCGCAGCCGGCTCTATCGCAGGCTTATCCCGGAAGATCGCACAGCCGACGGCCAGCGTGCGGGGGCGCAGCACCGGTTTGCCCGCCAGCATCGCGTCCAGCGCCTCTTGCAGGTCGTGACGGATGATCTTGCTTCGGTCCCGGTTGTCGTCGATACGGCCCCGATAGCGCACGATCCCCTGCCCATCCAGCACGATCGTCTCCGGCGTATGATCGGCGATCAGGCTGTCCGCCAGCGCCAGATGCTCATCCTTCACCTGCGGAAACCCGATTCCCCGTTCGGCGGCATATTTGCGGATCTTCTCCGCGCTATCCTCCCGATTCGCATCGACTAAAAAGAAGGCGACTCCCTGCGAAGTATAAGTTTTGGCGATCTCGGCCATGCGCGGCGTGTAGATGTTGGAGATCGGGCACTCCGTCGAAACAAAGAAGAAGACCGACGCCTTATTCTTTTCCAGATCCGCCGTCTTCCAGCTATGTCCGCTCAAGTCGCGCCAGGTCGTTGCGGCCACAGGCGCCTTGGAGACCTCCTGCGCCGGCGCGATTCCCGGCAGCAGCGCAAGACCAACCGTCAGGAGCAACCAGGATTTCCATCTACATTCAGAGAGCACCGTCTTCTATTCCTTTCCGAAGGTCACGATCGGTTTGGCACGGGCAATCGCGCAGCCAAAAGCGATCTGTTCCGGTTTCGAGGGCAGTTTACCTGCCAGCAGGGCATCGATCGCATTGCGCAGATCGTTGGAAGTGACTTTCAGCGCATCGCGATTGTCGTCGATGCGCCCATGATAACGTAGAATTCCTTTGCTGTCGAGCACGAACGCTTCGGGCGTGAGCTGCGCCCCGATGCGATCCGCAATCACATTGTCTTCATCGCGCAGCATCGGAAACGGATACTTCCTCCGCCGCGCATCGTCTGCGATCTCAGCAGGCTTCTCCCCGAAACTGGAGTTGACCGCCACAAACCGCACCCCTTTCGACGCATACTCGGCCGCAAGACGGACATTCCGCTCATCGTACTTCGCCGAACAGGGACACAGCGCCGAAACAAACAACAACACCGTCGCTTGCTGCTTCTTATCTCCCAGCAGTGACACAGAATTTCCGTCCCGCACCTCCGGCAACTGGAAATCGGCGATCGGCTTGCCCATGTTCTTCGCGGTCTGCTGCGTGGTCTCATCCAGACAACACTCCGCCAGCGAGACCATCTGCTTGCCATGCTGCGCCGGCTGCACATCCTGCACCGGCAGCAGGATCTCTCCCTTAAACCCCACGACATACGAGACCCGCCCCGGATGCGTCGCGTCCGAAACAGCCCCATACTTTCGGGCGATCTGCCCATCCGTATCGGTCAGCAGCGGAAAGTCCAGGTGCTCCGCATCGTGCAGCGCTTTCGCCGCCTCCGCAGGCAGTTGCGTCACCCCGAACACCTTCACGCCGAGCGTATCGAACTCCCGCATCGTCGCATTGAGCGAACGCAACTCCGCCAGCGAGTTTCCATCACGCCCCGGCAAAAACGCCAGCACCACACCGCGCCCTTTATAATCCGCCAGATTGTGCCGATGTCCGTACTGATCGTTCAGCACAAAAACCGGCGCCGACGCCCCGAGTACCAACGGTCGGATGGCAGCCTCATTCTGCCCCCGCAACGCCAGCATCACCCCCGCCCCCACCACGATCCATATCCCTAAGACACTTAAAATCACAAGCCGCACCAGTCGCCCGGTACTCCTGGAAGGATTTACACTCTGCTGCATCTTACTCTCGCCCCATTCACAAGTTCTAAAAGCCTCTCCCCTATTGTGACACCAAACACACCCGAAGGCAACAGGCGGTTCATCAGTAGGGTTCGCGCAGGCGGAGGGGGCCGAGCCAGCGGCGAAGGAGGAGGTAGAGCGGATAGGCGAGAACGACGTTGTAGAAGGCGGTGCCACCGACGGAGCGCGCCCAGTGGCCAAGGTGGCGTTGGGGGGAGAGGATAAAGAAGACGCCTTCGGTAAGCAGGGTGCCGATGCCGACGATGACGACCGCGAGCAGGCCGTTATCGCGGTAGATGCGCTCTTCCAGCCAGCCGACGCCGAAGCAGACGAGGATGCGACTGACGATCAGGCTGCCGAATCCACCTGCGGAAGGTGCGGCGAACGAGGCGTGAATGAGGCCCCCGAAGAAGCCGAGCGCGGCGGCGCCATTGGCTTCGGAGAACATCGCGCTTAAGAGTGCGGTGGAGAGGAGCAGGTCGGGGCGCACGCCGCGAATGCCGATGCTGGGCGCGATGCCGAGTTGCACCAGCGCCGCCACCAGAAGCGCGGCCGCGAGCCGGAGATTGCGGACCGTCTGCGGCGTCATGGCTGCACATACACCTCTTCGAGGCGATCGAACTCGACCGCGGGATGCACCTGCGCGGTCTTGCCGACGTTGTTCTCATCGGGCTTGACGCTCTCCACCGTGCCGATCACCTGTCCGGGCGGGAACATCCCGCCCAGGCCGGAGGTGACGATCAGGTCTCCCGGCTTGATGTCGGCATCACCGGGCAGATATTTCAGTTCGAGCCGTGTGGAGTTGTTGCCTTCACACACGCCGACGGCCCGGGAAGCGGCCCGCTGCACCCGCCCACCAACGCCGGACTTTTGATCGGTCAGCATCAAAACGGAGGCGGTGCCGGGAGTCAGTTCGAAGACGCGGCCGACCAGCCCATTCCGGGTGCGCACCATGCTGTTGATACGCACGCCGTCACGGCTGCCGCGGTTGATGATCAGGGTGTCGAACTTGGGATCGGTCTTGCGGGCGGTGATGTCGGCGGCCAGGAGGCGCGGGGTGTTGGCATGGACGAAACCCAGATCGTCCCGCAGGCGGCTGTAGTTGGTCTGCGCTTCCAGCAGCGCCGCCTTCTCGCCTTCCAGCTGCGCGACACGCTCTTTCAGGCGTCGATTCTCGTCCTCCGCCGCGTGGCCCCGAAACAGCCAGCCGGTCTGTCTGCCGAACCAGTGGGAGATACTCTCCATCCAGCCGACCGGAGGGGCGACGACACCGCGCACCGCACTGACGGTACGATCCTGATAGCCGTGGGTGGTGACGCGATTATGCCAGACGCCGAGCAGGACGCCGAGCAACAAAAAGACGAGTGCGGCCCAATAACGTCGGGCGTGGGGGGTTGTTTCCGACCGCATGGAGAGCTCCGGTTATTTCTTCAATACCTTTCGCAGGGTAGGATTGGTATCGATCTCCTCCAGCACGCGCCCGGTGCCGAGCACGACGCAGGAGAGAGGATCGGCGGCGATATGGACCGGCATCGAGGTCTCACGGGTCAGCAGCAGATCGAGACCTTCCAACAGCGCGCCTCCTCCTGCCAGCACAATGCCGCGATCGTAGATGTCCGCAGAGAGTTCCGGGGGCGTGCTCTCCAGCGTGACCTTCACCGCTTCGACGATGGAGTTGATCGGGTCCTGGATCGCTTCGCGGATCTCACTGCTGGTGATGGTGGTCTTCCGGGGCAGCCCGGAGATCAGGTCGCGCCCACGCACCTCCATGGTGCGCTCGGGGCCGGTGGGATAGGCGGAGCCTACCTGAAATTTGGCATCCTCGGCGGTGCGGTCCCCGATTGCGAGGTTGTAGGTGCGCCGCACATAGTTGATGATGGCTTCGTCGATCTCGTCTCCGGCGATACGCACGGAGCGGGCGACCACGATCCCGCCGAGCGAGATGACGGCCACTTCGGTCGTTCCGCCCCCGATATCGACGATCATGGAGCCGGTCGCTTCGGAGACGGGCAGTCCGGCTCCGATCGCCGCCGCCATCGGCTCTTCGATCGTAAACGCCTCTTTCGCACCCGCTTTGCGGGCCGCCTCTTTGACCGCGCGCTCTTCGACCTCCGTGACCCCGGAAGGCACGCCGACCACCACGCGCGGCGCGACCAACATCGAGCGCCGATGCACCTTCGCGATGAAGTAGCGGATCATCTTCTCGGTCTGATCGAAATCGGCGATGACGCCGTCTTTGAGCGGGCGAATGGCAATGATATTGCCGGGCGTGCGCCCGAGCATGCGCTTGGCCTCCTCGCCAACCGCCAGGACGTTCTTCGGATTGTCGCGATCGATGGCCACCACCGAAGGCTCGCGTAACAAAATCCCTCGCCCACGCACATGGACCAGGGTATTGGCGGTGCCGAGATCGATTCCCATGTCGCGGGAGAAACGACCCAGCACGCCACGAAATATGTTCATTCTATTTGAATTCTCCTCGCGCTGCTTACAGAGTCCTCATTATATCATATATAGGCACACGAATTAAAGGGCTTGCAAAACAGAAGCGAGGAGACATATTGCCTGCGACGCTACTTCTTGGCCTTCTCGAATTTCATCGCGCCGGAGTTCATGCAGTAGCGCAGTCCTGTCGGAGCAGGCCCATCGTCGAAGACGTGCCCCAGATGCCCGCCGCACCACGAACAGAGGACTTCCGTGCGATCCATTCCGTCACTGCCGTCGGCGCGATTCTTGACCGCTGTCTTAGAAATCGGCTGATAGAAGCTGGGCCAACCGGTGCCGGATTCGAACTTGGTTTTGGAGGAGAAGAGCAGATTTCCACACCCGGCGCACTTATAGTCGCCCGCCTCGTGGTTGTTCCAGGTATCCCCGGTAAAGGCGCGCTCGGTGCCCGCATGGCGCAGAATTTCGTACTGAGTGGGAGTCAGGATCTTCTTCCACTCTGCGTCCGTTTTCACGACCTTGTAGGTCTCCACAGGCTTCTTCACCGGCGGTTTGGCCTTGCTCGTTTTGCTCTGCTGCGCCAGCGATCCGTATCCTATACAGATCAGCGCGACCAGCAGGCCCCCGATCATTCTCAGTTTCGTCTTCATCGAATTATTTCCCCTTTCGGCGGTCTCATCTTCCTTGTTTCCATACTCCAAATCGGGGCCGTCCGGTTTCCGACAGCAATCGATTTGCGTATCTCCGTTCAGAAGCAGTAACACTCTTCGACGCGCTCCGGTTCCCGCTGTGACCGCATCGGTCTCCACCGGGTAAGGTATACTTTTTATTATGACAGCAACCGACACACAAATCTCTATCGACGCGCTTCTTTATGGGCAGGACAGCACGACCGGCATCGTCGCGGTCGAGGCGGACTATGAAGCGGGAGTCTCGATCTATCGGCGCATTGGCGACACGGTACAGCGCGAACGCGCCCCCTATCGTCCCTGGATTCTGCTGACCAGAGAGCCGGACCTCCCTCTACCGGGCGCGGCCTACACGGAACTGGAGGGCGAGGGTTTTCGCCTGCTCGCCGAGTTTACCGGTCAATCGGACTACCAGGCCGCGCGGTTCCGACTGAAAGACGCGCATATCGAACATCTGACCTATGCGGGCGGCGCAAAGATGGCCCTGATCCGCTCAGGGCAGACGCTCTTCAAGGGCATGACGTTCGACGACATCGTGCGGTTCCAATTCGACATCGAGACCAACGGCCTCGATCCGGAGCCTGAAGACGCCCGTGTGCTTCTGATCGCCGTCTCCGACAATCGCGGCCTGATCGATATTATCGAGGGAGACGAACAGGAGATCCTGGAGCGGTTCGCCGCCCTGGTGCGCGAGCGCGACCCCGATGTGATCGAGGGCCACAACGTCTATGGCTTCGACCTGCCCTACGTCATGGCGCGCTGCAAACGCTACAACATTCGTCTCTCCATCGGCCGGGACGGCAGCGAGCCGCGCCTCGGGCAGGAGCGCAACTACGCCATCGGAGGCACCTCCCGCCCCTATATCCCGATCTATATCCACGGCCGGCACGTCCTCGACACCTATCTGGTGGTGCAGCGGTTCGACTGGGCGAAACAGGCGCTCACCAGCTACGGCCTGAAAGAGTGCGCCCGTGTTTTCGGGTTTGCCGAGGAGCAGCGCGTGGAACTGCCGCGCGCCGAGATGGCTCGAATCTATCGCGAAGACCCCGAACTGGTCAAACTCTACGCCCGCCAGGATGTGATCGAGACCCGCAAACTGGCCGAACTGATCTCTCCCGTCGAGTTCTACCAGGCGCAGATGATCCCCGACAACTACGGCCAGACGGTCGTCACCGGCAACGGCGAGAAGATCAACTCCCTGTTTGTGCGCGCCTATCTTGCCGCCGGACGCGCCGTCGCGCGCATGCGCTCCTCTCGTCCCTACGCAGGCGGCTATTCGGAGGTTCGGGCGGTCGGCGTGTTCGATCGGATCGTCAAGGCGGACGTCGAGAGCCTCTATCCCAGCCTCATGCTCACCCACCGTCTCGCGCCCCAGGCCGATTCGCTGGGCATCTTCCTGCCCCTCCTGCGCGAACTCACCCAGCGCCGCTTCGACGCCAAGCGCAAAGCGCAGGCTGCGGAGAGTCGGGAGGATAAGGCTAACGCGTCTGAGCAGGTTAAGGCAGGCGAGACCGCTTCTGCCGTGGCCCCTCCAGGCGAGGAACAGAACTTTCAGTACTGGGACGGACTGCAAGGTTCGTACAAAGTGCTGATCAACTCCTTCTACGGCTATCTCGGCGGTCCGTTCTACTGGAACGACTACGATGTCGCCGAGCGCGTCACTGAGTTAGGCCGCGAGCTCGTCGTGGATGTCGCCGACCGCATGGAGGCCGGAGGCAGCACCATCATCGAGATCGACACGGATGGAGTCTATTTCGTGCCGCCTCCTACCGTTCAGGGAGAGCCGGACGAACGCGCCTACATTCAGGAGATCGGCGCCCCCCTGCCCGAAGGCATCCGGCTCGCTTTCGACGGCCGCTATGCCGCGATGCTCTCGCTCAAAACCAAGAACTACGTCCTCGTCGGCTACAACGGCAAGCGCACCTTCAAAGGCGCCTCACTCCGCTCCCGCGCCGACGAACGCTATGGCCGACAGTTTCTCGCCAAAGCCATCGACTGCCTGCTCGCGCACGACCGCGAAGGCGTCGGCAAACTCTATGCCCAGACCATCGACGACATCCTGGCCCGCCGCATTCCCATCGACGATCTGGCCCGCCGCGAACGCGTCACCGAAAAGACCTTCCAGAGCGAACAGAAACGCCGCTCCGCCGCCGTCGCCAAAAACGTTGCGATTGGCGACCACGTCCACATCTACGAAAAAGCCGACGGCGAACTCGGCCTCCTGGAAGAGTACGCCAACGACGAAAACGTCCGCTACTACATGGACAAACTCTACAAATTCGCCAAGCGCCTTGAAGAGGCCCTCGACGGCGACTTCAGCCGCCTGATCCCAAAACCCACCGCCCAGGGCCTCCCCCATCAGGCTCAAACTACCCTTGATCTCTTCGGATAGACGGCGGGGCAAAAAACGGGATTCTATATTTGTGGAGTTCCCATCACAACCTAAAACGTGGTTTTCCCACAATACCTTTAATCCACCTTGGGGTCGTCAAGGGGTTATCACCCCTCGCTACGCGCCTCCGGCGGATCGTCCTCCGGACGAAGCCAGACCAAACTCCGACTCATTTTGCTTTCCGCAAAGGAGGGTGCCCGCTTCAGCGGGCCTTCGGCCGAAGGCCCCTAGCGGAGGGCTTTAGCCCGGCGTGCATTTCTTATCTTCAAGGTATTGGGTTTTGCCATCGACCTTGTATGCACAATGAATCCGGTAGGGTAATGCCCGTCATGACCACTCGCTATACTCATAGAACATGCACGACTATGTTCCCTACTTCAAACCTCTTTCTGCACGATTTTCCATTAAGAAATCGATGGTAGCTTGTTGTTTATCTAACCCAGGTTTGAACTGGAATAGGGTGCCCAACATTCTGCTCACCAAGACGTCCTCCTGCCTGTGGGTACGACGACACCAAACCATAACTATCAGTTTTTGAGTAGTCCCTCTCTTATATAGCTCCTCCCGAACATACTCTGCCTGCCTGTGTTCCATATCAATGTAGATAACGGTGGAGGGATCTTCGAGAGCCGCTTCTTCCAATATCTCCTGGGCATCATGAACGACGTGCAGTTGGCAGACGTCTTTCATGGCAATCGTGAAAGTGAATCTAGCCATCATCTTTTTATAATCATCACTCAAGAAAATGACTTTCATCCGATAATACTCCTGCCATGTTATCTTGGGGTTGCCTCACGACTTACCATACGTTAGTTAGAAGCAGAGTCGTTGTCGCGGAGGGATTGGATGAAGGTGGAGAGTTGTTGTTCGTAGGTGGTGAGGGCGGTGAGGAGGAAGTCGCGATTGGCCTGGAAGATGCCGCGCCAGAGAGTGGGATCGGAGGAGGCGACGCGGGTCATGTCGCGGTAGCTGCCGCCGGCGAGTTGTAGGGCCAGGTCACGTTCGAGGTCGGTTTCGATGGTCCCGCGCAGGGCGAAGGCGAGCACATGGGGGAGATGGCTGATCAGGGCGACGAGGCGATCGTGGGTGGCGGAGTCGAGCAGGAGCGGACGGGCGTTGAGGGCGGTGACCAGGGCGAGCAGACGTGCCAAACACGGCTCGGACAGCGAACTCTCAGGCTGCGCGGGAACGACAGCCCAGGCAGCACCCTCGAAAAGGTCGGCGTGTGCTGCTCCTATCCCACTCTGCTCCGAGCCTGCCATCGGATGCCCGCCGATAAAGCGTTCTCCGAAGAGACGCGCGCCGGTCGCGACGATTTCGGTCTTGACGCTTCCGAGGTCGGAGATTAGCGCAGTGGGACTCACATTCGGGGCGATACGCTCCAATAGATCCGGAGCCACGGTGACCGGGATAGCCAGGAAGATCGCGTCTGCGTTTCGCACGGCGAGAGCTAGATCTAGCTCCGCCGCGTCGATCGCGCCGCGCTGTTGCGCCAGCATCAAAGAATCAGCTTTGTAATCCCACCCAACAACTGTCTGCGCCAGACTACGCGCCCGTATCGCCATGCCGAGGCTGCCGCCCATCAGGCCGACGCCAAGAATGGCCACACGCTGGAAAGGCAGGAGGGGCGAAGATGGTTCCGCCCCTCCTTCGGTTTCGAGAGAGGGGCGGGAGGGTGCCGAAAAACCTCCGGCGGTCACAGGGGTGTTCCGTTGGTCTGGAGGGTTTTTCCGACGGCCGTAGCGATGGGCCGCACATCCTGCATCAGTTTTTCGAACTGCTCGAAGGAGAGCGACTGCGCGCCGTCTTTGAGCGCCTTCTCGGGGTTTGGGTGCGTTTCGAGGATCAGGCCGTCTGCGCCGGTCGCGACCGCGCCGAGGCTGACCGCGCTCACCAGACTACGTTTGCCGGTCGCATGCGAAGGATCGGCGAAGATCGGCAGATGCGACAGCTCTTTGATCGCGGCGATGGCGTTGATGTCGAAAGTGTTGCGCGTGTAGTTCTCGAAGGTGCGGATGCCGCGCTCGCAGAGGATGATCTCGTAGTTGCCCTGGCTGGCGATATACTCCGCCGCCTGCAGCCACTCTTCGATCGTGCTCGCCCAACCACGCTTGAGCATGACCGGCTTGCGGGTCGTGCCCATCTCCCGGAGCAGGGAGTAGTTCGTCATGTTGCGCGTACCGATCTGATAGATGTCGGTATAGTTGCCGACCAGTTCGACATCGCGAGTGTCCATGACCTCGGTGATGATCGGCAGGCCGGTCATGTCGCGGGCTTCGGCGAGGAGTTTCAGGCCCGCCTCACCCATCCCGTGGAAGGAGTAGGGCGAGGTGCTCGGTTTGAACGCGCCGCCGCGCAGGATATGCGCGCCCGCGGCTTTCGCCATCTTCGCGGTCTCGAACAGCATCTCCGGCGACTCGACCGTACAGGGGCCTGCCATCACACAGAGAGTACCGCCGCCGATCTGAACGCCGCGCACGTTGATGACCGTGCCCTCCGGCTTGAACGCTTTGCCCACGAGCTTATAGGGTTTCAGGATCGGCACGACGCGCTCCACATAGGGCAGCGCCTCGAACTGTTCGACCAGATACTCCTTATCGCGCTCCGGCGTTCCGATCACTCCGACGATGGTGCGTTCCACGCCTTCGGAAAGATGAACTCCGTAGCCGCGTGCCTTAAGATCGGCAACCAGATCTTCGCGTTGGTTCAGGGTCGCACCCGGCTCCAGAATGATAATCACAGTAAAATCTCCTTCGATGAACAGCAGCAGCGAAAAAACGTCCGACATTATAGCACACCTGCCCGCCGCTCGACAAGGCGCGAACAGAAGCAGCCATGCACTTCAACGGGGATACAGGGTGCCATCCGTGAAGGTGTCCACGCAGGAAATCCTCTGCGCGGAAGCGGAGGATTTGGGGTGCCGCGAAGCGGATTCCTGCATTGACACTCGGTGCAAAGCCCCCTAGCGAAGGACTTCAGTCCATCGCGACCGTAGTTCCGAACCCGTTTACAAAGCCATTCGAGACGTGTATAATACCAGGAGAGAGGCGCCCGTCTCCAGGCTTTCGGAAAGGATTTTCTATGTCTACGACACCGTCCATGACAGCAACGGAGAGCATCGACGTGCCGAAACTATTGACCGAGTCGCAGGTCGATTTCTTCGTCGAAAACGGCTATCTGGTTGTGCCCAATCTGATCTCTATGGAAGAGGTGGAGGAGCTGCGGCAGGACACGGTGCGGGTCGCGCGAGGCGGCTATCCCTGTGAATCGATCCCGCCCGCATCGGAAACCCTGAGCGACGACGATATTCTGCGGACGATTCTCTGCATCCATCAGCCCCACTTTATCAGCCCGGTCATGGCGGCGTATGTGCGGCATCCCAAGATCTGTGGGATCCTGAGCCAGATCACCGCCGCGCATCTGCCGGTCTGGGACGGCAGCGTGAAGTGTATGCAGTCGATGCTGTTCGTCAAGCCTCCGGCGTTTCAGGGACAGGCCTGGCACCAGGACGAGATCTACATTCCGACCCGCGATCGCTCGCTCATCGGCGCCTGGATCGCGCTGGACGACGCCACGATCCCGAACGGCTGCCTCTGGGTCATCCCCGGCTCCCATCGCACCGGTTATCTCTATCCGCAACGCCCGCACGACAACGCGGATGAGTTCGATTTCGCTCCGGAGAGTTTCGGCTTCGATGAATCGGCGGAGGTGCCGGTCGAAGTGCCGACCGGATCGCTGGTCTTCTTCAACGGCTATCTGCTGCACCGCTCCCGCAAGAACCGCAGCGACGTCTATCGTCGCGTGTTGGTCAACCACTACATGAACGCCTGGTCCCTGTTGCCCTGGTCCCTGAAAGAGGGCGAGTCGGTCGCCACCGCGGATCGCCGCAATGTGATTCCGGTCGCAGGCATAGATCCCTACGCCTGGAAAGGTTATGAGAACCCACCCCAGAACGTCTGGCTGCGCTCCTGTAAAGCCACGGAAGCGATCCATGCCGCTGAGAAAGCCGACAAATCCGACGGGTAGATACAGAAGTCACCGCCCGGAAAATCCGTTCCAGGCGACACAACATGGAGAAAGGGGGTGAACACTGCTGTTCACCCCCTGCCGTAATTCGGAACCGAAGAGTCGAAACCTATCTCGACATCCTCTCCCGTTTCCGCTCTTTCTCCCGTTTCTCCCGTTTTTCCATCCTATTCATGTGCTCCATGGCCGCGGAACCTTCGCGGAGATCTTCCCTGGAGTAGTCGGTGTAGTGGTAGAGATGCACGCCACCGGGAGCGGCAAAAGGATAGTTGATCGGAGCAGGCACCGTCATCAGCTCCTTTTCCTCGTCGGACATCATGGATTCTGCCCGCGTCAACCGCTCATGCAGCATTTTGTCCTGCTCATAGCGGTTGTCCATCGTTTTCATGTAGGAGGACTCCGGAGCAAGCTCTTCCATCGAATAGTCCGTCCAGTGGAACAGATGCAGGCCGCCGGGGGCTGAGAAGGGATAGTTGATGGGCGCAGGGACCCTCTGCATCTTCTTCTCCTCGTCGGACATCATGGATTCTGCCCGCGTCAATCGCTCGTGCAGCATTTTGTCCTGCTCATAGCGGTTGTCCATCGTTTTCATGTAGGAGGACTCCGGTGCAAGTTCATCCATCGAATAGTCCGTCCAGTGAAATAGATGCAGGCCACCGGGGGCCGAGAAGGGATAGTTGATGGGAACAGGCTGTGGCCACGTGCCCGCGTCCATCCCATACTCGTCCATCATCGCTTCATGATTCATGTCATGATGCGTCTTCTCTTTATGACTGTTCTGGGCCTGAGCGGAGCCGATACAGAAACCTGCCAGGGTCAGGCTGAGCACAGTGGAAAGAGTAAATCGCGATCGAGTGTTCATAGTCTCATTTTCTCCTCTAAGGAAGCCCTTTGGGCAACCCAAGTCCTTCACGTCTGGGTAAAGGAATCGTCGGAACGGGCCACGAAGAGGCCGAGATGCCTGATCTCCTCCGGGATAAGGACGCCGACGAAACGCTCCTGTTTCAGTAGGAACGTCGAAGCGGGCGAAAATGTTTCCCAACTTTTCTCGCCCGGTTTCCAGGTGGTTCGGATCGCTAGAGATCCTGGCTCCCGCTTTTTGCGGTATAGTTTACATTGGCGCGAACCCGTCGCTTCCTCGGCAGCGCAATCCCATCGGAAGGAAAACTTTCCTATAATGG
>Ga0070658_10002348_pt1 | contig 15866 bp, 11 predicted proteins | sample KBSC13metaG_FD_64664 | JGI IMG/M metagenome (GOLD analysis project Ga0070658, IMG submission 64664) | Corn rhizosphere microbial communities from Kellogg Biological Station, Michigan, USA - KBS C1-3 metaG | ecosystem: Host-associated > Plants > Roots > Rhizosphere > Soil ...
CTGTTCGAGGTCGAGACCGCGCACTACTTCTCGATCCTGCCGACGGCGACGCCGTACGCACGCAACGCGCTCTTCAGCGGGCTCTTTCCCTGCGAGATCGCGGCGAACTTCCCCGACTGGTGGGGCGAGCGTGACGACGAATCGCTCAATGCGCACGAGCGGCAGCTGCTCGAGGAGCAGCTCCGTGCGCTGCTCGGCAAGCCGATGCCGGTGCATTACGAGAAGATCTCGACGCACGCCGACTCCGAGGAGCTCGAGCGCCGCGTCAGCCGATCGATCGCGCCTGACGGCGTCAGCGCGTTCGTCTTCAACTTCGTCGACCTGCTCACTCACGGCCGCAGCGAGTCGGCGATCCTGCTCGAGGTCGCGCGCGACGAGATCGCGCTTCGCGCGCTGACCAAGCAGTGGTTCCAGCGGTCTGCCCTGCTGTCGGTTCTTCGTGAGGCCTCACGGCGCGGCGTGCCGGTCGTCCTCACCAGCGACCACGGCTCGATCCACTGCAAGACGCCGGCGACGGTGTTCGCCAAGCGCGACGCCACAGCCAACCTTCGCTACAAGTTCGGCGAGGACCTTCGCGCCGAGCGTCCGGAGCAGGCGCTCCTGTTCACGAAGGAGGAAGTGCTCAAGCTCCCGCGCCGCGGGCTCGGCGCCAACACGCTGCTCGCGGCCGGCGACACCTTCTTCGTCTATCCGACGAAGCTGCGCGAATATCAGAGCCGTTATCGCGGCGCGTTTCTGCACGGCGGCGTGACGCCGGAGGAAGTGATCCTCCCGGTGTCGCTCCTCACGCCGCGCCGCTGACCATGTACCGGCGCCTCCTCAGAGTCCTCCGCCCGCACAGCTGGCGGATGGCCGGGACCATCGCGTGCAGCGTCGGCGCCGCGGCGCTCGACACCTTCGCCTTCGCGCTGCTGATCCCGTTCCTCAACGCGCTGTTCGGCGAGGCATCGCTCCTCCCGGCGCGCGCCGGCTGGGTCGGCAACATCCTCCGCCTGACGATCGGGCACCTGCTCGTCCCGTCGGACCCGATGGGATCGCTGCAGCGCGTGATCGTGGTCATCCTCGCCGCGATCGTCGCCAAGAACGTCCTCGCCTGGATGAGCGGCCAGCTCGGAGCGCAGCTGCAGGAATATGTCACCCGCGACCTCCGCGATGCGATCTACTCGCACCTCCAGCGGCTGCCGTTAGGCTTCTACACCCGGACCAAGGTCGGCCAGATCATCTCGCGCGTGCTCTCCGACACCGAATCGACGAAGTCGCTGATCACGCAGCTGGTCACGCAGTCGATCCAGAGCATCGCCACCATCCTCGGCTACGTCGCGTTCCTGTTCGGGATCTCGACCCGCCTCACGATCTACGCGCTCTTCGTGGCCCCGCTATTGATGGGCGCCCTTCAACCGCTGCTGAAGAAGCTGCGCAAGGGCTACCGCCGTCTCCGCAACGACTACGGCGAGATGACCAGCGTCCTCCAGGAAGTCGTCAGCGGCGTGCGGCTGGTCAAGTCGTACGGCGCCGAAGGCTACGAGGAGCAGCGCTTCATCGACGCGAGCCACCGCTACTCCAAAGGGATGGTCCGCGTCACCCGCATCGCCTTCATGGCGCAGCCGGTCACCGAGATCATCGGAACGGCGATCGCGGTCGTCCTGCTCTGGATCGGCGCGCGGCAGGTGATCGTCGACAAGACGCTCGCCGGCGCATCGCTGATCACCTTTCTCGCCGTGGTCATGCGGCTGCTGCAACCGCTGAAGCAGGTCTCGCAGATCCCCACCACGGCGCAGGGCGCGCTCGCCGCCGCCGAGCGCGTCTTCGAGGTGCTCGACACCCCGACCGAGGCCGACACCGATCGCGGCACCTACGTCGCGACGAGCTTCGACCGCGACGTGGTCTTCGACCAGGTCGGGTTCTCCTACGGCGACGAGCCGGTGCTGCGCGACGTGTCGTTCACCGCCCGTCGCGGCGAGATCGTCGCCTTCGTCGGCGCGAGCGGGGCGGGGAAGAGCACCCTCGTCGACCTCATCCCGCGCTTCTACGAACCCACGAGCGGGCGCATCCTCCTCGACGGGCGCGACACGCGCGACATCACCCTCACGTCGCTGCGCTCGCTCACCGGCATCGTCAGCCAGGACACGGTGCTGTTCAACGACACGGTGCGCGCGAATATCGCTTACGGCGCGCGCAACAAGTACACCGCCGAGCATGTCGAAGCCGCCGCGCGCGCCGCCAACGCGCACGGCTTCATCACCGAGCTGCCGCAGGGCTACGACACCATACTCGGCGAGCGCGGGACGCGGCTCTCCGGCGGCCAGCGCCAGCGCATCGCCATCGCCCGCGCACTGCTCACCGACCCGCCCATTCTCATACTCGATGAGGCAACCTCTGCGCTCGACACCGAGTCCGAGCGGCTCGTCCAGGAAGCGATCGATCGCCTGCTCGCCGGACGCACGGTCTTCGTGATCGCGCACCGGCTGTCGACGATCGTGCACGCGACCCAGATCCTCGTCCTCGATCGCGGGCGCGTCGTCGAGCGTGGAACGCACGCCGAGCTGCTCGCGCAGGGCGGGGCCTACCATCGGCTCTACGAGATGCAGTTCCGCGATCGTGGCGCCCCCGCCGACGCGCACGTCGAACAGGAAGCCTGATGCGCGCGCTCTTCGTCGTCAGCGACGCGCAGTGGTCGGGGTCGGCCCGCGTCTTCGTCGCCGCCGCGCGCGGACTCGCCGCGCGTGGATACCAGGTGACCGCGGTCTGCCAGCCGGAGACCGCGGTCGAGCAGCGGCTCGCATCGTCAGCAGTCGAGACGGTGCCGGTGGAGCTCGACGGCATGTGGCGCGGCGCGGCGCGACGGCTCCGCCGCGTGCTCGAGGACCGATTCGTCGAGGTCGTCTTCGTGCATGGCGAGCGGGACTCGCTCATCGCCGCCGCCGCGACGCGGATGGCCGACCGCGGCGCAGTCGTTCGCCGGGTGAAGGTGGGCGAAACGCTGTCGATGCACTGGCGCGGGAAGCTCGGCGGCCGCCTCGCCGCGACCGGCTTCGTCTTTCCTTCCGAGGAAGAGCTGCGCGCCGCGCCACCGCTCCCCGCCCGCGCGTTAGGCGCGGTCCGCGCCGACGTCGGCGTCGACATCGATGATTACGCATCGGTCGTCGCGATCGACCGCGCGACCGTCGGTGCCGGCGGCAGCGGGATCAAGCTCGTCGCCTGCCTCTACGATCCGACCGCGCGCGCGCGGGTGGCGACGGTCTTCCGCACCATCGGCCTCCTCGCGCCGCGTCACCCGGACCTTCGTCTCGTCCTCGTCGGCCCGGGCTCCGACGACGAAGGGCTGCGCATGCATGCCGCCGCGCTCGGGATCACGCCGATGGTCTCATGGCTCGGCGATCGCGAGGACCGCTCGTCGGTGCTCAAGGCCGCCGACATCGGCTGGGTCGTCGCCTCGAGCGATGACGCGGCCTATGGCTTCCTCGACCTGATGGCGCTCCGCGTTCCGGTGCTCGCCGAGCGCAGCGCGATGGCCCAGCGCTACGTCGCCGACGGGATCGGCGGCGTGCTCCTCCCGCCTAACGATGCGCCGACCACCGCCGCGATGGTGACCGGCTTCCTCGCCGACGAGGAGCGGCGCGCCGCGATGGGCAACGCCGCGCACGTCCGCGTCGCCCGCGACTTCCGCGAGTCGGAGATGGTCGATGCGTTCGCCCGCGTCACCAACGCGGCCCGCGACCGCACCAAGTGGGTGACGTGAGCGCCCCCGACGCCGCGACCGAACGCGCGCCGGTCGCCGTCGTCATCGCCGCTCGCGACGCCGGTGCCCACATCACCGACTGCATCGCCAGCGTCATCGACTGGGCCGCCGAGACGATCGTCGTCGAGAACGATTCGATCGACGACACCCTCGCCCTCGCCGAGCACGCCGGGGCCCGCGTCTTCGCCCATCCGTTCCGGACGATCGGCGCGCAGCGCAACGTCGCGATCCAGCGCACCACCCAGCCCTGGATCTTCGTCCTCGACGTCGATGAGCGCTGCACCCCGCAGCTCGCCGGCGAGATCGCCGGCACGGTCGCCAATCCGACCTTCGACTCGTATCGCGTCCGCCGCCGCAATTTCTTCCTCCGCCGCGAGATCCGTCACGGCGGCTGGGAGCGCGATCGCCCGATCCGTCTTTTCCGCTCGTCGCTTCGATATGACGAGCGCCCCGTGCACGAGCACGTGGTGACGCATGCGCCGTCGGGCGAGTTGCGCGAGCCGATGCTCCACTTCACCTACGATTCGCTCAACGAATACTTCGAGAAGTTCACTCGCTACAGCCGCTGGTGGGCCGAGCAGCAGCACGCCCGCGGCCGTGCCGCGACGCCGCTCGACGTCCTCGTCCGGCCCCCCCTGCGCTTCCTCGCCATGTACGTCATGCGTGGCGGCTTCCTCGATGGCGCGCACGGTCTCGTGCTCGCCGTTCTCGCCGCGATGAGCGTCGCCGCCAAGTACGCGCGGCTCTGGGCGATGGGCACCGGCTTCTCCGGGCGCGACGGTTAGGCAGCGGTGCGGATCCTCATCCTCGGCAGCCGCCGCCGGTGGCGCATCGAATCCTGCTTCGCCCGCGCCTTCGAGCGGGCCGGTCATCAGACGCTGATCCTCGATGATCGCCTCCTCGACCGCACGATCGGTCGCGCCCCGACGCAGCGGTGGGTTCGCTTCCGCGCCGCGCGCTTCCGTCCCGACTTCGTCCTCCTCTCGAAGTGCCTCGGCCTCGACCTCGACACCATCGCCGCGCTGGTGCGCGACCGTCGGAACGCGATGTGGTACAGCGACGCGCAGTGGTACACCCACATCGGGACCCGCCCCGACATCAGCCACATCGCTGCCGTCGCCCGCCTCGCCGATCGCCTCTGGCTCCCCGCCTTCGTCGACGAATGGCGCGCGTTAGGCTTCGACGCCCGCTTCCTCCCCTTTGCCGGCGATCGCGATATCGTCCCCGGCCGCTGCAACCCGTCGCTCGCGACCGACGTCGCGTTCCTCGGGACCGGGTACGACCCTGATCGCGCCCGCTTCCTGATCGAGCTCGCGAAGGCAGTCCGCGTCCGGGTCTGGGGGCTCGGCTGGTCGCACTGGAGCGATCACCTCGACTGGGCCGGCCATCCGGTCGAAGGGCGCGACTTCGCCGCGGTCTGCTCGAGCGCGGCGCTCACGCTCGGGATCACCGCCGCCGCCGCTCGCGGGCACCCGTTCTACACCGACCGGATGTTCCTCGCCATCCTCGCCGGTGGCTGCTACCTCGGCGAAGGCGGTCGCGGTGCCGAGCGGATGCTCGCCGACGGCGAGCACTGCATCTGGTACGATTCGCTCGACGACTGCGTCGCCCGCGCCAGGCACTACCTCGCCGACACCCGTGCCCGCCAGCACATCCGGGTGGCCGGCGAGCGCTTCGTCCGCGAGCATCACACCTACGACCAGCGCGTTCCGCACCTCCTCGACGGCACGCCCTACCTGCCGCCGTTATGACGCTCGTCGCGTGAGGCACCTCTTCGTCACCCAGGACTTTCCCCCCGACAGCGGCGGGATGGCCCGGCGCCACGTCGAGCTCTGTCGGCACTTCCCGCCCGGTGAGATCGCCGTCTCCACCGTCGCGTCGCCGCACGCGGCCGAGGTCGATGCCGCCGAGCCCTATCCGATCGACCGCCAGCCCTTCGACTTCACCGGGGCCAAGCTCCTCACCAACGAGCTGCGCTGGACTCGCGCGCTGATCGCCGCTCGCGACCGTTATGACGTGCTCCATTGCGGCAACGTTCGTCCCGTCGGCTACGCCGTCTGGTGGGCCGCGCGGCGAACCGGCGCGCCGTATCTCGTCTACGTCAACGGCGGCGATGTCCTTCGCGAGTTGGTCAAGGCGCGGGGATGGCTCAAGCGGCGCGTCGCCCGCCGCATCTTCGGCGCGGCGGCCGGCGTCGTCGCCAATTCACGCTGGACCGCCACGGTCACCGAGGATCTCATGCGCGAGATCGGCGTGCATCGCCCGCCCCCGGTCGCCGCGATCGACCTCGGCACCGACCCCGAACACTTCCGCCCCGATCGCGACACCGGTGCGCTCCGCCGCCGCCTCGCGTTAGGCAGCGGCCCGCTCCTCCTCACCGTCGCCCGGCTCGTCCCCCACAAGGGGCAGGACATGGCGATCGAAGCGCTGGCCTCGATCGCCCCCGATTTCCCCGACGCCCGCTATCTCCTGATCGGAGGTGGACGCGACCGCGCGCGCCTCGAGGCGCTCGCCCGCTCCCTCGGCGTCGGTGATCGGGTAATTTTCGCGGGGATGCTCACCGACCCCGAGATCGCCGAGGCCTACGCGACGGCCACCGTGTACGTCGGTCCGTCGCGCCTCGACCGCGGCATCAACGTCGAGGGCTTCGGCATCTCCTTCATCGAAGCGGCGGCGAGCGGCACGCCGTCGGTGGCCGGCGATTCGGGCGGCGTGCGCTCCGCCGTGCGCGATGGCGAGACCGGCTTCGTCGTCGCACCGACCGACGTGGCGGCGATCGGCAGCGCACTGCGCGCGCTCCTCTCTGATCGCGCGCTGCGCGATCGGATGGGACGGACCGCGCGCGCCGCCGTCGAGTCGCATTACAACTGGGCGCGAGTCGCGCGCGAGACTCGCGAATTCGCCGAGCACGTCGCCGCGCCGCGCATCGCCGATCGCGCCCCACGGGTGTCGAAGCCGTGAGCCGCGACCGCTCCGAGGTGAACCTCAGGCACCGCGTCCAGTACGGCGCGCTGCGCATGGTCATCGCGATTCTCGGCACCCTCGGCTGGAAGCGCGCGTCCGCGTTCGGCGCCAGGCTCGGTGCGCTCGGCTACTCGCCGCTCGGAATCCGGCGGCGCGTCGTCGAGCGCCAGGTCGCCGCCGCCTTTCCCGGACTCTCGCACGACGAGGTCGTCGCCATCGCGCGTGCGTCCTACGAGAACCTCGGCCGCACCTCGATCGAGGCCGCGCTCCTCCCCAGGATCGGCGCCGCCGGCGTGCTCGCGCGCTTCGACGGCGTCGACGGCTGGTCGGCAGTCGAGAAGGCGATGTCGGCGGGGAAGGGACTCATCTTCGTCACGGGACACATCGGCAATTGGGAGCTCGCCGGTGCATACACGGCGAGCCGCGGGGTCCCGCTCGACGTCGTCGCGCGCCACATGGAGAATCCGCTGTTCGATCGCTACATCACCCGCACTCGCGAAGCGATCGGGATGGCGGTCGTCCACGACGACGAAGCGGTGCGACGCACCCCTCGCTCGATCAGGGCCGGCCGTGCGATCGCCTTCCTCTCCGATCAGGGTGTGCTCGGATTGGCCTCGACCTTCGTGCCGTTCTTCAGGATGCCTGCGAAGACGCCACGCGGCCCGGCGGTGTTCGCCCTTCGGCTCGGAGTACCGGTCGTCTTCGGATGCGCGCTGCGCCAGCCCAATGGCCGCTTCCGCATGTACTTCGAGACGGTGCCCGTGCTCGACACCGGCAACCGCGAGGCAGACGTGGACGCGATCGTCGCCGAGTATACGAAGACCCTCGAGCGATGGGTGCGCCGCGCCCCCGAGCAGTATTTCTGGCATCATCGCCGGTGGCGACGCCAGCCGCCGGGCACCCCCGAGGAGCTGCGCGATCCGTCGCGCTGACCGCCGCCTGACGCCGCGCTGGAATTCGCGCCCGCCCGGCACGACATTGCGGGCGTCATGAGACGCTCGCTCTGGCAACTGCTCCTGCGCGATCCCCGCGCCGTCGGCGGAGTCGCCGTCGTGACGCTGCTCATCCTCGGCGCGCTCGCCGCGCCGCTCGTCGCGCGCTACGACCCGCTGCACGTCGACCTCTTCCAGCAGCTCCGCAGCCCCTCGTTTCAGCACTGGCTCGGCACCGACGTCCAGGGGCGCGACGTCTGGGCGCGTCTCGTCTACGGCGCGCGCATCTCGCTCGCCGTCGGGCTCTTCTCGCAGATGATCGCGATGGCGATCGGTGTCACCCTCGGCCTCGTCGCCGGCTTCTACGGCAAGTGGCTCGACGAGATCGTCATGCGCCTCGCCGACGTCACCCTCGCCTTCCCGACGCTCCTCCTCCTCGTCGCGATGGTCGCCGCCCTCCAGCCATCGTTAGGCGTCGTCCTCTTCACCATCGGTGTCGTCGGCTGGGCCGGGATGGCGCGCATCGTCCGCGCCCAGGTCCTCGTCGTCCGCCACCTCGAGTATGTCCAGGCGCTGCGCGCGCTCGGCGCGCGAGACCTCCGCATCGTCGTCCGCCACGTCCTGCCTAACGTTGTGGCCCCGGTCGTCATCGCCGCCACGCTCGGCGTCGCCGGCGCGATCATGGCCGAGGCGGCGCTCTCCTTCCTCGGCCTCGGCGTCGCCCCGCCGACCCCGAGCTGGGGCTCGATGATCGCCGAAGGACGCGACCTGTCGCAGCTCCGCACCGCGCCCTGGACCTCGCTCTTTCCCGGCCTCGCCATCGGCGCGGCGGTGCTCGGCTTCAACCTCCTCGGCGACGCCCTCCGCGACGCCCTCGATCCGCGCTTCCGCCGTCACTCGGCCGCCGCCGACCGCTCGCTCGTGCCATGACCCTCGCGCCCCTCGCCTGACGATGCCGACGATCGACGTCGCCGCCCTCCGCGCCGCCGAGTTTCCGTGGGCCGACCGCGCCGACGGCATCTATCTGAACAATGCCTCGACCGGCCCGCTCACCCAGCGGGCGGTTGCGGCGGGTGCGGAGGTCATCGCCGACCGCGTCGAACCGTTCCGCATCGACGACGACCGGAACTTCGCGATGCTCGCCCGCACCCGCGAGCTCGCCGCGAAGCTGATCGGCGCCAGTGCGAGCGAGATCGCGATCCTCACCAACACCACGTACGGCATCAACATCGCCGCTCAGACGTTCGAATGGGAACCGGGTGACGTCGTCGTCGTGCACGATCGCGAGTTTCCCGCCAACATGTATCCCTGGCTCGCGCTCGAGCGGAAAGGTGTAGTCGTCAGGCGGATCCCCCCTGACGGTCTGCTCCCCGACGAGGATGCCTTCGTCGCAGCGATCGCCGGGCCCCGCGTGAAGGTCGCCAGCCTCTCGTGGGTCGGCTTCTCCACCGGCTACAAGGCCGACCTCCACCGCATCGGCGAGGCCTGCCATGCCCGCGGGGTTCGACTCGTCGTCGATGCGATCCAGGGACTCGGCGCCGACTTCCTCTCGGTACGCGACTGCCACGTCGACGTCCTCGCCTGCGGCGGCCAGAAGTGGCTGATGAGCCCGTGGGGAAGCGGCTTCGCCTACGTGCGCGAGGAGCTCGCGCGCACGCTCGCCCCGAGCCCGGTCGGCTGGATGTCGGTCAAGGGCTCCGACGATTTCACTCGCATGATCGATTACGACCTCACCTGGCGCGACGACGCGCGCCGCTTCGAGGTCATCACCCTCCCGTTCCAGGACATCGCCGGACTCGGCGCCAGCCTGACGCTGTTCCACGAGCTCGGCCTCGACGCGGTGGCGGCGCGCGTCGCGCGGCTCGCCGGCGAGATCGTGCGCTGGGCCACCAGCCGGCGTGACATCACGCTCGTCACGCCTGACGATCCGGCCCGGCGGGCCGGTATCGTCTCGCTCAGGACGGCCGACTCGGCGCGCAGCTCGGCGCGGCTCGAGGAAGCCGGCGTCGCCCACTCGCTCCGCGAGGGAATGATCCGCCTCGCGCCGCACGTCTACAACACCGAAGACGAGATTGCGCGCGCGCTCGCCGTCCTCGACGCGGGCTGACCTGGCGTGACACCGTCGCGCCGGCGCACGATCGCCTTGACGTTAGGCATCGCTGGCGCGCTCCTCAGGCTCTGGCAGTATCTCGGTCGCGGCTCGTTCTGGCTCGACGAGGCCGCGATCGCGCGGAACGTCGTCGCCCGTGATCCGTCCGGCCTCCTCCGTCCGCTCGACTTCGCCCAGATCGCGCCGAAGGGATTTCTCCTTGTCGAGAAGCTCGCATCGTCGAGCCTGGGCACCGGCGATCACGCGCTCCGGCTCTATTCGCTGCTCTGTGCGCTGGCCGCGCTTCCGCTCTTCTACGCGCTCGCACGCCGGGCGCTGAGCGAGCCCGGCGCGCTGCTCGCGTTCGCGTTCTTCGCGCTGCTCAGCCGCCCGATCTACTACGCGTCGGAGGCCAAGCAGTACAGCGGCGACATCTTCTTTGCCTGTCTCCTCCTTCTGCTCGGCCTTCGCGTGTTCGCGCCGGACACCGCCCCGCGCCACTGGCTCCGCCTCGGGGGCCTCGGCGCGATCGCCGTCTGGTTCTCGCAGCCAGCGCTCTTCGTCGGCGTCGGGATCGCTCTCGCGCTCGTCGTCGGAGTCCTCCAGCGCCGGGTCCCGCTGCGCTGGCCTGCCGTCGTCGCCTGCATTCTCTGGCTCGTGACCGGGCTGCCGTCGATCTGGCTCACTATCCACAGCCTCGGGCCCGCCGAGTATGCGTACATGCAGAGCTTCTGGAGCGACGGCTTCTGGCCGCTCGTGCCGCACTCGCTGCACGATGCCGCGTGGCCCTTCCTCAACCTCTATGGGCTGTTCCGCGATCCGCTCGGCATGCCGGTGGGCGTCGTCGGCCTCGCGCTGTTCGTCGTCGGCGTCGTCGCCTTCGCGCACCGGCGGCCGGTGACGCTCGCCGCGCTCGCCGGGCCGCTGCTGGTGCTTTATGCGGCGTCCGCGTTAGGCGTCTTTCCCTTCGCGACCACCCTGCACGGCTTCGACAAGATCGCGGCCGGAAACGGCCGCGTGCTGATGTTCCTCGTCCCCTCGCTGGTGCTGCTGGTGACGGCCGGCATCATGGTGCTCCTCGACTCGCCGCTGCTTCGCGTACGCCGTACCGGCGTCGCCGCGGCCGCTCTCGTCATCGGCGCGCCACTCTACTACGACCTGACCACACTCCCCTGGTCGCCTAACGATCTGACGCAAGTACTGGCCGCGATCCATCGCGAGGCGAAGCCCGGCGATCGGCTGTATGTCCATTACGCCGGGCTTCACCCCTTCGAGTGGTATCGCGCCCGTGTCCCGATCGCCGACGATCACGTCGTGCGCGGTGGCTGCTATCGGCCGGCGTGGCGCGAGTATCTCCGGGAGCTCGACGCATTCCGCGGGACCGGCCGGCTCTGGGTGGTGGTCGTCCATCCGGCCTGGGTCAACGGCGTTCACGAAGGCGCGGTCATCGAACAGTACCTCGACCATGTCGCACCGAAGCTCGGGCGCTGGGGGGAGAGCGATTCGTTCGCGCTGCTCTACGACTTCGGCCGGGTCACACCGTTGCGCGGACCGCCGCCGAGCTGGCACCCGCCGCCGCGCGCCCTTGCGCAGGACACCGTACCGTTAGGCATGTCCTGCGCGGGGATCTTCCCTAGCTGGGGTCCTGGCGCAGCCGCACCAGCGCGTAGTCTCTCGCCCCCTTTCGCAGGAGCGCGTGCCCGCCCGTGAGGAGCCCGTCCGCACGGACGGTGCGCTCCGCCATCGCCACCCGCGCCCCGTTGACGTAGACGCCGCCCTGCTCGACGAGCCGCTTCGCCGCCCCCCGCGACGCCGCCAGCTTCGTCTCGGTCAGCAGGTCGAGCACGTCCACTCCCTCCGCCGGCAGCGCGACCTCCGCGGTCGGGATCTCCCTGCCTAACGCGTCGATGGCTCCCGCCGACAGCGATCGCGCCTCGCCGCCGCCGAACAGCAGCGCCGAGACCTCCTCGGCGACTCGCGCCGCGTCGGCGCCGTGCACCCGCGTCGTCACCTCGCGCGCCAGCGCCCGCTGCGCCGTCCGGCGCTCCGGATGCTCGCTCGCCTCCGCGTCGAGCGACTCGATCTCCTCGCGCGGCAGCAGCGTCAGGAACCGCAGCCATCGCCCGACGTCGCGATCGTCGGAGTTGACCCAGAACTGGTAGAACCGGTACGGCGACGTCAGTGCTGCATCGAGCCACACCGCGCCCCCTTCGGTCTTTCCGAACTTCGTGCCGTCGGCCTTCATCATCAACGGCATCGTCATCACGTGCGCATCGCCCGCGCCGGTCCGGCGGATCAGCTCCATCCCCGCCGTCATGTTCCCCCACTGGTCGCTCCCGCCGAGCTGGAGGCTCACGTCGTCGCGCCGCTTCAGCTCGAGGAAGTCGTACGCCTGCAGCAGCATGTACGAGAACTCGGTGTACGATATGCCGACATCGATCCGCGACTGCACCGAATCCTTCGCCAGCATGTAGTTCACCGTGAAGTGCTTGCCGACGTCGCGCATCAGGTCGATCGCGCGCAACGGGCGCAGCCACTCCGCGTTGTCGCGCAGCAGCGCCGCGTTCGTCCCGCTGAAATCGAGGAATCGCTCGAGCTGCGCGCGAATTGCCTGCGCCTGCTCCGCGACCTGCTCGACGCTCGACAGCGGCCGCTCGGTCGTCTTCCCTCCGGGATCACCGATCAGCCCCGTCCCCCCGCCGACCAGCGCCACCGCGCGATGCCCCGCGCGCTGCGCGTGCACCAGCCCCATCACCGGCAGCAGATGTCCGACGTGCAGGCTGCTCGCGGTCGGGTCGAAGCCGGCGTAGATCCCGCGCGGCGTTTCGAGCCATTCAGCGATTCCTTCGGTGTGCTGGTAGAGCAGCCCGCGCCAGGTGAGCTCGTCGAGGAGCGAAAGTCGTTGACCCATGGCACAAAAATAGACGCCGCGGGGTGGAAAGTGAGAGGCGAGTCGCGCGAGTGATGCTGGCCGCTGCACCGGCCCCGCCCGCGGGTTAGTTTCTCGTCTCGACCACCCTGACTGCTTCCGTGGCCTTCTTCCGATCCTTTCGACGACGCCACCCGCGACTCGTGCGCTCGGTGCTCGTCCTCGCGACGTTCTGCATCTCCTTCGGCGCCGGGCTGGCCTACGCCGGCTGGGCCCTCGTCTGCCGCGACGACGAGTGCCCCTCCATCGACGTCCTCGAGGACTACACCCCGCGTCAGACGTCGAAGCTCTACGCCGCCGACGGGCGCTTCATCGCCGAGATTGGACTCGAGCGACGCACGCTCGTTCCGCTGCGCGACATCCCGACTGTCGTCCGGCAGGCGTTCCAGATCACCGAGGACAAGCGGTTCTACCAGCACGCCGGCATCGACTGGATCCGCGTCGCCGGCGCCGGTCTCCACAACATCCGCTCCGGCGGCTACGGTCAGGGCTTCTCGACGCTCACGATGCAGCTCGCGCGCAACGTCTTCCCCGAGCGGATCTCGCGCGAGAAGACGCTCGTCCGGAAGCTGAAGGAAGCAAAGGTCGCGCGCGCCATCGAGGCGAAGTACAGCAAGGACAAGATCCTCGAGCTGTACCTCAATCAGATCTACCTCGGCAACGGCGCCTACGGCGTCGAGACCGCGGCGCAGCGCTACTTCGGCAAGTCGGTCCGAGATCTCAATCTCGCCGAAGCCGCGACGCTCGCCGCACTCCCCAAGGCGCCCGAGCGCTACAACCCGCGGCGCTTCCCCGATCGCGCCGTCACGCGCCGCAACACCATCATCGAGCTCCTTCGACACGAGGGTGCGATCTCCGCCGAAGATGCCCGCCTCGCGCGTGCATTCCCGCTCAAGCTCGGTAGCAAGACCGTCTCCGGCGAAGTCGCCCCGTATTTCGTCGAGTGGGTCCGTCACCAGCTCGACCAGCAGTTCGGCCAGCAGCTCTACGAGCAGGGGCTTCGCGTCTACACGACCCTCGACATCGACATGCAGTCGGCCGCCGAGCGTGCGATGGAGAGCCAGCTTCGGCGCATCGAGGGCGGCGAGTACGGGAAGTACTCGCACACGACCTACGAGCAGTACGTCGCCCGCGCCGCCGGGGGGGAGGACAACGGCCCGAACTCCCCCTACCTGCAGGACGCGTTCATCGCGATGGATCCGCGCACCGGCGCCGTCCGCGCGCTCATCGGTGGTCGCGACTTCGACGACTCGAAGTTCAACCGCGCGACCCAGGCGCTGCGCCAGCCCGGATCGACCTTCAAGCCGATCGTGTACTCGGCGGCGATCCAGAACGGGCGACCGGCCTCGTACATCCTCGACGACTCGCCGATCGTGCGCGACCTCGGCAACGGCCAGACGTGGACGCCGCAGAACTACGACCTGAAGTTCGAGGGCCCGATCCCGATGCGGCGCGCGCTCATGCTCTCGCGCAACATCCCGACGATCAACCTCGGCATCGAGCTCGGTGAGAATACCGTCATCGACATGGCCCACCGCTTCGGGCTCTCCACCGACATCCCGCCCTATCCGTCGATCCACATCGGCTCCGCCGACGTCTATCCGATCGAGATGGTTGCCGCCTACTCGGCTTTCTCGACGTTAGGCACGCGTGCCGCCCCGATCGGGATCCTCCGTGTCGAGAACGCGAAGGGCGACATTCTCTGGGAGCCGCAGCCGGTGCGCGCGCAGGTGCTGTCGCAGGAGGAAGCGTGGCTGATGGTCGACATGCTCAAGGACGTCGTCCAGCACGGGACCGCCTACAGCTCGGTCTGGGGCGCCGGCTTCCGGATTCCGTCGGGCGGCAAGACCGGCACCACCAACGACGGTACCGACGTCTGGTACATCGGCTTCACCGCCGATCTCGTCGCCGGTCTCTGGATCGGCCTCGATCGCCCGCAGAAGATCAAGTCGAACGCGCAGGGCGGCGTCCTCGCCGCGCCCGCCTACACCGCGTTCATGAAGGAAGTCTATTCGCGAAAGCCCGCGCCCCCGGACTGGCCACGCCCCGAAGGCATCGTCATTCGCGAGATCGATCGCAGCACGGCGAAGCTCAAGAACCCGTTCTGCCCCGCGGACCTCGTCGGCACCGAGTACTACATCCCGGGCACCGAGCCGATCGAGGAATGTCCGGTGCACTCGCCGTTCACCGGTGTGCTCGACTCGACCGGCGCCGCACCGGCGCAGCAGAGCTTCGACACCTCGCACAGCGCGCCGATCACTCCCGGCTCCGCGCCGATTCCCCAGGCCTCGCGCCCCGCGCAGCCGGTGCAACCGAAGCCGAAACCCAAGCCTCTCCCCGACAGCCTCAATCCCTTCGCCGGCCAGAAGCCCTGACGTCGACGCCTCCGCCGTTGCCTGGCCGACGTTAGGCAGCGCGCTCCGATTCTCTCTCTCGTCGTAGTCTCGCGCGGCGCGCAGTACCCACCGCCTGACCCCTGACCCCTGACCCCTGACCCCCGACCCCTGACCCTCCAAGGCCAGCATGGTGGTTGACTGTCACGCTCACACGACCTTCTCCGACGGCGTTCTCTCCGTCGAACAGCTCATCGCGCACGTCACCGCGCTCGGTGTGAGGCCGAGCGTCGCCGACCACTGCTCGGGCGACGTGCGCGGCGCGCTCCACACGGTCGAGGCGGTCCGTCGCTACCTCGACGAGCTCGAGAAGCACGACGTCCTCCGCGGCGGCGAGTTCTGCTGGCACGACTCGCTCTGGCGTGACCTGCCTGACGATCTCGCCGCGCGCTTCACCCATCGCATCGGCAGCCTCCACGCCATCTTCCTGCCTAACGGCCTGGTGATGCACGCCTTCGCCAGCCCGTGGCCGTCCGGCCTCGATCCGCAGCGCTACATGGACGCCCACGTCGACAACCTCGAGCGGTTCGCCGCCGAGATGCCGGTCGACATCCTCGCCCACCCGACGCTTCTCCCGATGGCGCTTCGGAAGACACCGCTCGAGGAGCTCTGGACCGAGCCGCGCGAGGAGCGCGCCGTCGCGGCCCTCGCTCGGGCCGGCATCGCCTTCGAGATATCCAATCGCTATCGCCCGCACGAGCGCTTCGTCCGGCGCGCTGTCGATGCCGGCGTCCGCATCTCCCTCGGCTCCGACGGGCACACCGCCGAGCAGGTCGGCCGCATCGCTTGGCCCCACGAGATGGCCACGCGGCTCGGCGTC
>Ga0070658_10002349_pt1 | contig 15859 bp, 12 predicted proteins | sample KBSC13metaG_FD_64664 | JGI IMG/M metagenome (GOLD analysis project Ga0070658, IMG submission 64664) | Corn rhizosphere microbial communities from Kellogg Biological Station, Michigan, USA - KBS C1-3 metaG | ecosystem: Host-associated > Plants > Roots > Rhizosphere > Soil ...
GCATAAATCCATCGCCGCCGCCCCTGCCCGTGCACCGCGTTCAATTCCAGCAGAATCGCCCGTTCCACCGAAGGCGGCGCGGAAGCATCCGCCGTGCGCTCCGCCAGCGCCTCCATTGCCTCGCTCAGACGAATCTGCCGCTCGATCGCTCCGCTGCATGGCGCGCAGATTTCGAGATGCGCCGTGAGCGCCATACGCACCGCGGCGTCCATCGGGCGGTTCCGCGCGCGGTCCATCAGCGGGCGTTCAAACTCACGGCAACTCAAGCCGGACATTGCTCCTCCTTCCGCCGTCGATCGAGTTTGCGCGCCAAGAGCGCGCGAGCCCTGTGCAGCCGCGACCGCACCGTTCCCACGGCAATTCCGATCGCGCTCGCCGCTTCCTCATAACTCTTCTCTTCGAGATCGCACCGCACTACCACTTCGCGATATTTTTCCGGGAGAGCCACAATCGCGCGCCGCAGCGTTTCAGCGTCGGAATCCCCGCACGGACTCCGAGTCTCCGCGAGCGAGATCTCATCGAGCGGCGCCCATCGCATTTCCTCGGCGCGGCGGCGCCGCAGAAACTTCCGCGCCACCCCCGAAAGGAAAGCGCCGAGTGTGCCCCGCGAAGGGTCGAATGCGCCCGCGTGGTGGATCAGCCAGATGAAAACATCCTGCGTCGCTTCCGCCGCGCGCGTTTCGTCACCGGTCATAGACAGCGCGAACCGGAACACAGAAGCCTGATGCGCCCGATACAAAGTCGTGAAAGCCTCGCGGTCTCCCGCGCGGAAACGTTTCAGCAGCTCGGCGTCACGATCCAGGCTATCCATGCCTGCCCCTATTCCCGCGGGGATGGGGATGGAGTTCCAAAAGATTGCGGAGACGGACGCGTTATTTGTGGCGCAGCCGGGTTTTTTGCCTGCCCTGCTCATCGAAATTGTCCGGAGCCAGCCAGCGTTCGAACTCTTTGCGGCGCGCCGGCCATTCATAGTCGAGCATCGCGTACCAGGCGGTATCGCGGCTGCGGCCTTTGACAATCATGTGCTGGCGGAACACGCCCTCAAAGGAAAACCCCAGGCGCTGCGCCGCGCGCTGCGAGGCCTCATTCAGCACATTGCACTTCCATTCGTAGCGGCGATAGCCCAGGTCTTCGAATGCATGCTTCGCCATCAGATACATGGCTTCCGTGGCCGCGCGCGTGCGCTGAAAGGCGTGAGTAAAGACAATCGAGCCGACTTCCACTACGCGCTGGCCCGGATCGATCCGCAGATAAGTTGCGTGTCCGCCGGGCCGGTTCGCGGCGCGGTCAATCACCGTGAAGTAGAGCGGATCTCGGGAGGTTGCTTTCGCTGCGAGGTAAGCATCGAATGCTTCACGCGATTCGAATGGCCCACTGTGCATGTAACGCCAGAGCTCGGCGTTTTCAGGGCCGCCCATGTCCTTCCAGAGCGATTCGCCGTGGCGCGCGGGATCAAGCGGCTCCACTGTAACGTAAGCGCCCTCGAGCGTGATCTTCTCCGGCGTCTTCGCCGCTTCGCCGCTTACCGGCGGACCGTCCATCTTCACCGCTTCGGCCATGTTTCCGATTCTATCTCGTAAGAATCGCGATACAATTTCAACCGGGAGGAGTCCAACAGCCATGCGCACCGCCTGCCTGCTTCTCACACTCGCCTGCGCGCCCGTTTTCGCCCAGGAAGCGGCTCCAGTGATGCCGGCCCCATCCGCCCGGAGGCTGGAAATCCTGAAGGAGAAGCTCTTCCCGCAAGGCCTGCCGGCACAACCGCGTCGGTTCGCAGCAAACGTGCTCGTCGGCGGAACCTGCTCCATCCCGCTCCTCAATGCCGCCCCGCCCGGGACGCCGGTGAAAATGCCGACGGTGTTGCCGCCCAAAGGGCAGGTGGATAGCATGATGCCCCGGAGCGTCCCCGCGCCGGCGTGTCCGTCGAACATGGCGCATGTGGGAGCGCCCGCGCCCGCACTGCCACCGCCCGCGACTCCGCCCCCCGGAACGCCCTCTCCCCGCAAGCCATAGGCTCGCAGGACGGCAGCCGACGCCGAAGCGCCACCATACACAATCAGGTCGGCGCGTAAGCCATAATGCGGGATTGAAGAATTTCGAATCCTCATCGCTTGAAGCGATCGCCGCCGCTCTTCGCCATCTCGACGCAGGCTTCAGCGCGCTGCCTGAATTCACGGCCTCCGCGCCGGCGCTGGATCGCATAGATTCCGTCCTGCGCGAAACCGCCGAACGTCTTCGCGATAACTTTCCTTACTTCCATCCCCTCTACGCCGGCCAGATGATCAAGCCTCCACATCCGGTAGCGCGCGCCGCTTACGCGCTCGCCATGTGGATCAACCCCAACAACCATTCGCTCGACGGCGGCCGCGCGAGTTCCGCGATGGAGAAGGAAGCTGTCGCCGAGATCGCCGGGCTGTTCGGCTGGAAGGAATTCCTCGGCCATCTCACCGGTGGCGGCACCATGGCGAATCTCGAAGCGCTTTGGGTCGCGGGGCAACTGAAGCCAGGCCAGACGATCCTCGCGTCATCCGCCGCGCACTACACGCACGCGCGAATCAGCGGCGTGCTCAAGCTGCCATTCGAATCGATTCCGAGGGACGATCGCGGTCGCCTCGATTGCGCCGCTCTCGAAAGCCGGGCAGCGCGCGGAGATATCGGCTGCGTCGTCGCGACGCTCGGAACAACGGGAACCGGCGCGGTCGACCCCCTGCCGGAAATTCTACGCCTCCGCGAACGCTTCGGCTTTCGCGTTCATGCCGACGCGGCCTATGGCGGCTACTTCACGCTCGCGGAAAATCTCGGCCCCGAAGCGCGCGCTGCATTCGATGCGGCGGGCGAAGCGGATTCCATCGTGATCGATCCGCATAAGCACGGCCTCCAGCCTTATGGCTGCGGCTGCGTGCTGTTCCGGGATCCGGTCGTCGGCGCACTGTATAGCCACGATTCCCCCTACACGTATTTCTCCTCCGACGACCTCCACCTCGGGGAGATCAGCGTCGAATGCTCGCGCGCGGGAGCCTCGGCGGTCGCGCTCTGGGCCACACAACGGCTGCTTCCTCTTAATCGCGGTGGAGAATTCGCTGCCGGACTTACCGCTTCCCGCGCGGCGGCTCTCGACTTCGCCGCGCGCCTCCACGAAGACCCGCGCTGGGTACTTCCCTTCACACCGGAACTCGATATCGTGGTCTGGGCGCCGCAGGCCGAAACCGCGGCCGACGCCTCGGTACTCTCGCGCCAGATCTTCGAACGAGCGGCTGCGGAGAACCTCCACCTCGCATTGATAGATCTACCGGTAAGCATATTTTCTTCTATGACTTACAAGGATAACCTCAAGCGCGTTCTTTGCCTCCGCTCCGTCCTGATGAAGCCCGAACACGCCGCCTGGATACCCGAGATTCTGAACCGCCTCCGCGGCGCGTGCGTCTAATCTATATAGAGGCAGGGATTAGAGTTTTGCCAAAGTGCGTTATGCTGGACAGCGGCGAGTAAATCCGATTCGCCTTCCAGCGCGTAATATAGGGGCAGAAGACCAATGAAGCGCAAACTTCTTGTATTGACCACTATCGCCGCCGCGGTGGCGGCGATTGCCGCATTCGCGGCAAGTACTTCACATACTGCGTTTCCCGATCCACCCGCAGAGCAACTCGCGCCGGCTGGCGCAAAGAAGATGACGGCTGTCCTCGCGGGCGGCTGCTTCTGGGGCATGCAGGGCGTCTATGAGCACGTGAAGGGCGTTACCAAAACGATAGTAGGCTATGCGGGCGGCGAAAAGAAGACGGCCCGCTACGAGACGGTGAGCACCGGTACGACCGGCCATGCGGAATCGATTGAGATCACCTACGATCCTTCGGTCATCACATACGGGCAGATTCTGAAGATCTATTTCTCGATAGCGCACGATCCCACTACGCTCAATCGCCAGCACAACGACGAAGGCACGCAATACCGCTCCGAAATCTTCTACGGGGACGAAAACCAGAAGTCGATTGCCGAACAGTACATCAAGACTCTCGATGCGGCGAAGGTCTACAAGCATCCCATCGTGACGAAGCTGGCGCCCGTGAACGGCTTCTATCCGGCGGAGGATTATCATCAGCATTTCATCGATCGCAATCCGACCGGACCTCACACGGACTACATTCAATATTTCGACCTCCCGATGATCGAAGCGCTGCAGAAGACCTATCCGGACATGTACAGGAAGAACAGCTTATGACCAAAACGTCTCTCTTCACATCACGCCGCGGATTTCTGGCGGCTGTGAGCGCCGCGGTGGGAACTTCATATTTGCTGGCGACGGAGAATGCACCCAAAATGGTGAAGATCGTTCAGTTCGATGGAACGGGTAAAAAGACGGGCGTGGCCGAACTCCCCAAGGTCATTAAGACCGACGCCGAGTGGAAGAAGCAGCTCGACTCCATGCAGTTCAACGTGACCCGCAAAGCGGGCACGGAAATTGCCTTTACCGGCAAATACTGGAACCTGCACGCCGACGGTCTCTTCGCCTGCGTGTGCTGCGGCACTACTCTTTTCGATTCGAAGACCAAGTTCGATTCCGGCACTGGATGGCCGAGCTTCTGGCAGCCGCTCGCGAAGGAAAACGTAAGCGAGCGCGTCGATCACAGTTTCGGCGAGACTCGCACTGAAGTTCTCTGCACGCGATGCGACGGGCACCTGGGGCACGTGTTCGATGACGGACCAAAACCCACCGGGCTGCGCTACTGCATGAATTCCGCGTCGCTCAACTTCACGCCGCGCGCGAAGACTTAATCGCCAAACGTGTCGAGCGTCTCTCCGGTGACGCGGTATTTGGTCCACTCGTCCATCGGCACGGCGCCGAGGCTTTTGTAGAATCCGATCGCGGGCGCGTTCCAGTCGAGCACTTCCCATTCGAAGCGCCCGCAACCTCTCTCCTTCGCAATTTTGCCCACGCGCGTGAGCAACGCGCGCCCCACTCCCCTGCCCCTGAATGCGGGCTTCACGAACAGGTCTTCGAGGAAGATTCCCGGCTTGGCGAGAAAGGTTGAGTAATTCTGGAAGAAAAGTGCGAAACCGACACATTCTTCACCTACATAGCTAAGAAGAACTTCGGCGGCGGGGTGCGGTCCGAAAAGCGTCGCGCGCAGCTTCTCTTCGGTGGCCGTGACGTGATCGCTCAGCTTCTCGTACTCCGCGAGGCCGCGAATCAACTCGAGAATGACCGGCACGTCCGCCGCGGTGGCTGCCACAATTCGCGTTTCGGTCTTCAAATCGATTCCTCCAGAACCCGCTCCAGTTCGGCCGCCGGCAATTGAACCGGGTTGGCTTTCATGCTGCTGGCCTTCGCGGCTTTGGCGACGATGTCGTCTGCGTGCGCGGCGCCAACCCCGTATCGGCGAAGGCCCGGAATACCGAGCGATCCAACCAGGTCGCGTACCCACGCGACGCCGTCCTCTGCCGAAGCCCTCTCGTTGCCTGTGAGAATAGCGGCGATCTCGCGATAACGTTCCGGCGCTGCGCCGGCGCGAATATTCGCCGCCATGCCGTGCGGAAGAATTGCGGCGCAGACGGCGCCGTGCGGCGCGTCGAACATACCGCCGATGGGACCGGCGAATCCGTGCACAATGCCGAGCCCGGCATTCGCGAGCGCGAGTCCGCCGAGCAGGCTCGCATACGACATTCCGGCGCGCGCCGCCGCGTCCGATCCGTTCCGATAAGCCGTCGCGAGACTCCGCTTTACAGTACGCAGACCGTCCAGACAGAAAGCATCGGTCACCGGGTTCGCTTTGGCGCAGACATAAGGTTCGATGAGCTGTGTCAATGCATCGAGCCCCGTGCTGGCGGTGACCGCGGGGGGCAAACCCATCGTGAGCTGCGGATCGACTATCGCAACACGCGGCAGCATCATCGCACTGCGCAGGCTTACCTTCACGCGGTGTTCCGGCGAAGCGAGTACGGCGTTGCGCGTTACTTCCGAGCCCGTGCCCGCGGTCGTCGGAACGGCGATCATTGGAAACGGCGCATGGGGGATCGGCTTCCCTGCTCCGATCACCTCGAGATAGTCGAGCGCATCATCTGGATTCGCAGCCAGTGTGGCAATTGCCTTACCAGCATCGATCGCGCTGCCCCCGCCGATCGAGATCAGGAGCTCACAGCCCGACGCTGTGAACAGCGCCGCGCCTTCGCGCACCAGATCGACGGTCGGCTCGCCCGGCACGCCGAACAGCGTGCAGTTCAAACCGGCGCCTTCCAGGTCATTGATCACGCCGGCATGGCGAATTTTGTCGCGGCCCGTGACGACGAAGGCGCGGCGTCCAATCGCGCGCGCGAGCGGCCCCAGTTCCGCAACCGTTCCAGGGCCGAAGATAATTCGGCCCGCGGTGGCAAACTCGAAGCGCACTACCAGCCCTCGTCGCCCGGAAACAGGTTGTCGTAGATGGCGCGAGTGCGCGGCGCGGCCATCATATTTTCCACGGTGTCGCGCCACTTCGCGTAATGCGCGGTCTCCTTGTGCTTCGCCGTGGCGGCCACATCGCGATACACCTCTACCAGCACGAATCTCCCGGGATCCGCGGTGTCGCGCAGCACATCGAAACGCGCAACTCCGGCTTCCTGCACGCTGTTGCGCGCATTCTCAAGAGATGCGGCCATAAACGCCTCTTCGGTTCCCGGCTTGACCTGAATATGAACGTGGACGATATACATATCGTTCTTATGATCCATCATCCTGCCCGCGCGACCCCATAGGCGATCCTGTTGGATTGGACGCATACGCCGCATTCCGTTACCGGGACTTCCGGTATCTGCTGGCCAGCCACGCCCTGGCGAATCTCGGACTGCAGATGCTGTCGGTCGCGGTGAGCTGGGATCTCTATCTGGAAACGCATTCGGCCAAAGTACTGGGCGCCGTGGGGCTCGTGCAGATTGTGCCGGCGTTCGCGTTCGCGCTGGTCGCGGGCCATGTTGCGGACCGGCATAACCGGCGTCACATCATGCTGGCGGCGCAGAGTCTGACGGTATTCGCATCGCTGCTGCTGGCGGCTGGCGTTCACAGCGTGACGGGGATCTACGCGTGCCTGTTTCTGATCTCGGTCACCCGCACATTTCAGATGCCGATCCGCGGCGCGCTGGTGCCGGAGATCGTTCCTACCGAAATTGTTCCGAACGCGGTCACGTGGACCGCAACTTTGTTCGAATCGGCGAACGTCGGCGGCCCGGCGCTTGCGGGCATTCTGCTGGCGACGATCAGCAGCCGCGTGGTGTATGGGTTCCAGGTAGTCTGCGCCGCAATCGTTCTGCTGTGTATCGCGCAGATCAACTTCGATCGCAAGCATGAGATGCAGCCGGGTTCGCCGCTCGAAGGGCTGCGCTTTATTCGCGATAACAAGCTGATTCTCTCAGCGGTATCGCTCGATCTGTTCGCGTACCTGTTCGGGGGGGCAACCGCCTTGCTGCCGATTTTCGCCGTGGACATTCTCCACGGCGGGGCGACGGCGCTTGGCTGGCTGCGCGCCGCGCCATCGGTGGGCGCAATCCTCATGGCCGTGACGATCGCGCATCTGCCGAACATCCGCCGCGCCGGGCCGGTGCTGCTGTGGAGCGTAGCAGGATTCGGTCTTGCTACCGTCGCGTTCGGACTGTCGCGGAACCTTTGGCTCTCCTGCGCGATGCTGGCGCTCACAGGCGCGTTCGATAACGTGAGCGTCGTGCTGCGCCAGAGCGTGTTGCAGACGAAGACGCCGGATTACGTGCGCGGCCGGGTGATGGCGGTGAACAGCATCTTCATCAACTGTTCGAATTCGCTGGGCGCGGCGGAATCCGGCTGGACGGCCGCGTGGTTCGGAGCGATTACAAGCGTTGCGGCTGGCGGATTCGCGGCGATCGGAGTCGTCATCCTGATCGCCGCAATTTCACCGTCAATCCGCAACTGGCGCCAGTAGGTTGTGGGGCGGGGCTTCGGCCCTGCCGTCGGCCTTCCGGCCGACGCGCATTACAGAAAATGTTCAGGAACTCCGCGCCGGCCGAAGCCCGGCCCTACGGGTTTACTAGAAGCCGGCCTTCGGAGCGGCGGCAGCCGCGCCACCAGACGCGGGGAGGATCTTGATTTCCGCGCGCTGGAAGCCGAACTTATGCCCGTTCTCGTCGATCAGGTTGATCTGGCAGGTATAGACGCCCGTCGGCAGACTGGCGAGCGGCACCTGGAACCGGACCGGCAGCGTCTGTCCGCGCTGCGGCATGAAGCTGTCGAGCCGTACCGGCTGTGACTGCGACATCTTGTTCTTCCCACGGAAGAACGTCAGGATCGCCGCCACACTCGGCTTCTGATCGGTACCGAGAACCGGATCGTAGACCTCCATGTACACATAGAGGTTCTGATCCTTGCGGAACACGCGCGTGATGCTGGGCACGAGCTGCTGGCCATCTTCCACCAGCGGATTCGCATCCGTCAGCTTGCTGTTCGGATCGGCCTTGGCAAGCGCGGTCTTGGTCGACTGCCGCTGGCTGCTGAGTACGATCGAGCTCGTCTTGATCGTCGCGGGCTGATCCGCGGCGAGATCGGGGATCACGAAGTTCTTCTCGTAAGTGCCCATCTTGCCGGTTTCGTTTTCGCGCGTCAGGAACTTGAGTTTGTAAGATCCGGGGGGAGCCGTAAAACCTGTATCGTACGCGATGGCGCGGTTATTGAGCTCTGTCAGAGATGACTGCGCCAGCTGAATGGTAATTGTATCGGCGACCTGGCTCTGAATCTGATCCTTGCTGTTGCGAAGCTGAGCGACGAAATCAAGATCGGTCTTCGCGTTGCCCTTACTCTTTGCCAGCGCGATTTCCGATCCAGGAATCTTCACGCTGAGCGGCACAAAGTAGCGATCGCGCGCCAGCCGGAAATAATTCACTTCGGCGGCAAGCGTCAGATCGGTGATGGGGTCGCCGAGGATGAGCGCCTGCTGGAGCTGCGATTCCCTGTCGGCGGATGTGAACTTGCTGAAGTCCTTCTCCGCGAAGTAGCCATGCCGATAATCGAGCTTCGCCGATGCGACATCCGCCCGGTTCAGCTTCACCGAGACGGTGCGGTACTTTCCATCCAGCTTGCTGTTCGTGCTGTAGTAGCCGAGGATGTAATAGCTGCCGATGTCGTCGCGCGCCTGTTCGAGGCCGCTCGTCAGATTGTTGTCTTCCGCGAAGAGACGTCCACCGGTATCGGAGGCGAGCGTGGAGAGCGTTTCCTGCGACGAGTCATTCGCCGCGCCGCCGCGTCCACCACCGCCGTTGCCGCTACCACCGCCAGCGGAGAAGAGGCTGGCGCCGCCGCGGCCGGAGCCGGTGCTGGCATCGCCGCCCGGAGCAGAAGCCGTCATGCCGCGCGCGTCAATCGGGTTGATCGCAACGTTCGACTTCTTGCAGACGTTGACGGCTTTGATCAGTTCGGCCTGGTTGTCTGTGCCGCTCTGCGAAATGCCGCCCGAGAAATACATGAGCGCCTTCTTTTCCGGGAAGCTCGAGAGCATTTTGCACGAAGTTTCGATCGTGGTCAGCTTCTTATCGACGTTGAAGATATCGAATTCAGACTGGTCAGCGCTGAACGAGTTGTCGTCCGACGTATCGCCGGCGCCGAGGGTGCTCGCCAGATCGCTGCCTTCACCGATGCGGAACTTCTTGACGGCAGCTTCGAGCGCGTCTTTGTCATCGGTGAAGTCCTGCGCGACTTCGAGCGGTCCCGAGGTCGAGACGAGAACCGTGACGAGGTCGGCCGGCTTCAGACTGTGTTGAATGAAATCGACCGCGGTCTTCTGGACACGGATCTGATCCGCAACCTCCAGCGTGCTCATATCGAACAGCAGGGCCACCAGGCGGCGGTCCTGATAACGGATGAGCGGCTTTTCAGCGGGCTTCGTCTCCGCTGCCGCGGCAGGCGGGGCGGGAGCTTTCGCGGCAGGCGCCGGCTGGGCGGTCTGCACCACCGTCGCACTGACGACGGCGGGCTTGGCGGGCGTGGCCTCTGGCTTCGCTGCGGGAACAGCGGGCGCCGTCTCAATATCCAGCTTCTGGAAATCGAATACCGCAACCTGCTGGGTTTTGCCATCTTCCGTCAGCGTGAAGTCGCCCTTCTTCAGGTCTTCGACAGCCTTACCACTCTTATCCTTGATGCTCACGTCGACAATCACCAGAGTGGTGTTCGATGTGAAGGTCACAGGTCCCTGCGCCGGCAGGACCGGTACGGTCATCACGGCTACGAGTCCGAGCGCCAGTGCTTTCTTGATCATGCTGCTATACCCCTCTTTGATTTCCTGGTGGATGGATCGCATCAGAACGTGAACCTCGCCTGAGCCGAAACCGATCGCATTTCGGCATACCTCGTGGGCGCGCCAACAAGACCCGTGGTGGCGTCGATGGTGGTATTAATCGTCTGCACCGAAGGATGATTTAGTGGATTGTTCGCCCGCAATGAGAACTGGAGCCGATGGCGCTCGCCGATGCGGAACAGACGCATGGCTTCGGCGTTGATCGAGTAGTTCCAGATGCCGGGAATGGTGTTGCGGCCGGCATTGCCGTAGGTCCGCGTCGGAACCGCGAACGCGGCTACGTTGAAGTAGCCTGAACCGTCCGTGACCGGCAGCCCGGTTGCGTCGGCCCGAGTCGAGTTGAGCAACCCGGTGTTAAGAGGATCGCCGGAGATCGTCGCGGTGAACGGCGAGCCGGAGGTGAGTGTGTAGCCGCCGCCGATTTGCCAGTTGCGGAGAGCCGAATAGAGGAAGCCGCTCTTCTGGTTGTTGGCCAGCGTCTGGTAATTCCAATTGGCGCGGATCGTGTGGCGCGGATCGCTCGTGACCGCGCGTTCGGCCGCGAGATTGAGGATGTCCTGCACCACGCCGCCGCCGAGGATCGACGAATTGGAGATACCCTTCTGGAGTGTATACGTAATGTTGGCGGAGAAACCGCGCGAGAAGCGCCGCGTCAACTGAAGTGAACCGGCGTGAGAGATGGAGCTGCCGATTGACTTATCCAGATTGATGCTGGTGGTCGCGGTTGGGTACGGCAATATCGTGCCGAAAGGCCGGTAGCGGTTTGGAGCCAGAATCATATCCATATCGGAGCCCTTCACGCCGAAGTAACTGATCTGCGCCACGTAAGAGCGCGCGAAGGTGTACTGGATGATCGAGTTCCACTGCTGCACCATCGCGGGCCGGTAGTTGGGATCGACCGCATACGTGTTGAACACCGATTGGCCGGTGGCGGAGGCAACGGGGGTCAGGAGGCCATTCTCCAGAGTCAGGCCCGGGTTCTGGGTAGAGCTGAGGCTGAGGGTCTGGACAAATGGAGGCTGGACGGCCAGCCGGCCGCCAAGCTGCGACAGGGCGCCGCCGTTAAACACGAGCCCGTAGCCCCCGCGGATCACGATTGCGCGCTTCGACCAGGGCTTCCACGCGATACCGACGCGCGGCTGAACGGCCCCGTAGAAAGGCTTCAGAATGCCATCGCGCACGAGTTGCTGCGGATTATAGGGATCGGCCTGGCCTGGCTGCACAAGCGCCAGGGTCGTGCCATCCGGGCTGAACTCGACGTTCGCCATGTGATTGTACTTTTCGGTCTGCGGCGCGGCGAACTCCCAGCGAAGGCCGCCGTTGAGCGTGAAGGACGGGCTCAGGCGCCAGTCGTCATTGAAGTAAGCCGCAACGGTCTTCTGACGGTAGTAGAGGTTGTTGTTGCCGTTCAGGTACTTGTTGACGGAGGCATTCGAGGGCAGGCCGAGCAGGAAGTCCGCCAGATCATAGCCGGTCGGATGGTTGGGATCGGCAACAACGCCGGGTTGCTTTGTAGCCTGGCCGGAGAAGGTGAAGCTGCCGCGCGCGAGCTGCGACGTCAGCGAATTCGTTTGCCGCATGGAAGCCTGGGCGCCGAACTGGAAGGTGTGGCTTCCGCGAGTCCAGGAAATCGAGTCGCTCAGGTTGTAGGTGGTGGAGCGCAGGGCCGTCGGTGTCCCGTCGGTCAATTGTGAGAAGTTTGTGAAGCCGATGGTCGGTGGACCGTAAGTCGCCGGGGTGGAGAGCACGCCATTGATACCGAGCTGACCCGCGATATCCGCGCCGTTCGAGAAGTACGACAAGTTATCGATCACATTGCGATTCGCCGAGATCTGGAGATTATTCACAATGGTCGGCCGCAGCGTTCGTGAATAGGAGACGGCCATGTTGCCGCCATCGCCGTGGGTCGGATCGACGTAGCCGAAATTCTGGATCTGCGAAGAGTCACGGCTCTGGTAGGAAAAATTGACGTTGATGCGATCTCTCGCAGTGATCGGGATGATCACCTGGCCATTGACATTGTTGTTGTTATTCGGATTGTTCCGAATGAACTGATAGTTGTTGATGAGGCCGCTGCCCGTAGGGAGGGGGAACAGATTCAGGAGGCCGGCCGCGGCAGTGTCGATGCGGCTCTGCGGAATAATGTTGTTCGCGAAGGGCTGACCGGTCCGCGGATCGTAGATCGTGATCGGCTTTTCCAGCGCGAGCAGGCTGGAGAAATCACCGCTGCGCAGATCCGATGTGGGCAGGCTCGAAGTCAGATTCGATCCGTTGCGGTCACGCGCTCCGCTGACGTTGAGGTTCCAGCGCGAGTTCCGGAGGTTGATCCTGGTTTTCGGGATCATGATGGGACCGCCGAGCGTGAAGCCCAGCCGATTTTCGGCCGTCGAGGCTTTCACCGGGGGCAGACTCGATCTCGAGTTCGCGAACGCATAAGGTCGGGCATTCAGAGCTGAATTCTGGAAGTTGTAATTGACGCTGGCCTGCCACTGCGGGCCGCGTCCACGGCCGGCGCGATTGCCGAATGCCGTCACGCCGTTCGGGCCACGGGCGCCGCCATTCGGACCGCCAAAGCCGCCACGGCCACCGCCAAAGCCGCCGGGACCGCCGCCACCGGGTCCACCGAAGCCGCCTCGTCCACCGCCACCGGGTCCACCGAAGCCGCCGCCGGGTCCACCAGGACCGCCACCACGTCCACCGGGACCACCGGGGCCGCCACCAGCGAAGCCACCACGGTCGCCGCCGCGGCCGCCGGGGCCGCCAAAGTCACCGCCAGGTCCACCCGGACCGCCAAAACCAAAGCCGCCGGGACCGCCGGGGCCAAAACCGAAACCATCGCCAGCCTGCGCCTGCACGCCCTGGCTCAGAGTACCGTTCACCGTGAAGGCATCGCCCGAACCGGCGCCGCCGTTCGTATCCTGCGCGATCGTCGGGGAGTCCGAACCGATCGCGTCCTCATTCTGGGTCAGGCTGAGAGCCTGAAAGCCACCGCCACGCCCCTGCTGCTGGCCGGCCTGCTGTCCATTGCGGGCATTCTGCTGCTGTCCATTGCGGCCACCGCGGCCGGGACCCTGCTGATTACCCGTCAGACTGGGGCGCGTTCCGAGGTCAACCGGCGCAGCGGGCGCGGGCGTGGGAGCAGCGGCAGCCGGAGTGGGAGCGGGAGCCGGCGTCGCCGGCTTGTCGCTCGGGGCCACCGGAACCGAAGCGCGCTGCTGGAGCTTGAGATCAAAACCGAGAGGGGTCGCCGAGGCCGCCGCTTCCTTCTCCACGGGCTCGAAGCCGAAGATCAGGACGGTGTACTTGCAGGGCGTGGAAGGCAGACCGCCGACTTCAAACCTTCCCGCTTCGTCGGTGACCGTGGGGATCTTATCGGTCCCGCACTGAACGGTCACGGAGGCGCCGGGGATCGGCTGGCCGCCGGAACGGACGACGCCGGTCTGCACGTCGGCAGTGGCTACACCCGCGAGCAAAAGCAAAGCGAGGCAGGAGTTACGAAGCATAGAATGAGTTCCCTCCAGATGGTGCACAGACTCAGTATAGGGGCGAACCAGGAAAAAACCTTTACCACTTGCAACCTTTTACAAATGAGTAACTTAAGCCTCGTTAAACTTTGCAGGAATTTACAAATGGAGGCTTGCCACCGGGCAAAAAACAGGGGTGGAATGGGTTCGTTTATGCGAGCCCATTCCGCCCTCTTCGGTAGCTTCCGGAGCTAGATTACAGTCAGAATCCCGCCTTTGGCGCGCTGGGCGCGGCGGCATTCTGGGCGGGGAGGACTTTGATTTCCGCCCTCTGGAACCCGAACTTGTGGCCGTTCTCGTCCACCAGGTTAATCTGCACGGTGTAGACGCCAGACGGCAGCTTCGAAAGAGGCGCCATAAACTTCACCGGCAGGGTCTGGCCGCGTTTCGGCAGGAACGTGTCGAGATAGACCGGCTCGGAATCGAACATCTTGTTCTTACCGCGGTAGAAGGAAAGCGTGGCGGCCACGCTCGGCTTCTGGTCGGCGCCGAGGGTCGGATCGTAGACCTCCATGTAGACGTAGAGGTTCTGGTTTTTGCGGAACACGCGCGTGATGCTGGGGACGAGCTGCTGGCCGTCTTCCACGAGCGGGCTGGCGGCTTCGACTTTCGAATTGGGATCCGCTTTGCCGACTGCGGCCTTGAGGGGCTGGAGCTGGCTGCTCAGCACGAGGCTGCTGGTCTTGATCCTCGCCGGCTGATCGGCCGCGAGATCCGGGATGTTGACGGTCTGCTCGTAGGTTCCCATTTTGCCGGTTTCGTTTTCACGCATCAGGAACTTGAGTTTGTAAGATCCGGGCGGGACGGCGAAGCCGGTGTCATAGGCAATGGTTCCACTGTTGAGCTGAGAAAGCGATTGTTCCTGCAACTGTATGGTGATGCCATCGGCCACCTGCGCGGCGATCTGGTCCTTCGGGGTTCGCAACTGCCCGATGAAATCGAGACTGGTTTTGGCGTTGCCTTTACTCTTGGCGAGCGCGATTTCCGAGCCGGGGATCTTCACGTTGAGCGGAACGAAATAGCGGTCGCGCGCAAGCCGGAAGTAATTCACTTCAGCGGCCAGAGTGAGGTCGGTAATCGGATCGCCGAGGATGAGAGCCTGCTGGAGCTGATCTTCCTTGTCGGCCTCGGTGAATTTGCCGAATTCTTTGTCGGCAAAGTAGCCGTGCTTGTATTCGAGCTTCGCGTTCGCCACGTCCGCCCGGGTGAGCTTCACGTTCACGGTGCGGTACTTGCCATCGGCCTTCGAATTCGTGCTGTAGTAGCCGAGGATGTAGTAGCTCGAAAGATCATCGCGCGCCTGCTCGAGGCCGACGGCAATGTCGTTGCTTTCGGCGAACAGCTTGCCGCCTGTGTCGGCTGAAAGAGTGGCGAGCGTTTCCTGCGCGGAGTCATTGGCAGCGCCGCCACGGCCACCGCCGCGTCCGCCGGCACTGCCGGCCGCACCCGCGGTGAACAGGCCGGAACCGCTGCCGGATTTGGTAGTCGCGTCGCCGCCGGGAGCGGACGCTGTCATGCCGCGCGCGTCGATCGTGTCGATGACGACGTTGGATTTTTTGCAGACGTTAACGGCCTTGGTCAGCTCGGCCTGATTGTCGGTACCGGACTGCGTTATGCCGCTCGAGAAGTAGATCAGGGCTTTCTTTTCCGGAAAGCTTGCGAGCAGCTTGCAGGAGGTTTCGATCGTCGTGAATTTCTTGTCGACGTTGAAGATGTCGAATTCGGACTGATCGGCGCTGAAAGTATTGTCGTCCGAGGTGTCGCCGGCGCCGAGCGTTTCCGACAAGTCGGAAGCTTCGCCGATGTGAAACTTCTTGATGGCGGCTTCGAGAGAATCCCGATCGTCGGTGAAGTCCTGCGTGATTTCGAGAGGACCGGCCGTGGCGGTCATGATGGAAACCATGTCCGCGGGCTTCAGGCTCTTGTGGATGAAATCGAGCGCGCTCTTCTGCACGCGAATCTGCTCGGCGACTTCCATGGTGCTCATGTCGAACAGCATGGCGACGAGGCGTTTGTCCTGGTAGCGGATGACGGGCTGCGCGGTTCCGGGCTTTG
>Ga0070658_10002352_pt1 | contig 15854 bp, 18 predicted proteins | sample KBSC13metaG_FD_64664 | JGI IMG/M metagenome (GOLD analysis project Ga0070658, IMG submission 64664) | Corn rhizosphere microbial communities from Kellogg Biological Station, Michigan, USA - KBS C1-3 metaG | ecosystem: Host-associated > Plants > Roots > Rhizosphere > Soil ...
AGCCGCGCGAGGCGAGGCTGGAGCAGGCGAAAGAGGAAGCCCTCAAGTCCGAAATTTGTGAGCCGTTCGACCCTCACCAGGCGCTGTTCGAGCGGGCCCAAGTCCCTAAGCGCGCTTCGATTTCCCGCGGATGTTCGTGATCGTCGTCGCATTGCTGATCTGCTCGACGTCGGTCTTGCAGTGGATCAGGCGAATTCCCTTCTGCTTCAGCGCCTTGTCGAGCGCGGGCACGAAATCCTCGGTTTTCTCCACCGTCTCCGCCCAACCGCCGTAGGCGCGGGCGAGAGCGGCGAAATCGGGGTTCTTCAGCTCGGTCGCGCTGATCCGCTTCGGATATTCGCGCTCCTGGTGCATACGGATCGTGCCGTAGCTGCCGTTGTCGACCAGGATCACCAGCAGGTCGCAGCCATATTGCGCGGCCGTCGCAAGCTCCTGCCCGTTCATCAGAAAATCGCCGTCGCCCGCCACCGCGACAACCGGCCGGTCGGGGAACCGGAGCGCTGCAGCCACCGACGCGGGAACTCCATAGCCCATCGTCCCACTGGTCGGCGCGAGCTGAGTCGGCATCGGGCCGTAGCGCCAGTAGCGATGCCACCAGCCGGAGAAATTCCCGGCGCCATTGCAGATGATCGTGTCGTGCGGAAGCGTCTCGCGCATCGCGGTCACGCAGGGCCCGAGATCGAGCTTCACTCCGCCGCGCGGCTTCGGCTCCGACCAATCGAGCCATTCCTTGTGGGCTTCGTCGCCCGCATGGAAACGCACGAGTTCGGGGTCGATCCATTCGTCGATCATCTCCGCGAACTCGCCCATGTCGGCGCAGATCGGAAGGTCCGCATGATAGACACGCCCGAGTTCGTTCGGGTCGGGGTGCACGTGTACCAGCGTCTGGCCCGGATGATCGGGTGTCACGAGGGTGTAGCCGTCTGTCGTCGCTTCGCCGAGGCGCGTGCCGACAGCGACGATGACGTCCGCGTCGCGGATCCGCTGCTGCAGCTTCGGATTGGGGCCGTAGCCAAGATTGCCGGCATAGACCTGGCAGACATTGTCGACGGCATCCTGGCGACGGAAGGACGCGGCGATCGGAATTCCGTAGCGAAAGGCGAAGTTGGCGAAATGGTGCGCCGCGCGCGGGCTCCAGTCCGCACCGCCGATAATCGCGACGGGTGCGCAGGAGTCCTTCAGGACTTCGAACAGCGCCTGGATCGCTCCGGGATCCGGCGCTTCGCAAACCGCCGGGACCGCGGGACGATCGGGTACGTCCACCTCGTCGCGAAGCATATCCTCGGGAAGCGCGAGCACTACCGGGCCGGGGCGGCCAGCGGTTGCGACGCGGTAGGCGCGGGCGACATATTCGGGGATCCGCCGCGCGTCCTCGATCCGCGCCGCCCATTTGGCGATGGGAGCGAAAAAGGCAGGGAAATCCACTTCCTGGAAGCCCTCACGGTCGCGGTCGCCGCGGGCGACGTCGCCGATGAACAGGATCATCGGCGTGGAGTCCTGGAAAGCGACGTGGACACCGGCGCTGGCGTTGGTCGCGCCAGGGCCGCGGGTGACGAATGCGATTCCCGGACGGCCGGTCATCTTGCCGTCGGCGTCTGCCATGTAGGCGACCCCGCCTTCTTGCCGGCAGACGGTGACGTCGATCTCGGGCGTGTCGTGGAGCGCATCGAGCACCGCGAGGAAGCTTTCGCCCGGAACGGTGAAAATCCGGTCGCAACCGTTGATCTTCAACTGGTCGACAAGGATTCGTCCGCCTGTTCTGGTGCTCGTGCGCTTGGTCATGCGCCGCGCTGTAGCCGGTGGCAGGGCAAGTGAAAACGGGCTAGTCGGCAGCGATGTACATTCTCAGCATCACCTACCCGAACTCGAGCGGCGCAACGTTCGATTTCGACTATTTCCACCAGAAGCACCTTCCCGAAGTCGGCAAGACGTTCGGCCCGTTCGGCCTGATCTTCGCCAGCGTTCTCAAGGGCGAAGAAAGTCTCGACGGCTCGCCGCCCGCTTATTTCGCGACGACGATCCTCAGCTTCGCCCAGGAGTTGGGCGCGCGCGACGCTATTGCATCCGAGGGCGGCAAGGCACTGGCCAGCGACATCAAGAACTTCACGACCGTGAAGCCGATCATTCAGTTCAACACGCCGGTGCAGTAGCGATCGTCAGCTCACGCCTGATGAATCGCCTTGAGGACCTGGTAGGTCTCAAGCCCTTCCTTGCCGCCTTCCGACCCGAACCCGCTTTCCTTCACTCCGCCGAATGGGGCGTCGGCGATGGAGATGGCGAAGGTGTTGATCCCGACCATGCCGGCTTCGATCGCGTCGCCAAGCAGGTTCGCGCGGCGTCCGTTCTCGGTGAAGGCGAAGGCGGCGAGGCCGTAGGGCAGGCGGTTGGCCTGCTCGATCGCGTCGTCGAAATCCTTGAACGGGCGTGACACGGCGACCGGGCCGAACGGCTCGTTGTTCATGATGTCGGCTTCGAGCGGCACGTCGGCGAGTAGAGTCGGCTCGAAGAAAAAGCCGCCGTCGCCGCGGTTTCCGCCCGCGAGCACGCGCGCTCCCTTGGCCTTGGCGTCTTCCACCAAAGCGCCGACCGCTTCGGGGCGGCGGGTATTGGCGAGCGGCCCCATCTTGACGCCTTCGTCAAGGCCGTTGCCGACTGTCAGCTTGGCGGTACGCTCGGCGAAGCCCTTGATGAAGGCGTCGTAAATGCCTTCCTGGACGTAGAAGCGCGTCGGTGAGACGCACACCTGGCCCGCGTTCCGGAACTTCTGAGGAACGACCATGTCGAGCGTCTTCTCAAGGTCGCAATCGTCGAAGATCAAAACTGGCGCGTGGCCGCCCAGCTCCAGCGTAATCTTGGTGACGTTATCGGCGGCGAGTTTCATCAGATGCTTGCCGACCGGAATCGAGCCGGTGAAGCTGACCTTGCGGATGACCTTCGAGCCGATGAGTTTGCGGCTGACCATGTCGGGAACGCCGTGGACGAGCTGGAACACGCCCTTGGGCAGGCCCGCCGCATCGAGGGCCTGCGCGACCGCCAGCGTGTTTCCCGGGGTCTCCTCCGGCGGCTTGGAAATGACGGAGCAGCCTGCAGCAAGCGCCGCAGCGACTTTCTTGGCCAGCAGGTAGATCGGGAAATTCCACGGCGTGAACGTCGCGACCGGACCGACCGGCTCGTTCATCACCCGGCTGAGCTGGCCCGGCGGGCGGACGAGGACTCGGCCGTAGTCGCGCTTGATCTCCTCCGCGTACCAATCGAACAGGGAGGCCGCGCCGAACACTTCGCCCTTGGACTCGGCGAGCGGCTTGCCCTGTTCCTGGGTCATGGTGCGGGCGATCTCGTCGGCCCGCTCTTTCAGGATCTTCGCCGTCTTGTGGAGGATGGCGCTGCGCTGATCGACCGGAGTTGCGCGCCATTCTGGATAGGTGCGCCTGGCGGTTTCCAGCGCCTCGTCGAGATCGGCTTCGGTCGCGAGCGGAAGCTCGGCGATGCTTGTCCCGGTAACGGGGTTGACGACTGGGAAGCTGTCGCGGCCTTCGCCGGTTCGCCAGCTTCCATTGATGAAGAGCTTGAGGTCCGCTTCGTATCCCATGACAGGCCAGATAGGCGCGCCTTGATGCGCCCGCAACGGCTCGCTAGGCGAGTAGCTAAAGGAGACTTGCCATGACGAAGCAGGAACTGGTCGGGAAGATGCAGGAAAATCAGGCGTGGGTTCCGGGCAAGACCGTCAAGCTCGACTTCGGCGACCAGGGCGTGATTTTGCTCGACGGCGCGTCGAGCCAGGTAAGCGAGAACGACTCGCCGGCCGACACCACGATCAAGGTTAGCTGGGACGACTGGCAGAAGATGGCGGACGGCGAGCTCGACGGGATGACGGCCTTTATGACCGGAAAGCTCAAGATCGAGGGCGACATGTCGAACGCGATGCAGCTCCAGGGCGTCCTGTCGAAGCTGCGCGGCTGATGCTCAAGCTCTTCTATTCGCCCGGCGCCTGCTCGATCGTCAGCCATATCGCGCTGCATGAGGCTGGCGCGGATTTCGAAGCTGTGCGTGTGATGCTTGCCCAGGGCGAGCAGCTGAAGCCCGATTATCTGGCGATCAATCCCCATGGCCGGGTGCCGGCGCTGGCGACCGACGAGGGCGTCGTTACCGAGCAGATCGCGGTCGTGAACTATATCGCGGACCAGTTCGGGAAAGAGGGCTCTGTGCCGCGCGGCGACGCCTTCGCTGCGGCGAAGTGCAACGAATTACTCGGCTGGTTCGCATCCACCGTGCACATCTCTTTCGCGGGAATCTTCCGCCCGGGGCGTTTCGTGACTGATGAAGCGGTCCATGACGCCGTGACTCAGGGCGGTCGCGCCGCGCTCCTCAAGCATTTCGAGGAGATCGACGGGAAGTGCGGTGACGGTTGGATCGCCGGCGGCAAGTTCACCGCGGCGGATTCGTACCTGCTGATCTTCTTCCGCTGGGGCAAAAGGCTCGAGTTCGACATGAGCCGCTACTCGCGCTGGGCGTCGCACGTCGAGCGGGTGCTGGATCGTCCCGCGGTCGTCCGAACGATCGAAGCGGAAGGCGGCCAGCGCTCCGATTTCACCGTAGAGAGGGCATAGTGGCTCAGAAAATCTATCCCGATGCAAAGGCGGCGCTCGACGGACTGCTGTTCGATGGAATGACCATCGCCGCGGGCGGCTTCGGACTGTGCGGCATCCCCGAGCGGCTGATCGACGCGCTGGTCGAAAGCCGGGTCAAGGACTTGACCGTTGCCTCGAATAATTGCGGCATCGACAATGTTGCGCTGGGGAAACTTCTCCGCACCCGACAGATCAAGAAAATGATCAGCTCCTACGTCGGCGAGAACAAGGAATTCGAGCGGCAATTCCTGGCCGGCGAAGTCGAGGTCGAGTTCACGCCGCAGGGCACGCTCGCCGAGCGGATGCGGGCCGGCGGCGCCGGCATTCCCGGCTTCTACACCAGGACCGGCGTCGGGACCCAGGTCGCCGAAGGCAAGGAACTGAAGGAGTTCGACGGCGAAATGTACGTGCTCGAGCGCGGCATCCGCGCCGACATCAGCATCATCAAGGGCTGGAAGGCCGACGAGACCGGCAACCTCATGTTCCGCAAGACCGCGCGTAACTTCAACCAGCCGGCCGCGACCTGCGGCAAAGTCTGCATCGCCGAGGTGGAGGAGATCGTTCCGGTTGGTTCGCTCGACCCCGACTGCATCCATTTGCCATCGATTTTCGTGAACCGGCTGATCGACGGCAGCCCCTACGAGAAGCAGATCGAGTTCCGCACGGTTCGCGAGCGGGAGGCGGCATAATGGCCTGGGACCGCAACCAGATGGCAGCGCGCGCGGCCAAGGAGCTTCGCGACGGCTATTATGTGAACCTCGGCATCGGAATCCCGACTTTGGTCGCCAACTGCGTTCCGCCGGGAATGACCGTGACCCTGCAGAGCGAGAACGGGATGCTCGGGATTGGGCCGTTCCCCTATGACGACGAAGTCGATCCGGACCTGATCAACGCCGGCAAGCAGACGGTCAGCCAGCTTCCGCAGACGAGCTTCTTCGACAGCGCGACCAGCTTCGCGATGATCCGCGGCGGCCATATCGACCTGGCGGTGCTCGGCGGCATGGAGGTCAGCGAGAAAGGCGACCTCGCTAACTGGATGGTGCCGGGCAAGATGATCAAGGGCATGGGCGGTGCGATGGACCTTGTCGCCGGGGTCAAGAAGATCATCGTCGTCATGGAGCATGTGTCGAAGGGCGGCGGACCCAAGTTCATCCCCGAGTGCACGCTTCCGCTCACCGGCAAGAATGTCGTCGACATGATCATCACGGACCTCGCGGTGTTTCAGCGGCCGGACCACGACAGCCCGTTCAGGCTGATCGAGCTGGCTCCGGGCGTGACGAAGGAGGAGGTTCGAGAGAAGACGTCGGCGAATTACGTCGACTGACATGACGGTCCCGGAGGCATTCACTCCGAAGCTCGTCACCGTTTTCCGTGAAGGCTATCGCGCGCCGGACCTGCGGGCCGACGCGATCGCGGGCCTGACCGTCGCCATCGTCGCGCTGCCGCTGGCGATGGCGCTCGGGATCGCAAGTGGGGCGTCCCCCCGCGAAGGCCTCGTCACGGCGATCATCGCGGGCTTCCTGATCTCCGCGCTCGGAGGCTCGCGGGTCCAGATCGGCGGCCCGACCGGAGCGTTCGTCGTTATCGTTGCCGGAGTCATTGCGGCCCACGGATTCGACGGGCTGATCCTCGCGACATTGATGGCAGGTGTGATCCTGATCGTCGCCGGTTATTCGGGTGTCGGCCGGCTGATGCGCTACGTGCCGATGCCGGTGGTGACGGGGTTCACCGCCGGGATCGCGGTGATCATTGCGTCAAGCCAAATGGGGGATTTCGCCGGGCTTCGGGCGGGGTCAGTCCCGGCCGACTTTATCGACAAGTGGGGAGCCTATGCGGCTGCCGCGGGCACCATCAACTGGATGGCGCTTGCCGTCGGCGCGGCGACGCTAGGAATCATCATCATCCTCAAAGGGATTGCGCCGAAATGGCCGGGCTATCTTATCGCTATCGTCGCGGCGACCGCGTTGGCCGCGCTCCTGGAATTGCCCGTCGAGACGGTCGGCGACCGCTTTCATTCGATGGCGACCGGAGTTCCGATCCCTCGAATGCCCAAAATTTCATGGACGATGCTGCGCGAAGTGACACCTAGCGCCTTCGTTATCGCCTTCCTGGCCGGAATCGAGGCGTTGCTCTCCGCCACTGTCGCCGATGGAATGACCGGCCGCCGCCATCGGTCCGGCCAGGAGTTGGTCGGCATGGGGGTGGCGAACATAGCGTCCGGCTTTTTCGGCGGTCTCCCCGCGACCGGAGCGATCGCCCGGACAGCGACCAATATTCGCGCCGGCGGGCGCTCGCCGATGGCGGGTATCTTTCACGCCCTGTTTTTGCTCGTTTTCACGCTCGTTGCCGGACGGTGGCTCGCACTGGTGCCGATGACCGCGCTTGCGGCGGTGCTTCTGATGGTCGCGTGGGGGATGAGCGAATATGACCGCTTCGTCGCGCTGGTCCGAACCGACGCCGGGGAGCGGGCGCTTCTTCTTCTCACCTTCCTGCTCACGGTCTTCGTTGACCTGACTGTGGCGATTGGAGTTGGCGTCACGCTCGCCGCGCTGTTGTTCATGATGCGGATGAGTGAAACGGCGGGGCTTGTAGCGATGAACGCGGAGGAAGAGCCGGATCTGCGCGAGAAGCTTCCCGACGGGGTGGAAGTCTTCCGCTTCACAGGTCCAATCTTCTTCGGCGTCGCCAGCGAAATGCTCGAAGGACTCCGCCGCGCGGGTGAGCGGCCACGCGCGATCGTGCTTCGGATGGACGAGGTGCCCTATATCGATGCGACCGGTGCGAACGCGCTCGCGACCTTCACGCGCCAGGCGACGCATACGGGGACCGAGGTCTGGCTTGCGGGACTCAACGAACAACCGAAACAGTTTCTCGCCAGGTTCGAACCACGGTTCGCGGGCGCGAAGCGTGCCTCGAGCTGGCCGGCGGCACTCAAGCGGCTCGGCAAGTAGGACTTGCGCCGCGAGTCCCGAAAGACGAAGATTCGCCGCGTGGGGTATCTTCCGCATCCGGCAGCGGCGCTCGTGGCTGAGTGGGGCAATTACCTCGCGCATGACCGACGCCGATCGGCGCACACCGTTCGCGCTTATGTCGGGACCGCGCACCGGCTGATCGATTTCCTGGGACAGTATCGCGGCGAAACGATCCAGCCGGCCGGACTCATCGATGTCGCCGCCGCGGACCTCAGGGCCTTCCTCGCGGCCCGACGCATGTCGGGCCTCGGCGCTGCATCGGCGGCGCGCGAGTTGTCGGGAGTCCGCGCGTTCCTGACTTATGCCGCCGAGCAACAGGGAAGGACGCCAGCAGTTCCCCGCACCCGGGCTCCGAGGCGGCCCAGGACCCTGCCAAGGCCGGCGGCTCCGGATGAGGCGATCGCGCTCGCAGAGGATGCGGGCGCCTTCGCCTCGGAGCCATGGATCGGTGCGCGCGACCTGGCGATCCTCCTCCTGCTGTACGGCTCGGGGCTGCGCGTTTCGGAGGCGCTGTCGCTCACCGCGCGCGACCTGCCGATCGGCGAATCGATCCGGGTCACCGGGAAGAGAGCGAAGACGCGGATCGTGCCGGTGGTAAGGACGGTGCGCGAAGCGATTGCGGACTATCTTCGGCAGTGCCCCTATCCGATCACAGGGAACTCAGCTTTGTTCGCTGGAGCGCGAGGCGGACCCTTGAGCGCCGACCTCGTTCGCCGTGCGGTGCGGGCTGCGCGAGTGCGGCTAGGTCTCCCCGAAACGCTGACGCCGCATGCGCTCAGGCACAGCTTTGCAACGCACCTGCTCGCACGCGGCGCCGATCTGCGCTCTCTCCAGGAACTGCTTGGACACGCGAGCCTGTCGTCGACGCAAATCTACACGAAGGTGGACGCGGCGCATCTCCTCGACGTCTATCGCCACGCCCACCCAAGAGCGTAAAGAAACTGCCGCGGAGAGCTTCGCCAGTGGGGACGGCTCGGCCGTCCGCGACAGGACCGCTTTGACCGGGGCCCCGTAAAGCAATTCGATAGGGTCACTCCGAAACGGAGCGGATTGACCTAGCGGGCGTCGATCCGGCGCTCGATCGCCTTCCAGATCAACGCCGGCGTGTCTGTGCCATTGAACTGATCAATAGAGACGATCCCCGTTGGGGAAGTGACGTTGATTTCGGTCAGCCACTGTCCGCCAATCACGTCGATCCCGACGAACAGCAGGCCGCGCTTCTTCAGCTCCGGTCCGAGTGTCGCGCAGATTTCCTTCTCGCGGTCCGTGAGACTTGCCTTCTGGCCCTTGCCGCCGACGGCAAGGTTCGACCGGATTTCCCCTTCGCCTGGGACACGGTTGATCGCGCCCGCGACTTCGCCGTCCACGAGGACAATACGCTTGTCGCCCTGGGCGATCTCCGGAAGGAATTTCTGGATGACGTGCGGTTCTCGATAGGTCCGGTTGAACAGTTCCATCAGCGAGGCGAGGTTGCGGCCGTCTGCCCCGATGCGGAACACCGAGCCGCCGGCAAAGCCGTGGAGCGGCTTGATGACGATGTCGCCGTGCTCCGCGAGGAACTTGCGCGCGAGCCCGAGCGAGCGGGTGATCGCGGTGGGCGGCATGAAATGCGGGAAATCCAGAACCCAGACTTTCTCGGGCGCGTTGCGGACGCTTGCGGGGTCGTTGACGACCAGCGTCTCTTTCCGGATGCGCTCGAGTAAATGGGTCGCAGTGATGTAACCGAGATCGAACGGCGGGTCCTGGCGCATCAGCACGACGTCGACGTCGCGGCCGAGATCGAGGAGTCGCGGATCACCGAAGCTGTAGTGTTCGCCGGAGACAGGCTGGACCTTGACCGGATAGCCCATCGTCCACAGACGACCCTCGGCCCAGCTCAGGTCTTCGGCGCCATACCAGTAGAGTTCGTGCCCGAGATCCTGCGCCTTGAGCATGATCGCGAAGGTCGAATCGCCGGCGATATTGATCCGGTCGAGAGGGTCCATCTGAACGGCGACGCGCAAGGGCATGAGGCGCGCCTATCACCCTTGCCAGACGTTGGCCAAGTGCCGCGGCAGCTTTCGCGGGACGACGAACAACGCGTCGATGCGAACATCGTCTCCCTCGCGCATGTACCTTGGCGTCAGCCGCTCGGCAGCGACGGCGACGCGCCGAAGCCGATAGCGGTCGAGCGCGACGGCAGCCGCTTCCTCCGTGCCGCGCGCTTTCACCTCAATGAAGGCGAGGGTGCGGCCGCGGCGTGCGACGATGTCGACTTCCCCGCCCGGAACCCGGGCCCGCCGCGTGAGAATTCGCCAGCCCTTGAAGCGTAAGTACCAGCACGCGATGGTCTCGGCCCAGCGGCCGCGTTGTTCCGCTTCCCGCCGGTTCACTTGCGCGAGAGCTCCAGCGCCCGGGCATAAGCGCGTTTGCGAGGCACTTTGAGCCGCTCGGCCGCCTCTGCGGCGGCGCGAGAGGGCGAGAGCGTCTGCAGCGCCTCAAGGAGCGCACTGTCCAGCTCGGAATCGCTGGCCTCTGCCCGTTCGCGTGACGGGCCGACAATGATGACGATCTCCCCCTTGGGGCGAGCCTCGGCGTAGCGATCGGCAAGCTCGGCGAGCGTCCCCGTGACGCATTCCTCGTGGAGCTTGCTGATCTCTCGAGCGACCGCCGAGTCACGCTCTCCGAGCCCGGCGGAAAGGGCCAGCAAGGATTCCGAAAGGCGCGAACCGCTTTCGTAGAAAACCAAGGTTGCCTTCAATGGAGCCAACTCCAGGATTGCGTCCGCTCTCGCCTTGGCCTTTGCCGGGAGGAAGCCCACGAAGAAGAAGCGGTCGGTCGGCAATCCCGATAGGGTGAGGCCCGCGATGAGCGCGCAAGGGCCCGGCACGGTCCGCACGTCCCGTCCTGCCTCGCGTGCGCTCCGGACGAGCTTGTAGCCGGGGTCCGAAATCAGCGGCGTCCCCGCGTCGCTCACCAGTGCGATCGCCTCGCTTGCAAGACGATCGACGATCCGGTCGCGATCGCTGTCTTTCGAATGATCGTCGTATCGCCGCATCGGGGTCTTCGCGCCCGCGTGGGCGAGAAGCTTTCCGGTCACTCGCGTGTCCTCCGCAAGCACAAGATCGGCGCCCCGCAACGTCTCGGCTGCACGCGGGCTGAGGTCGCTCAAATTCCCGATCGGGGTCGCGACGATGTAGAGACCGGGGGCAAGCGGTTTTTCCATGACCCACCGTCGCATTGCTTCAGCCGGCTGCGCAAGCTGTGTGCCAAGCGCTTGAACGCGGGCAAAAAAAGAGTCACTCTCCAGCCGTCATCGCGCTTCGAAGGGGAGTCGTCTGATGATTGTGATTGCAGCCGCGTTGTTGCTTGCGGGCGCTGACGCCGACCTTCGCCACAATTTCGTTTCCTGTCTAAAGACTGCCGCCGATCAGGCGCAGCAGCAGAAGATCGCCGCCGACGGGTTCATGGCGTTCGCGCACACCGCCTGCGCCAGTACCGAGGAACCGTTCAAGGCATCGCTGGTGAATGCCAACGCCCAGCACGGAATGTCGCGAAAGGATTCGGCTTCGGATGCAAGCCAGCAAGTGAGCGACTATTACGGCGAGTGGAACGACAAATATTCGGCGGACGCCCCGCCACCCTCCGCGGCTCCAAAGCCGTTGGCTCCGGCACCGACGCCGGCATCGGCACCCACGGAGCCGAAATAATCAGGCGGCGATCTCCGCGAGGATCCGGTCGAGCACGAGGCGTCCGGCCGCCGTCGCCCTGATGCATTGACCCGAGCGGGCCAAATGGCCGCTATTCACCAGCCGGTCGATGCGCTGCCGGTTGGCAAGCGGAGTTCCGAACCGTTCCTCGATTGCGCGGATGTCGATACCTTCGCTGATGCGGAGGCCCATCACCAGCGCCTCGTCCGCTGCTTCGCGGGGACTAAGCTGTTCTTCCTCGGCAATGGCGTGACCGTTGCGTCGGAGTGCGGAGAGGAAATTCTCGGGCTTCTTGTGGCGAACGGTGCGAGCGCCGAGGCGGCGGCCGTGGGAGCCGGGACCGACCCCGGCATAATCGCCGTAGCGCCAGTAGGTGAGATTGTGCCGGCTCTCCGCTCCCGGAGCCGCGTGATTGCTGATCTCGTAAGCCGGCAGGCCCGCGCGTGACGTCATAGCATCGGTCATCTCGTAAAGGGCGGCGGCGGTGTCGCTTTCGAGCGGCTCGAAGTCGTGGCGGGCAACCATCGAGGCGAAGCGCGTGCCCGGCTCGATCGTCAACTGGTAGAGCGAGAGATGCGACGTCCCGAGCGACAGCGCTCGCGCGAGCGTCTTTGACCAGTGCTTCTCGCTGTCGCCAGGCAAGGCATAGATGAGGTCGAAGCTGACCCGGCCGAAATGCTTTTGCGCGATATCCAGCGCAGCGAGTCCTTCGCCGGCCGAGTGAGCGCGCCCGAGGAAGCGAAGCGCCTGATTGTCGAAGCTTTGGATTCCAAGCGACAGGCGATTGACTCCCGCTGCTGCGAGATCCGCGAATCGCGCGGCCTCCACCGAGTTGGGATTGGCTTCGAGGGTGATTTCCAGGTCGGACGCGGTCCAGTGTTCGCGAGCGGCGCCGATCAGAGCTTCGACGGTCGGCGGGTCCATCAGCGACGGGGTCCCGCCGCCGAAGAAGATCGACGTCAGCTTGCGGCCCGGAAGGAGTCTCGCCTCATGAGCGAGATCGGCGAGAAGCGCCGCGCGCCATTCGTCCTGATCGATGCTGGCGCGGACATGGCTGTTGAAGTCGCAATAGGGGCATTTGGAGACGCAGAACGGCCAATGGATGTAGAGGGCGAGGGGTTCGCCCGCGGCGCTCATGTCCTGAGTGCCCTCACCAGCTTGCGGAACGCGTCGGCGCGGTGGCTGATCCTGTGCTTCAGCTGCGGGTCCATTTCGCCGAAGGTCTGATCGCGGCCGGCAGGGACGAAGATCGGGTCGTATCCGAAGCCCTTGTCGCCGCGCGGCGGCCAGATGAGCGTGCCATCGACCCGGCCTTCGAACGCCTCGGTCTGCCCGTCATTGGGCCATGCGAGCGACAGGGCGCAGACGAAATGGGCGGCGGGTGGGGCGTCGGGCTCGGATTCCTGCACCGCGTCCCAAACCTTCTCCATCGCGCGCATCCAGTCGCGATTGCCGTCGGCATCTTCGGCCCAGCGAGCGGAGAAGATCCCCGGCATCCCGTGCAGCGCATCGACCGCGAGGCCGCTGTCGTCGGCAAGGGCAGGCAGTCCCGACAGGTCCGCCGCCTCGCGCGCTTTCAGATCGGCATTGTCGACGAAGGTGTTGCCGATCTCCTCGGGCTCGGGAAAGCCAAGCTCCTCGGCCCCGACGCACTGGATTCCAAGCGGCTCCATAAGGGCTGCGATCTCCCGAAGCTTGCCAGGATTGTGCGTCGCGATGACCAGCTTGCCGCCGATATCCCTCATTTCGCGGCTGCCTTCAGCTGCGCTTCGAAAATCTCGCCGCAGCCGATGCGGGCGAGCCGTAGCATCCGCAAGAGCAACTCCTCGTCATAGCATTCGCCCTCCGCGGTGACCTGCGCCTCGACGATGCTTCCGTCTGCGGTCAGGACGAAATTGCCATCGCAGCCGGCACTACTGTCCTCGTCATAGTCGAGGTCGAGGACCGCGGTGCCCTTGAACACGCCGCAGCTGACCGCGGCGACCTGGGTCTGGATCGGGTCTTCGGTCAGCGCCTTGGACGCCAGCAGCTTGTCGACCGCGATCCGGAGCGCCACCCAGGCGCCGGAAATCGATGCGGTGCGAGTGCCGCCATCGGCCTGGATGACATCGCAGTCGAGGACGATCTGCCGCTCGCCAAGCTTGGGCAGATCGACGACCGCGCGGAGCGAGCGGCCGATCAGACGCTGGATTTCCTGTGTGCGGCCCGACTGCTTGCCTTTGGCTGCCTCGCGGGCGCCGCGCGTGTGCGTCGCTCTCGGCAGCATTCCATATTCGGCGGTGACCCAACCCTGGCCCTTGCCGCGCAGGAAGGGCGGCACTTTCTCCTCGACCGAGGCCGTCACCAGCACCCTCGTGTCGCCGAAGCTCACCAGCACCGAGCCCTCGGCATGACGGGTGAAATTCGGCTCGAAGCCGATGGTACGCATCTGGTCAGGGGCGCGGCCGGAGGGGCGCATGATGACTCCTTGAAGGTGATAGTGCGGTGCGGCGTCCCTAGACCGCTGGGCGCGGCAATCCTAGATGCGCATCCATGAGCGGTGAAATCACCGAGCTGACCGACCGCATGCGCGAGATTTTCGGTCTCGTAGTCGAGACCTATCTCGATCGCGGGCTGCCGGTCGGGTCGAGAACGCTTACCGGCAGCATTGGCCTGTCGCCCGCTTCCATTCGGGGCGTAATGCAGGAGCTGGAGGAGCGCGGGCTTCTCACCCACCCCCACACCTCCGCCGGCCGGATCCCGACTGAAAGCGGACTCCGCCTGTTCGTGGATGGAATCATGCAGGCCTCGGTCCCCGACCCGCGCGAGCGGGCGGAAATCGAGCGGCAGATCGGGCGGGACCAGCCGATCGAGGACGCACTCGCGGCGGCGACTGCGGCGCTGTCTGGTCTCAGCCAGGCCGCGGGCGTAGTGCTCGCGCCGAAGCGGGAGATGCGCCTCAAACAGTTCAACCTCGTGCAGCTTTCTCGAGAGCAGGCGCTGGCGGTGCTCGTCGGCGTCGAAGGCAATGTCGAGAACCGGGTTGTCCCGCTCGATCCAGGGACCAGCGCCAGCGCGCTCGAACAGGTGACGAATTTCGTCAATGCTCGCCTGTCCGGAATGACCCTCGCGGAAGCCGAAGCGCGGCTGCGGCAGGAAATCCGCGAGCAAAAGGATGCGATCGACGCCGCCGCGGCCGAGCTTGTCGCTTCGGGCCTTGCTGCCTGGTCGCAGGACCACAGCCGCCGTCCGGTGCTCATCGTCCGCGGACAGGCCAATCTGATCGACGAGGCCGCGGCCGCCGATCTCGAACGCGTTCGAAGGCTCCTCGATGAGCTCGAGGACCGGCAGGAAATCGCGAGCCTTCTCGAAAGCGCACGCGATGCGCCCGGGTGCCGGATCTTCATCGGCAGCGAGAACCGGATGTTCGCTTTGTCGGGCTCGTCAGTCATCGCCGCGCCCTATCGGGGGAGCCATGGCGACGTCGTCGGCGTTGTCGGGGTGATCGGACCCACTCGGTTGAACTATGCCCGCGTGGTCCCCATGGTGGATTTCACCGCCAAGGCGCTAACGAGATTGATCGGATGATGCAGCACAAAGACGACTTTCCCGACCCTGACGACGGCGAGCCGCTCGACACCGCGGAAGAAGCCGAGGAAATTCGCAGGGACACCGCAGACCATGCCCCCGAGGTTGCCGAGCATGACCGGCTGACCGAGCTCGAAAAGGCGCTGGAAGACGCGAACAGCAAGGCGCTTTACGCAGCGGCCGAGGTGCAGAACGTGCGCCGCCGGCTGGAGGCGGAGAAGACGCAGGCCGCGGCTTATGCGTCGGCGACCTTCGCCCGCGATATGCTGGCCATCAAGGATCATCTGGATCGGGCGCTCGCTGCAGTCGGCGACGAGCTCCGCAACGACAAGGTCGCGAGCAACTTCCTCGCCGGGATCGAATCGACCGCTCGCGAACTCGACGCAGTGTTCCAGCGCAACGGAGTGACGCGCATCGAGGCGGTCGGGCAGGAACTCGATCCGCACAAGCATCAGGCGATGATCGAGATTCCCACGGACGATGCCCCGCCGGGAACCGTGGTCCAGGAGATGCAGACTGGTTACATGCTCAAGGACCGGCTTTTGCGGCCCTCCCTGGTGGGGGTGGCGAAAAGGCCTGACTAGTGGACCTCGCGGTTCTGGCTTTCGCTCTTCGTGGCAAGGCTGAACCGCGGCTCCGCTTTGACCTCGCCGAATAGCCGCGCCGCAGCGTAGCGGCCGACTTCCGGACCGTGCTTGAATCCGTGACCTGAGCCGGCGCCGAGAAGCAGCACATTCTTCAGCTCCGGGTGAATGTCGATCAGGAAATCGCCATTCGAGCTGTTCTCATATTGGCAGACCCTCGCTTCCGTGAGCGGAGCGCCTTTGAGGAGCGGAAAGCGCCGGTCGCGATAGGCGAGGATCTCCGCGAGCGCCGCTTCGGTCGGCTTGCGGCTTTGCGTATCCGGATCGACGACCGGCCCGTGCATGTCGTGCGCGAATTTGACGCCGCGGCTTTCAAGGTCGGGAAAGCCATAGAAGATGTCGCCGCCGTTGAAG
>Ga0070658_10002353_pt1 | contig 15847 bp, 10 predicted proteins | sample KBSC13metaG_FD_64664 | JGI IMG/M metagenome (GOLD analysis project Ga0070658, IMG submission 64664) | Corn rhizosphere microbial communities from Kellogg Biological Station, Michigan, USA - KBS C1-3 metaG | ecosystem: Host-associated > Plants > Roots > Rhizosphere > Soil ...
CAACTCTTCGCCTGGATTGACGGGGAGCCGCGGAGCCAAGCTGCACTTTGGCACGAACATTTGTTTCGAGACCTCACATTGCTTCGGCATCGGGGCTGGGTTAGGCGACCGCCCTTTCACGGTGGTGATACGAGCCCCTTGAAGCACCAACCAATCGACAACTTAGCTTTGTGCGCCTGAACCTGCGTTTTATTGGCTGAACTCAAACCAGATTCGATAGGGCCAGTGGCCGATGATGTGCATAAGGTCACGATGTGGCGCCGGCGGAACTATGGCCGGGTTCGATTTCTCGGCGCGATTCACGAGAATGCTGGGCAGCGGATCAGGCGTTCTCCCTGCAGCGAGTTCCGCCCGCAATATTGCAAAGTATTTCGCCGCGGGCAGGCCGCCGTGGCGGGTAAGCACCTCCTGTAAGGGATGAAGCAGCGGGCTGGACCGGCGCAAGAACCAGCACTCCTGATAACCCTGCCAGCTCTTGGCCCCCACAGCTTCGCGCAACCTGACGCTGCCGAACGGAACATACCAGAGCTCGTACTGGGTCCCTGCGCCTGCGATCATGTTTCGTGTGAGGTGCTGCCACGTGCGCGACGTATACGGCGTCTGCCAGTTCTCCTCCGGAGTACATTCCAGCTTCGCACCGGTGTATATAAGCATGCCATCAGGATGGGTGGCAGCAACGTCCGCGGGCTGGAAGAGACGTTCAGCAAACTGCGCCGTGTTGAGTCCCCACGCATCGAACGCAGTCCAGCCAGAGTAATACGGCAGAATCCCGGCTTCCGTAGTGATGAGCGTGCCGTGCGGCAGATGGCTGAGGTCTCTCGCAATGGCTGCACGATTATCAGGCTGGTCATCTTTGGCGCCTCTCGCGTCATTTAGCCAGATACCGCAGACGAAGACGAGCCAAAGAGCAACCCACGCACGCAAGATTAGAGCCTTATTAGCCCGAATGCGCTGCCACTCGATAGCAGTCAAAATGGCGGCGCCAATTGGCAGATAGATGAAGAAGCGGTGCCCGCCGTCCTGATCCAGTCGCATCGCGAAGTAGAAAAGGTTGGGTAGCACCAGAATGCACAGCAGAACCGCGCGCGTTGTGGCATCGCGTCTGCCTTGTCCCTCCATGGAGATCCACGCGAGCGTCAACGCGAATATGCAGAGAAAGAGACTCGTATGAACCGACTGAACCACGAAGAGATGAGCAAATCGCTGGGTGTCGGACTTTACCAAAAATGGCAATGGGAGCAGGGAGTGAAAATAGTGCCAACGCCAAAAAAAATAGGCGAGTCCCGGCAACGCGAAACAGCCGGCGCTTGCATTCGCGATACGACGACGATTGGGATGTACGAAGAGTGCGGCAATCTGTATTGGCAGAGCGAAGACCACACCATCGGGCCGAAACAGGCACAGGAGCAGACAGCTTAGGGAAAGGCCCACGTATTGTCTACGGAGGAAGCAGAGCACGACCAGCACCAGCAGAGCGGCAAAAGGCAACACGGAGAAGCCAACGATGGAGGCGGCCGCCTGCGGCAACAAGCCATATCCCCCAATCATGACGAGTGCAGCAACCGGCGTAAGGCGTTGGTTCGCGATGCGTGCGAGGAGAAAAGGAAGGGCTACGAGCGAGGCAAGATTGATGATTGATACGGCCCAGAGAGGATCAAGGTGGAGCTTTATTCCGGCGGCGATCAGTACCATCCACGCAAAATCTGTTGCACCTTCGGCGTGTGGACCGTGAGGAATGTAAGTAATGGCCCCTGTATGAGCGAGGTTTCGACTGAATTGGAACAAGATTGTCGGGTCCTCCGCGGGAATGCGTAGAGGAGGCACGACAAATAGAGCGATTGCGGTGACTACGCCAAATAGGGCGAGAAGCGACATTAGTGCTGAGTCGAACATGGTCCAGGAAACAGGACCGACTGCGGATACACGTCTGTACCTTACGGCTATGTAGACAAACCAGATCGCAGAAGCAATCACCGCAACGAACAGATGTTTTCTGTCCATCGCGAAGAAACTATCCAGAAATGTGTAGAGCATTCCATAGCTTCGCACCCTGCAAAAGTCGTAGCAACCTCAGGACAGACATGCGCCCCATGCGGTTTGTAATCGCACTCTGTTAGCGCAACTGCACGCGAGTCCACGCGCCCCGTGGATCGAGAAAGGAGACCTCGCGGTCGGTCATCTGCACCTTCGGGTCAAAGGTTGGCCCTGCCTGCACAGGCAGCAGGTCGGCCTGATCGGCATTCGCCAGGCACGCCATCCAGTGAATGCACTTGAGCTCCACCGGAGTTCCGGGTGTCTTATTCCAATGCTGGACCAGCAGGCTGTAGCCACCGGCCTGCGCCTCGTGCAACAGCAGGACGTCATTCGAGTAGTTGATGTAGACCTGCACGCCCGCCTGCTTCACGGCGCCCGACCCATCCTGAGCGGTTGACTTATAAACCGTCGCGAGCGGGTCTCGCAGATAGACACGCTGCCGATTCAGCAGCACAAGCCCAAGCAGAATTAGGAACACCACGAATAGCAGTATCTTCATCGCGTATCAGGCAGCCCAAGCCGCAGACTGCTACTTCTTCTCCTCGTGGTACTCCTGTTCTGTGTTGATGTTCCACAGCGCCTTCTTATCCACGTGTCCCGCCGCAATGCCATCCACGGCGTGCATTGCGGTCAGCATGCTGTGGTCCTGGTTGTTGTACTTATGCATGCCGTTGCGGCCTACTAGCAAGAGATTATCAATTTCATCGGTGAAGTTCTTCAGCTCGTCGAAACGGGCATATGTCCCGAAGTAGGCAGGGTAAGTCTTCGGCACTCGCACCACGTGCGCGTCGCTCACTGCACTCGCATCGACGATACCGATCTTGGCCACCTCAGCAATCGCGAACTTCTTCAGCTCATCGTCAGGCATCTTCCATAACTTATCTGTCTCATAGCAGAAGTACTCAAGGCCAATCCACACCTTCGATGGATCGCTGACAAGGTAAGGGCTCCAGTTGTTGAATATCTGCAGTCTGCCGAGCAGTACGTCCGGCTCCTGGATGTAGATCCAGGTGTCCTTCAGCAAGCCACCATCGGGTTCTTTCACCTTCAGCCTGTCGGCAAGTAGTCCTACAGTAATGAAGTCGCGGTACTGCAGGCCCTCACTGACCTCACGCACATTGTCCGGGACTGGAATTTGCATGGCTCGGATCAAGTCGCGCATCGGCATCGTGGAGAAGAAATAATCCCCCTCCAATGTCTTCCGTTCGCCGCTCTCGTTCACCACTTCCAACGAGCGAACGCGCAGCTCCGGGCTATCAAAAAAGTTCAGCTTGTCGGCCCTCCACCCCATGTGGATCTCGCCGCCGTTCTCCCGGATCAGGTCGGCAACGTGCTCCCACAACTGCCCCGGACCGTACTTTGGATACATGAACCGCTCAATCAGAGATGTCTCCGTGCCCTTCTGCGATATCTCACCAGACTGCTTCTTCTCCCTGGAGAACGCCTTCTTGACGAAGTGCTTTACCGCCGAAGTCAGCGAAAGTCCCTTGATCCTCTGCGCACCCCACTCCGCGGAGATTTCATTGCAGGGCGTACCCCAAACCTTTTCCGTGTAGCTCTTAAAGAAGGTGAGGTACAGCTCCCGCCCGAACCGGTTGATCAAGAAGTCTTCCAAGCTCTTTTCGGGCTTGATCTGGTGCATGCGGGAGGCCGCGTAACTGGCCCCTACGCGCATCATTCGCGGCAGGCCTAGATTCTTGATGGTGGTCGAAGTCAGTGTGATGGGGTAGTCGAAAAACTTGCGCAGATAATAAATTCGGCTGCGTCGCGGCCGGATCAGCATCACCAGCTCCGGGTCGTTCGGAGCCGACACCATCACCGGCTTCGTTGGGCTCTCATCCCCCTGCGGTTCGACGTCCTCTTCGTCGGCGTCTCCCAACAACGGCCCCATGCCACGCAACGGAGGCTCTTGCTCAAGCCGAGAGGGCACCACCATGCTCCGCTGCTTGCCCTGGTAGGAGATATGGACGGACGGCTCGGCTCCGTTACCATTCGCATGCGCCGCCACCTCGGGCGGCATCAGCTCCATCCACCACTGCATCACACGGTCCGACTTTGAAAAAAACCGATGTCCGCCGATATCCATCCGGTTGCCCTTGTACCGGATAGTTCGAGAAATTCCGCCGATCTCATGGCTCGCTTCCAGGATGACTGGGACGATATTGGTGCGCCGAAGCAGTTCCAACCCTGCGGTCAAGCCGGCTGGGCCCGCTCCAATGATGATCGCTTTCTTTGCCATTCCCATCCTTTGTTTGGTACCCGTGCGGCATGGACACGCCATTGCAAGCCAGGAATATCGGACAAACGGGATCTTAGGCCTGCCAGCTGCAGGCGTCCTTCATACCATTACAGGCTAACCCTAACAACGCCAATATTTTCAGTGCGGGTATTGCCCCATATGGCCCCGGGTCACTCCGTCCTAAGATGCGCCTCCGCGGCTGCTGGAAAGCTGAAGTCCAGAGGCGGTTCTATCGGCCTAGTACTTGACGGTGCGCGTCCGCCAAAGCGACTGTTGACGAAATATACATCTCAGCGCAAGAATACTGGCCGCACCGAGGTGTGTTATGCGGCGGTCCCCTAGGTTCCTCATCTCCCCTGTTTTGCAATCCACGGTTCTAATTTTCGCCACCGTCTGCCTCTATCCAGCCCATGCGCAGACAGCTTTCGGAAACAGCATCAAATCCCAACAACAGCCGACTCCCCTCACCATCACCCGCGCTCGCCTGCACGATTCCGACCAGTGGCGCGATATTGAGCGCCACCTGCCCGACCCAAATACTGCAACCGCTAAAATTCTCGAGCAGCAGGCGGATATTCTGCGTGCGCGACGCTTCCCCGAGGACGCCCTCGACTTCTATCGCTATGCGCTCGCGCGTGGCGGAGACCAGGTGACCCTGATCAATAAGATCGGGCTAACACACCTTGAGATGAAGAACCTTCAGTTAGCTCAGGCCCAGTTCGCCCGCGCCGTAAAGCTGAACAAGAAGAGTCCCGAGGCCTGGAACAATCTTGGGGCGGCTCAGTTCATCAGCGGCTCTTCCGGGAGCTCCGTCTCTTCATACAAGCACGCCATCAAGCTCGACAAACGCGTCGCCGTGTATCACGCCAATCTTGCAACCGCCTACTTTGAGACCAAGAACTTCAACGGCGCACGCAAGGAACTGGCGACGGCGATGAAGCTTGACCCAGACATCTTCAACCGCAAGGAAGGCACCGGAGGTGTCGAAGCGCACGTCCTCTCCTCCGACGAGCGCGCGCGCTTCTCTTACGAGATGGCGAAGCTGTACGCCCAAAATGGGCTCGAGGAAAAGATGTTCCACTCACTCGCAATGGCAAGCGAGGCTGGCATGGACATTGCACGGGAACTGCGCAAGGATCCGATCCTCGCCAAATATCAGAATGACCCTCGCGTCCTCGTCCTCATCCAGAATGCAGAGGCCATGCGTACCGGACGTCCTACCGTGCTCAACACCACGGCTGAGAGCACGCAGCCGCTCAAACCCTTGTAAGCGACACGTTTCAACATAGGCTCGAGCAGCGGCTGGTTCCGTCACCAGCCGCTGTTTCTTTGCTGGCTATCGCGACTGCAGCGCGGCCTTTGAATTAAATCTCAGGATAGAAATCGAAGAATGCTTCGATACTCAAGCGGAGCTGGGCCTCAATCTCGGCGCGGCTCCCTTCCAGCACGTGCATCGTCACACGCGCCTGGTTGCCATTCTTTAGCACCACGGGTGCCTCACCTACCGACTCCACCTCGTCCGCAGGGAGCAATCGCATTCCATAAACCAGCGTCAAATTTGCCATGCCCGATTCTTTCACCCCGTCGGCGGCCAGCGCCAACGGCATATGCTTTCGTTACCCCGATGCTGCGCTTCCTGGCGGCGCTTTCCGTCCAGCCGACGCTCCAGCCGGACACACGAAGGGTGCTGGCCGCTCGGGATCGTAGACCCTTGCGCGTCCAGCACCCTCGTCCTGCTTACTTGGTCCGATGTGCGATGATCTGGTCCTTGACCTTGTCGTACGTCGCCTGCGGGATAATGCCCTTCTGCGTCAACTGATTTTTGGCCGTATACGGACGCCCTTTAATGATGCGGTCTGCATACGCATCGCCGATCCCCGGTAACGCCTTCAACTCGTCCGCGGTCGCCGTATTGATGTCGACCAGTTTCGTACCCGCAGTAGGTTTGGCCGAAGACGTAGTACTGTTGCCCTTGCCTGCAGGCGCCATTGTCGCACTGCCCGAACTCTTCGATGCCGGAGCACTCGAAGTGCTGCTCGTACTTTTCTGCGTAGTCTTGCTTGGGGAAGTGGACGAGCCGGACGTCGACTGCGCCTGCAAAGCCGGTGCCGACATCGTGAGGCAAAGCGCTGCTGCCGCGAAAAGAGAAAGCAACCTGCTGCGAATGTTCATTGAGAAAGCCTCCTGAAAATCTTGTGCTTCGACGCAATTCTGAAGCCGTATTAGCCTACCCCAGCCAGCTCGAACTTGGCCAAGCCGGTTCGGGACTGCCCCACCCGAGCTCCTACTTCAGCCGCATCACCGCGATCCGACCGTCGGACTCAAACTCCCCGCCGGTAGCCGTCCGAGCTTCGCGTACGGGGCTCGCCGGTGTCACATACGCCGCGCTCGAAAACACTCCCGCCGCATCGAAACTCTGCAGCAAAAAGTCCCGCTCGCCATCCACCTTCGGATCGATTCGGTGGGTCACGTTCCCGTTGCGCTGGTCCGTCTCAAACCCAATGTCGTGCGTGGCCGACCCCACCCATACCGGCAACCCGCCAATCGTCATCTCCGTCTGCCACAGGCGCAGATGATGCCGCTCCGCCGCGATCTTCAGCGGATCACCCCGTGCAAACGACAGGTCCTGCGCACGGCCAAACAGGTAGAGCGTACTCATCGGCATCTCGGTGTAGGCCTCATGGCTCAGCGTCGAAAGGATCCCGTGAACCACCGCGTCCGCCACCGTCTTATCAACCTCCACCCAACCCGCCGCCTTGAACGCCGCCTCTACCTGCGCCTTCGTGCCCAGCAGGCTGAAGTTCACCATATCTCCCGCGTTCCCTGCCTGGTCCGCAACGCGCCTCGGAATCCCCGCAAACATCCCCGGCGAGACCACCTTGCTCACATCTTCAGCAGCCCCCCCCGCGACAGCACCGCTCGCCGCCTTCCCCGGCTTCACCTTCACCTTGAACTCGCCCGTCGCCTCCAGGTCGTCGCTCGCGTTCACCCGCAGAAATAGGCGGCCCGTGGTCGGCATCGTCACATCGGCTTCCGCACCGATGGCGAACGGGTACGACGCCTCCACGCTGCTCACCCGCCCAATCAGCTCCCCCGTCTTCGCCGAGTTCAGCGGAAAGATCCGCAGCAGGTCCTTGAGCCCGCGCTCCGCACCCTCCGGTCCGACAGCCCGCATGCCGCCCAGCGTGAACTCCCCTTTCGCCGCAAAGTTCAGCTCCTCGCCTGCCGCCACATCGATGCCGGTATCCACCCAGGCCGCCTCCTTCACCGACACGTCATAACTCTTCTTGCGATTCGCAACTTCGGCCGCCTTACCCGCCCGCATGCTGATAATCGGCTCTACTTTGCCGGCCGGCTCTACCTTCGCGCCCGCCGGCTCCGTCTGCCCGGCGCTAAGCTCGACCTGCGAGGGCCCGCTCCTCGCCCCGGGCGGCAGAGCCTCCGCCCGCATCCCCGTCGTCGACACACACAACGCCAGAAACGCCAAACCCCTCCACCTGCCGGATTCGATCCACCTCATCAATGTCGTCAGCACTCCATATTGGATGTTCTGCCTTGCGCCGCGTAACCCGCAACTCGCCTCAGAGAGTTCAACCGACGTGCGTGACTACACTGTCACGAATCATCCCCATCACAACGAAAAATACCGCTTCCGTTTTGCGCATGGTTGAACGGCGGACTCCTCACCTGCCGTCTGCCCTCGCACCCGGTACCTGATTTCAGGTAATGTATTGTTCTGACGTTCGCCGTTTATGCGCCCTGCCACCCACTCAGGCCCGGAGTCCCAAACTCTGCACCTTAGCATCCAAACGCGTGCGCTCGCCTCACGCGCGGCGCTGGTGATCCTTGCCGTGGTCCTCACCGGCTGCCAGGGCATGTCGCGCGTTCCGGCAGTCTCGCAGATCCGTGTCATCGATACCTCCCCCGACGCCCCCGCCATCGATATCCACCAGAATGCCTCTCCTGGCCTCTATAACATTGCATTTGGCACCGTAAGCTCTTACATCTCCGTGCCCGCTGGTGCCTACACCCACACCGCCTATACCGCCGGAACCCGCCAGCGCCTCGCCGCCGTCAAATCATCCTTCCTTGACGGGGTCCAGTACACCGTCCTAACCGGCAACACCGCCGCCGCTCTCCAGATGACCATCCTGCGCGACCAGTCCACCCCGGCGCCGGCCGGGCAGGTCGCACTGCGAGTGCTCAATCAGACCACGCGCCCCGGCGCATTTGACCTCTACCTGCTGCCCGCCGGTTCCCCTCTCACCGCCCTCCTGCCGCTGGCCTCGCACGCAGGCTTCGGAACCAACACCGGTTACCTAAACACCCCCAGTGGGACTTACTCCATCCTGGCCTTCCGCTCAGGCGATATCCCCACCATCGCCAGTCCTCTCTTCACAGGAGCGCAGGCCTCCTATCCCTCCGGCGCGGTCCGCACGCTCATCCTCATTGACCAGCCTGCCTCCCAGCAGTCCGGCCTCAGTCCCGCGACCGGCTTACCCGCCGCTCCCTCCCTGCAGATCATCACCGCCAAAGACTTTGACCCATCCGCTTCGAGCTAATCGACCCATCCACCTCCATCGGCCTCTCAATCTGCTACGCGACAACATGAATGGATGCGTCTGCGAGGACACCCGTTTACGGCCGGTCCGGCCACCCGCGTCCATAGATCCTTTGCGCAGCTACCATCCGGATACCAGCCACTCCCGCTGCCGGATTTCTCGCGGATCAGAAGCGCAAAAGGACCGCCGCTCCAGCATCGGAGCGGCGGTCTTTTGTACCCCTCAACAGCCTTAGAACGTGAACTTCCCGCTGAACTGCATCTGCCGCGGAGGATACGCGCCGTTCAGTCGCCCGAACGTCGTCGCACCGCTGGTGGCAGTCGTGTTCAGCGAGCTGTAGTTGGTGTGGTTCAGGACGTTGAAGAAGTCCGCCTGAATCCGGAAGTTCAGCCGCTCGTGGATCGGGAATACCTTCGCCAAGTTCGTATCCAACTGGCTCAGCCCCGGCAGCACCACCTGTCCCACACCGGCGTTGCCAAACGCGCCTGCGGGCGGAGCCGTGAACGCTGCCGGATTCAACCACTGCTTGACGTGCCCTCCCAGCGTGCAGCAGGGCCCCTTGGCATAGACCGGCTGGCCGGCGACATAGCTGGCGCGTCGGGTGCCCAGCGTCGACGCACTGGCATTGATGGTGTAGAACGCGCCCGTCTGGTACCGGTACACGCCGGTGATCATGAACCCGCCGACAAGCTCACGCATCAGGAAGTTATGCCCGCGGAGGGTCGGCAGCTGATAGTTCGCATCGGTCACAAACGCGTGCTTGCGGTCAATGTTCAGTTCGCCGTAGTTGTAGTCCAGGTTCTGCCAGTTCGCCAGGTCTCCGCCGTTCGAAGACGAATCGCCAAGCGCCTTCGCGAACGTGTAGCTAGCCGTAAACGCCACCGCGCCCTTGCGCTTGGAAACGTACACCTGCAGCGCGTTGTAGTTGCTGTTGGAGTCGCTGCGGTTCTGGTTAATCGCCGTGAACCCTTTGTACGGATTGTAGAAATTGGCGTTATTCGCAGTATTCGCCGCCACTTGCGCAATCGGCGGTGTGTTGATGTTCGGCTGCCGAAGCAGGTGGTGACCCACGTTGCCCACGTAGCTCGTCTCCAACAGCATGGCCCAGGGCAGTTGCCGCTGGATGCCGAACGAGTACTGCTCCACGTACGGGTTCTTCATGTTCGGATCAATCGCACTGATGCCGCCCTGCAGTGCCGTATTGTTCGGGCTCCCAGCGCCGATGTTGTTCAGGTTGGCGTTATCGAACTCCACGTTCTGCAAGAACGGCGGAATATTCACTTGACTGAATCCGACGTTCCCTTCAGGCCGGTAGTAGAACACTCCGAAACCGCCGCGGATGGACGTGCGGTCGTCGGGTGCATACGCGAAGCCGACGCGCGGTCCAAATGCGCCATTCATCTTGAACAGACCACGCGGTGCGACCTGCGGAATAAATTGGTACGCTGCCGTGTTGATGTTCGGAATGCGAGCTGCCTGCTCCGCGGGAATCGGCTCAGCCGTCCGGACCAGGCCGGCATACGGATTGCCCGTCCCGGGCACGACCTTCCCTCCCGTTGTCACCTGGATCGCCGTCGCCGGGTTGTAGTACGCCGGGTCGAAGTTGCCGTAATTGTTGCCCTGCGCATACAGCGGCAGAATGTCCTGCCAGCGCACACCGTATTCGACGCTCAGGTTGCGGGTTGCCTTCCAGGTGTCCTGGACAAACGCCTCCGGTTGCGAGAACCGGAAATGGCCCACCGGATCAGCGTTCGCCTCCTGGTAGCTGGCAAAGTTTCCGATCAGCGCGTCAGCCAGGCCGTTGCCCGTCGTATTCGGGCTGGTAGCAACGCTGCCGTTGAAGTTGATATTGCCGTTGTAGTTGGGCCGGCCGTTCTGGTCGATACGGTCGCGGATGTACACGAATCCGAACTTGATGGCGTGGTTCCCTTTGATGATCGAAATCGTATCTGCCGCCTGGATATCAGTCGTCGGCGAATTCAACTGGAAGTAAGGCCCGGTAAAGATCGCGTACGTCGGTCCGTTGATGGTCACCGAAGGAATTCCGTCCGGATACTCGCCCGAGTTCGCAAACAGCTTCGTGTACTGGAACCCATACGTCGACCGCTTGTAGTTCACGCCGTACGGCGGAATGTGCTGCGACACCCACGAGAAGTTGAGCTGCGCCTGGTTGATGATGTTCGGCCGGAACGTAAACGTCTCAGCCACCACCCAGCTCTGGCCCGGACGGTTGCGCACCGTCGGAACTGTCGGCAGCGTGCCGCTCGATGAGAACGTGCCATACGGGTCGATCAGGCTGTTGTGATCGCTCAGCCAGCGCCCGAAGATGCGGTTGCGCGAGTTGATGTTGAAGTCCACGCGCGCATAATCCTCGCGGAAATCCAGCGGATTGCTGGGCGAGATGCTCAGGTTGTTGCCGGACGCCGTGTTGTTGAACGTGCCCAGCGACTCCATCACTTTGTACACGTTCGCGATTGCCTTGCCATCGGTCGTCATCAGCGAAGCGATATTGTTGCCCGGAATCGGAACCTTCGTCGTGCCCGCAGTCCCCGGCATGTAGAGCTGGCCAACCGACGAGAAGTCGCCGTTGAGCATCGCGGTGGTCGGTACCGTGAACAAACTGGGCGCGTTCTGCTGGCGGAGTCGCTTGTACTCCTGTCCGCCGTAGAAGAACACCCTGTTCTTGAACACCGGCCCGCCGACCGTATACCCAAAATCGTTGAACCGCAGGTGCGTCTTCGCCGCGCTGAAGAACGGCCTCGCATCGAACACATTGTTCCGTAGGAACTCGAACGCCGACCCATGGAAGGTGTTCGACCCACTCTTCGTCACGATATTGAACGCCGGGCCGGAGGTGCGGCCGTACTCGGCCGAGAAGTTTGAGGTCTCAATTTTGACCTCCTGGATGAAGTCGGGGCCGACGTTATTAATCAGGCTTCCATTGCTGCCTGACGCTTGATTGAACGCGCCATCCACCGTCAGGTTGGCCGAGTCGGAACGGTTGCCGTTCACCACCTGATTGTTCGAGTTCAGGCCCGTTGTGATCGCGAAGATGTCCGGGTTCGTCACCACGGCACCGGGGATCAGCGTCAGCACCTGCGTGTAGTTGCGCCCGTTCAGTGGCAGCGTCTCCACCTCGCGCGTGTCGATTACGTGTGCCAGCTCGCCACTCGTCGTGTTTAGCGCCTCGCCCAGCTCCGCCGTTACAGTTACGGCCTCGGTCGCGGTACCCACTTCAAGCGTAAAGTTGGTCGTCAGGTGGGCATCCGCATTCAGCGGAATCCCGATCTTGCGTGACGGACGAAACCCAGGCCGCTGCACTTCGACCGAGTACTCGCCGATCGGCAGGTTCGTCTGGATGAAGTAACCGTTGGGATCCGTGGCGAGGGTATGTATCTCGTGCGTTCCGAGGTTTGTAATCGTCACTGCCGTGCCTGGCAGGACTCCGCCGGTCGGGTCTTCAACGGTGCCGGCAATTTGTCCGAGTGAGGTCTGTGCCTGAGAAACCGTGCCGAGCCCGACCCAAAGGGTAAGGCAGACGAGCGCCGCGAGAAGACGCTTAGAAACTATGTACATGTTGCCTCCAAAGGTGAAACGAAACCGAGCCATGTTTTTTCGAACTATGGGACTCGAAGGGGATCAGGAGGACAATATTCGCGCCGAAGCAAGGCTGTCAATTCGCAAAGGCTGCCGCTATTTGCTCATAAATCGAACACAAGAAACATTTACAAGAAAGCTGAAAATAGACCCCGCGACTTGGTTTTTAACCTGGCTACGATCCTTATCCAGAGGCCGTTTTGACCAGCTTCCTCGCCTATCGCTCCCTTCTCATGGGTTGTTCTGTAGTGCTCAGCTTTAGCCTGACTCACCGCAATCAGAATCACCTCCATGCACAGTTTTGAAAACCGGCCAGAGCTCGCGATGCAATGTCATTCGTGAGACGGTCGTAGGCTCTTGACATTCAACACTCAGCCGGGCTATTCTCGCCGACACTTGTCATAGATACGCTGACAGGAGTCATAGCATGGCCGCCGTTCGACTCACGAAGCTCGAAATTCAACTCATGGAGACCGTCTGGGCACGCGGTGAGGCCTCCATCCGCGAAATGCAGGAGGCGCTCCCCGAAGCAAGGCGCCCCGGCTACACCAGCATTCAGACTATGGTCTACCGCCTCGAGGCCAAGAAGGTCCTCCGCCGCGTTCGCAAGGTCGGCAACTTTCACATGTTCGCCGCAACCGTCTCCCGCGAGGCCGTCCAGCACCGCCTCATCGACGACCTGCTCGCCATCTTCGGCGGTCAGTCACGCCCAGTCGTCGCACGCCTCATCGAGACCGGCAACCTCACGCAGGAGGACGTCGAGTATGCCGAGAAAACCCTCAAAGACCTAAAAGCTTCCCGCGCAGCGAACCTCCCGAAGAAAGGACGCAAAGCATGACCGCCCCCTCGCTTCCTCCGCTCTCCGGCACAGCCTCTGCAATCGCAGACCATCTTTGGCAGTCCACCGTCTTCGCGCTGGCCATCTGGCTTCTCACCCTCTTCCTCCGCACCAATCAGGCCCGCATCCGCCACGCCCTCTGGCTCGCCGCCTCTTTCAAGTTCCTGCTGCCCTTCTCACTGCTCATCACGCTCGGCAGTCTGCTCCCGCAGCCCCGGCCCACTGCCACCGCGACGCCCGAGACCATCTACTCCGCCGTGGACCTCGCCACCCAGCCATTCGCGACTTGGCAGCCCACACCAGCCGTGCACCTTACTCCCACTCCGACCGAGCTCCTCGCCGCATACCTGCCTAGCACCCTGCTCGCGCTCTGGATCACCGGCACCTTCGTCGTCCTGCTCACCTGGTGCATCCGATGGCGCCATCTCAACGCAACGCTCCGCCGCGCCACACCCGCACCTGCGGGTCGCGAGCTTCACCTCCTCCGCCGCGTCGAAGCCGCGCTCACTCCGCGCTCGCCGCTCCCGCTGCGCCTCTCCGCTGAGCTCATCGAGCCCGGCATCTTCGGCATTCTCCGTCCGATCCTCGTCTGGCCCAAGCGCCTCACCGAGCGTCTCGAAGATGAGCACATCGAAGCCATCCTTACCCACGAGCTCATGCACGTCAGCCGCCGCGACAACCTCACCGCCGCCCTCCACATGCTCGTTGAGGCCGCCCTCTGGTTCCACCCCCTCGTGTGGTGGATCGGCCGCCGTCTCCTTGACGAGCGGGAGCGGGCCTGCGACGAAGCCGTCGTCCAGCTCGGCGGCCACCCCGAAGCCTACGCCGAATCCCTCCTCAAAGCCTGCCGCTTCTGCATCGAGTCCCCGCTCCCCTGCGTCTCCGGCATCACCGGCGCTGACCTCAGCCACCGCGTCCGCTCCATTATGACCGCCGCCTTCGCCGCGCAGCTTGGTCCGGTCCGAAAAGCGTTGCTGGCTTCAACCGCGCTCGCGGCACTCTCTGTGCCCATCGCACTCGGCGTGGTGCGGTTCTTCCCCGTCAGCGCTCAGATTCTGCACGCCACCGGACCGCTGCCGTCTTTCGAGGTGGCAACCATCCGCCCTTGGCAGCCGAAGCCACTCCCGATGGTGAGTGACGGTACAACAATACATCCACAATTTCCGTTAAGAGTGGATCCAGGCACGTTTCATCAACAAGGCCAGCGCACCGACCAAGTGCAATTCATAGGGCAAACCATCCTTCTGATCGCGACGGCGTACAACCTTCAGGTCGGTCACGAGAATGAAATCATCGGAGCGCCCGATTGGGCCATTCAGCAGTCGAACCGCTATGAAGTTAAGGCGAAAATTGAACCTTCCAAATACGCCGAGATGCAAAAGATGACTCCGGAGCAGCAGCGGGATCAGGTTCAATTGATGGAGCAATCGTTGCTCGCGGAGCGTTTCAAGCTCAAAGTTCATTTTGAAACAAGGAATCTGCCTGTCTATGCCCTGGTCGTCGCCAAGGGCGGCGCAAAGCTTACCCGTGCAAGAGACGGTGAAGTTGGAGGGATTCGCAACACGCGTGAAGACGAACACGGAATGGAGACAACTGGGACGGCAGTAACGCTCGATCAAGTGTCCCACTCACTCATTTTGTTCGGAGGGAAACGGGTAGTGGACCAGACCAGGCTGAAGGGTAAATACGACTTCAAACTCACCTGGAGATCGGAGCGGCCGCAAACCGATGATACGGCGAGCACGAGCGATGCGCCTGTTTTGTCCGCAGCACTCCGTGAGCAGCTAGGGCTGCAGCTGGTCCCATCGAAAGCCCACGTGGAAGTCATCGTTATCGACCACATCGAGCGCCCCACCGAAGTCGCAGAGGCCAACACTCCATTGCCACCACCTCCGCTACCGGTCTCTTCAGCGCCTCGTTCTGCAGAAGGGCTGCCCCAGCAGGCAGCGGCCGGTGCCGGGCAACAGACTGCAGGCGGGAAGATGGAATTTGCAGTTCCCTCGGTGCTGCCCGTGCAGAGCCCGGCCGCGAGCCACCAAGCCTTCGACGTCGTCACCATCAAGCCGAGCAAAACATTCGTCGGCGGAATGGGTCTCGGCAAGAGCTCGAAGGACAGCGTCTCGCTCATCAACGTCTCACCTCGAGCGCTCATCGCGAATGCATACGGCCTTAAGCCGCGCCTTGTCTCCGGCGGCCCCGACTGGATGGACTCAACGGAATACGACATCGAATGCAAAGTCCTCGTCACCGACCCTTCTTACCCGCCCCAACTCACCCGGGATCAGATCAGGCTAATGATGCAGAGCCTCCTCGCCGACCGTTTCAAGCTCTCCCTACATACCGAGAGCAGGCAGCTTCCCGTCTTCGGCCTCGCAATCGCCAAAGGCGGCCCGAAACTCCAGGAAGCAAAGCCCGGCAATACTTATCCAAATGGGCTGAAAGGTCCGGACGGACGCTCTGGCGCGGGTATGATGATCGTCCAGGACCAGAAGTTCACCGGACAGGCCATCGCAATCTCCGGGATCGTCGATACGCTGTCCATTCTGCTCGACCGCACCGTCGTCGATCGTACCGGAC
>Ga0070658_10002354_pt1 | contig 15843 bp, 15 predicted proteins | sample KBSC13metaG_FD_64664 | JGI IMG/M metagenome (GOLD analysis project Ga0070658, IMG submission 64664) | Corn rhizosphere microbial communities from Kellogg Biological Station, Michigan, USA - KBS C1-3 metaG | ecosystem: Host-associated > Plants > Roots > Rhizosphere > Soil ...
CCGCTGCCGGTGATGCCGTGCAGCAGCGCGACGTGTCCCGGCTCGGCGGCAGCAAGTCGTTCGAGCGCGTGACGCTGCGCGTCGCTCGGCCGGTGCGAGTCCGGCGACTTGCGCTCGCGCGAGAGGAACGGGTCGCGCGAGACGGTCTCCTCGGAGATCACGACAAGGCCTCGTGCAACGAGCCCCTTCAGCACCGAGGGTGAGAACTTCAACTGCTCGGCGAGGACGTCGACCGCGGCGCGGCCGCCGAGCTGCTCGAGCAGCTCGTACAGGGCGCGCTGCTGCCGGGACCGCGCAAAGATGCGGTCGCGGTGCAGCAACGAGGGCAGCTCACGATCGATGGTCGCGATGCGCCGGGTGCGCTTCGACGGCACGGGCGAGCCAGCGCCGGTCAGCGCGGCGGGGAGTGCGCAGCGCAGCGCCACGCCGAGTGGTGCGACGTAGTAGTCGGCGATCCAGCGGCAGAGCTCGAGCATGGGTGGATCGAGCACGGGAGCGTCGTCCGGTGCGGCGATGACGTCCTTGTACTTCAGGCCTTCCTGAACCTCGCCCGGTCCGATGACGATCCCGATCTCGCGTCCCTTCCGGAACGGCACCAGCACGCGCGACCCGACCCCGACGGAACCGGTGAGGCCGTCGGGCACGCGGTAGGTGAAGGTGCGGAATAGCGGGAGGGGTAGTGCGACTTCGATGAGCACGGGGAGCGGTCGTCGGCGGGCGGACTGGCACAACGGTAAAAGGTACGTGGTATCCGGTACCGGCACCGAGGTACGGTACCTCGTACAGTACCGCCGGTACCGGGACCGGGTACGCGATGCCCTCTACCAGCAGCTCAACGGGCGCTGACCCCTACCGAGCCACCACGCCCAGTCCGGCTCCCTGTGGCAGCCGAATGACCCCGTCCGAGATCGTCGCCCCGACGTAAGGATCGTTCGACACCAGCGCCGCCCCGTCGAAATCCGCGCAGTCGAGCAGCGGCGCGAACTGCGCGGCAGCCGTGATTCCGAGCGAGCTCTCGATCATGCAGCCGGCCATGACCAGCATGTCGTGCGCGCGAGCCGTGGCGATCATGCGCAGCGCTTCCCGCAGGCCACCGCACTTGGCAAGCTTGATGTTGATGCCATCAACCACGCCGGCCAGCTTGGGGATGTCCCCCGCCACGAGGCAGCTTTCGTCGGCGACGATCGGCAATGTCGAACGCTCACGCACGAAGCGCAGACCGTCGATGTCGCCCGGCTGCAGCGGCTGCTCCACGAACTCCACGCCGAGCTCCTGGAGGATCGGCACCATGTCTAGCGTGTGCTTGGGGGTCCACGCAGCGTTCGCGTCCACTCGGAGCACCTTGTCCGGCGCCAGCTCACGCACCACGCGCACGATGCGCTCGTCCCATGCGGTGCCCAGCTTGATCTTGAGCACCGGATACTGCGCCGCGTCGGCGATGCGCTGGCGCAGCGTGGCTTCGTCCGGCGCGATGGCGATCGTGAAGCTCGTGAGCGGCGAGGCGGCTGGATCGAGGCCCCACAGCCTGTACACCGGCACGCCCAGCCGCTTGCCCATCATGTCATGCAGCGCGGCGCTGATGGCGGCGCGCGCAGAGCCATTGAAGCGGATCGCGCGGGCGAGTGCCTGCTCCAGCGCCTCCAGCGACCAGCCATCGGCATCCTTCAGCACCTCGGCGAGCAGCGGCAGCACGTCCACCACCGTGTCCGCCGTCTCGCCATAGAACCGGCTCGGCGCGGCTTCTCCCCATCCCGTTGCACCGTCCTTCGCGGTGAGCGTGACGCGCACCACGCGATACTCGCTCGAACCGCCCCGGGCAATGATGAACGGGTTCTTCGTGCGAAGGGTGACGATCTCGTGCTCGAGCTTCATCGTGAACGTTACGTGAGGGATCGGCGTGCCACGCCGGCGGCGCGCAGCGCGCCGGAATCGGCACTATTGGACAGGTAGCCGAGCAGCGCATCAGCGAGCTCGGTACCGCGCTCGTAGCGCTCGTCGGGCGACTTCTCGAGGCAGCGCATGACGATGCTCGTCAGTCCCTGCGGGAGCCGCGAGTCGATCTCCAGCAGCTCGACCGGCTTCTCGTGCACGTGCTTGTAGCCGACGGAAAATGCGTCGGCGCCGTCGAACGGCGGAAATCCCACGAGCGCCTCGTACATCACCACGCCCAGTGCGTACAGATCGCTGCGTCCGTCGACGAGCTTTCCCATCGCCTGCTCGGGGCTCATGTAGTGCGGCGTGCCCATCGCGCGACCGCTCGCCGTGAGGCGGCCATGAAAGCGCGCCGTGGCGATGCCGAAGTCGGTGATGAACGCGTTGCCTTCGTCGTCGAAGAGGATGTTGTCGGGCTTCACGTCGCGATGCACGACTCCGCGCACGTGCGCATGCTCGAGCGCCACCGCCACCTGCGCCGCGGCAGCGGCCGTGATGGCCGGTGCCACGTTGCGCTCGCGCTGTACGCGATCGGCGAGCGAGCCACCGCTCAGGAAGGGCATGACGATGTACACCGTCTCGCCCTGCTGACCGAAGTCGAGCACGGGACAGATGAACGGATGCACGAGTCGCGCGGCGGCTTCGGCTTCGCGACGGAAGCGCTCCGTCATCTCACCGTCGCGCGCGAGGTGGGCGTGGAGCACCTTCACCACCACTTCACGCGCGAGGGGCATCTGCTCGGCGCGGAACACGGTAGCCATGCCGCCGCCGCCCAGCCGGCGCAGGATGCGATAGCGGCTGCCGGTCGCACGACGGAGGGCGCTGATCTCGTCGTCCGGCTTCTCCAGCGGCACACCGGCGACGTCGGGCAGCGGCCCACCGCAGCGACTGCAGATCGCGGCGAGCGCGCGATTCCAGGTGCCGCACTCGGGACAGAACATCTCAGGCCCCGAGCTGCATCTGGACGAAGTCGTACGGCGGCCACGGACCGGTGAGCTCGAAGCGCAGGTCGGTGTTGTGCCGGCCCTGCTCTTCCACCTCGGCCGTGAACTCGTTCCACCGCTCGTGCTCCACCAGGTACGACGCACTGAGCACGATGCCGGTCAGCTTCTCCGTGCGAAGCGGGACGGTGGACACGGCCGCGTGACGCAGGACGCGCAGGCTCTCGGCCGCCGCCGCGGCGAGATCGGCGCCCACCTCGCGCTCGTCCGGCTCGCCGGGCCGGTACACGTGCACGCGCGCCACGACGCGATTCTCCACGTAGTTGAGCGCGTCGGAAAGCGCGACGAAGTGCAGCTCGAGCCACCGCTGCACCGCATCGCGCGACCGGAAGACCACGCCCATCGGCGCCGGGAGGATGGGCCCGCGCTGGTTGTACGCGTCGATGATGGCGGCGAACTCGTCGATCCGCTCGGGCGTCGTGTCGAGGCGCGAGTAGGGACTCTGGGCACAGACGGCGGCGACATCGCGCACGACGATGAGCTCCGTATCGGGCACCGGAGGGCGGACGTCGTGCGATTCGAGAAAGGTTACGCCGAACAGGGTCAGTGCCACGGGGCCTCGCCGGCCGGTCTCGGAGGGAGCCGGCGCTGCCGCCGGCCCGGGGAAACTAACGGAAGACGCTGCGGCCCCGCCATGCGAAACGTGGATGTGCGCTCGCTCACCCCTCGCGCGGATGCGGCCACTTGACGCCCATCACGAGCTGGAAGCCAAGGGCCCGCTCGCGTGACAGGTCCTCGAGCAGCTCCAGCTCGCGACGCACCGCGCCGCGTGCCGCGCGCCAGCCCCGACGTCGCCATGCGCGACCGGTGATCTGTGCCTTCTGCCGCCAGGTGAGCGCGGGCATCGCCGTATTGGGCGTGCGCGCGCCGGCGGCGGGCCCGCCATCGCTCCAGTCCTGCACCACGAGGTCGACGAGCCCCGCTGCGCGCAGCATCTGCTTCCACTCGACGAGCAGCTGCGGCCGCAGGCCGAGACGCTGCACGAGATCCTCGCGGTCTCCACTCTCGATCTCCGACGTCCACGTCGGCAGCAGCGCGACGACGCGGCCGAGCGGCTTCGTGACGCGAACCAGCTCGGTGAGCGCGCGAGCCGCATTGCTCGACGCGGCGACCTCCGGTTCGGCGACGGCGGCGTCGAACACCGCCGTCTCGTGCGGGAGGTCGTCGAGTGGAGCGACCTCGAACGTCACCACCCCGGTACTGCCCGACTCCCGCCGACGCGCCTCGGCCTGGGAGATCCGCGCCGCGTCGGGATCGACAGCCGTCACCGCGGCGGCGGTCCGCGCCGCCAGCCACTCGGCGGTGATGCCGTCGCCACAGCCGAGGACGAACAGCTCCGAACCCTCCTCGGCCTCGGAAAGGTCGGCGACCTCGCGATACAGATCCTCACCCGTGGCACGCCAACGCCCGACCGTGGCAAGCTGCACGAGTCGAAGGACGGCGGGAACCGGAGGCGGGGCGAGGTCGGGCACGAGACGAAGATACTACAACAACCGTACGCGAAGGCTCAGAGCAGGCTGCGCATGTGCCTCACGCACGCCGCGCCGAGCCGTTCGGGCGCGTACCCGCCCTCGAGTGAGCTGACGAGGCGGCCCGCGCACCATTGGTCGGCGCGAGACACCATCTCGCGCGTCAATCGCTCCACGTCGTCGAGCTCGAAGGTGAATCCGCCGAGCGGATCGCCGGCGAGCGAGTCGAAACCGGCGGAGATGATGACGAGGTCGGGGGTGAATCCGCGCGTCGCCGCGTCCACCGCGCCAAGAAACTCACTCAGGTAGCGTTCGCGCGGCAGGCCGGCGGCGAGGGGCACGTTCCAGACGTTGCGATGGGGCCCGCGATCGTCGGCGGCGCCGGTGCCGGGATACCACGGCCACTGATGCATCGAGACGAAATGGACGTCCGGCGTGTCCTGCACCAGCGCCTGGGTGCCGTTGCCGTGATGGACGTCCCAGTCCACGATCAGCACGCGCTCCGCGCCATGACGCTGACGCGCGTAATGCGCTCCGACGGCCACGTTGCCGAAGAGGCAGAACCCCATTCCCGCGCCGCGCAGCGCGTGATGACCAGGCGGACGCACGGCGCAGAAGCTCCGCCGCGGTCCGTCGCCAAAGGCGAGGTCGATCGCGTCGAGCACCGCGCCGGCGCCGGCGGTGCCGGCGTCCCAGGATCCCTCGCTCTCCACCGTGTCGGCATCGAGCCGCCCACCGCCGCTGCGCGCCAGGTCGCGCACCAGCGCGATGTAGGACGCGTCGTGGGCGAGCGCGAGCTCATCCTCGGTGGCATGGCGCGACTCGCGATGATCGAGCTCGCCGAAGAGATCGAAGTCCTCGCGCAGCGCGCGCGTGATGGCACGCAGGCGACCCACGTGCTCGGGATGACCCCAGCCGGTGTCGTGTCGCCCGCAGTCGGAGTTCGCAATGAACGCGAGGGTGCTCATGATGCTCCACGAAAGCGGCGCGACGCCGTCTCGGCAAGCAGTGCAGCGAGTGCGAGGACGAGCAACAGGAGCGGCAGGCGGTTCGACGCGGGACGGTCGGCGAGGTTGGCGGCCGCCGTCGGGGGGCCGAGCGCCTCGAACAACGACGCGCGCGGAGCCGGATCGGCCTCGCACGCGGCCGCGACTGCGGACGCCGGCGATCGCTCCGGTGCCACCAGTCCCGCGACGCGCGACCACCACGCGCGATGTGCGGCTGCCCCGCCTTCCCCGCCCTGCATCCGCCAGCGCCAACTCTCGTCGTAGCCAACCGCGGCCACTCGCCCACGTCCGGCGCGACGAATCGCCACCGCGAGCCCCGAGGGCTGGCGCTCCAGCGCGATGGCGTCAAGGCGTGCGCCGACCAGCGGACGGATCGGCAGATCGGCGCGCGTGAGTGTATCGCCCTCGAGCAGGATGCGGCCGGGACGCCGCTCGCTGGCGCGCGCCGGCACGACACCACGCAGCGCGCCGATCTCCAGCGCGCTTCCAAGGACGATTGCGCCTCCACCCTGCCCGACGAATCGCGCCACGGCCGGCCCGAGATCCGCCGCCGTACTGTCCAGCGTGATCACGACGTCGTATCGCGCGGTGTCGATCGGAAGCAGCGACGCGTCGGACACCGAGACGCCGGGAGCCACCGGAAGCCGCCCGCGCACGTGCCAGCCTGCCTCGCCGAGCGCGGCGAGCACGAACCGGCTCTCCCAACCCGCGCGGCCCAGGACGAGCACGTCGCGTCGCTCGCTTCGCGCCAGCGCGTCAGCCGTCGCGGCGAAGTTTCCCGCTCGCGCGGTAACCGCTCCGACCACGTCGGACGCGTCCAGTGCAGCGCCAGGTGCCGCGTGCACGCTGTCGATCACCCCGACCGAGTCGGACACGACGATCGTCCGTGCGCTGTCGGTGAGCACGCGAATTCGCACGCGGGCAACCGGTTCGCGCGACCGGCCGGCCGATGCGGCAAGCGAAGGGGGTGCGCCGCGCCAGCTCACCTGCACGCCGGCCCGGCGGAGCGCCGCGAGCCAGTCGCGCTGCGCTCGAGACAGCGATCCGTCGACGTCGACGCTCAGTCGGCCGGCGCGATCAGTCGTCGTTGCCTGCACGAGCGCCTCGCGCAGATCCGACGAGTGCGCGGTGACCGTGATTGGGCCCGGTCGCGATGCGCGCACGCTCCGCCAGAGCGCGACGGCGAGCAGCGCGACCAGCGCCGCGCGCAGCGCCCGCTCCACGCCACGTCGCCAGTCAGCGCGTGAGGGCATACACCACCAGGTTCACGGCGAACTTCGTGTTGTCCACCGACAGGAAGCGCTTGTTGTCGGGGTGGTAGTTCCACTCCGAGCTGTAGTCCTTGCTGCTGTAGATGAGCGACAGCCGGCCTTCGTGCTCGGCGCCGGAGAGCGTCTTGTGCACCAGATTGTCCCCCCACCCGTTCAGCTCGTGCGACGTAGTGGGTGGTCCGTCCTCGAAGGTGAAGAAGCAGCGATAGAGCGGATGCGCGTTCGGGATCTCGCGCAGCGGGCCGTACACGCGCGCCAGCTCCTCGGTGGCCGTCTTGTGGAACACGCCGTCGATGTCGTGGTTGTGATCGTCGACGAAGAGAAGTCCGCCCCGCTGCGCAAAGGCGCGCAGGTTCTCTCGCTCGGCGGCCGTGAATCGCACCGGCAGGTGGCCGGTGAGGTAGACGAGCGGGTAGCGAAAGAGCGCCGGCGCCGCGAGCGGCACGATCACGCCGGTGGGCGCCACGTCGATGGCGGTGTAGCGTGCGATGGAGTCGATCACGTTGGCGGGCAGCAGTGGCGCGCTGTCCCAATCGCCGGAGTCGTACTGCGCGGTGGCGAACACGAAGTCGCTCACGGCGCACCGTCCCACGCCGGGAGTGAATCGCGTCGCACCGGCGGTCCGGCCAGCGCGCGGCGCACGCGCGCCCACGCCAGTGCTACGTCCTCCGCCGAGCCGCGGCGCGTCACGCGCGCGGCGGTGTCCAGCACGGCGGCGAGCGCCGGCGAATCGCCGAGCGCCGCGACACGCATCACGAGAAGCGAGTCGGCGGCGGCGTCGCGATCGCGCGCCAGCAGTGCGCTGGCGCGCGCGAACGACTCGGCGCGTCGCCGCGCCGCCGGGTCGGCGGTGAATCGCTCGGTGGACACGGCACTGCTGCCCTTGTCCTTGCCGGCCAGCCGCGCGCGTGCCACGTCCACGATCACCGCCGCGGGACGTCCGCGCAGGTAGATACGCTCGGCCTGCCGGGCTCGTTCGATGGCCGCGAGCGCGCGCCGCATCGGCGGCAGCGCCTGCGACGGTTCGCCCTGCTCCAGCGCGCGACCCGCGTCCCACATCGCATTGAAGGCCTCGAGCAGCGGCTTGTTCAGGGCGAGGATCGGTGTTTCGTCGCCTTCGACGTCCATCGGTGATCCGGCGTCGTTGCCCGCCCCGCGCGCGCGTTCGAGCAACTGCTCGGGCGTGAGCTTTCCTTCCGGCACGCCCGCGTCGCCCTCCTCGCCGAGCGGCTGGCCGCCCGTGCGCTGGAACACGACGTCACCGACGCGCTTTCGAAGCCGCGCCTGATCGGCCGCGATGCGTCGGGACTCCGTGAGCAGTGTCGGCCTGTCCATGGAGCGACGCCTGTTGGCGAGGGCCTCGGTGAGCGTGATCAGCATCCGCTGGCTGAGCACCTGGCCTTCCGGGTCGCCGGGCGGTGCCGCTTCGACGGCAACGGAGTCGTACTCGCCGGCACGTGCGACGCGGAGCGCGCGCGTCTCCGAGCTCCCGACGCCCGGGCCGGTGACGTCGTTCGCGTCGCGCGCCACGGCGCGCATCTGCACGATGTCGCCCGGCTTGAGCGCGAGCGAATCGAGCGAGAGACGGGCTTCGAGGGTTCCCCCGCTGCGTCCGCCGAAAGTGCGGTGCGCGAGCACGGCGGAGCGGAAGGTGAACGTCTCCTCCTGCCCGGAGCTGACGATGATCTCGAAGTTCGCGTCGCGCAGCCCGATGTCGTCACGCAGCTGGGCGCGCAGCACGAGCGCGCCACTGGCGGCGCGGACGGTGGTGTCGCGCGCCGGCGCGAGCAGCGTGACGGCCGGTGGCGCATCCGATTCCGGCGCGAGCACCACCAGCCGCTCGCGGCCGCCCTGTGTCGTCGATCGCAGGCGCAACAACATCGGTCGCGCCGGCATGACGACCGCGACGGCCCAGCGATCATCCGCGCGGCTCGCAGCGACTGCCGACGAGTCCAGCGTTGCGCGCACCAGCTCCGCGTCTCCGGGCCCGCTCACGATTACCCGGCTGCCGACGAGCGCATCCACGCTCGTCGGGTCATCCAGCGACCGCTCGGCCTGCCCGGAATACGCCGGCGGGCGCACCGTCACGTGGATGGCGGCCAGCGGATCGTGAACGACTCCTCCAGCCCCCGTGCCCGCCACGGCGCGGACGCGCTGCGCAATCGACGACGTCGAAGCCGACGGAACCAGCGCAAGCAGCAGCACCACGGCGATCAGCACCGCACCCGGAGCGACCAGCGTTCGCAACAGACCGCGTCGCTCGACGTCCCACCACGGCGTCGCCAGCGCCTGGCATTCCACGTCCGGCGGTGCGGGCGCTTCGGTCGCAGTGACGAGGGCGTACTGCAGTGCTGGATGCCGTTCCTCCACCCACAGGGCCACGCGCTCGATGGAGCGCGCGCCCAGGCCCCGCCGCAGTACGAGGATAGCCACGAACAGGCCGGTGGTAGCCGCGAGTGCGGTCGCCCGTGGCGAGAGAGCGAGCAGCCGCGCGACCGCAGTGACGAGCAGCGCCAGGCTGGCGCCGATGAACAGCGCGCGCAGCACGACCACCGCCAGTAGCAACCGCTGCAGGGCCATCACCCGCTCGCGCGCCGTCATGCTGCCTCCGCCGCGCCGGGTTCGCCGTACGAACGCCGGAGCAACAGCTCGAGCAGCGCACACGCCAGCGCGACGCCGAGCAGCCACGACGTGATGGGCGTCGGTCGCTCCGCGGAGTTGGCGAGCGCCGAGCCACGCGCGGCACGCGCCGGGCCGATGAACGCCGCCCGTCGTGCCGAGTCCAATGGCATTCCAGCGTCGACGCGAACGCTGGCGCAGGCATCGGTGAGGCCGTTCACGATGCGCTGAAATGTCGGCGACAGCGGCAGGTCGCCCGAAACGGGCACGCCGATCGCCACCTCGCGCAGGCATCCCTCACCGAGTGGGCGCTCGATCGCGGCTGGCGAGCCGTCGGCCCAACGCGCGAGCACCACGCCATCCGAATCACGTGAGGTTCGGGCGAGCGTCGCCACGACGACGTCGTCGCCCATGGCCACCGCCAGCGGCACGGCCGTGCGAGTGCCGATGGAATCCCACCGCACCACCACGCCGCCGCTGCGCGCAAGCGCGCTGTCTGCGCCACTCGGCTCCCCGCGCACGAGCCGCACGGCGTGCGTGTCCTCCCGCACGGTCCGTCCTCCGAGCGCGGGACCGAGAACATCTTCCGCCCTTACCGCTCGCCCGAGCGGCGGCATCGCGCGCGTCGCTGGAGTGGCTGCGATCGGCACGAGCCGCACCCGTCCGGGCCACAGAGCACGAATCGAGTCGCTCGCCGCATCGACTTCGCGGTCGGTGAGCGGCGAGACGAGCGCGAGCTCCACCGAATCCGCGCCGGCGCCGATCTCCGACCCCAGGCGCCGTGCCGCCGCCATCAACGCCGACACCGATGCGACGCGACCGCCATGCGTCGGCGGCACGCGGTCCAGCGAGTCGAGCACGCCCAACTCCTCACCGAGCACGGCCACCGCCGAGTCGAAAGCGATCAGGCGCGTGGGCACTCCGTCACTCACGAGCTCACGTGCACGGCGCGTGGCCTCCGCGGGATTCGCCACCGCCGCCGAGCGGTCCAGAAGGAGGATGCGAGCGATTGCCGAACGCCGCGGGGTGAGCACCGGTCGCGCGAACGCGGCCGCCGCACTGAGGATCAGCAGGACCCGCAGCAGGAGCAACAGGAGGTCGCGCGGACGACGCGAGGCACGGCTCACCAGCGTCCGACGATCGGGGACGAAGCGCGCCGTCGGCAGCGGATACGACGCCGGGCGCCGGCGCGCGACGAGATGCAGCGCCACCACGCCCGCGGCGGCCAGCACACCGGCAAGGAGCGCCCACGGCGCGAGGAAGGTCATTCGTCCGCCGGCGCATCGGCAGCCACGCGGCGGACGATTCGCGCCGCCGACTCGCTCGCCAGCGCACGAACGTAGCGCACACCGGCGGCGCGAAAGTCGCCCTGCGCTCGCTCCATCCACGAGTCGAGTGCCGCGCGATAGCGGCGCCGGCCATCCGCATCGAGGCTGCGCCGAAGCTCGGGCTGCTCGGGATCCACCGCGAGCTGCGCTTCCGCCGGCGGGTCCAGCTCCTCGAGCGTGAGCAGGTGCAGCAGCACCACTTCGGAGCCCGCGGCGAGCGCCAGACGACTGGCCGCGAGCAGCTCCTCGGCATCGCCCAGCAGGTCGGTGATCACGGCGACGCGCGCGGCGCGCGACGAGGCGAGCAGCGGTGCCAACCCCGAACTGCCGCGTGCCGTCACCGTCTCCACCGCGCGGATCATCTCGGCGATCACGCTCCGCCGCGCACGCGGCGGGATTCGCACCGGCGCCTCCGCGGCGATGGAGAGCCCCACCGGATCGCTCTCGGCGTGAGCCACCGCGGCGAGGCCGATTGCGACTTCGCGTGCGCGCTGCCAGCGCTCGAGCGTCACTGGGGGAAACGCCATCGACGCCGAGGCGTCGAGGATGATCTCGGTGCGCATCGTCGCGCGATCGGTGGTGAGGCGCACGTACGCGCGGTCACTGCGCGCGAGCAGGCGCCAGTCCACGCGACGTGGATCGTCGCCCTGGCGGTAGGGCCGGAACTCGCTGAACTCCGACGAGCTCCCGCGCAGCCGCGAGCGATGCGCGCCGATCGTGGCGCCCGTTGCGCGGCGACGAGCCGGCCAGCGCACGCCGCGTACGGCGTCCAGCAGTGCACCGTACGAGGCCGCGCCGGTGGTCATCTCAGATGGCCAGTCCGCTCCGCGGCGGCGTGACGCGCTCGAGGATGTCGCCGATCACCTGCTCCGGCGTGACGCCTTCCGCTTCGGCCGCAAAGCTCGCCAGGACGCGATGGCGCAGCACGGGCAGCGCGACGCGGCGGATGTCTTCCGGGGCGATCGTTGCGCGGCCGGCGAGGAACGCATGCGCCTTGGCGCCGAGCACGAGCGCCTGTCCGGCGCGCGGGCCGGCGCCCCAGCGCACGGCCCGCTTCACCATCGCCGTGGCACTCGCATCGTCGGGGCGCGTCGCTCGTGCGAGCGAGGACGCGTACCGCAGCGCGGGCTCGCTCGCCGCCACGTCACGCACGGCGCGCTGCAGCGCCACCGCTTCGTCGGCGCCGAGCACCGGCTTGAGTGGCGTCTGCTCGGCGCCCGTGGTGGCGCGCAGGATCGCGACCTCGTCGTCCTCGCTCGGATAGCCGACGCGCACGTCGAACAGAAAGCGGTCGAGCTGTGCTTCGGGCAATGGATACGTGCCCTCCTGCTCGATCGGGTTCTGCGTCGCCAGCACGAAGAATGGCCGCGGCAACGACATCGATTCACCCGCCGCGGTGACGCGATGCTCCTGCATCGCTTCCAGGAGTGCGGCCTGGGTACGCGGTGGCGCGCGGTTGATCTCGTCGGCGAGCACGATGTTGGCGAAGATCGGCCCCCGCACGAAGCGGAACCGCCGCGCGCCGGTCGCCGAGTCCTCCTCGAGGATCTCGCTGCCGGTGATGTCGCTCGGGACGAGGTCGGGCGTGAACTGGATGCGCCGGAAGTCGAGGGCCAGCGCTTCGGCGATGGAGCGGATCATCAGCGTCTTGGCGAGGCCAGGAACGCCGACGAGCAGCGCATGGCCTCCCGCCGCGAGGGCGAGGAGGATCTCGTCGAGCGCCGACTCCTGCCCAACGATGCGCTGCCGGACCTCGGCGCGCAGGCGATGCAGCGCATCACGAAGCGAGGCGGCGTCAGTCTGCGTATGCGAGGAAATTCCCGACGTGGGGGCGGCGGCGGAGCTCAGCGGACGGGACGCCGGTAGCGATGCGTGAGAAGGAAGATGGATCCGTTCACCGCGCCCACCGCGGCGAGCGATGCCTGCTCGTCGAGCACTTCCCAGCCGCGGAGCTTCATCACGAAGTCTTCCTGCAGCTCGCCGTCGGGGAACAGTGCATCGAGCGCGCGCAGCTTGAGCGAGATCACCGGCTCGTCGGGCGACACGATCGCGCGGACCGTGTCCCACACCTCGGGCATCTCCACGCGCACGCTGATGGCCGGCGCACCCGGCTCGACGAGCTGGAGGACGTCGCGGCGAGCGCGCAGCTGACCTACGAACGGCACCTTCATGCGGGCACCGGGCGGTCGGGAGCCTGCTCCGCGGCCGGACCGGGCGGCAGCATCTGCTCCGTGAGCTTGAACGGCGGCAGCGTGGTGAAGAAGCGCGCGACGTGCATGTCGTAAAGGTAGGTGGTACCAGTCACCAGCGTGGCGCCGTCCTTGGCGACGGCGCCGATGTAGAGCTCCTCGCCACCCTGGCCGCGGAAGCCGACATATCCTGGTCCTTCGCGCTCGATGAACGCCGCGTAGATCTTGACGTGGCGGGTGAAGAAATCCTTCGCCTGCGCGATCACCGCCGCGGGCGGAAGCGTGGTACGATACTCCTGCAGGGTACGCTGGGTCTGGTTCATCGACGACGCTCGTGATTGCCTGGAGGCGGATGGGCGCGGCTGCCTGGTTGGACACCGGCCGCACCGACAGCGATTCCAGAAGTCTAGCGAAGGATCGCGCTCAGCGGGGGCGCCTCGGGATCGCGATACTCGAGCGGCAGCTCCACCCGGAAGGTGGACCCTTCGCCCGGCTGCGAGTCCAGGTAGATCTCCCCGCCGAGCAGGCGCGCCAGCCGCCGCGCCAGCGCGAGGCCCAGGCCCGACCCGCCGTAGCGACGCGTGCTCGAGCCGTCCGCCTGGCGGAACTCCTCGAACACGAGCTGCTGCATGTCGTCGGCGATACCGATCCCGGTGTCTTCTACGCGGTAGACGACGTGGTCGTTGCGCACCGCCACCGAGAGCCGGATCTCGCCGGTGGGGGTGAACTTGTACGCATTGCTGAGAAGCGCGCCGAGCAGCTTGGCGATCTTGCGGCGATCGCTCACCATCAACGTCACCGATTCCGGCTCGCTCACGCGGAGTGCGACCTCGTCGGGGCGGCCACGCGTCGCCGATATCGCGTCGTGCAGCGGATCGCGCACGTCGAACGCGCTCGTCACCGCTTCCAGCCCGCCGCGCTTGAGCGTCGTCAGCTCGAGCAGATCGCCGATGAGGTCGAGCAGGTGATGGCTGGCCGTCTTCACCTGTGCGAGCGTCTTGCGCTGCTCCGCCGTGACGGGACCGGCGAGCCCCTCCTCCATCAGCGCGAGGTAGCCCATCACCGCGGTGAGCGGCGTGCGCAGCTCGTGCGAGATGTTCGCCAGGAACTCGTCCTTCACGCGCCGCGCTTCGATCAGCACGCCGTACTGCCGCTCCAACTCGGCGTTGCTGTCGACGAGCGCGGCGTTGGCGCGACGCAGGTCCTCGATCAGTCGCGCCTTTTGCGCGGTCGCCGCCATCTGATCGGCCACCATGCGCAGCAGCGATCGCGTCTCGGCGGTGATCGCGCCCGCCTGCTCGAAATAGAACGCCACGGCGCCGAGCACGCCGTCCCCCGTCTGGAGCGGCAGCGCGACGATGGCGCGGAAGCCGAGCTCCTGCGCCACTTCCGCCCAGTCCTCGAGCGTGGGGTCGGCCATCACGTCGGGCACTTCGATCAGGCGACGTTCGGCCGCTGCCTCGCCGCTCGGCCCGAAGCCCAGGCGCACGCGCATCTCGCCGAGGAACGGTGCGTAGCGCGACGGCCAGTTGTGCACCGCGGCGAGTCGCATCAGCTCGGAGGCGCCGTCCACGAGGTAGACGCACGCGAAGTCGGCGCCGACGAGCGGGCTCACCCGATCGAGCGCGAACTGAAAAACTTCCTCCGGCCGGTCGGCGGTGAGGAAGGCGTGGACGATTTCCCGGATGGCGATGAGCTCGCGCAGCCCGGTCTCGGTGCTCTCCGGGGCGTTGCGCGTGCTCGCCCCCGGCAGCGGCGCGGTCCTGGACACGCGGGCAATATGTGGCGTGCGCACGGAACCGGCCAGATGTTTATGGCGCCGCTACTTAGCAGGCTTGGACGGGGGCGGTGTGAGCGTCCGCACTTCCAGTCGGTGGATCAGCACGTCGGGCGGCGTGGCGATCACCTGCGCCACGGCATTGGCCACGTCCTCCGGCGCGAGCTTCCACCGGTCGGCCTCGGTGACCGTGTGACCGCTGAACTCCGTCGCCACCCCGCCCGGCGCGACGACCGACACCTTCACGCCGCGTCCGCGCACCTCGAGCATCAGTGACTCCGCCCACGCGGTGACGAACGCCTTCGTCCCCGAGTAGGCCGCGCCGCCCACGTACGCACTGCGCCCCGAGATCGAGCCGATGGTACACACGTGCCCACTCCCGCGCTCGAGCATCTTCGGCAGCAGGGCGTGCGTCACGTGGAAGAGCGCGTTGACGTTGACGTCCATCATCGTGTTCCACTCGTCGAGCGACATCTCGACGAACGGCTTGATGATGCCGACGCCGGCGTTGTTGACGAGGACCTCGACGTCGAGCCCCTGCAGCGCCGCCGACACGGCCCCCGCGTCGGTGATGTCGAGCGCGAGCGCCCGGCACCGGCCGCCGAGCGCCGTGACTTCCGCGCACAGCGAGTCGAGCTCGTCCTGGCTCCGCGCAACGGCGACGACGTCGTAGCCGTCGGTGGCGAGACGGAGCGCGATCGCGCGGCCGATGCCGCGCGAGGCGCCCGTGATCAGCGCCGTCCCCTGCCCGCTCCGGCGCGCGGCCGAGCTCATCTCGCCACGCGCAGCACGGCGCCGTAGATCATCCGCGTGCCGAAATCGAGGCTGGCGAGCGGGATGCGCTCCATGTTCCCGTGCATGCGGTCCTCGTCGTCCTGGTTCATCGGGAACGGCAGCAGCCCGAACGCCTGCATCCCCCACGTGCGCAGCCGCGCACTGTCGGTGGCGCCGGTGCTGAGGTACGGAACCACCGTCATCGACGGGTCGAGCGCCTGCACGCTCTCACGAATCGCCTCGAACATCGGAGAATGGAAGTCCGACGCCGGCGAGTCCTCCCCGCGTTCGGTCACGTCGATGCTCACCAGCGAGTCGTTCACCACCTTCTTCAGACGCGCGACGACACTGTCGATTGACAGATCGGGGAGCGTGCGGATGTTGAGCGTCGCCGACGCCTCGACGGGAATGACGTTGCTGCGGATCCCGCCCTTGAGCATCGTTGCCGAGATGCCGTTGCGGAGGACGGCGTTGAA
>Ga0070658_10002355_pt1 | contig 15842 bp, 9 predicted proteins | sample KBSC13metaG_FD_64664 | JGI IMG/M metagenome (GOLD analysis project Ga0070658, IMG submission 64664) | Corn rhizosphere microbial communities from Kellogg Biological Station, Michigan, USA - KBS C1-3 metaG | ecosystem: Host-associated > Plants > Roots > Rhizosphere > Soil ...
CCCCTCACCCTGGTGGATTGCATCGTGCCGGCGTCGGACGACGCCCATCGCGCCCGTGTCCGGGACGCACTGGGCGCGGATGACCAGGCCAGCGTGCAGCGCGAGGCATTCGCCCAATGGGGGATCCAGGACCGTTTCGCCGGACCGTTGCCCGCCTGGGGCGCGGCAGGGGCCGAGATCGTCGCCGACATTAGCGGCTATCAGCGCCTGAAACTCCATGTCCTCAACACCGCCCATTCGGCCCTGGCCTATATGGGCCTGCCGCGCGGCCATACCTATGTTCGCCAGGCCATCGCCGATCCGGAGCTGTTGCAGTTCCTGGACGCGATGATGGCGCAGGAAATCGCCCCCGCGCTGGCGCCGCTGGATGTCGCAGCCTATTGGCGCGGCGTGAAAGCCCGCTTCGTCAATCCGATGATCGATCACCGCCTGGCGCAGATCGCCGAAGACGGTTCGCTGAAATTGCCCCAGCGCCTGTTTCCCCTGCTGGAAACCAATGTCCGGACAGGCGGCGAGATCACCCGCATGGGGCGGATCGTGCAGGCCTGGCTGCAACTGATGGCGACCGATCCTTCGCGCGATCCCGCCAAGGACTGGTTTGAGCAATGGGCAAAGGCCGGCGCAGACAAAGCCACGGCCTTGGACAATGAAACGCTGTTCCCGGATTTTTTCCGCACCGAGCAGCGCCTGCGCGGCGCCGTACTGGCGGATTAGACGGGCAGGAGCGCTCAGGGGACGGCCTTGCAATTGCCGAAAAAAAGAGCGGCAGCTTTTTTGAAGCTGCCGCCCAGTGTTGCGCGATAAACGTCAGGGGAAAATCGCGCTAGACTTACCAGGTGCCTCTCACGCCGAACATGATGACTTGGCCGGGATCGTAATAGTTATGCGCCGCCGTGACCCACTGGTCGTAGCTGCGCAGCTTGGAATTGAACAGGTTCTGGACATTGAAGGTCAATTCCGGATCGGTGGGAATTTCGCCCAGGAATTTGGACAGACGCACGCTGCTGGAGAAGTCCGCCTGGCCATAAGCCCTGGAGAACAGGTAGGCCCCTTGCGGGCAGCCGGACACGGATGCGTTGGTGTTGGGCAGGCACAGGCTCTGGTTGTTGGAACCCGATGCATAGGACGTATCGTTCCAAACATAGGACAAACGTACCGAGATACCGTCATGGTCATAATAGCCAGTGACGTTGTAACTCATGGGCGGCACGCCGGTAGCGAAGGCCGGTGCGGAGCCGGAACTCTTCTGGTCCAACAAGGTGAGGTTGCCGGTAACACCAAAGCCCGGCACGCCGTAATCGTCCAGCAGGAAGTCGAGCGGCTGGACATAGTCGAACTCCATGCCGTTGATGGTCAGCATGCCCGGGGCGTTGATATTCTGCGTCACGGTGATCTGGGCCGCGCAATTGGCATCGGAGGTGCAGCCTCGGCCGTTGATCGCAAGCTGCTGACCCGGCGTCAGCGTGTTGTAGTTGATGCCGAACTGCTGCAGATACGAGAAAGGCTGCGTGGTGTTCTGCTGAATGGGGAACCCAGACAGACCCTTGCGGAAGGCGGTAAAGCCGAAATAGCCGGCGCCGCCAGTGTAATATTCGAAGCCGACATCGATATTGTTGGAATAGAAAGGCTTGAGCGCCGGGTTGCCCAGGGTGATCGCCTGCGCCGTTACATCGCCGAAATTCACGCCCGAGATCATCTGGTTGGGATTGGCGCGGGTCATGGTGCGCGACATCGAACCGCGAACCTGAAAGTCGTCTGACACTTCATAGACTAGATTGATAGACGGCAGGAAAGAACCGTATTCCTTGGTCTGAGTGGCGAATTTGAAGGTGTTCGGGTAGAGGCCGCCATCCAACAGCGGCGTGCCGCCGGGACCGCCAGTGGCATTACGCGGATCCACGATCGTCACCGGCGAGGTGATATACTGGTGGGTTTCAACAAACCGCAGACCCAGATTGTAACGCAGATTGTGGCCATGAATCGGCTCGGTACCAGCAACTTCGCCGTACCAGCTATAGACATTCTCGTTGATGGTACCGGAGTTGCCGCCGATCGCCGATCCCACCGCAAAAGGATAGGTCTCGGTCACGCCGGCATGGGCATTGGGCACAGCGTTAATGGCCGCCCGATCGATGGCATAATAATTGTCCGCCGCCGCCAGGGCATTGAAATCCTGGGTAATGAATCCGGTCGGACCCTGCTTGATAAAATTGACCAGGGACGATTGCGGTATGAGAGATCCACCATAATTCAGGGCGGGGAAGCCTGTGCTATACCCCGTGCCGTAACCCGGATAGGCCGGGCTCTGTCCCGGCGCGGCCGCATTCACGGTTGCGATATTTCCCGAGACGCTCGAGCCGCGGCAGACCGGCTGGGTGTTGGGCGGGGGCAGGAAGACGTTGGGATTGCCGCCGCAAACCGCGTTTTGCATGATCTGCGAAGCATCGATCGCGGTGATGGCACGGAAGGCCGAGTCGTAAGCCGCCCCGACCTTGAGCGCGATACGGTCGCCGCCCCAGGTGAAATCGGCATGCGCGCCCGTGGTCTGGGTGAAGCGCTTTTCGTCCTGCAGGTTGGTGCGGCCGTTGTTCCACTGGAAATTGGCCGGGTTGTTGATGTCGATGCTGGGCGTGATGATCGGATAGTTCGCGCCCGGCGGATTGTTGAAGGAGGCGGTAACGCCGCCGGCCGGCGCGGCGCAACCCGGCGAGCCCGTCGGATTACCGGCGCTGGGGCAGGTCACCACCATATAGGTCGGGGAATCGCGGAAGAAATGGCTGCGGGTGGCATTGGCCTGGAATTCCAGCTTCATCAGATCGTTGATCCGCCAGCTGCCGCCCGGATTGATGCTGAAAAAGTCGCCATTTTCCTTATAAGGGCGGGCTTCGGAATGGAACTGGGCGTTGGCAAGCGTGGCGCTTTGGATCACGCCGCCGATGCCGCTTGTCGGTGTCGCACCCTGCCCGATCTGGGTCTGGGAGAGCGGATCCAGCACGATATTTTCGGGAATCAACGGTTGCGAGCCATTGCCCGCGCGCACACCGATGGCCAGGTCGCTGCGGTTCATGTCGTTGAAGGCGCGGCCGCCGACCATGTCGAGATAGAAATGCAGGTCATCTGTCGGGCGCCATTCGAAGCTGGCCACGCCGCTATAACGGTCACGGCTACCGCTCTCGAACATGCTGCGGCCCAGGCGAGGCAAAAGGGAATTGGAAATCTGCTGCGGAGTAAGGCCCGGATTGAGGGCGGACAACATCGCGCCGGTGATGGTCGATCCCGGAACCAAGCCGCCGGTGGTCACATTCGCCGGCACGGTCGTGGGAAGGGCAAAGAAATTGGCGCCCAACGTATCGCAATTGGCTGCCGGGCACTGTGCGGCGGTCAGCGGACCGGGCGAACCCCATCCCGCGTTACCATCTTCCCAACCCCTGGTGAAGATCCTGTTCTGCGCGGCGGCGACGCCGATCAGGGCGCCGAAGCTACCCCAGGTATCGCTGACGATCAGCGCACCGCGATCGCCCATGGAATCTGAGCCGCTATATTTGTTGCCTTGCAGATTGTAAGTGATGCGAAAGCCTTCCTGGTCGAAAGGCCGGGCGCTGCGCAGATTGACATTGCCGGCGGCGCCGCCTTCCAGCATGTCGGCGGTGGGGGACTTGGAAACCGAGAGCTGGGTGAACAGCTCGGTCGGGAACCAGTTCAAGTCGACTTCGCGGTTGGCGTTGGACGCATCGGCTGCGCCGGTGGACGCCACCGCCACATTGGCGCCGTTGAGCGTGACCTTGGTGAAGTTGGTGCCCAACCCACGGATCGAGACATTGACGCCTTCGCCGGTCACTTCGCGGCTGATGGTTACGCCGGGAATGCGGTTCAGCGATTCCGCGATATTGCTATCGGGAAATTTGCCGATGTCTTCGGCAAAGACCGTGTCGGTGAAGTTGGTGGACTCGCGCTTGGAGTCGGTGGCTTTCTGCAAGCTGGCCGCATAACCGGTGACCGTGACCGACTCCACGCCATTGGCGGCTACCGCCTGCGCGTTGGCCAGAGACGGCGCCACAACCATCATGGCCACAAGCATGCTACTGCCCAGCAGCACGGTTTTGGCGCGTCCGAGACGGATTCCAGCTGTCGAATTCATGGCGATTGCCCTCCCTGTGGCCTTGCGGCCGTTTTATCCCTGCACTGTCGTGCCTGCGCCGCTTTATGGTAGCGGTCACAATCCTCAAACAAATATCGCCGATGACGAATACCGTCAAGCGCCTCAAAAATAAGGCTATAAAAACCTCTGTTGGTAGCGCTACCGGCACTGCCCTTCATCGTCATGGCAGCGCAGCCAAAACCGCCGTTACAACCCGAAAGCGGATGCGAGGTAGAATGATCAAAAAAACTAAAATATTGATCTGAAATAATTTTTTGCGGTTTTATGGGATCGCTAACGGTAGCGGATAACATTGGCGGCCGTTTGCGTGGCGAAACCGCCACGCTTCAGCGCAAATCGCTCGCTGCGGAATGTTGGGGCTGTCCGGGTGTTCCGGCCTGAAAGCAAAACAGGCCGCCAGCCAGCGGCTGCGCCGCCAATGCGGCCGCATTCAGTCCCTTGCGCGCCGTGGTGGCATAGACCGTCGTAAGATCCGCCCCCCCAAACGCCAGCTTGGTGACATTGGCGACGGGAAAAGAGACGCATTCCAGCAGCGCGCCTTGCGGAGAATAGCGCCGCACGCCCCAACCGCCGAACAGTCCCGTCCACAGACAGCCCTGGCTGTCCACCACCGGCCCGTCGGGATAACCGGCGCCGTCTTCGATGGCGGCGAAGACCCGTTTGCCGCTCAGCGATCCGTCCATACCCAAATCGAAAGCATGGATTCGCTTTTGCAACGTATCGGTGTGGTAGAGGGTGCGGCCATCGGGGCTGATGGCGGGCCCGTTGGTGATGATGTAACCGGAGTCCATCACACACAGGCCGCTTTGGTCCAGGCGATAGAGCGCGCCGCTGGGATTTTGCTCGCCATCGTCCATCGAACCGAACCAGAGCCGCCCCCGTGAATCGACTATGCCGTCGTTCAGCCGGTTGGAAGGAAGGTTGGGCTCTATGGTGCGGGTCCGTCGGAACGCACCGTCCGCGGGATTGAAATCATAAAGGCCGGTTTTGGCGCCGGCGATGAAATGCCCGTCTTGCAGCGGCGCCAGAAAACCCACTTCCGATGGGGCGGGCCAGCTTTCGCCATTTCCCCTATCGGGATCGAAGCGATGTATCGCCTTCTGCTTGATATCCGTGAACCACAAAGCGCCGCGCCACCATAGCGGCCCCTCGCCCAGCTCGCACGCAAGCGGCCAGACGCAGACCGGGCGGCTCAGCCCCATCCCGCATCGATCCAATATTCATGCCCGGTGCACATGCGCCCGTCATCGGATGCCAGGAACAGCACCAACGACGCGACATGATCGGGGGTAATGCGGGACTTGAGGCATTGCTGATCGACGATCTCGGCTTCGCCTTCCGGAGTGTACCATTTCATCTGGCGCGGGGTTTTCACATTGCCCGGAACCACGGCGGTGACCCGGATATTGTCGGCGCCCAGCTCGCGCGCCAGCGCCCGCGTCAAACCTTCGATGCCGGCCTTGGCGGTTTCATAGAGCAACAGGCCGGGCAGGCCCAGGTGCCAGGAAATCGATCCGAAATTGATGATCGCACCGCCGCCGCGCGCCTTCATGCCGGGAACCGCCGCCTTGGAGGCGAACAGCATGTGGCGCAGATTCACCGCCATGCGCTCGTCCCAATAAGCGGGCGTGATGTCCTGCAAGGCATGGCGATCATCGTTGCCGGCATTGTTGACCAGGATATCGATACCGCCCAGCGAACGGATGAACGTCTCCAGCGCGGTGAGGTTGGTGAGATCCAGGTGATGAAATACGGGCTTGATCGGCGCGTCCTTCAGGCGCTCCACCACTGCGGCGCTTTCATGGTCCAGTATGTCGACGAAGATGGTCTCGGCGCCCTGGTGGGCAAAAGCCTCGACCAGTCCGGCACCGATGCCGGAACCGCCGCCGGTGACCAGAACGCGCTTGCCGGCCAGGCTGGGATATACGGCAGGCCGCGCGGAGCGGGGCGCGGTCTGGGCGGCGGTCGCGCCGGAGGGAACATCTTTCATGGAAAGCTAAGGCCCCAAACTGTTGGTTGCGCTAACAATAGCAGCCTGCCACCCCTGTCAAGGCGCAGGCTCAGCCCTTGCGTTTGCCCGGGCGGGATTCGGCGGAAGGCCCCTTCAGGGAGGCCGACGAATCGCGCTTGAGCAGGGCGAATTTGAGCATTTTCTGCACCACCTCGGGCTCGGCCCCGCCCCGGCGGGCGCGGATCTGCTCCACCAGCAGCCGGACCGCCTCGCGCGCCATTTCCGCGATCGGCTGGCGCACCGTGGTCAGCGCCGGCCAGACGGTGGTGGCCAGCGGCGTGTCATCGAACCCGGTCACCGACACATCGCCCGGCACTTCCAGCCCCCTGCTATGGGCGACGGCCATCGCGGCCACCGCCATATCGTCGTTGGAGGCGAAAATGGCGGTGGGATTGTCGCTGTCGAACAGCTTTGCCGCCGCCTCCAGGCCGGAACGATAGGTGAAATAGCCTTGCGCCACCTGGTCGGTGCCCACCGACAGGCCGGCTTCGGTCATGGCTTCGACATAGCCCAGGAAACGCTGGCCGGAGGCGGTCTGGTTGGGATGGCCGTTGATGAAGCCGATCCGACGATGCCCCAGTTCCAGCAGATGCCGAGTCATGGCGCGCGAGGCCTCGAAATTGTTGATGCTGATGGCGGAAAAATCCGGGGCGGGCTTGCCGGACGCCACAAGCAAGGTCGCCAGGCCGGCTTCGCGCACCGCCCGAAGAGCCACTTCGGAGTCGCAGAGCGGCGGCGGCAGGATGACGCCGTCGATACCGCCTTTGACCAGCCTTTCTATCGCTTCGGCCTCGCTCTCCGCGCCTTCGCATTTTTCGATCACCAGCTGGCACCCGCTGAGACTGGACTGTTCCAGACTGCCGAGCAGGAATTCGCTAAGATAATTGGCGCTGGGATTGGCATAGAGAATGCCGATATGGATGGTGTCGGCGCTGGCCAGGCTGCGCGCCGCCTGGTTGGGCGAATAGCGCAATGTCTTGACCGAGGCGGAAACCCGTTGACGGGTTTCGTCCCGCACATTGGTTTCGCCGTTTATCACGCGCGATACCGTCATGGGCGAAACGCCCGCATGTTTCGCCACGTCGTGGATGGTGATGACGCCGCCACGGCGGCGGCTACCCTTCTTGGCCAAAATCCTTGTCCCCCTGATGCTGCGGCCGGTCCCGCATTAGTGCCTTGCCTTACGTTTCGCCGGCGGTGCCGATACCGTAGACTCGCGCGTGACCAAGGTGAAGCCGAGGAGCTTATGCTCCACCGCCTGTGCCCCGCCGGAACGCTTGGCGCGCACCTGTTCGATCAGCAGGCGAACCGCCTCGCGCGCCATGTCGGAGATCGGGCGGCGCACCGTGGTGAGTTCGGGCCAGACCATCGTGGCCAGCGGCGTATCGTCAAAACCGGCGACCGCCAGGTCGCCCGGCACATCCAGCCCCTTGCGATGCGCCACGGCCATGGTGGCAACCGCCATATCGTCGTTGCAGGCAAAAACGGCGGTAGGGTTGAAACCGTTGTTCAGCAGCCGCTCCGCCGCCTCCAGACCGGAACGATAGGTGAAGAAGCCCTGCGCCACCTGGTCGGCGCCGACCGCAAGTCCGGCTTCGGTCATTCCTTCCATATAGCCCCGAAAACGCTGGCCCGATGCCGTATGGCCAGGATGCCCGTTGATAAAAGCAATGCGGGTATGTCCCAGGCCCAGAAGATGACGCGTCATCTCGCGCGCCGCCTCCAGATCGTTGATCGAGACGGCGGAAAAGCCGGGCGCGGGCCGCCCCGACGTCACCAGCACGGCCGGAATGCCCGCCGACACCACGGTTTTCAGGGCATCCTCGGAATCGCACAGCGGCGCCGGCAGAATTACCCCATCCACGCCGCTGGCAACCAGCCGTTGGATCGCCTTGCGTTCGCTATCCAGGTCTTCACACTGTTCCAGAACAAGCTGGCAGCCGCTGAGGCTTGACTGCTCCAGGCTGCCCAGCAGCAACTCGCTGAGATAGGCGGCGGTGGAGGTGGTATAGAAGATGCCGATATGGACCGTGTCGGCGCTGGCCAGGCTGCGGGCGGCCAGATTGGGGGAGTAGCGCAGGGCCTTGACCGAGGCGGCAACCTTGGCGCGGGTCTCGTCGCGGACATTGCTTTCCGAATTGATGACCCGCGATACCGTCATGGGCGAAACGCCGGCATGGCGCGCCACATCATGGATGGTGACGACACTGACGCTGCGACGGGTATTTTTCTTGGCCACGGCCCCTCCTTCCAGCCTGTCCTTAGCAAAAGTCGGACAAAATGGACATGTGCCCGGTGGCAGCGCTCTCATTGACTTGCCGGCGGGCCCCGGAATATCGATTTTTCGTGGTTACGGACGGGATTAGGCATGGCGCGGGCACTCTATGGCCGGATGGCCGATGGCACGGCGGTGCATGCCTATACGCTGGGGACCGGCGGGCGGCTGGCGGCGACCGTCCTGGACATGGGCGGAACCATTACCGCGATCACGGTGCCGGACCGTGCGGGCCGTGCCCGCAATGTCGTGCTGGGTCTCAAGGACCTCGCCGCTTATCAAGCCAGCGGCTGGTGGAATTGCCTTATCGGCCGTTACGCCAACCGCCTGAGCAATGGTGTTACTATTGCGGGGCGGCATTATCCCCTGGCGCAGGATGCGGGCGGCGTCACCTTGCATGGCGGACGCGGCCAGTCCTGGGGCGCTCGCCTTTGGACGGTAACCCAGGCCAGCGACACGGCATTGACCTTGCGTCTGGTCAGCCCCGATGGCGATCAGGGTTTTCCCGGAACCGTTACCGCCCAGGCGACATATACGGCGCAAGAGGACGCGCTGCGGCTGGACTATGCCGCGACCAGCGATGCGCCCACGGTGATAAACCTGACCAACCACATCTATTTCAATCTTTCCGGAGAGGGATCGGTGCTGCCGCAAATCCTGCAGCTGAATGCCGATGGCGTGACCGAAACCGACGCGCAGCAGATTCCCACCGGCGAGATCATGCCCGTGGCAGGAACGGCGTTCGATTTTCGCGCGCCGCGCGCAATCGGAACGATGGTCGACAGCGCCGAACCGCAAATGGCGATCGCGCGCGGCTATGATCACAATTTCGTGCTGAGCAAGTCGGCATCCTGGGCCGCGCGCCTTGAGGATCCGCAAAGCGGCATCCGCCTGGAATTGTCCACCACCGAGCCAGGCATCCAGGTCTATTCCACCAACAATGTGAAGCCGGGCCAGTTCAACGCCCAAGGGGTGGAAATCCAGAAGCGCGACGGCATCGCGCTGGAGACCCAGCATTTCCCCAACGCGCCCAACCAGCCGGACTTTCCTTCGACCCAACTTCTGCCGGGCCAGACGTTCCGCTCGACGACCCTGTTTCGCTTTGGCCTGGCGCCAGCATGACGGCGGCCATACCGGCACGCCCAGCATGAAATGGTTCGTCCCATGGACCGATCTCAAGATCGGACATGCGCCGCCTTGGAAAATCGCCGGCGGCCCATCGCCAGGGGGGCGATGAGCCGCCGGTTCGCTTCAGAGATTGGCGCGAAGGCCAATCGTGAAGTAAGGCCCGATGGCGTCATAGCCGAGCTGGTTTGCGCCACCCAACGACTTGGCCGACATGAAGTACAGGCCGGGATTCGTGCCGTTGATCGGATTGACGGGAGGGCGTTCGTCAAAAATATTCTGGACGGAAAGGTAGCCATCCAGCGCCGCGCCATCGATTTCAAATTTCTTGTCGAGGTTGACGTCGAGATAGTTGATGCCTCCGATCCGGGGATCCACATAAACCTGACCGATGGATTGGACCTTGGAATAGCCGCTATACCAGCGATCCTGCAGGCTGATGCCCCAGCTTCCCACGCGGTAATTGAAGAAGCTGGTGATATGGCCCTTGGATAGCGAGGCGAAGACATAAGGCGCACTGGAGAATTGCTGCGTCTCGTTGACGGGCTGATAGTTCGCCAGCATGCGCAAATCCACCGCCCCCGGGATCGCATCGGTGATCCGCGCCAAGTCGAAGCTGTAGTCCAGCTCCATATCCAGCCCTTCGAGCTTGTTGAGTGCCGCGTTGAGGCTGAGATTCCGCGTCAAAGTCACAAAATTGGCAGGCGTATGATCGCTGAATGGCAAAGGGCGGACATACAGGGCGCAGAAAGGTGACGTGCCGACCGAGTCCTCGCAGATCTGCTTGACGGAGGCTGTCGAGGCGCTGATCGCGGTAATCGCGTTCTTGAGCACGATATTGTAATAGTCGAGCGAAGCCGTGAAGCCCGGAATAAAGCTGGGTGTGAAGACCGCGCCCGCCGTGTAAGTGCGCGCCACTTCAGGAACCAGCGCCGGATTGCCCTGCTGCGCGAGATTGACCGTGCCGGTGATATTGCCGACATGGATATCGGTGAAGCTCTGCGGCGTCAGCTGAACCGGATTGAAAAGATCATTCAAGGTCGGCGCACGGATATCGACCGAATTGGTGGCGCGCAGGCGGAAGTCGTCGCTGACATGCCAATCCAGCCCGATTTTCCAGGTCTGGGCTTCGCCCGAAACGCTGTAGTTGGTGTAGCGACCGGCGATATCGGCCGACAGGCTCTGGATCAGCGGAATATCCTTGACGATCGGAATATTCACTTCACCGGCAAACTCCCACACCTTCTGCGTGACGGGCGTACGCGCGGCGGCGGTATTGCTGCCATAAAGATTGACCGCCGGATTGCAGATGCGAAGGCCGGTACAATCGACAAGCGAGGTCGGGACCGCATTGCTGTCGACACTATATTCCATCCAGCGGGATTCGCCGCTAAGGGCGGCTTTCACCGGACCGGCGGGCAGCTCAAACAGTTCACCTGAAATGCCGCCGCCCAGATCGTCCAAATTGTTCTTGACGATGAAGAAAGTGTCGGTCGTCAGGTAATTGTACATGCCGCGCGTAACCGCACCCGGACCAAACGGATTGAACGGAACACAGCCGGCATAGGCTGACGCCGTCGCCGCCTGGGTGGCCGCGAAGCAGCCGACCACGCCGGTCGAGGCGTTGAGCGTGGCGTCTTCCGCCGCATACAGGCGCTGCAGATTGATGTTGGTGGGATCGTCGACCTTCAACCGGCTTTCGCCATGGGTGTAATAGATGTCCCAGGAGAATTTTTCGGCCAACATCCCGTCCAACCCGACCGTCAGGTTCAAATTCCGCGCCGTGGCGATGGTCTGATAACCGTCATGTGCCCCGCCCAACACCACATTTTCCGCCAACTGGAAGGTGTTGTTGGACGCGTTGGTGCCGTTACTGCCCAGCTGGGTCTGCGCCACTGCCGGCAGGAATGGACTGTTCTTGAAGAAGGTGTTGGGAAAGGTTGAACCGGTGTTCAGGCCGAAATTGGTGAAGCTGGCCTTGTCATGGGATTGCGCAGCGGTCGCCTGAATGTAGAAAGACAGGTTGTCGTCGAAATTATAATCAAAGCGGCCGAACGCTTCGTCGGTGGTCAAGGTGGAGGTAATCTGGCTGACCGTGTCGACAATGCCATCGCCGCCGCTGCTGATATTGGACGTGCCGGTCGTCGTGCCGGGATTGAACGGCCCGATGACGCCGGTCGACACAAACTGCTGGCCGTTCACCGTGCAGGCCGTGCAGGTGATCTTGCCACCCGCGGCGGAATTGGCCAGCCGGGCATTGATGGTGGTCGTAAAGGGATTGGCGGCAGTACCCGCGCCCGTCAGCAGATAATAAAGCGGACCTTCCGGGCGGGCATTGTGCAGGATGCCATCGGCATGGAAATGCTGGACCGATCCCTCGATATGGCCGCGTCCGCCGAACAGGCCGGTGCCGGCTGCCATGCCGGCCTTGTAGGAGGCGCCGTCGCCATAGCTGGAAATGCCGCTATTGAGGTCGAACTTGACGCCATCGAACCGCTTGTCCAGAACAAAATTCACCACGCCGGTCACGGCATCGGAACCATAGACCGCGGAAGCGCCGCCGGTGACGACATCGACCCGGCTTACCAGCATCTGCGGCAAAGTATCGATATCAACCGTGCCGTTGGAATTGGTGGGCGCCACCCGATGGCCGTCCATCAGCACCAGAGTACGCTGCGAACCGAAATTGCGCAGGTTGAGCACATTGCCGGCATTGTTGCTGCTGGCATTGTCGGAACCGCGCGGATTGTTGGAGCCCTGGAAGATAGGCAGCTTGTTCAACGCGTCCGGCAGATTGCTGGGGGTGGTGGCCTGGAGTTGATCGGCCGTAACCACCGTCAACGGCGTGGGCGAATTGGTGATGTCGGAAATCACCCGCGAACCCGTAACGACGATCTGCTCGACACCGGGGGCGGGTCCCGCATCGGCCAAGTCGGGCCCGGCGGCCAGGCGTTTGGACACAATCACTGCGCCGGAAGCATCGCGATTGGCCGCCAGCTTGGTGCCCTGCAGCAATTGATCAAGGGCCGGGATCGCCTCGTAACGACCCTCGACGGCATGACTTCTCAGCCCATCGACGTCCTTGACGGTATAGACCAGCTGCACGCCCGACTGGCGAATATACGTATTCAGCGCGGTTTTGAGGTCTTCGGCTGGAATACTGATGTCGCGGGCCTGAGCGGTCGCCGCGCCCGTGAGCGTTATCATCGCAACCGAACCGAAAAAAGCCGACTTCAAGACTCTTGAACGAGTCATTATTCCCCCTCTGGATTGTTATGCCGGGCTCGTTGGCGCGGCGATATTTCCGTCCCTGATCTGTTAAACGGGCGAAAAGGCAAAATCCTGTACGCCCCTATTGCGAGATAACGATTTGCTCATTCTCCTGGGTGACCTTGAGCCCCAGCGCATTTCGCACCAGCAGCACAAACACGTCGACATTGTCGGCGCGAAAACTGCCGCCGATGCGAATATCCCGCGCAGTGCCCGTTACCAGGATCTGGCGCCGATTGTAGCGGTTGAACTGTTCGGCGGCGTCGGCAAGCGTCTCTTCGTCGAAGGTCAGCATGCCGGCGCGCCAGGCGAGATCGCCGTCGATTTCCTTCAGGCTCTTGGATGCCACCAGGGTTTCGTCGGCCTTGGCGACCACGACGTGACCGCCATCGGCAAAGACGGGGGCGGTGGGTAAGGGCGCATCGACGATATCCACGCGAACACGGCCTTCCGTGACAATCACTTTCACGTCATCGCCGTCGCGCCGCACCGAGAATTTGGTGCCGATATCGGTGATCCGCCGGTTGCCGGCAATGACCACAAAAGGCCGTTTGGCGTCATGCACCACGTCGAAATAGGCCTCGCCCCGCTCCAACGTCACCGTGCGGACCAGGCGGGTCACATTGGTTTGAACCTGGGTATCGGTATTGAGCTGGATGCGCGTGCCGTCTGACAGGCGCAGCACCGGACGTTCGCCGCGCTGTGTCGCGTAAATGACAGGCGCCGGCGAGCGAAAATGCAGCCAAAGACCCGCACCCGCCACAGCCACCACGGCAACCGCCGCCGCGGCCATGATCCATAGCCTCCAGCGCCGGTCTGTCCCGTCTTCGGGAAACTGGCGCGAAGCCTTGAACGCGGCCAGTCTCTCCGTCCGCTGCCAACCCGATTTGAGGCGCAGATAGGCCAGCCGGTGCGACGTGCCGGCTTCCAGCCAAGCCATCAATTGCGCATTTTCTTCGGGCAAAAGGCCCCGGTCTTCACGGGCGACCCAATGCGCGGCCAAATCCTCGATCCGCTCGCGTTCCGTTTGCATCATTTCCTCCGCGCCCAAATGCGCCGGGCGCCTGTCGCTGCCCGGTCGCGGCGCTCCGCGACGGCATCCGTAAGAATGCGCATCGCCTTGGCCATCTGGCTTTCAACGGTCTCTTCCTTGATACCCATCTTCTCGGCGACTTCCCGCTGGGAATAGCCGTGCACCCGCCGCAGAATCACCACCTCGCGGCACCGGGGCGGCAGTTGGTTCAGCGCGTCCTGCATGAATTGCAACTCCTGCCGCGCCGCGACGCGCTGTTCGGGCGCCGGTTCGTGATCGGATATGTTCAGCCAGTCGGCGTCCGCCAAAGTCTCGATCGGCACAACATTGCGATGCCGCAGCCGGTCGATCATCAGGTTGCGGGCTACAAAAAACAGAAAAGGCCGCACCGGAGACGGCCGCTTGCGCCGCGCCGCTTCATAGACCCGTATATAGGTCTCTTGCCGGAGATCGGCGATTTCCGCGGAATCAGGCCAGTTGCGGCGCAAAAAACGTACGAGCATGGGTTCCAACGGCAAAATCTCACCGACAAACCAATCGTCTATGTCCTGGTTTTCGCGGGATGCATCCAAAGACAAGACATTGCCCCTTCATCGCGGTCCGTGACGCAACATCGCCCTGCGGACCCGCGATAGTAATAACGGATGAGCGGGGGAAATCCTGTACGAACCAATTGGCGACCGGGCAGAGGCACAAAGCACAAAATGTATACAGCCCGATATGATCGCCCCTGAGCGACAGATCATTAAGGATATCAGTGGGAAAGGTTAGCGACGCGCAAAGCGATAGGCTAGTAAATCCCCTTTCCCGCTCGGGATATGGCCGGAACGCCATTTGCATTTGCCATGCGGCTGCATCTTTGACGCATTGATTCCCTCGAGGGCACTCTTAAAACAGAGCCGTCGCCATACTTTAACCAATGTTGTTTCAGAATTAGTCCTTCGGGATTAGGAGTTTTCCATGACTGACACCGCGCACGGTCTTGGCCGTCACGGCTTTCGCAACCTGAAGGCCGTCAATTGGAATCTCAGCGCACCGGCACTTTATGAAGAAGCGGTGCGGCGCGGCGAAGGTCAGGTCGCAGCCCAGGGCCCGCTGGTGGTGCGCACCGGCATCCATACCGGCCGCTCGGCCTCCGACAAGTTCGTGGTGCGCGATGCCCAGACCGAAAGCCAGGTCTGGTGGGACAACAACAAGGCGATGAGCCCGGCGCATTTCGACGCGCTGTATACAGATATGATGGCCCATGCCGAGGGCCGCGAGCTTTTCGCCAAGGACCTGTTCGGCGGCGCCGACCTGACCCATCGCATCAGCGTGCGGGTGGTGACCGAATATGCCTGGCATTCGCTGTTCGTGCATCAGCTGCTGATCCGCCCCACGGCGGAAGAGCTCAAAGGCTTCGATCCGGAATTCGCCATCATCGACCTGCCCAGCTTTGCCGCCGACCCGGCGCGCCATGGCTGCGCCAGCCAGACCGTGATCGCGGTGAATTTCTCCAAGAAGCTGATCCTGATCGGCGGCACCTCCTATGCCGGCGAGATGAAGAAGTCCGTGTTCACGATCCTGAATTATCTGCTGCCGTCCAAGCGGGTGATGAGCATGCATTGCTCCGCCAATGTCGGCGCCGATGGCACGTCGGCGATCTTCTTCGGCCTGTCGGGCACCGGCAAGACCACGTTGTCGGCGGATGCCTCGCGCACCCTGATCGGCGACGACGAGCATGGCTGGAGCGAAAACGGCATCTTCAACATCGAAGGCGGCTGCTACGCCAAGGTGATCCGGCTGAGCCGGGAGGCCGAGCCGGAAATCTTTTCCACCACCGAGCGCTTCGGCACCGTGCTGGAAAATGTGGTGATGGACGAAAAAACGCGGGCGCTGGACCTGAACGACGCGACCTATGCGGAAAACACCCGCGCCGCCTACCCGATCGACTACATCCCCAACGCTTCTGCCACGGGGCGCGCCGGCC
>Ga0070658_10002357_pt1 | contig 15835 bp, 17 predicted proteins | sample KBSC13metaG_FD_64664 | JGI IMG/M metagenome (GOLD analysis project Ga0070658, IMG submission 64664) | Corn rhizosphere microbial communities from Kellogg Biological Station, Michigan, USA - KBS C1-3 metaG | ecosystem: Host-associated > Plants > Roots > Rhizosphere > Soil ...
GCCCTGCCCGATGATCGCGCGCGCCAAGCCGAAAGCGGCCGAGCGGCGCGGCGCCGTCCGGCAGGCCATCAACCGCCGGGCGCAGTATTTCCCCGTCGCCGGCGCGCTGCCGCGCGACTGCCTGGTCGTCGACCTCTCCGAGACCGGCGCCCGGCTCTTCACCGAGACGCCGCTGCCGGACGTGTTCGTGCTGGTCGTGTCGGGCGACGCGCGGCCGGTCGAGCGCGAGTGCCGCGTCGTCTGGCGGCTCGGCGGCGAGGCCGGTGTGGTGTTTACGCGGCGGCGGGGCTGATCCGCAGCGACAGCGCCCGACCGGCGGCCGATCTCCATAATCGCACTTTAATACCACTTCGCGCTGCGCGGCGGCGTTGCAACTGCCGGCATACAAAGGCGCGGCCGCGTGCTAGGCTGTCTCCGTGCCGGCGCAGTGTCGGCAACCAACCGAGAAGCGCGATTGTCGGCGCCGCCTGGTCAAGAGCGGCACGCGTCTTCCCGCCTGAGCCTCAAGTTGGACTTCCGGACGGGTCTCCGTCCGGCCACGTGACGGCAGGAGGGATGTGATGCAAAGGATCATCGAGGCCAACATCGCCCGGTTCAAGGCGCTGCTGGCGGACGAGAACGACCCGACCAAGCGGGTGATGCTGTGCCGCTTGCTGACGGAACAGGAAGCGGCGCTCGCCGCCGCCAAGCTGGAGCCGACCGAGGTCAAGAAGGCTTTCTAGCCTCCGTCCGGCCATCGCCGCCAATGCGTCGGCGCAATATCGAGCCGCTTCTGCGTCGCCGGGTCGACCCAGCCAGCATCCGTGCGGCGGCAGGGAAACACCAGCGCGTGCACGCCGTCCCGCCCCATGACGCAGAGCTCCAGATCGACGCCGGTCGGCGCGATCGAGACTGGCAGCCATTTGTCGGGCGGCGTCAGCGACTTCATCATGGGCAGGATTGATCCCTCCCGGGCCGGCCCTTGCCTTGACGCAGGTCAAAGCGCGGCGATCGGCCGCCGCCGCACCCGACGCGCGGCAATGGTCCGGATGCACGCTTCCACAATGCGAGAGGGCACGTACCGAGGCGTTCGGGCTGGCGGAGATTCAGCGCTGCGTCCCGGCTTTCGCGGGGACGAACGGCTCACGGGCGCTTCTCACTTCTTGCCCCGGTTCGCGTAACACTCGTCGCCGGTCTTGTTGAAGTGATAGCAGCCGTTCTCGAGGCATGCGGAGCGGCGATCGGCGCAGGTCGCGAAGCACACGTCCTTGCGCACGCCCGGCGGGCATGTCCTCTGGCAGACGCCGTTCCAGCGACTGCAAAATGCGGAATACTTTGACGCCGCCGACGACGGCGCCGGCAAGGCTGCGACGGCGACGGCGGCCGCAACAATCAGCAACAACGCACGCATGGTCTTCCTCCCCCTTTTGTAATTGGCGCCAATTCTATTGGAGCAAGTTGTAATTACAACAATGATCAGTCACGAATTCCCGCGTCTAGGACTATTGACATTCCTAACGTCGTGCCTATTATCCCATTGTCCGGTCCGGCCGGGGGCGTCGTCGCGAGGCGTCTCGATTGACGGGAACGGATGCGGTGCCCGCGGGCGAGGGAAAACGCATCCCCCGTTCCCGGGCGGCGACGGGGCTCCACTCGCAGGCACTAGGACCTGCCGCCAGGAGCTGGCTGACAGGCGTGGCTGGTCCACGTTCTCGAAAGCGTGGCCCGTACGCCGTACCGACACCGCTGTGGCGCGCCGAGAGGCGCCCGCACGCTTCGAGAGGAGCGTGCGGTCTACGGAAAGAGTGTCGCGCCTCATCGGCGCGCCACGCCCTCGGCTTTGTCCGAGGGAGATAAGAAGGCCGGCCTACCCGGGGCCGTTCAAACAATACGGGCGGCGAAGCGTTGCCAGGCCGGTGGCGAGCGCGGCCCGCCCCGGCGCAGGCTGTTTGACAAGGGAACGCCGCGCCCGAAGGAAAACCGCCCAATACCTCCGACCGATTTCCTTTGACCGCGGCGCGGTAAGAGCGTATACGCAGGACCGTTGAAACCTAGTTTTTTGATTTTGCCTTGGCGCATCGAGCCCGAAGCTGGCCGGCCCCGAGTCACCCCTCAAAAATCCGGATGTTTCGATCGTCGAGGCGGGAAGTCCCCACTCGGCGCCGTAAGTTATGTTCACATCTCGAGGATATCGCCATCATGGCAACAGGTACCGTGAAGTTCTTCAACACCCAGAAGGGCTTCGGCTTCATCACTCCGACCGACGGCGGCAAGGACGTGTTCGTGCACATCTCGGCTGTCGAGCGCGCCGGCATGAGCACTCTCAACGAGGGCCAGCGCATCTCGTACGAGGTGGTCACCGAGCGCGGCAAGCAGGCCGCATCGAATCTGCAGAACGCCTGAGGCGCTCCAAAGCGCTTCGGCAACGGACGCCCGGCTCACAAGCGCCGGGCGTTTTCGTCTCAGGTCCTGAGCGAGAGGGAGAGCCGCCATGCCCCACAAGTTCAACATCGGTGCGCAGGTGCATTTCGAAGGCGCCGCCTATGCCGCCGCCGCGCGCGGCCTCTACAAGGTGACGCGGCAATTGCCGATCGAGCGCGACAGCCGCATCCTCTACCGCATCAAGAGCGCGGCCGAGAGCTTCGAGCGCACCGCCGAGGAGCACCAGCTCAGCCGCGCCGCCTGAGGCCGGCGAGGTCCTCCCCGGGCGGCCGGCGCAAGGCCGCTCCCGCACCGCGCTAAACCGTGCTAACCTCCGGCGCAGGTTCGGGGATTTGGCCGTGCGCATTGTCCGCCTGCTGACCTGTCTGGCTCCCCTGGCGCTCGCCGCCTGCATCACCTCGTCGGGCGGCGGCGACGCACCGCTGTCGAGCGAATATCTCTCGCGCTACGCCGAGCCGAGCCCGACCCCCGCCTCATTCATCGAATGCCACGGCTTCTCCTGCGCCGAGCGCTCGCGCGTGTCGCTGAGCGCGGCCGAATGGGCGAAGGTGAAGGCGCCGCTCACGCCCCCCGCGCGCGACGCCCGCACCGAGCGCGCCAGGATCGCGAACGCCGTCGCCGCCATGCAGACAATCGTCGGCGTCAAGACCGGCACCGGCGTCCATCAGTGGACGCACAAGGACATGATGATCCTGCCGAACCTCGGCGATCCGACCCAGCGCGACTGCATCGACGAGGCGGTCAACACCTGGACCACCATGACGATGCTGGAGCGCGCCGGGCTGTTCCGCTTCCACACGGTCGCCGAACTCGGCTATGCCGGCCTCCCCACCGACACCAACCCGCGCAATACCGCGGTCCTGCGCGAGAAATCGGGCGCGCTCTATGCCGTCGACGCAAGCCTCGTCGATGGCGGCGAGCCGCCGCTCGTCATGCCGCTCTCGGTCTGGGCCGGCTCATGGCCGCCACAACTCGCCGACATCGAGAACGCGGGGCATCCGGCGGCGGCGAAGCGGACCGCGGCGCTCACCCGCTAGGCTTGTGTTTCATCTTTATGTTTCAAATCGGCGGGTCTAGCATTCCCGCTTCAAGGTCGACTCGGGGCCGTCGCCGGCCCGGGCGAATTGAAATGTGAGGCCGGACAATATCCGAGGTCGCGCCGATGGCCCGTCTTCGTCCGTCTCGTCTTCTTTTGCCGCGCCTGCGTGGCGCGCTCCTGATCGTCCTCGTTTGCGCGAGCCCGGCGCTGGCGCGCTGGAAGCCGCAATATGCCGGTCCATCGCCGCAGGTCCGCAACTGGTTCGAACACCAGCACAATGCGCGCGGGCAGTCTTGCTGCCTCGACGCCGACGGCCACGCCTTCTACGGCGCCTACGTCATCAACCCCAACGGCTCGGTGACGCTAGACCTCGCGCGCGGGCAGCGCACGCTGCCGGCCTATATGGTGCTGCCCGGCCCGAACCCAACCGGCCACGCCATCTACTGGTACAAGGACTACGGCACGGCGCGCATCGACTACTGCTTCTCGCCGGGAACGCTGAGCTGAGGGCCCCTTCCCTCACTTGAACGCGCCTCGACCTTCCTGTCATCTACGATCTGTTTTCAAGCCCCGCGCCGTCTGGTGCGCGGGCCGCATCATTGGACGACGTCTTATGAACCGGATTTCTGGACGATCGGCGTTTCTGACGCTCCTGCAAAGCGAAGGCATCACCCACCTCTTCGGCAACCCCGGCACGACCGAATTGCCGATCATGCATGCGCTCAATGACCATCCCGAGCTGACCTACGTGATGGCGATGCAGGAGAGCCTGGTCGTCGCCATGGCCGACGGCTTCAGCCGGTCGACCGGCCGGCTCGTCGCCTGCAATGTGCACGTCGCACCCGGGCTCGGCAACGCGATGGGCTCTCTCTTCAATGCGAAGTTCACCGGCACGCCGATGATCCTCACCGCCGGCCAGCAGGAGCAGGGGCACGGTCTCATGGAGCCGCTGCTGTACGACTCGCTGGTGCGCATCGCCGAGCCGCTCGTCAAATGGGCGGTGGAGGTCACACGCCTCGAGGATCTGCCGCGCATTATCCGCCGCGCCGCCAAGATCGCGACGACACCGCCGACCGGGCCGGTGTTCATCTCGCTGCCCGGCGACATCCTGAATGCCGAAGCCGCCATTGACCTCGGCCGCTCCACACGGGTCGATACTCGGGTGGCACCTTCAACGGACACATTGGAGGCCCTTGCGACGCGGCTCATGTCCGCGCGCCGCCCGGTTATCGTCGTCGGCGACGAGATCGTGAAGAGCGACGCCCTTCGCGAGGCAGCAGAATTCGCGAGCACGCTCGGCTGCCCGGTCTACCAGCAGACGGTCGCCTACGGCGCACATTTCCTGTCCGAGCATCCGAACTTCATGGGCTCCCTCTCCCGCGTCCAGACCCAGACGCGGGAGATCCTCAACGCACATGACCTGATGATCGTCCTTGGCGCCGATCCGCTGCGCATGTCGGTGTTCAGCGAGTCTTCCCCGCTGCCCGACGACATGCCCATCGTTCAGATCGGGCTGGTCGATCATGATCTGGCGAAGAATTTCCCGGCAGAGATCGCCGTGAAGGCGGACGTCCGGGAAACGTTGCGCGCGCTGGTGCCTGCGCTGTCGCGGCGCGGCGGTTCGCAACTTGCGGAGAAGGCCAAGGCACGCACACAGGCGATTGAAGCGACGAACTGGTCGGCCAGGCGCAAGACCCTTGCGGCGCAGATCGCCTCGAACGCGCAGCGCAGGCCCATCGATCCCGACTGGCTGGCGCTCCAGGTCGTGGACGCACTGCCGCCGAACGCCATCCTCGTCGACGAGGGACTTACGTCGTCGCGCTACATTCCCTTCCTGAGAGCGAACAAGGGCCGCTACGACTATCACGGGCTTGCGTCGGGCGGGATCGGCTGGGGACTGCCCGCTTCCGTGGGCGTCTCGCTGGCCAATCCCGACCGCCCCGTCGTCTGCTACTCCGGAGACGGCAGCGCCATGTATTCGATCCAGGCGCTCTGGACCGCGGCGCATCACAAGCTTCCGCTTACAGTCGTGCTGGTGAACAATGGCGGCTATCGCATCATCAAGCAGCGATTGCGCGCCTTCCACAACGACGAGCGGTTTATCGGCATGGATTTCATCGACCCGCCGGTCGACTTCGCGGCGGTCGCTCGCGGGCTGGGACTCGAGGCCATGCGCATCGACACGCCCGAAGGGCTCGGCGTCCTTGCCGAAGCATTCAGAAATCCTGCGCCAAAGCTGATCGAAGTGGTCGTGGATCGCAGTTTGTGATTTGACGACGATTTTAAGCTTCGGCATCCCGCAAGCCGCCGACCCTGACGCTCAAACGCGGCAAGAACGAGTAAGCTCGCACCGCGGCGAGCAAAAAGCGCGGAACCCCGCGAAGGCGGAAATCGGGTGGGCGAGCCCTCCTTGGCCGGACTATCGGCTCAGAGGACACGCGCGAGCGTGCGCCATCCGAACGGGAGCCGACGCCATGAAGCCAGAGTCCTTCACCATCCCCGCGCCGTCTGTGGTCGGCGCCGCCGAGGCACGTGTCGCCCGGTACGACTGGGCGGCGGTCGGGGCCGATCTCGACGGCTACGGCTGCGCTGTCCTGCCGAAGCTGCTCTCGGCCGAGGAGTCGCGCGCCGTCGCCGCGCTCTATCCGGACGAGAGCCGTTTCCGCAGCCACATCCACATGGCGCGGCACGGCTTCGGCAAGGGCGAGTACCGCTATTTCAAATACCCGCTGCCTGATCTCATCGGCGGCTTGCGTACCGCGCTCTATCCGCGGCTTGCCGGCGTGGCGAATGCGTGGAACGAGCGCATGAACCGCAACGAACGCTATCCGGACGACCATGCCGCGTTTCTCGCGCGCTGCCACAAGGCCGGCCAGACGCGACCGACGCCGCTGCTGCTGCAATACGTCGCCGGCGACTTCAATTGTCTGCACCAGGACCTCTACGGCGATCTCGCCTTCCCGATCCAGGTCGCGGTCCTGCTCTCCGAGCCAGGCAAGGATTTCACCGGCGGCGAATTCGTGCTGACCGAGCAGCGGCCCCGCATGCAGAGTCGGTGCGAGGTGGTGCCGCTCGCTCAGGGCGACGCCGTGGTGTTCGCCGTCCACAATCGGCCGGTGCAAGGCTCGAAAGGCAATTATCGCGTCAACCTGCGGCACGGCGTGAGCCGCGTCCGCTCTGGCCTGCGGCACACGGTCGGCATCATCTTCCACGACGCGGCGTGACGGGCCGCCTTCGCACGGCTCAGATAAGTTTGCACGACGCCGGATTGAGCGCGCATTCGAGACCAACGCCGATCAGCGTGAGGCCGCCCACGATCAGAAGCCCGGCGACGAGTTCGATCAGCTTGGCGCGCGACACGTATATTTCGGCCGCGACAGCCAGCACGATGCCTGCGATCAGCATCGCCATTCCGGCAAACCCGAGTACGGTCATCGCCCCCAATCCCTTGCCCGCGGCGCTCGTTCAAAGGCCCCAGCATCGGAACGCGCTATGTCATCCGCCGGACGCAAATGGCGCCGCCGGTTGCACGGATTTACCCCCAATTGGAATTGTATATCGGCTTCCCCGCCACGGAGGAAGGCAACTATGCGCCGGCCGACTTCCTCTACTAATGCGTCTGCGACTCCGGCTTATGGCTGCCGTCGGCGGTCCCGGGCGGTCTTGTCGCATCGAGCAGACAGCGGATTTCGTTCGGCTGGCATGCAATGCTGATATTCGAACACCCGTCCGCAGCGCAGGTGCGGCAGCCGTCGGTCCAGCGGGCGCATTGCGGGTGCGCCTTGCCATAGTTGAAAACATGGGCCGAGGGATCGTCCGGCGGGCCGGCTTGATCGGCGCGCGCGACTGAGACCGAGAAGGCGAGCAGGATGACGAAGGCGAGACGACGCCCGAGGCTCAAGACGCGTAGTCCGGCTCCTCGCGGTCGAGGATGCGCTTCAGCGCGTTGAAATGGCGCTCCGCCGCCGTCGGACCCTGCGTCGGCGCCGTCGAGCCGATGTCGCGCTTGGTCTTCTCGACGATCGGCGTCGGCAATTCCTTGAGCCGCTGCCCAGTCCACATCGCGTAGATCTGCACCTGCGCCGCGCGCTCGACGTAATAGAGCCGGTCATAGGCCTCGGCCACCGACTGTCCGACCGTCGAGATGCCGTGGTTGGCCATGAACAGCACGGTCTTGTCGCCGATCACCTTGGCGAGCCGCCGGCCCTCCGCCGGATCGTTCGCGGGGCCGGCATACTCGTCGTCATAGGCGATCTGGCCCATCATGCCGACTTCGGTCTGGCCGATCTCCTTGATGCGCGGGTCTTGCAGGCGTGTCAGCGCACTCGCATAGGGCATGTGCGTGTGGAACACCGCCTTGGCCTGCGGCAGTGCGCGATGGATCGGCGCATGGATGCAGTAGCAGGATTGCTCGACGTCGCCCTCACCGCGCTTGACCTTGCCGTCGTCGATTCCGACTTCCATGAAGGTCGAGGCGGTGACCTCCGACCAGTGCGTGCCGAACGGGATTTGAAAATAGCGGTCGTCGCGGCCGGGCACGACGAAGGTCAGGTGGTTGAAGATGCCTTCGTTGAAGCCCTGCCGGTAGGCCAGGCGATGCGCCGCGGCGAGATCGACGCGCGCCTGCCACTCCTCATCGGTGCAATTCGGCCGCGCTGCCGGCGAAACCGCATACTGCATGGACGCTCTCCCTGCTGACCTCGGACCAGCCGCCGGGTCTACGCCCAGGCTGACGTTCGGGGTGCAAGGCTACGCCGCGGCGGCGCGGCCGTCACGGGGGGATGCCGCACCGGACGCCTCAGGGCGAGGCGACCGCCTTCACCCCCACCGCCTCCAGCGCGGCGACGAGATCGCCGGCCGAATAAGGCTTGCCGATCACCTCGATACGCGTCTCGCCCGAGAAGCGCGCCTTCAGGTCAGCGGCGGCGCGGCCGCTCGCCACCACCACCGGAAGCGAAGGGTGGAGCGCGCGCAGCTCCTGCACCAGCATGTCGCCGCGCCGGTCCGGCAGACCGATGTCGACGACCGCGGCGCGCACGCCGCCGGGGATCAGCTTGAGCTTGGCCAGCGCCTCGGTCGCGGAGCCGGCGATGTCGACCTTGAAGCCGGCGTCCTCGAGCATGTCCGTGAGCAACATCTGCAGCAGCGCCTCGTCCTCGACCGCGAGGATGCGCGCGGGGCCGGCCTGCGCATCGAGGATGTCTCGCAGCTTTTGCGCCAACACACTCTGCGTGAACGGCTTCGTGATGAGCTCCACGCCGGCGTCGAGGCGGCCGTCATGCACGATGGCGTTGCGCGTGTAGCCGGAGGTAAAGAGCACTTTCAGGTCTGCGCGTTGTGCGACCGCCGCTTCCGACAATTTGCGGCCGTTCATGCCGCCGGGCAGGCCGACATCGGTGAACAAGAGCGCGATCTCCGGATGCTCGCGCAGCACCTTGAGGCCGGCCTCGCCATGACCTGCTTCGAGCACCCGGTAGCCGAGATCGCGCAGCGTTTCCGTGGTGTAGGCGCGCACGTCGTCGTCATCCTCGACGACGAGGATCGTCTCCGAGCCGACGCCGCCTGCCGAAGCCACCGTCGTCTCCTCGACGTCGGCCGCAGCGTCGCTGAGCAGGCGCGGCAGGTAGAGCTTCACCGACGTGCCGCTTCCGACCTCGCTGTAGATGCGCACATGGCCGCCCGACTGCTTGACGAAGCCGTAGACCTGCGAGAGCCCGAGGCCCGTGCCGTGGCCGATGTCCTTGGTGGTGAAGAACGGCTCGAAGGCGCGCGCGATCACCTCCGGGGGCATGCCGGTGCCGGTGTCGGAGATGGCGATCATTGCGTACTGGCCGGGCGTCACCTCGGTCTGGTCGGCCGCGTAGCGCTCGTCGAGATAGACGTTGGCCGTCTCGATCGTCAGCTTGCCGCCCTGCGCCATGGCATCGCGCGCGTTGACCGCGAGATTGAGGATCGCGACCTCGAGCTGGTTCGGATCGGCGAAGGCGCGCCAGACGCCCCCAGAGAGCACGGTCTCGACCTCGATCTGCTCACCGAGCGTGCGGCGCAACAGATCCGACATGCTGACGACCAGGCGGGAGAGATCGATCGCCTTCGGCACCAGCGGCTGCTGGCGCGAGAAGGCGAGCAGGCGCTGCGTCAGCGCCTCGGCGCGGCGCGCGCCGCGCATGGCGAGATCGGCGGAGCGCGACAGCCGCGCCGGATCGGGACGCTCCTGCTTCACCTGCCGGCCGAGCGTTTCCAGGTTGCCTATGATCACCGTAAGCAGGTTGTTGAAGTCGTGCGCGACACCGCCGGTCAATTGCCCGATCGCTTCCATTTTCTGCGCCTGGCGCAACGCGATCTCGACCTTCTCGCGCTCGGCCGCCTCGGCGCGCAGCTGTTCATTGGTGTCGGCAAGCTCGGCGGTGCGCTCGGCGATGCGGTTTTCCAGTGTCTGCTCATTCTCGCGCAGCCGCGCCTCGACCTCGCGGCGCTGCGCGATCTCGCGCTGCGCGGCCTCGTAAAGCCGGATCTTCTCCACGGCGATCGCGGCCATCACCGCGACGGATGCCACGAGGCGCTCGGCGCGCTCGGTAAACACTTCCGGTTCGGCATGGCCGAAGAACAGCCCGCCGATCACCGACCCGTCGCGGCCCATGACCGGCGCGGCTAGATAGCTCTTCACCGGAGGATGGGCTTCCGGCATGCCCTTGAACGGCGCGTTGTGACCGTAACGTGGGTCTTTCGTGATGTCGCCCGAGCGCACGATGCCCTCGCCGCGGAAGGTCGGGCCGAACACGCCCGTATTGCGCGGCATCGGGAATTTCTCGAACGCCGCGCGCGGCACGCCGGACAGCGTGTAGAGGAGGAGGTTTTCTTCCTTGGCGTCGATTACGGTGTAGAAGAATGCGCCGAACGAGGCTCCCGAGAGCGACGTCGCGGCGTCGGTGACAACCTGCACCATGCGCTCGAGATTGAGCTCGGAGGAGATGGCGAGGCTGACCTTGTGCAGTTCGGCGAGCGCCGCCGCCTCGTCGCGCAATGCCGCCTTGGTCTCGCGGCGCACGCGCGCCAGCTCCATATTGGCCTGCACGCGTGCGATCAGTTCGCGCGCCGAGAACGGCTTGGTCAGGTAATCGTCGGCGCCCGATTTCAACCCCGCGACCTTCTCCTCCTCGCCGGCGCGCGCCGACAATAACAGCACCGGAATGTCGCGCAGGCCCGGATCGGCGCGCAACGCCGACAGCAGACCGAAGCCGTCGAGCTTCGGCATCATCACGTCGGTGAGCACGAGAGCCGGCGGTTCGCGTCGCGCCGCCTCCAGCGCCGAGGCGCCGTCGGGATGCGCGTCGACGCGATAGCCGGCGGCCCTGAGGAGGCGCTCGACGTAATGTCGCATGTCGGCATTGTCGTCGGCGAGCAGCACGCATTCCTCGTCGCCGACCACCGGAACGGACCGCGCGAGATCGTCGGCCGCGGACGGCGCCGGGACGTCCGCCGCCGCCTCGTTGGCAAGCCAGGTCATCGCCTCGTCGATATAGGCCTGCGCCCGCACATTGGTCGACACCTGCGCGCGAACGGCGCCGATGCGCGCCGGATCGAGATGCTGCGTTCCGAACGGCAGCGTCACGATGAAGGCTGAGCCCTCTCCGGTCTTGCTCTCGACGCGAATGTCGCCGCCGTGCAGCCGCACCAGTTCCTGTACCAGCGCGAGCCCAATGCCGCTGCCCTCGTGCGAACGGCCGCGGGCGCCCTCGACGCGTCGGAAGCGTTCGAACAGGCGCGGCACTTCCTCAGGGGGAATGCCGGTGCCGGTGTCGGCGACGATCACCTCGGCATTGTCGCCCTTGGCGCGGACCGTGACCCTGATCTCGCCCTCGAAGGTGAACTTGAAGGCGTTGGAGAGAAGGTTGAGCGCCACTTTCTCCCACATGTCGCGGTCGACATAGACCGGCAGCGGCAGCTTCTCGCAATCGACGACGAGGCGCATGCCGCTGCGTTCGATCACAGAGCGGAAGTTGGAGGCGAGCTCGGCGGTGTAGGCACCGAGATCGACCGGCTCGTAGTTCGCCTGCACGCGGCCGGCTTCGATACGGGAGAAGTCGAGCAGCGTGTTGACGAGCTTGAGGAGCCGCACGCCGTTCCTGTGCGCGACCTCGACCAGCTCGCGGTTTTCCGGGCGCACGCCGCCTTCCGGCTTGTTGAGCACGTCCTCGAGCGGCGCCAGCATCAAGGTCAGCGGCGTGCGGAATTCGTGGCTGACATTGGAGAAGAACGCGGTCTTGGCGCGGTCGATCTCGGCGAGCGCGTCGGCGCGGCGGCGCTCCTGCTCGTAGGCCTCTGCATTGGCGATGGCCGCGCCGATCGAGCCAGCGACGAGATCGAGGAAGCCGGCATATTTGTCATCGTAGAGTCGGTACGGGTTGAGGCCGGCGACCAGCACGCCGGCGCGACCGGTGTCGCCGCTGGCGGCGATTGGCAGCACCACGACCTCCTGCGGCGGCCGGTCCCAGGCGCCGCGCGGCAGTTCGTCAGCAAGCACGGAGGACTTGATGCGCTGCGGAGCGTGCGCGCGCAGCACCTCGGCGAAGCGCCACGGGTCCTCCCCAGCGGTGAGCCTCTTCGGCGCAGCCGAATGGCCGCCAATGGTCGAGCTCGCGCCCATCAAGGTTGCGCCGGCGCTGTCCTCGTCGACGATGTAAAGCAGCGCAAATGGCAGGTCGCGGTCGCCGGTCTTCAGCGCCGCGACGCTTTGCTCGCAGGCCTGCTGCCAGGAGCGGGCCTGCGCCGTCTGCGCAGCCAGTTCGCGCAGCAACTTGAGCTGGCGTTCGCCGATGACGCGGTCGGTGTCGTCGGTGTTGGCGCAGAAGATGCCGGCGGGCCGGCCCGCGTCGTCGCGGATCGGGCTGTAGGAGAATGTGTAATAGGTCTCTTCCGGATAGCCGTTGCGCTCCATGATCAGGAGCTGCGATTTCACGTAGGTGCCGATCGAACCCTGCCTCGCCTGCGCCAGCATCGGGCCGATGTCGCCCCAGATCTCGCGCCACACCTGGCGCGTCGGCTTGCCCAGCGCCCACGGGTGCTTGCCGCCGATGATCGACTTGTAGGGATCGTTATAGAAATAGATCAGCTCCTCGCCCCAGCCGATCCAGATCGGCTGCTGCGAGGTGAGCATGATCCCGATGGCGGTCTTGAGCGCGCGCGGCCATGTCTCGGGCGCGCCAAGGCCGGTGCTGGTCCAGTCGAACGAGCGCAGCAAACCGGCGAGTTCGCTGGTGCCGGGAAAAATCTGCTCAGCGGGCTGACGCGGGGGAACGCCGCCCGCTTGTTCCAATACCGACACCTGAGAAGACCCCCCGGTCTGAATTTCAACGCAATTCAACGCCGATCGACGGAATCGGTTCCCTGCGTGGTGTCATTTGACGCCATACAGCGGTGCGGCGATGCCGGCGGCGGTGCGCGCGCAGCTATCGCGGCGGCCGGAGCACCGCTAAACACGACGGCATCAGGCTCTTCAGATGCGCATCCCCTCCGATCCACGGCGACGAATGCCGACCCCTGCGGCGACCGACCGCAGCCGGCTCCTGCGCGGCATCGCCGCCGGCGCCGGAGCGGCGGCGATCTGGGGATTGCAGTCGGTGGTGTCGCGGCAGTCGGTCGCGGAAGGGCTCACGGCCGGCGACGTCACGGTGCTCCGCTTCGCCGTCGCAGGGCTCGTCCTGATGCCGCTCGCGCTGCGCATGAAGCCGTTTGGGGTGGGCGCGCTTGGGCTCAGGCGCGCGCTCACGCTCACGGCGCTGATCGGTCCGCTCTACAGCCTCGTGCTGGTCGGCGGCGCCGCCTTCGCGCCGGCGATCCACGCCTCCGTCATAGCCGCCGGCGCCAACCCGGTGCTCGCCATGCTCGTCGGCGCCGTCTTCGCGCGCGAGCTCACAGGCCCGTTGCGCGCGCTCGGCGCGCTGATGATCGTTTCCGGCCTGATTCTGTTCTCGTGGCATGCGCTCGCCGACGCCGGCGCGCGCCAGGGCGCCTGGCGCGGCGACCTGCTGTTCTGCTGCAATGCGCTGCTGTTCGTGACCTATGCTCGTCTGGTCCAGACCTGGAACGTGCCGGCGCGGGCCGCGACGACGACGGTGTGCGTGCTGTCGGTCCTGACTTTGCCGCTATGGGCCTTCGCCCTGCCGTCGGGCTTTGCCCAGGCCAGCCTCGCGGCAATCGCCTGGCAGTCGCTCGTGCAGGGCCTCGGGGTCGGCGTCGTCGCGACGTTGATGTTCACCGCTTGCGTCGAATTGATAGGCCCGGTGCGCGCGGCGATGTTCCTGCCGCTGATGCCGATCACGACGGCGGTCGCCGGCGCGTTGATGCTGTCGGAATGGCCGCAGCCCCTGGAATGGGCCGGCATGGCGGTCGTGCTCGCCGGCATGGCGCTCGCCTTCGCCGCGCCCGTGACGCGGTTTCCGAAGTGATCAACCTCGCCTGGACCGCAGCGCCGCGATCCGGTCGAGCGCAGCCTGTGGCAGCGGCCCTTTCTCGACCGCCGCGAGCGCGTCATCGAACTGCTGCGGCGTCGCAATGCCGACGAGGATCGTGCCGACCGCCTTGCTTGAAATTGCAAAGCGCGTGGCGGCTTCGGTCAGGCTGGCGGCATGACCTTCGCTGACCAGCGGCATGAAGCGGCGGGCAAGGCCGATGTCGGCGTCGTAGCTCTCGGCCGAACCGATCGGCTCCGGCGGCGGGCTGGCGATCGGATGCCGCTCGGCCGAGCCGGAGAGCGCGCCGCCGGCCAGCACGCGGATGGCAATCGTCCCGGTGCCGGCCGCCGTGGTGGCGTCGAACAAGCGCCCATAGTCCTGCGCCGGATAGGCCGCGTGCAGCGCCTCGCCCGCGGACGGATTGAGCATGTTGTACACGACCTGCGCGCTGGCGAATGCGCCGGAGCCGATAACCTCGTGCAGCGCCGGCGTGTCCCCGACCGCTGTCAGCCCGGGAAAGCGGATCTTGCCCTGCCCGCGCAACTTCTCGAAGGTCGGCACGACCTCATCCATGATCTGCTTCACGCTGAGCGCCGGTCCGCCACCGGCCGCAGTGACGTTATTGTGCAGGTGAAAGATGTCGACGCGATCCATCTGCAGGCGCGCGAGGCTGGCATCGAGCGATTTGACGATCGCGTCGGCAATGCGGCCTTCGCCGGGCGGCAGGCGGACCTTGGTGCCGACCACCACGCTCGCCGGCTTGAGCTTGCGCAGGATGCGGCCAAGGTTCTTCTCGGACTCGCCGTTGCCATATTGCACGGCCGTGTCGAAGTAGTTGACGCCGGCGGCGAGTGCGCGCGCGATCGTACGCTCCTGGTCGGCCGGATCGCCGCGCGCCATCAGGCCGCCGACGGCGCCGCAGCCGAAGCCGAGCACCGAGACTTGCAGGCCGGTCCGCCCGAAAGCGCGCATTTCCATTGAGGCTTCCTCCCGCGCGGACGATACCGGAGTTGCCGTAAAACAAAAGCCCCGGGCGTTTCCGCCCGGGGCTTTGTAATTCGCGTATTTGTGCGGCTTAGAAGCGGTAGTTCAGGCCGGCGCGGACGATGTTGGCGTTGAACGACACATTGTCGGTCGAGCCCGCCACGCCCGAGCAGGAGACGCCGCAGTCGAACTTGCCGAGATCGACGTAGAGGTACTCGAGCTTGACGCTCCAGTTCGACCACATCGCGTATTCGAGGCCGGCGCCGAGGGTCCAGCCGATCTGCGTCTTGGAGGCGTCGCCGAACGGCGAGGTCGCCTTGATGTTGCCGATGCCGGCGCCGCCGGTCAGGTACGGCAGGAAGTTGTTCCAGCCGGCGTAGCCGAGACGGCCGCGCGCGGTCGCCAGCCAGTTCAGCTTGGTCTCGCAGGTGCCGCCGACGCAATCGGTCGAGCCCTTCATGGCGGAATAGTCGATGTCGCCTTCGAGGCCCCAGACCCAGGTGCCGGTCTGGAAGTTGTAGCCGAGCGTCACGCCGCCGAGGAAACCCTTCGGAGCGGGGCTGACGGCAGGAGCGTCCCAGTTCGATTTGCCGAAGCCGTAGCCGCCGTTAATGCCGGCGTAGAAGCCGGTCCAATTGGCGTAGGCCGGCGCGACGTAAGCCGGCGCCTTGTACGGGCCGCGCGGCAGGTCGGCCGCATGAGCAGCGAACGACACCGTGAACAGAGCCGCGGCGGCGACGCCGGCGCGGAGGATGGAATTGATCTTCATAAGAGTCGGCCCCTTGACTGGTCCAGATCGGTTGCAAGCGGGCGAACACGCTCACCCGTCGGTGTCGCACGCGACGCGGCCCCCCGACGGGTCAAGCCGCGCACTGCACACACGTACAGGAATGCCTCCGAAGCCTTAAAGGCCGGTTAACCTTAACGCCCGGTTCGC